>Ga0157369_10000697_pt1 | contig 43367 bp, 74 predicted proteins | sample C25metaG_FD_113461 | JGI IMG/M metagenome (GOLD analysis project Ga0157369, IMG submission 113461) | Corn rhizosphere microbial communities from Kellogg Biological Station, Michigan, USA - C2-5 metaG | ecosystem: Host-associated > Plants > Roots > Rhizosphere > Soil | place: USA: Michigan... | reverse complement strand
GGCGTACACGTGTTCGACGGTGGCGGGGGGTGGGGGAGGGCTTTTTCCGAACAGTCTGCCCCCTGATATGCCCCGTTTTTTGTGCGAGGTCTTTTCTCGTTTGACTTCTGGTTGTCGTTCGGGCGTCGCGTGCCTCTGGTTGGCCTTGTGTGCCGTTTTGACGCGTTTTCACGTCAACCTGGTATGAATACACGTTCTGATCTTTTAGGGCCGCAGATTGGCTCCTGTCGAATACTTGTACCGTGAGGAATTGAAATGGCGATCCAGGATGTGAGCAACCTTGCCGCGTCTTTCTGGCTGTTTCTATTTAAGTACGCAACCAAAGTCCGCCGCGCGGGTATGCGCAACCAAGTCGGTAAACATGCGCCAGTATTCTTGGCCGAAGAGGATGGTTCCGATCACCTGCGGGTTAACATTTGGCCCGGTGTGTGTCTTCATGAATGATTCGATGAGGGATGTTGCTTCTGCGAGCACGTCGGCTTCTTGACGTTCTAGTTCTGCCCTCTGGCTGCGCAGGCCTCTCATTGTGTCGATAATGCGAGATGCTTTTCGGTCGGGCATCAGACACCTCCTGTAGACGAGGGAGCGGCCAGGATGATAGTTGCGACCTCGCTAATGACGAGGGCCATTGCTCCAGTCTCATACGTAATCGTGCGCCCAATGACGACCTCGCGCACCTTCTCGATGGTCGCTTGTGCCTCAGCCAGTTGCTTGCGCAGGTCGTTGTTGCTGGTCGTCAATTCGCCGTTGCGCCGGAAGGTCGCGTCACGCTTGCGCTTAAGTGCGGCCAGTTGCTCGCGCAGTTCCAGCGTTACGTTCTCAGGCATCTTCTACTCCAAGTGTTTTCAGTAATGGCGCTACGGGGATGAGGATTCGCCGTCCGAGTTTCAGTGATGGTAGGTCGCCTGATTTGACTGCTGCGTAGGCCTGATCGCGTCCGACGCCGAGTAGTTCGGCGGCTTCGGTGACGGTGATGGTCAGTTTGCCCTCAAGTTCCGGTGGGCGTTTCACGGTTTCGTCCTTTGGTTCAGGTACGCGTCCACTCCGGTGATGCTGAATACCGGAGTTGCGGCTTCGGATAGGTATCCTTGTGCGCTTTCCGCGCCATGTGCGTTGATCGCCATGTAATCCGCGATGGCCTCGGCTAGGTCGTCATGCTCACGTTTTAGCGCTTCCTGTTCGTTGCCGATTTCTCGTAGCCGTTGCAGTTGGGCGCTCATGTGGTCCAAATCGATTACCGCTGCGGTTCTGTCCATTCCTCAATTGTACCATCTCGTGCGGTCTAATCCCTGGCTGTTGAGATTTTTGTCTTGCGGAGGTCACAGTGGACCTTTCGGAGCTGGTTTCTGATCCGGGTGCGTTTGCGGATCGTGTTTTGGGTGAGCCGATGTGGGATTACCAACTGGATTTTGCCCGCTCGAGCGCACGGTTTCGTGTGGTGGCCGCTGGGCGTCAGGTTGGTAAGTCGCGGACGTTGGCTAAGGTTTCGTTGCATGAGGCGACGACTAGGCCGAATATTCTGATTTTGGTTGTGTCGGCGGGTGATGAGGCTGCGAAGCGGCTTCTGGCGGATTGTGTTGCGTTGGCGAATGCGTCTGATGCGTTGCGCGGGTCGATTGTTGATGATGGTAAGTCGCTGTTGACTTTGACGAATGGTTCTACGATTCGTTCGGTTCCTGCGTCGATTCGGCAGATTCGTGGTTGGCCTGTTGATGTGCTGATCATTGATGAAGCGGGTTTCATCGATAATGAGATTTGGGATGCTGCGTTGCCGGCGATTATTTCGCGTCCCGGTTCACGGGTGGTTATCGCGTCGTCTCCTTGGGGTTCGTCGGAGCATTGGTATCGTGCTTTGTGGAATCGGGGGATGGATTCTCCTGATGACAATTATCGGTCGTGGCAGTGGTCGTCGTATGACTCACCGTTGGCTGATAAGGCGTTGTTGGATGAGTTGAAGGATGCTCGCCCGTCTGAGTGGTTCGCCCGTGAGGTTTTGGGCGAGTTCACGGAAGAGTCCGGTTCGTACTTTTCGGAGCGCGAACTGATGGATGCTGTTGCGGATTATGAGTTGTGTGCGCCGGATGATCTTGAGTGGTGGATGGATCAACGGTTTGCGGCTGCGGGTGGTGTTGACTGGGGTTTCAGTCATGATGCGAATGCGCTAACACTGGTTTCTGTTCTTGAGGATTTCGGTAAGAATCGTGAGATTCTGGGCGACAAACTTGCCTTGTTCATTCCGTGGTTTTTTTACAAGTACCGGTGGGCGTACACGGACTTCATCGATTATGTGGTGAAGACGGCTGGGAAGTACTTTCTTCCGGTTGTTGCGTCTGAGGTGAATGGTGTGGGCCAGTATCCGACGACTATGTTGGATGACAAAATGTCTGAGGCTGGTTTCTTTTCGGCTGTGGCACCGGTTGTGACGGATGTGCGTCGTAAGCAGTCGGGTTTCGGCATGATCAAGGGGTTGCTGCAGTCGAAGCGTTTGGTGTTGCCGCGTGATCCTGAGTTGTTGAAGCAGCTGCGGGGCCTCGAGTTTGAGCAACTGCCTGGTGGTTCTTTGCGTATTGCGGTGCCGGATCGTGTTGGGCATGACGATGTTGCGATGTCGTTTATGCAGGCGGTGTCGTCTATCCGTTTGGATCAGGCTGTGCGCCGTTCGACTGGTTTTGGTGAGTCTAAGTTGGTTCCGGCTGATGAAGAGTTCGTGGAAACGAAGTCTGGTTTGCGGGTGCCTGTGAAGGCTCGCCCTGTGTCGTTTCATCGTGACGCGTTCATGTATCCGCGTGGTTCAGAAGCCGGCGAAGGCTGGTAGTTCATTTCTTGTGTGGCCCCTGCGGGGGCTTTTCGTGTTTAAAGGCCCGGAAGGGGTATCCATGGCGCTCCCCGTTTCTGACTCCAAAAACGTGTGGCCTCCGAAGGCTATGGAGGGCATTTTTGCTCACATGGGTCAATGGTCGGCGTGGTATTCGAACGACATCACTAAGTTGCAGGCTGCGTATGGTGGTGGGGTGTCTGCCGATTCGACCGGCTTTTTCGCGTCGGATACTGGTGGGTTCAAACCGACTATTGGTCAGCGTGTGCAACGGTTCTTTGTTGGTCAGCGCCCGTTGGGGCCGAACCGGAACACGAAACTGCCTGTCCCTTTGGGTGGGCTGTTGTGTTCTGCTGTTGGTGACTTGTTGTGGGCTGACCCGGCAACGTTCACTGTTCGTGTTGATACGGACAAGGACGGGTCTGGTGTTCCGAAGGCGCAGGCGAATCCGACTCAGGAACGTTTGAACGAACTTGCCGATGAGGGCATGTATACGATGCTTGCGCGTGGTGCTGAGGTTGGCGCTGCGTTGGGTGGGCATTTCTTGCGGGTTGCGTGGGATAAGACTGTTGTCCCGGATCGCCCGTTTTTGGATGTGGTTGACGCCGATCAGGCGTTGCCTGAGTTCCGTTGGGGTCGTCTGGTTGCTGTCACGTTTTGGTCGGTTGTGGCCCGTGATGGTGTGAAGGTGTGGCGTCATTTGGAACGGCACGAACTGTCGCCTTTGGGTAATGGTGTGATCCTGCATGGTTTGTATGAGGGTGAGGATGACAAGCTCGGTGACCGGGTTTCGTTGTCGTCGCGTCCGGAAACCATGGCCCTGTTCGTTTTGACGGAGAACAGTGCGGTTGCCGGTCAAGTGGATTCGTTGACCCCTGGACTGTGTGTGGAGTATGTGCCGAACACTGGCCCTAACCGTTTGTGGCGTACTGATGTTGTTGGCCGTCATTTGGGTCGTTCAACGCTTGATGGTGTTGAACATTTGATGGACCAACTTGCGGAGACAGCATCGGATTGGATGCGCGCCCGTCGTGCCGCGAAGGCACGTGTCTGGTATGACAAGTCTTTGCTTGGTAACCCTGGCCCTGGTCAAGGGTCCGTTGCGGATCTTGATCAGGAAATTTATGTGGGCGCGTCGGAAACTATAAAGGGTCCGAACGTGAAAATGTCGGACAAGTTGCAGGTGTTGCAGCCGTCGTTTGATCCGACTGGGTATGAGAAAACGTTCACCATGTTGGTTGAGCAGATTCTTCAACTGAGTGGTTTTGCGTTGTCCACGTTTGGGATGGAGCAAACGTCGTCTAGGTCGATTGAGACGACGGCGACTGAGGTTGAGGCTCGGGAACGGTTGACGTTCCTGACCCGTGCACGGTTCATTCGTACGCAAACACCTCACCTGTCACGGATTCTGCGGAAACTCCTGGCGGTCGATAAGGCTGTGTTCGGCACGCCGAACGTTGACGCACCTATTTGGGTGGAGTTTCCCGATTCGGTGCAGGAGTCGATGCTGCGTCTGGCGCAAACGGTTCAAACGTTGTTTGTTGCGGAGTCTGCTTCGGCGGATGAACGTGTGCGCATTCTGCATCCTGACTGGAATGACGACATGTGGGATGAGGAAGTGGCGAAGTGGAAAACCGAGTTCACGTCAACTGTTGTGGACCCGAACGATCTTCCCGCCGAGAACCCGCATGCGTCAGAGAACCCGAACAACCCTGACGGTCCCAGCACAGAGTAGGTGAGCATGTCCGATCCGCAACAGAATGAGGATCGGACGCTCACCGTCATACTCACTGTGCTCACTGCTGCACTGTTGGCAGAGTTCATGACTGTTGAGGCGTCACTGATTCGACGTTTCGCAGTTCTGATCGCCAAATATGGTGTGTCGGATTTGTTGTTGCATCAGATGCGTAAGACGGCTCAGGGCGCAACCGTGGGGTTGCGTAAGGCGACCCCGGGGCTTGTGCGTCGGGTCGTTGAGCAGGCTGCATCTGATGGGGCACGTGCTGCTGGTCCGGGCGAACCGGTGAAACCGAAACTTGGTTTGGCCGGCGATTCGTTCGAGTCGCATGCGGAACGGTCTGCACGTGCGATCCGTGAAGACTTGGAAAACAAGTTGAACGGTTTGGACTACCGGATTGCCCGGTTCGCTGATGATGTGTACCGTGCTGTCGTTTCCGACGCTGCACAGTCGCAAGTGCTTGGTGCGACCCCGGTTCAGGCGCAACATGAAGCGTACCGGCGTTTGATGGGTCGAGGAATTGACGGTTTCGTTGATTCGAGGGGCCGCAAATGGGAACTGTCCGCGTATGTGGAAATGGCTGTGCGGACCGCAGCGCAGCGGACGTTCAACGTGTCCCACCTGGACCGTATGCAAGCGCTCGGTATCCAGTATTTCTATGTCACTGATGATGGGCATCCGTGCCCTCTGTGTTTGCCGTGGCAGAACGAAGTTTTGACTGTTGGCATCCCGGATGAGGTCGCGGCCCACACGGTTGAGGAAGCTACCTTGGCGGGCCTTTTTCACCCGAATTGTAGACACACGATTGTTGCGTTTACGCCAGGTGTAAGCAAGATTCCCGCGCCGCATGTTTGGGGCGCGGACGACGAACGCCGATACGTGGAGTCGCAACGTCAACGCGCACTCGAGCGTGCGATCCGTGCGGCGAAACGTGAACTTGATGGTGCGTTCACCCCTGATATGCGTGTGGTGGCGAACCGTCGTGTTCGTGTGGCGCAGAAGAACATGCGCGACTTCATAGACAAGACCGGGCGTGTACGCAATACGCGTCGCGAGCAATTGAATCTAGGCAACCACTAAGAGGTGGGAAGGCCGGCGACCGGTTGTTCTCGTGGGGACGAATTGATCAAATCCGGCTGTCACGGTACTAAAGCCGGTCGCCTAGCCATTCGCCTCTGCAGAAGCTAGCGACTCGCTTGCGCGCCTTCCAACACCAATTTTAGCACAGCGCCCATCGTGGCGCTCTTTTGTGCCCAAAAACGTCCGGATGTCCCGGATATCCCAATAAGAGCCTGGAGCTTGAATTGTCTGATGCACCCGTAACCCCTGCCGCCCCCGTTGAGGCTGCACCCGCCCCTGTAGTAGCCGCTGCGCCCGTAGGGGCGGCTCCGGTAGCTCCTGCCGCCGAGGCTGTAACCGATCTGCCCGGTTGGGCGCAGAAGATCATCACCGATGCACGCAAAGAGGCCGGCGACTTCCGTGTGGCAGCGAAGAACGCGGAACAGTCCATTACGGACAAGATCGCTACCGCCCTTGGTCTGAAACCTGATGCCGCCGTTGACCCCGCTGCGCTCACAGCATCCCTAACTGAAGCGCAGACAAAGGCGACCCAATCCGCCCGCGAGCTAGCCATTTTCAAAGCCGCTGCACACGCCGGGGCTGACCCTTCCAAACTGCTCGACTCGAACAGTTTCACATCTTCCGTTAGCGGGCTGGACCCGACTGACGGTGCCGCAATCACTGCGGCGATCACGGCTGCTGTTGCGGCTAACCCCAATCTCAAAGCGGTCCTGGCGGCGGCAGCGAGCGGCACTGAACTCGGCGGGACCGGGGAACAGGGCCAAATCTCAGAGCAGCAGCTCGCTGCCATGTCCCCGGAGGAAATCAACACTGCCCTGAAAGCGGGCAAGTTGGCGCACCTCCTCTAACCATCCGAAAGGAAAACAATCATGGCGATTTCCAAGTTTCGCCCAGAGATCTGGAGTGCTTCGCTTCTCGTAGCACTCCGTCAGAACCTCGTCTACTCGGCGTTCACTAACCGTGACTACGAAGGTGAAATCAGCGACGCTGGTGACACCGTGCGCATCACGTCAATCGGTCGTCCGTCCGTGTTCAACTACACGCGCAACGCAAGCCTCCCGGCTGCTGAGCAGGTCACCGATTCGCAGCGTACCCTCGTTGTGGATCAGGCCAAGGCGTTCAACTTCGCGGTTGATGATGTTGACGCACGTCAGGCTAAGGGCAACGTTATCCCGCAGGCTCTCGATGAGGCTGGGTTCAATGTTGCTTCGATCGTTGACAGCTACATTGCGTCGTTCTACACGTCAATTCAGACGGCGAACCGTCTCGGTTCTATCACGGTCAACTCGGCCACGACGCCGACCGACGCGTACGACAAGGTTCTGGTTCCGCTTCGGACGGCGCTGACCAAGGCGAACGTTGCCCCCCAGGGCCGCTCCATTGCGGTCACCCCGGAGTTCTATGGTTGCTTGCTTCGCGATGCTCGATTCATTCGCGCGAACGAATCCGGCACCACTGAGGGTCTGCGTAACGGTGTTGTCGGCCGTGCAGCCGGTTTCGACATTCTCGAAACGAACAGTGCACCGAACACGACTGGTAGCGAGTTCGCGTTTATCGCCGGTAATGACCGTGCGATCACGTTCGCTTCTCAGATCGCGAAGGTTGAGGCGTACCGTCCGCCGGACACGTTCGCGGATGCCGTCAAGGGTCTGACCGTTTATGGCGCCAAGGTTGTCCGCCCCGATTCGCTGGCGAGTGCGCTCGTCACGGTCTCTTAAGAAAGGAAGGCGTAAATCATGGCTCGTGCGTCTATTGTCCCATCCGCTCTCGTTGCTAATGGCAGCCTGACGGACCCTGCTGGTACGGCTAACGTTGTTGCGAATGGTCAGACCATCGCAGCGCAGGAGGTACCGGCGAATCTGTTCATTCGCGCGTCGAACGCTTCTGGCGGTTCCGGCACGGTCACTATCAAGGCGGGTTCGCAGCCTTCTGCGATTAGTTCCGGTCTGGGTGACCTGGTTGTGACTGTTGCGACTGGTGCGGCTGCTTTTGTTGGCCCGTTCGATTCCAGCCGTTTCCAGCAGCCTGACGGTTCGCTCAACATTGACACGTCGGTTGTTATGACGGTCACGGCGTTCACCCTTGAGGGTCGTCGCGTCTGATGTCTAAGACGGTTCACATTCTAGGTGAGGGCGGCGGCATCTTTGAGTTGTCGTTGCCTCTTTCCGAACCGATTGAGGACCGTCTCCTGAAGGGCTACCTGAAGCGTGTAAACGCGGACGGTAGCCCTTACCGGGAGAAGTCCGAACGTGTACAACCCGCCCCGTACGCCTCTAAAGGTGAATGGGTTGGTTGGTCTGTGCATGTGTCCGCTCACACGGATTCCCCCCTGACCCCGGATGACGCTGAAGCGTTGACGAAACAGGATCTTATTGAGCAGTACGGCGTCAAGTAAGGGGCTTCTATGCCAGCGTATTACGGCAATTTTGTTGTCCCTACCATGTTGGCGTCGATCACCGATTTTGCGGAATATGTTGGCACGGATGCGCCGGCGAATGCGACTGTTCTGTTGCGGTCTGCGACAACACTGGTTTTGCGTGAAACACGTCAAGCGTATTACGACGTGGACCCTCTGACCGGGTTGGCAACGGATGCGCAAATCGGTGGGGCGTTGAAACTGGCAACTATCATCCAGGCGGCAGCATGGTCAGCGATCAACTACGATCCGTTGACTGGTGGTGTGATCACCGCCGACGTTGAATCGTCCACGAAAATGCTCAGTTCCACAATTGTGTTCGCGGACGCAGCCGCTGCCGCACAATCGCGGTCGGAAGCTGTCGCAGGTTTGGTGCCCGAAGCTGAACGCGTACTCGAGTTGAACAACCTGCTAATCCCGAACCCTTGGACGTTCGGATGAGCGGGGGGGTTGCACGCTGGTTTGTGCACACGGTGGTTGTTGAAACGTGTGAGGGTTCGGGTGCGTACGGGAACGTGTACGCAGCTCCTGTCACGTTGGCCCCACCGAATGGTGTGTGGGTGGATGGCGCACGAAAACTGGTGCGTAACAGTGCCGGTGTTGAGGTTGTGTCCGAAACAAGCCTTGCCACTTTCAACGCTAACGCAGCATTGTTCACCCCGGACTCCCGGGTGACTATCAACGGTGTTGTGTCGTTGGTTATCAAAGCGAATGCGGGCGATTCGGGGTCACTGAATTTGCCTACCGATCATCTTGAAGTGAACCTCACCTAGGAGGCCGCATGGGTATCGAATGGACTATCGATCTGCACTTTGAAGAGATCACCGCAGAGATTGAGGCCCGCATACCGGTTGCGATTGGTAAGGGGCTTGAGTTCCTGCGCGCAGAGGTCACCCCGAGGGTTCCTGTTGAGACCGGGAACCTTGCCGGGTCTGGTGCGGTATCCGTGCAGGGCAACGGGGGTGAACTGTTGTACCCCGGACCATATGCCCGCAATCAGCATTACAACCTGTCCTTTCATCACAACACGGGCCAAGCCCTCTACTTAGAACAACCCTTGGTACAAAACGCTGAAGCGATAGTGAAGATCATTGGTGATGAACTTGGGGGTGCGCTCGAATGAGTGTTCTCCGAGACATTGTTGTCGGTGTTGCCCAACTAATCGACGGTGCAGGGTTGGCGAAGTTCAACCCGTCCGGTATGTATGCGGATTCTGACACGGGCATCATTTTCAAAGTGGTGCCTGCGAAACCTGACCGGGTTGTGATCCTAACTGCGGTGCCAATGTCAGACGACATTTCAATGCCGTTGGGTCAGGTCATGTTGCAGGTTCGCACACGCGGCCTGCCGAATAACCCGTTGGATGTTGACGACCTGGGCGATTCCATTTTCGACCTGTTGCAGGGTCGCACTGGGGATGTGTTCGGTGACACGACGGTGATTCAGATGCGCCGCACAACGTCGATTCCGAACGGTCAGGACGCCGCCGAACGTTTTGAGAGGGTCGATCAACTGTACTTGGACATCGACTACCCACCAACGGCTCTACGGCCCGTACAGGGTTCCTGGTAGCCCTTTATTCCTCCGCCTGTCCGGGCGGGTGCCGGTAACGGCAACACGAAGACCCTAACGGGTCTTTTTTCATTTAACCGCCTTAGGAGGCAACATGAGCACCGCCCTTGCGCGCCGCTTCAAAGTAGATGTGTCAAATGATGGCACCACCTGGATTCCCCTGAAGGGAGTCAACGACCTGAACCCGTCTATCAAGGCCACGAACCAGTCGGCTGACGATTATGACTCGAATGGTTGGTCTGGTTCCGAGAAGACCATGCAGACGTGGACGGTGACCGTCAAGGCGCTCCGTAAAACCACGTCTGGTGTGTTCGATGCCGGCCAGGAGTTGGTGCGTGCTGCGCAGACTGGTTGGGATGTTGCTGCGCGCGTGTATGTGCGTTGGTATGACCGTAATGGGGCACCGGAGGCTTGGTCTGGTCTGGCTTTGGTGGATTGGGTTCCGTCGAAGACTGGTGTTGCTGATTTGGATGAGGTGACGATCACTCTTTCGGGTGATGGCATTCTGACGCCGATCAGCAACCCGTATGCGGCTGCTGTTGTCCCGGTTCTGACTTCTGCTCTGCCGACTGCGGTTGCTGTTGGTGGTCAGGTGCAGATCAAGGGTTCTGGTTTCACCGGAACTATTGCCACGACTGGTGTGAAGTTTGGTGCGACGAATGCTACTTCATGGGTTGTTGTGTCGGATCAGTTGATTGTGGCTGTGATGCCGACTGGTTCTGCGGGTGCGGCGAATGTGACGGTGACAAACGCTGCTGGTGTTTCGGCTGCACTGTCGTACACACGCGGCGCATGATTCTGATGGGGCGAGGGCGATTCCTCGCCCCATCACTCAACGTGCGCCCACGTTTTACGGGAAATGACGTACCAGACATTTGGTGTGGACAATCCAAATTCCCGCGCAAGATCTACCTGGCGTTCCCCGTTTGCGTACCGTGTACGAATGGCTCGCACCTTGTCTTCGTTCAGCTTGGCTGAGCGGTGGGCGGTTCCGCGCTGGCCTGTCCACGACCCCCAAGCGACGTCTCCCGACCATCGGGAAATGGTGTCGCTGTTGTTGTCGGCGGTAACCCCAGGCACTAGATGGTCGGGGTTGATGCACGGACGATTGTCGCAGGTATGCCGCACGATCACATGATCGTCCAGCCCGCCATTCGCTAATGCGTAAGCAACTCGATGCGTGTATAGGCGTCGCGGGCGACCCGTTAATGCGCCACCCGTAACCCCGTATCCGTTGGCTGCGCGGGTTCCGGTCCATACGACACATTCACCTTCGGGTGCGGATTTAGACGCAAGCCTCGCTTGCATTCGCTCCGCCCCGTCCGGCGTGAAGTAGATGTTCCGTGCGTTGTCGTCGTTGCCGTTCATGCTTAACAGTATACACGATTTACGTACAGCGGCGCGTAGTTAGACCGGTGGCGGGGCGAGTGAGTGCGCCCCGCCACCTTTTCACTCACAACAGATAAGGAAACACTCTAATGACTTTTCGTGATTTGACTGACATTATTGGTCCGCTCGAGCTTCCCATCCGAGGGAAGACGTACACACTCCCTGTGGTGAAAGCCCCGGACGGGGCAAAGATCCTTGCCGCGCTGGCAGGTAAGGGCGAACTGTCGGATGCACAGTTGCACAAGATTCTGCTCGGCGATGTTGAGAAGCAGATGACTGATGACGGGGTAACCCCGTTCGAGTTGGACCGTGTTCTGTGGACGGCGCTTGCTGATGTGCAGAAGGGTCGCGCTATCGCTGAAGTGATTTGGGAGCAGGGCATTGACCCAAAAGCCCTAACGGAAGCGACGAATCGCGCGCAACGCCGGTCGAAGCCCTCGGCGGCGGCGAGTACGACGAAGCGACCGGCCTCTACGAGTACTACGAAGAAGGCATAGCGGAAGCTGTTCGCCCTTCGGTGACGGTGGGTTGGTTGGAGATTTTGGCGCAGTGGCCGTTGATGGTTGCTGATTTCTCCACCGAGTACGACATCCGTCTTGTGGCTGAGTACCCGCACATGCTTTGGCATGAGTTTGTCATGTTGGTGACCGGTCTAATGATGGCCGATTCGCGCCTTGCCCGATGTTTCGCCCCTGAGCCTACGGAGAACTGATTATGTCTGGTCCTACTGTTGCGGGTTCCATTGTTGCGAAACTGCGCCTCGATTCGGGTACGTGGGATGCAGACCTTGCGGCTGCCGAGGCGAGGGCTGACGAACTTGGCAGGCACGACCCGCATATCAAGGTGGATGTTGATGCGGCTGCCGCGTTGGCGAAACTCGAGGAGGTGCGCGCAGCCGCATCGGCCACGGGCGGTGATGTTCGTGGTCCTACCGCACGGCCGTCAATGGATTTCCATGCCGAGTTGGAACGGGTGCAGGCGAACGCTCTCGCGGACGCAATGGCGAAACTGGATGCTGTCACGGCGGGTTTGGAGGCGGCTCAGGCTGCCGACAACGAGGAGATGCGCCAAGGGTCGCTTCTGGCGCTGCGTGAGTCCATCAACATGGAGGCGCTTGCGGCTGCGGAGGACAAGGCTTCGAAGGCCGCGTTGGAGCATGCCGCAGCCGATGATGTGCAGGCCAAGGCCGCAGGCACGGCGGCGAATTTGAACAGCGCGAACGTGACCCGCATAGGTCTGATCATTGCTGCTATCGCCGTGTTGGTTACGGTGTTGGCACCGTTGGCCGGGTATGCGCTGGGTGTTTCTGGTGCTTTGGCTGGTATGGGTGCGGCGGGTGTTCTCGCGATCATCGGCATCAAGAACGCTATGTCTGATGCGTCCGATATGGGGCAGTCGTATTCGTCCGGGTTGCAAAGCCTAAAGGGTGATCTGAATCAACTGGCAGGCACGGCGGCTGTTGGAATGCTGTCGGCGTTCAAGGATGCTGTTGCGCAGATAAACGACGCGATGCCGCAGTTGAATACGCAGATCAGCGGTTTCTCAACGGTCCTGGGCACGGTCGGGAACTCTCTTCTTTCTGGTGTTATCAGTTCCTTCCGTATTCTGAATCCTCTGTTTGTGCAGGCGGGGCAGTACGTCGAGGATTTGGCGGCCGGGTTTCAGGCGTGGACTTCGAATGGTGGGTTGCAGAAGTTTGCGTTGTATGCGCAGCAAGCGCTACCGCAGGTGGCCCAAACTCTCGGCTCGCTGGTTACCGCCGCACTGCATCTTGTGGATGCGCTTACCCCGATCGGCACAGTTGTCCTTGCCGGGTTGAAGGGGTTTGGCGATTTCCTGGCCGGTATTCCTTCCGGTGTTCTCGTGGATCTTGCTACCGGTGCGGGTGCATTCTTTATCGCGTTCCAGGGGTGGGCTGCGCTCACCCCGATCATTCAGGGTGTTGCGGTTGCTATTGGTGCTGTTGGTGCGGCAGAGGATTTGGCGCTTGGCCCTATCGGTTTGGTCATTGCGGCCGTTACCTCAATTGCGGCTATTTTTGCCGTTTCTGCCGTTTCAACGGGGCAGGCGTCGGCGGCGACCGTTGCTTACACGTCCGCGTTGCAGACATCTAACGGTGCGATAGATGAGAGCATCCGGAAGACGGTTGCGAAGCAGCTTTCGGATGAGGGCGCGCTTCAGACTGCTAAGAAGTATCACCTGGACTTGTCTACGGTGACTGATGCTGTTTTGGGTAATGCTGCGGCGCAGAAGACGGTTACTGACTCGACACGCATTTTTGGTCAGACCATGTATACGACCACTGGTGCTGCCGGTCAGATGGGCCAACAGGTAAAGGGGCTCTCTCTCGAGGGGAAGAACTTTCTTGCCACGGTTACCGGTCAGACTGGTGCGTTGCACGATTCTGTTCAGGCGTTCAAGGATCAGGCGGCGGCTGCGGCGGGTACATCTGCGGTTACATCGCAGGCGGCTACCGATCTTGGGATCACGCAGCAGTCGTATCAGGACTTGTCTACAGCCGTCGATCTGGCAACGAACGCATCGAGGTCATGGAAGGCTGAGCAGGACCTTATCAATGGTGTTGCCCAAACTGTTGAGGGCGCGAACATTACCTTGTCTCAGTCGTTTACGACGATGGCTGCGACTATTGCGTCGAATATCAAGAGTGCTGGCGCAACTGCTGCAACGTCGATGGACATCAACACTCAGTACGGCGCACAAAACCATCAGATGATTTTGACGCAGGTACAGGACGCTGAAGCAGCAGCGGCCGCCCAGGTGGCAGCAGATCTGAAGGCGGGCAAATCACACGCCGACACCGCAGCAGATGCGAGCAAGTTTCTCGCGGATCAGAAGCAGAAGATTGAGGATCAGGCTGTCGCGGCGGGGTTGGACAGGGGCACGGTTCAAACCCTTTTGGACACTATCGACCAGTTGAAGCCGAAAGACATCAAATTGTCTGTTGAGACGGCTGCGGCGTTGCAGGATGTGCAAACGTTGCTAGCAAATCTTGCGGCCGTTCCTGCATACAAGCGCACGTCGATAGGTGTTGACGTGCAGTACAACAATGTTCCGCCTGCGTTTATTCAGCCCGTGAAATTGCCTTCAGCGGGCGGGACGATTTATAAGGCTGCAGGTGGGGCGATTGATGCCGCATACTTGGCTGCTGGTGGTCGTTCGCCTTATGCTCGCGGCACGGACACGGTGCCGGCGATGCTCACCCCCGGCGAGTTCGTCATCAAGGAGAAATCGGCATCGTATGATCCGGGATTCTTGAAGGCGTACAACTCGGACCCGGCCGCTGCAATGGCGGGTCGTGGGAACAACATGACGGTGTCTCTTGCTGGGGCAACGTTTGTGATGAGTGTTGATGGCCGTCAGATGACGGCTGTTATCCAGGAGCAGATTGTGCAGGCGCACACACAGCAGGGCGCAGCGTTGTCGAACGGTGTTCGACCGCTCGCGTAACCGGTAGGGGCCTTTACGGCTCCTGCCGGTGCGCGGCACCGATGATGATGCGTGCAGTAATAAGGATCAGGCCGAACACGCCGAGTCCGACACCGACCCACACGCCAATGTGGTCACCTGTTAGTGCTGCGCTGGTTGTGCTCGCGTACGGGTCGCCCCCCTGGAGCACCCCCGTGTAGTCGCTTACGGACTGGTCGTAGCCGATGTGGCTTCCGGCGACGCTGGCAACAATTGCGCCTACCGCGATTAGCAGCAGGCCGATCACGGTGATTGCTAGGCGTGCCGGGTTGCGGCTTCCGCTTGTGGCTTCAATTGTCTGCGTGTTGCTCATAGCACGGATCGTACCCCTGTTGGGCACAAATTAATAGCACCCCTTTGCGGGTACGTCGGAGGTTTTCGTGGCATTCAGGGCTGTTCCCGGTCAACCGGGCATGTTTTATTGGGATGCCGACATTGAGGAAACACCGCCGGGGTCGGGTATTTACACGATTGATGGTGGTGTTGAAACACCGCCTGGGTCTGGTATTTATTCGTTTGACACTGTTGTTGGTGGGGCGACGTTGACGGTGACGAATGTTCCGCCGTCTGTGCATATTGTGTTTGAGGTTTCTGATCTGCCAACTGGTACGCACACCCTGAATTTGTTCCGCACGATTGCGGGTGTTGAAACTCCGGTGCGTGAGGGTGTTGGTGCGTTTGCTGATGGTGGATGGGTTGGTGACGACTGGGAGGTTCCGCCTGGGGTGACGGTTTCGTATCGGGCGGAAGCGTTCGATAGTGCGGGTGTGTCTCTTGGGTTTACGGTGTCGCAGTCGTGCGATATCGGGTTTGAGGGTGCCGGGGTTGGGTGGATTTCTGACCCTCTGGATTCGACTTCTGCTATCCGTGTTGTGTTGGCGCGTTCTGCAGGCCAGTCTCCGTCGAGGCCGATGCAGGGGAACTTGTATCAGGTGGGTCTCAGAACTGTGGCGTTGGTGTCCCGGCAGTCGTTGGTGACCGACCTGAATATGGACTTTTTCACGTACACGGAAACGGACCGGGACAAGGTTCAAGCGCTCCTGAATCATACGGGTGGGCTGATCCTGATCAGGACACCACCGCCGATGATGGTGCCGCGCATGTTGTATTGCTGGGCGGTGAATTGTTCCCCAGCTGAGTACAACCTGGCTGGTGGTGTGCAGAAGGTTCGTTGGACCAATCAGGTGTCCGAGATTTCGGCACCTGTGGGGAACCTGTTTGTTACGACGGTCACTTATCAGACGTACATTGATGCGTTCCCGACAGCAACGTATGGGGATGTTATGGCCGTGTATACGTCCACCTATTTTGATGCGATGAAGAATCCTCCGGGGGCGTAATGATAAGCATTGATGCTGCTGCTACTGCGGCCCTCGAACAGTCGGGGGGTCGCAGTTTTTCTGTTCAAGCGTTTTATGGGGCTAAGCAAACTTTGGCCGATGTGCCGTTGACGTTTGATGGTTCGTTGCAGTTCACGGCTACGGGTCAAATTCAGGCGTCGGGTACCGTGTCGTTGGCTCGTGACGGTGGCGATTCTTTGGTTCCGCAGGCGAAGACTGACCAGTTGGCCCCGTATGGTCAAGAACTTTCCATCAACTATGTGGTCGCGTTCGGTGGGGACTCGTGGACGATCCCGTTGGGCCGGTTTCGTATCAAAGCGGTTCCGAAGGCGAAGAACTATTTTCGTCGTTGGCCGGATCAGGCGAAGGTTGTTGGTTGGGCTGCGCAACTGTCCCTTGTTGACCGGTTTGACATTATTGATGCCGCCGACTTCCTTGCAGTGACCGCACCCGTTGCGGGTAACAGTACGTGGGATGAGATCCAACGCCTGTCACCTATCCCCATTGTGAAGAACCTGGACGACCAGGCTTTACCCGCGGGGATGGTGTACCAGTCGCGTTCGGATGCGATCACGCAACTGTTCACGAACCTTGGCGCGGACCCGTCGTTGACACGGCAGGGTGCGTTGACTGGTCGTATCAAGAATCCGTGGTTGACGGAAACTAACCCGGTTTTCACCATCAACGGCACCATCGATTTGCAGGATGGCATGTCGAACGAGTTGTACAACTCGGTTGCGGTGACAAACCCGAACAACGCAACCATTCTTGCGGTTGCGCAGATCACGGACCAGTCTAACCCGTTGTGCATTACAGGGCCGTTGGGTGAACGCACGTACACGAACGCTAACCCGTTGATGGATACGCAGGCGAAAGCTCAGTCGGCAGCTCAAACGATTCTCGCACGTGTGTCAACCCAGCAGTCACGGACAGTGCAGGTCACTTGTTTGCCGCGCCCCGATATTGAGTTGGGTGATTTCGGTGAGGTTGTGGATGAGCTTTCCGGGGTGACCGTGTTGGGGTCTGTGGATTCGATGACGTTCAGCATGGACCCGTCCGCTGCGATGACGTTGAACCTGATTGTTGCGGAGACACGATGAACGATGTTGCCGCTGTACAAGCGAAACTGAACGGTCAATTCAAGGCTGGGTTGTCAATGTTGCGGCAGGGCACCTGCATTTCAATTGATTGGGTTGCCGGTACAGCCCTGGTGAACACACCTGGTGGGACGATCACAATGCCGATGGCTGGTGGTGCACCTATCCCTAACGCCCGGTGTTGGATCGGGTTTTTGGGTAACCTGCCCATCTGTTTAGGTGCGGTCGCGCGGCCACCGTTGGCAACCGTTGCGGGTACTGCATCCGGGGGGCTGATTGCGGTTACCGGTGATGACGGTTTGCCGTACCAGGTGACGTACACGGCTGGTGCCACGTTCACGTCTGGTGACCGGGTTCAAGTCGATTGGACTTCCGGGGGAACCATTGTGGCTGTTCCGCAGGCGGACCCGAACACGGGCGATCCGATCGCGGATGGTGGCACTGTTCCGTCTGGTGGGCAGCAGACACGCGTGTTCTATCCGGGCGATTCTGGTACGTGGCGTGATGGAACGTTCGCGTCGGGTTGGTTGGGTGGGGAACTGTGGGATTCGGATCACAATCATGGTGCCTATTTTTATGCGGGCATAGCGGACACCATCCCTGATAACGCTTCGGTGCAGGTGTTTCAAGTGTTCATGGGCACCACGGGCGGGTATGGCGGTAACCCAACTGTTGGCGGTCACGCTTTGGGCGGCATGGGGCCGGATCTTTCCGTGTCCGGTGCTCGATCGTTCAACCCTAATCAGGGGTGGGTGGACATTTCTGACCTTTTCGATTCTTTCAAAACCGGTGCGCTGCTCGGTGTTGGTACTGCTGGTGGCGGCAACTGGCATTTTCCCCCAGCGGGCGGTAACGCGGGCGCGATCAACGCAGTTTGGAGCACATAATGACAGGACGCACCGGATACACGGGTGTTGTGAATACTGACCCTTTCGCACCCCCGGCAGACATCACAGCAGTGTATGCGCATTTCGATTCGCTGCTCGGTGAAACGGTGCCGACTGTCGCAGATTTGCCGTCGTCGGGTAATTGGGTTGGTCGGACAATCACCACAGTTGATACCACGTTTCTTTACGAATGGACCGCGACGGGTTGGGTGTTCATTGCCGGGTCTGCGGCAGCGGATATTGCCACTTTCAGCACCGGTTGGACGTCATTGACGGGTGGGCATAAGGCGCGAGTTCGCAGGCAGGGGAACCTTGTCACGTTGCATGGTGCAATCCAGTTCGGTACGGGTGCGAACTACAACAGCATGTTCACGGTTCCGTCCGGGTTCACACCGGTTACTACGAGTGTGCAGTTTATTGGGATGGCTATGGCGAGTATCGGTTCCGGTAACGGTGTCGCGATAGAACTGGTCATCACTAATGGTCTTGTTTCGTTTGCGGGTTCAGGGTATTCGACTGGTTCTAATCCGCCGTCCGCGATCATAGCGCTCGCTGGTTGTCAGTACTGGTTGGACTGAGATTCACTGTTCCATTTTTTGGCTCCCGGTTGGGGGCATTTTTTATGCCTACGGGCAGTCAGGAGTTACGCATGCTTGAAGGCGTCGATATTAGTTATGCGCAGGGCGACTACACGCCTGGTGGTGAGGATTTCATCATTGTGAATGCGTCACGGGCGAATGTTGGTTTGGTTGTCGGTTCGTATTATCACGCACAGGTGAACAGTGCCCGTGCGGCGGGTAAAGAGGTTGGTCACTACTTTTTCAACGGCAACATTGATGTGGGCGTGTGCGCCAACTTTTTCGTGGACAACCTGTACGACTTCCGCGCAGGTGACGTGCTGGTACTCGACGTTGAATCTGAGGGCGGTACGGGCACGGCCGCGTGGAACCCTGCACAGGCTATCCAGTTCGCACAAATTGTGAAGGCCCGTACCGGGCAGACCATCGGCATCTACCTGAATAAGTCGCTTATGACCGGTTCTGACTGGTCCGCGTGTGTGGCGTTCGGTTGCTGGCTGTGGATCGCCTACTACCAGGACACGCCCCCGGCGATTGCGTATTGGGCGGACTGGACCATGTGGCAGTACACGTCCGCAGGCGGACTCGACCGCAACAAATCGCAGGCGACTTTAGCACAAATAAGCGGCGGTGCTGCACCTATCAAAAAGGATGAGGAAGAAGACATGAACGGTTTTTACATTCAGGCGTCGAGTGCTGGGGCGAAGTACTACTTTTCGCTGGCAACGGGCAAGGTCCGCGCGATCTCGTCTGCGGAGTGGGACTTCTTGCGCGCCCTCGAGTCGTCCCATGCGGTAGGTGACACGCATGTGACGAAGATCGAGTTGCAGAACGTGTCGCAGGGTTGGCTTGATAAGGCGCTCGCCCTCGGATAACTACCCCTTTCCACCCTAGGAGGGGTCATGCTCGATTGGATTCATGAGCTTGTGGGGAATGCCCCATGGCTTCCCGCCGCGTTGTGGGTTATCACCATCATTGTTGCGCTCGGGTTCCTGTTGCGTTGGATAGGTAGGACGTGGCCGAAACTGCGCCGGTTCGTGAAAACGATGGATTCCCTTGTGGGTTTGCCGGAGTTCATCGAACGCACAGACGATTCGGTTGCGCAGTTGAAGCAACAAATTCTGAACTCGCACGGCGATATCAACATGCGTGACGAGATTACGGAAGCGTTGGATTCGTCTAAACGTGCTGAGGCGATGCTTGCTGAGGTGCAAACAAAGTTGGCGAACGATAACACGCGAATTATTGAGCTTCAGTCTCGTGACGAGCTGGGGCGTTTCACTAAGAAAGAGGAATGACTTATGAGCATATTAGGATCATTGTTTCCGAAGGCTAACCGGCTTGCTGCTGGTGTCGCGTTTTTGCGTACAGCATGGCAGACAGCACAAGCTACGTCCGTGTTGGCTGTGACTGGTGGTGTTGTGGTGACGGCTAACGACCTGGCGTCTGTTAATTGGGTGTCGGTTGGGTTGACTGCGGCTGGTGTTGCGATTACGTCTGTGATTGCTGGGTCTACGGCTGCGGTGAACATTCTGGTTCATGGTCTGCCGGCTGCGTATACGGCTGCGGATGAGGCTGAGGGTGCTGTTTCCCCGGTTGCCCTTGTTGAGCCTGTATCCGAGACTCCTGCCGCGTGAGCGGCGGCACAGACAATGTTGGCGGGTACGAGGTGCCTGTTGATCCGATGAGCGAAGACGGCGATTTGAACTGTCTCAGCTGCCAATGAGTTGATCCACTGATAACTGAATAGGGGCCGATAATGGCTGAAATTTTCCCGTCGTTGAACGGCACCACATACCAGTTACCGTTAGCGGCACGGCAGGCACTCGCCGCTAACATGCAGGATGCGGGCACGGTTGAAGGTGCGGCACTATCGGACACGATTGCTACGGGTGTCGCGCCACGCGCATTCCAACGTCAAGCGCTTCTTGAGTTGAACGAGGACTACTCGAAGTTCGCGGACGGGGAGCCGGTCACGACTCTGACCGGTCAGACGTACAAGCTGCGCGGGTCGCTGAATGTGGCAAACGATCGGCCGACTGTGGAGTCAGGGTTCCTCACGCAGCGGATCGACGCGAACAATGGTGCCTACTCAGAGATCGGCCCGTTCGCGCAGTCGATCAACCATTGGGGTGCCCGTTGGAAATTCGAGGCGGAAACGGTCGCGGGCGGCGTCATGTGCCTTGCGCTGATGACGAAAAGCTACGTGGACTACTCCAACTCGACGGGCAACGTCCCCAAGTCTGGGCCGCACCTTCTGATCACGAAAACCACTCTGCAAGTCACAGTGTTTCCCGCTGACGGTTCATCCCCGCAAGACTCCGGCCTTGGTGTGGTCACGTTCTCGGCTGGCTTGCCGATGGACGACTCGACGCTACTCGCGGTCGATCTGTTCCTCGACAACGTGACCGGCACACTCTACATTTACGCCCCGGATGGGAAGATGTACGCCGTCCAAAACGATTACTTCAAGGACCAGTTCTTGTGGGTATTCGCTGAACCGTTCCGCAACGCGGAATATGTGACGGGAATGTCTCGTGCGAAGTTCTCGAAGTTCTGGGCTAGCTCAGTATCCGATGCAGAACTGGCGCGTGTTGCCGCGTCCTACTGGCAGCGACCTGTTGTGCAGAAAACAGTCATCGCCAGCAGCGACGTGAGCTTCGCACTGACTGCTACCCCGTCTGCTCCCGCTGGTGCGTTGACGACGTTCACCGGGCTGGTCCCGCCAACGAAACGGGTGCGGATCAAAGCGGCGTTCATGATCGATATCACCTCAGTTGTGGCGTCGTCCCAGATTCGCACATGGCTGCAAAGCTCTGCCGGTGCGGGTCTGACCTACGCGATCGTCGCACAAAAAGTGTCCCAGTCGGGTTACTGCGAGGCGGTCATCGAGCATTCCCTCACTGAGGCTGTAGGTGGCACGTGGACACGAAAAATCGCGTTCGCTGTCACGGACACCGTACGTACCGATACGGCAGGCACAACCTCCGGTTCACCAACCGTCACGGACACATCGATCACAGCAGCCGACTTCGGCCGGAAAGTGACCGGCACCGGCATACCAGCCAACTCATACATTGGCACCGTCACGGCAGGAGTGTCATTCAAACTATCGTCATCTGCGACCACCCAGGTTGACGTGAATGCTACGGCAACGGGAACACCATCCATCATCGTCGGGGCGACCGCTGGCGCATCTACCACAGCATCGCTCGTGCTCATGCCCCAGGTGAACGGCATCATCGACGTGGTGACGATCTAACCGCAACAGTTCACCCATATTGCCCTACTTGGGGGTGTTGCGTAACCTGACCGCAGGTAGAAGTGTTCTGCACACGGTTACCGGAACCCGAACCGGTACCAAAAGGATGTCCCCCGTTTATCTCTCGTTGAGAGGTAGGCGGGGGCATTTGTCGTTTGTGTGAGATACAATGAGAACGGCCCCGAGAGTGTTGGAATCACTCAACGGGGCCTGACCAACTCGCTTGATCTAGACAAGGAGGTGGCTGGGATGAATGTTACCCGAGTCACAAGCATTCCGGAATCCATTCGGCAGATCGCTCTTGATCGTCTTGCCCGCTACTCTGAGGCGGACGGGTCCGGTTGCATAATCTGGAAACCGCCCGCTGACAAGAGCGGTTATGGGCGATTCCGATTTCGTATCGACGGACGCAGACGAATGACCGGAGCGCACCGCGCCGCATACCTGTTGTTTGTCGGAGACATTCCCGACAACCTTGTAATCGACCACCTGTGCCGGAACACGTTATGCGTGAATCCCGATCATCTTGAAGCGGTAACAGCCCAGGTCAACACAATACGTGGCGCAATTGTCGACAGAACGCTGCGCACGGGGCGATTCGGAAGAAAGTCCGCATCCACATGTGGGCGCGGCCACAATCTGACGGGCGACAACTTGCACCTCTATGTCAACAAAGATGGATACGTAGTGCGCGTTTGCATTACCTGTAGGCGCAACTATTCGCACGCCGCACGCGCAAGGAAGCGCGCTAGCCGAAAATTGGGTGCCCCTGTAGTTAGCGAGTAGTAACGGATGTTATATCTGTTTAGTTACAGGGGTGCCGATACGGGGTGTGATAGTGAGCGTTCTCGGTGGTCCGTAGTCGATACTCATGTTGAGGATCAGTGCGCGGAGTGCTGCACGTTTCGCGGGTAACGGTTCTGTCACCCAAACCGCCAGGAGGCTACGTGCGTCCTTGGAGGGGTTCACGGGCGCTAACACGATCTGCGCTTCTACGGTCGTTAGCGTGGCGCTCAGTGCCGCTCTGCGTGCTTCTAGTGCCTCTACGGTGGTGCGGTACGCGCGTTCGGGCACTAGGCCGCGTCCGAGCTGTTCCGTCAACGAAATCACTTGCCTGTCAATGTCAGTTATTTCGCGCGACAAGCGTTGAGCATCAAGTTTCGGCGCGTCAACAATCGGCGGCGGCGCACCCTCCATGCTGAGATCCGATAACCATTCGAGTAGAACCGGGTCGATGATGCGTGTGGATACTGTGCCTGGGCCGTGGGTAGGGTTTCCGCTGATGTTGTCGCACCGGTAACCGAAGTATGCTCCACGCTTGGACCGGTGGTTAGCGAACCCGAACATGGTCCCCCCGCATGAACATTTGATCATCCCCGACAGCAGGTAACGGTGTCGCCCTGCACGCTCCGATTTCCGTTCAGCACGGAGCGCCATGTACTGCTGATATATCGCATCCGGTACAAGCGGTTCGTGTTCACCCTCATGCAGTTCGCCGTGGTAGATGATATGCCCCGTATGGAATGGCGAGTCAAGCATGTTCGTGACCGTCTGATCGTTCCATGCACCGCCGTACATTGTGCGGTACCCATTGCGTTGCAACCAGGCGGCTAACGACCGTCCGCCTGCCCCTTGAATATACATGTCGTACAGGCGTGGAATGACGGCAGCATTCACGGGGTGCGGTTTGACTGTGCCGTTCTCGCGCACCCACCCCCATGGTGTGCGCCCTGACGGTTTCCCCTTCGAAACACGCGACTGGTGCACTTCCTTCCACTGTTCCCCGATACGTTCCGATTCGAACGCGGCAAGCTCCGTCATCACGCCGCGAGCGAATCGGCCTGCCGCTGTTACATCATTGGGTTCGGTGGCGGACTCTATACGTCCCCCTGCAACGTCTACGCGGTCAGCGGCGAGCGCCCAATCCTTGCGGGATCTTGACAGTCTTGACCAACGCCACAACACAATGACATCAGCGGCATGGTTTTCCACAGCGGACATAACCCGTTGCACTGCCGGTCGTTTCCATGTCCTGCCGCTGATTCCTGGGTCTTGCTCAACCCCAACAACCACGTAACCCATGCGGTCGCAATAGTCGCGCCCCGCGTTCTCCTGCAACTCGAGACTGATCGACTCTTCCCTAAAGGTCGATTGTCTGAGATACAGGATGGCGCGGGGCGCTTTTTCTGGTACTGGGTGCAGCATCAACCAGCTCGCATCACATGAGGGTTCAGGTGGTCGATCAGTCTCGCGGCTGCGATTCGTCTCGCTTTGCACAGCAGCAGCAGGTAATGCGTTCTGCGGTCCTTGCGTCCTTGCAATTCGATCATCGCAATTTGGACGGCCAACGCACTGCGCTGTTGCGTTTGGTCTAGTTGGTTGTCGATGATGATAGTTCTGTCTCCCGGCCTGTACTCCGTTTCACGGTTTGTGAGTATGCGGTTGAACCGAATGTTTAGGTTCATCTGCTCTGCATGTGCGATTGGGTCATAACTCATTTGACATCTGATTCCTGGTTGTTGTCGGTCGGGACATCAATCAGGGCACCCGTGAGGGATCTCCGAAATATCTCTTCTATTAGTTGCTGGCTGTTGGCCGATTTGATTGCGGCGATTAGGTCGGCACTTTGTATGTCGCCGTCGTCTAGGTAACCGGCTGCGGCTAGCGCGTCTATCGGGTTTGCGTCGTATGCGCGGGCAATCGCGATGAGAGCTTCGGCGGATGGGGTGGCGTTTTCTCTGCGCCATCTTGAAAGGCTCCCGTTGGAGAAGATTTCGCCTACTGCTATTGCGACCTCCCGGTCGGATGCCCCGTTGATGGTTTCGTCTAACCACTTCTGCCACTGATTCATGCACACAGCATATGTGCCGCGCATTGCACATGCAATACCCCCAATCCCAGGGGTTAACCCCCAGTTATTGTGCCACCTATTGCACAAACGGGGACATTCTGGTGGAACTATGACACGATTGCTACATGCAACAGCAGAGAAGCCGTTGCACACATCGATAAAAGGGGGACCAAATGGCACAACCCGCATACGTGCTGAACATGACACGCTTCGAGAAACTCCTGAACAACAACGGGTACGGAACTCGAACCGCATTCATCAACCAATCCGGCATCCCACGCCGCACCTTCCAATCAGTACTCACCGCCGACCGCGAACTATCCGGTCGCACAATCCGATACTTCCTCGATGCGTTCCCAGGAACCTCATTCGAGTACCTGTTCGCAGCAACACCACAACGAAAGCTCGCGGCGTGATGACCCCCGTGCAGGCCGCAAGCCGCATCCTCTGGATGGCGCGCGCCGAGTCGGTCAAACTCCCCACCCGCGCACGTGCGGAAGCCGCGTATTACGTCGGTGGCCCGTCAGTGGATGAACTCGAGCAAATCATACGCAACACGTAACACGGCCTTCCCCGCCGTCATGGGCGGATAGGCGCTGCGCTTCGGCGCTCAAAAACTACATACGAATCGTGACCCGTGAGAATGCGCCCGACGTACTGGGGGTAGTAGGCGGGACCGCTTTGGCGGGCAGGTTGAGGAAATCCCCTTGGACCACGGTTTGGACTTCATGCGGTATGGCCCAGTAGATCCTGGTGACCCCGCAACTGTTGCGCACTAACGGCTCATTACGGTGCAGGGATCGTACCCCTGGCGCAACACAAGGACGACGGCCACCTTGCACACGATATCCAAAGGTCGATCGCTGTCGTCCCACTTTTCCCCGCCGCCATCGCGAAAACGCTTTCCAAACATGGCGCGCGGCGGGGATTCATCTTCCGAAAGCCAATGTCAATTCGAAACCCATTAGTTAGACGCTTTCGGAACCTATTAGGAGGTACATCATGCCTGACATTCAGGTTGCAACTAAGCCATCTATTGGCAGCATCATCCGCACAATCATCGACGGTTCTGGACCACTCGAGGCTAGCGAGGTCGCGGATGCGGTTCTTGCGTCGATCGACCCAGACGATTACGGAACGTATTTGCGTGAACTGATCGTGTCTCGTGTGTCTACTGAGACTGGTCGACTGAGGGACGCAGTAACCCCGCCGATTCGTAAGGGCGTATCCACGAAGCAGTCACTCATTCGCAACGAGTATTGGCCCCAGTTCTTGCGTCAGAAGATCGCTTTGCCCGGTGGTTACAAGACGTTGGCCGAGGCGACTTCAGCAGATCTTCGATTCATTGCTGACATGCGCAAGACGCAGGCGAACGATCTGCTGAACAAGGCCGACCAGTTCAACACTCTCGCTGACCTTATGGACAAGGCGAAGGTCACTTACCTCGAAGGGCTGGACCGTAAGGCCGGTCAGAGCGTATTGGAGCAGGCAGCATGACCATCACACTTACCCGCGACCAACGCACCTTCGAAATCCATCAAGGCACCGTCGCGGGTGACCCTTTTCTCGTCGACCAATGGCCGCGCGAAACCCACCAGAGCGCCGTCGATGAGAACCCTTTCCCGCCAGCCACCGTCCACCCGGAACCCAGAAGCTTGTCGCTGGCAGGAACCTTTTCATCCCCCGACGCCATGGTACGAACGGAACCCATGCTGAACGCGCGTCGGGGGATGATCCTTTACAACCCGTACCTCTGCCTCCTGTCCGATTCTCTGGATGACATTGAGGCGCTGCGGATCGCAACCGATAACAGGGTTCGTGCGCTCACCCGCAACGAGGAAGACTCAGACGGTGAAATGCGTGGCCTCGGTTTGGATGCGCGATCACCAGAAGTGTCCCGTTCAATGGCGTTGGCTGAGAACATTCAGGCACTTGAACATCAAGCAACACTGGACCTGCAACGCGAAGTGAAACGCTCCCCTCTATACGGGTGGGTGGCGCGGAACAAAGGTGTGGGCGCGAAACAGGCTGGACGGTTGTTCGCCGTTATCGGTGACCCGTACTGGAACGACCTCCACGACCGCCCGCGCACCGTTTCGGAGCTGTGGGCATACGCGGGATACGCCGTCCACTTCGGTCACGCAGACAGGCGCGCAAAAGGTCAGAAGAACAACTGGAACGACAAAGCAAAATCGCGCGCGTTCCTCATGGCCCAATCGTGCATCAAACGACTCGACGGCGAATACCGGAAGGTGTACGACGCAGCACGCGAACAATACGCGGACGCCATTCACCCTCACGACTGCACACGCTGCGGCCCGAAAGGGAAACCAGCACTCGAGGGTTCGCCGCTATCTCTCGGCCACCAACACGCGCGCGCTCTACGCCGCGTATCCAAGGAAATCCTCAAAGACCTGTGGCTTGAAGCCAAGGCAATTCATGAGAGCGAGGCTGTCTGATGGCAACACTGTTTACGACTTCGAGCGGGTCTGAGTACACGGTCGATGGTTCGAGAGTAAAGAGGCGTGGTAGCACTGAGTCGTCGTTCGATGGCCAGTGGTGGCCGATCAAAGCAATATCAAAGATCAGTGTTGGCGCGGTCGTGAATTTTGAAATTGTGGACGGCCCGGTCGGCTCTCACATGTTCCAGACGGGACGTGTGGACAGTATTTGGGATGCGGGTATTGCCTAATGCCTGGGCCTTTGAAGATGTCGCGTGGCGGCGTGCTCGGCAAACACCGTGGCGTGTTGACCCTGTTTGGGGCGTTGGCGGAGTCGTGTGAGCAGCGGGGTGTGGGGACGAAACCGTTACCTGCCGCGAATGGCCGTCATAACGCCGACAACGAACCGTATGAACCGCACTGGAACGTGCCGCTCACACCTGAGGAAGAAAGAGATGAAGCAAATGACTGAGCACGATTTGCGTTCGGAGGCTGACCGTTTTTGGCCGTCGTCTGTCGAACAGGCTGCAATCAACGCGCACCGGAAGCCGTTGGATTTAGCGGCCATCAAACGGTGGGATAACGCATTCTGGGGTGTCGCAATCCCGGTGGGTGCTGCAGCGATCATTCTCGCCGGCATCATGGTCGGATCATGAACGCTCAAGGATTATCGGTGGCGCTGGCTGTCATCGGAATAACCGTTGTCGGCACTGCCGTAGTTGTTGGTCTTTTATTGCTGTGCGTTGCTCTTCTCGGTCCAATCTGGGGAAGCGTGGCCGCAGTGTCCGCCATATTCTGCGCCCTGTTCTTCCTGATCGCATGGGTGGAATCGCGATGACCGATCCGATGCCTGCCGTGAAATGGATTCTCGGCATGCCCGTCGGCCCAAAGTCTCCTGCTGAACAACGTGACGAAACCGACCGGCAGATGATCAGTGACGCACAGAACATGGCCGCAGACATTGTGGACATTGACCGGCATGTGGCTGGGGTGATCACCGATTTGGCGTCCGCACTCGAGCGAAGGATGGAACCGTGAACTCGGCAGAGAAGATCGCAGCCGCAATCAAGCGACTCGAACAGTTGAAAGCCGACAGCACACGCGGGCCGTGGGAAAACATGTCGGACGACTGGCGTCAGAACTGGATCATGGGACGCGCCGCGACGCCGACCGAGGGTTACTACGGGACCGAAGATGTTCTATGCATCAACGACGACAATCTTGACGGCACCTACATGAGTGATGGGGATATCGACCTGATCTGCACCCTGCACGCGACCATCGACGCGCAGTTGGCAATCCTCGAAGAGGCGCTGGGGATGATGACCGGCTACCGCGATTCGGACGAGAAAGCCGCCGAGACTTACCGGTTCGAACTGGCGCTCGCTGACGCAATCCTCGGGGAGTCCACATGAAACGGTTCTGCGCACTCCTACTCATAGCGGCTGTCATCTTCGGGATGGTGGCCGTTTTCACATCATTCAACGCAATCTACCTGTTGGCTGTCTGCTGTGCTGTGTGCGCGGTTGGGGTTGCAGGGTGGAAGACAAGGAACGAACCATGAGCAACATCAAGGTGCCCATTGACCGGTTGAAGCGCATGGAAAAAGCGCTCAAGGAATCCGGTTGGGAGCAACCCGCGCTCGGCTACGACTATGTTCACGCCGACTACCGGGACGAGCATGTGCAGGCCGCGGAGAAACGTGCCGAAGAAACGCTGAAACGGATTGACGAACTGATCGATGTTCTCGGGCTGCGGGACGAATACCCCGATGTGACAACGCAGGCGGTCAGGCCCTGGATCGGAATCGGATACGAACCCTACTACGAAACGATCACCGCGTTCGGTCGGCACAAGTTCCTTGCAGACATTCACGCCGCACATGAAGCATCGACAGGTGCTGAAGCTTTGGCGCGCATCAAGTCTGCGCTGGGCAAGAAATGAGTTGGGATGACGGGGACGCATACGACCGCGGAGACCCGAAACATCCCGATTTTGTGGACCACCTGCTAGAGCGACTATTCATCACGGAGGACACATGAGCAAGCTTGCAGGTATCGTCCCCGATCTTGACGAAGCCATTTATCATGCGCACCCGTCGTTGTCATCAACCGGGGCGAGACAACTGTTGGACTCACCCGCAAAATTCAGGTGGGCACAAACACACCCCAAACCACCGAAGCAAGCATTCGACCTCGGCAGTGCAGCACACACCAAAATTCTTGGTGCCGGCAGTGGGGTGATCGCCTACCCGGCAGAACACATCACAGCAGGCGGGAACGTGTCCACCAAAGCGGCCACAGTCGCGTGGGCTGCGGAACAACGGCAGGCAGGGCTAATACCTGTCAGCCCACACGAAATCGACGCTGTTGACGCTATGGCCGAATCGGTGCTAGCGCACCCCGTAGCGCGTCGACTGCTCGAGCAGAAAGACAACCAACGCGAAGTGTCCATGTTCGCCACATGCCCTGACACGGGGGTTGAAATGCGGGCACGGTTCGACCTTCACGCTGCCGACTCCGGAGACCTGAAATCTGCGCGCGACGCATCCCCTAAAGGATTCGCGAAAGCTGTTGCACAACACGGTTACAACGTGCAACAGGGCTGGTATCAGGATGTCCGCGAAATCATCACAGGTGAACGCGGCACGTTCACATTCATTGTTGTTGAGTCCACCGCACCGTACCTCGTTGGTGTGTACCAGCTCGATTACAGCTTCGAAGACATGGGTAAAGTCAAAGCACTTGCCGCCCGCAACATCTACCAGCAATGCCTCGAACATGATGTGTGGCCCGGATACTCGTCCGACACGCAAACACTGCAAGCACCTCAATACGCCATCTACGACTACATGGACGAATTTGAGGCAGACGAACCAATGAAAGTAGGGAACTGATGGACATCAGCGACACTGTTGCAGCCAAATCGGATCAACTCGACTACGACGACCTGATGGTTACGGAACGCACCTTCACCATCACCGAAGTCACACGCGGCCCATCCGCAGACCAACCCGTAGAAATCGGGCTGAAAGAATTCGACCGGCCCTGGCGTCCCGCAAAATCGATGCGCCGCGTCCTAATCGTTGCGTGGGGTGCAGACGCTTCCGCATACATCGGCAGGCAAGTAACCCTGTTCGGTGACCCCACAGTCAAATTCGGTGGAATCGCTGTCGGCGGCACACGTATTCGTGCGCTCAGCCACATCGACAAACCGTTGACGATCGCACTCACGGTCACTCGCGGGAAACGTGCACCCTTCGTTGTGCAACCCATCGTGACCGCACCCGTGAAGGACACTTCCGGGCGTGACTGGTTGGTGGAGTTGACGGATGCGCAAGGTGACCTGGATGCGATAACCGCGTTGGGCACAGCAGCGAAAATGGCGCATGCGTCCGCACAGATCATGCAGATCATCACTGCTGCGTACAAGGAAGCGAAAGATAATGAGCCGATCTAGACCGTCCAACACGCAAGACACTATTCCAGCCGATCAAATTGAGAGGCTGGAATTTTTTGTGGAAGGCACACCAATTCCGCAGGGCAGTAAGAAGGCGTTCGTTATACGCCGACGTGCGGTCATTGTGGACGACAACGCACCCAAGTTGAAGCCGTGGCGGTTGAAGATCACACAAGCGGCCGTAGCAGCGTTGGCGGGCCGTTCCGGGTTCCCCGCGCAACACCCTGTAGCAGTCCTTGTCGATTTCTACATGCCCCGTGCAGTGTCCGTGAAACGTGCACGACCATCCGTACGGCCGGACGTTGATAAAAAGGTGCGGTCAGTGCTTGATGCGCTCACCGATGCGGGCGTGTATGCGGACGACGGGCAGGTTGTTGCACTGCACGCCTTGGACTGGTACGCGGATGACAAACCGGGTGTGCGAATCGTAGTTCGGGAGCTTGCCTAATGAGCGCAAAATACCTACCGATCACACCGCACGACTGGATGACAGACGCGAACTGTGCCACCACGTCACCTGACGCGTTCTTCCCCGAACTCGGTTCACCCGCCCTGGATGCACGGAAAGTGTGTGCCGTGTGCCCGGTGAAAGCACAATGTGCCGAGTATGCGTTGAACCTGCATGTGCGTGACGGGATTTGGGCTGGCGTGTCAGCTCGAACGTTACGGAGGCGTGCAGCATGAGTAGCGGAATACAAATAGGCGATGCGGCGATGTCGCTTCTCAATCAAAGTGTCGTCGATTCTTACGGTGATAACGGGCCGACTATCTGGGAGGCAACGTCACGGATCGATCATCTGACAGGGACGAAGGCGGAACTGTTGGAGGCTATCGCCTACGTGGCGCTGCAAGTCTCGGCCTACAAGCGGATCTCAAATCAAGATGCACACCTAGCGATGTTGAACGTCGCACATGTGGTTGATGAGTACAAGAGGATACGCCATGACAATCCCTAGACCGATTGTGAAAGCTGTTTTGAGACGCGACCCGTTTTGTTCTATCGGGTCGCGTCTTTGTACGCACACGTCAACGGTTGCGGATCATCGAGCTAATGGTGGTGCTGGCGGTTCGAAGGTGCTGTGTGACATCCGCAATCTGGTCGGTGCATGCCAATTGTGTAACGGGTGGAAAGAAACCGTTGACGCAGAAACTAGGGCGCTTTTGGTGGCTGATGGGTTGCGTGTTGAGCAGGCGTCCACGAATCAGAAAACGTTAGAGCGGGCCATACAAACACCCGTGTTTTATCAACGGGAGCAGGCATGGTTCCGTCTGTGCGCGGATGGTACACGCACCCAACTGGGTGATGCGGAGGCGAACGAGTTGCGGGCGTTGGCGGGGTTGATAAGCGGTGAAGGTTACGCCTACTGAAAGGAAGCACGACATGAGAATTTTAGTGGACATGGATGGTGTCATTGCCGACTGGGGGAAAGCGTACGGTGAATCCCTTGACCTGTTCGGGGTTGACGCGCTGGGCATTCCCCGCCATCACCAGCAGACCACATTCAACTTGAATGAGGGTCGCACTGCGGCTGAGAAAGCAATCATCAAACAGGTGATGTGCGAGACGGGTTTCTATGACCGGCTCGAGCCTATCTACGGTTCGCGTAATGCGCTCAGGGAGATGGTCAAAGAGGGCCACGACGTGCGAATTGTGACTTCCCCGTGGGTGTCGAACCCGACGTGTGCCAGCGACAAACTCAACTGGGTTGTGAAGCACTACGGGGCGCATTGGGGGCAACGAGTGATCATCACGACGGATAAAACGTTGGTGCGGGGTGACGTTCTCATTGACGACAAGCCGCAGGTGAAGGGTTCCGCGCGGCCGTTGTGGAAGCACATTCTGTTCGATCAGCCGTACAACCGTGACGTGAACAAACCGCGCATCCGCGACTGGCGGGAATGGCGCTACGTATTAGGAGTTGCCGCATGACCGAGGTACGTACAACATCCCGTACAGGTGGGCAGAAGGGTACGAAGCCCGTCGATTATTCGTTGATTCCGTGGGCTGCTATGGCGAAAGTTGCCGAGCATTACCACAAAGGGGCTGAAAAATATGACGCACACAATTGGCGCAAAGGATATGAGTGGTCGAAGTCGTATGCGTCATTGATGCGTCACGCCACTGACTGGTGGGAGGGCGAAGACATCGACCCGGAGACCGGATCTCCGAACCTGGCCGCGGTCGTGTTCCATGCGCTTACGCTGCTGACGTTCGCGGACGAGCACCCGGATTTCGATGACAGGTATAAGGGGGTGACGAATTGGCAAGAGGAAGAATCCTCACACCCGACTTCTGGTCGGACGGAAACATAGTCAGCGTTTCGTCGTTCGCCAGGTTGTTCTATCTGGGCATGTGGAACTTCGCGTACTGCGATAAAGGGCATCTACCGGATGACGTGTCGGGTTTGAAGTTGAAGATTCTGCCGGCTGATGATGTGGACCCTGACGCGCTTTTGAACGAGCTGATGAGCAAAAAACGTGTGGTCAGAGTGTCGTCTGAGCATGAGTCTTTCCTGTTCATGCCGAAGTTTGAGAGGCACCAAAAGGCTGATCAGAGGTGGAAAACACGGTGCCCCGCATGTGCTCTCGGAGACTCACTGAAACTCACCAAAACTCAGGAGAGTTTGGTAGAGCACACCGAAACTCTCCCAAACTCAGCGTTAAGAGGAGAGGAGAGAACTAGAGAGAACAAGAGAGAAGAGAAAAACACTCTTGTTCAAGCTGCGCTCGAACGTGACTTTGACTCCTTCTGGAACGTGTACCCGCGCAAGCAAGGCAAGCAGGCAGCGAAAAAGAAATACATGACAGTCAGGAAGGCTGTTGACGCTGAAGTAATCCAAGAGGGTGTGCGCAATTACGCATTGATGACGTTGGGGAAAGAACGTGAGTTCATCAAGCTCCCTGCGGGTTGGTTGAACGATGGCCGGTTTGAGGATGAGTTCTCAACGTCTATCCCGTTGCCGCCCCGTGACCTGAGTGTGGCTGAGTGTCGCATTCATCGGGGGTATCCGTTGCCGTGTGATGCGTGTGCCCGTGAGGAGGTGAACCCGTTTTGAACGAACAGTTTCTCGAGCTAGAACGGAAGGGTTGGACGGCGGCACGTATCGCTGAAACGTTGGGGGTGTCGGCACGTACCGTGTATCGCCTGCGTCGGAAGCATGGGTTTGCGCGGACGGACCCGGCGTCACATGCCCCGTTGACCCCGGAACGTTTGGCGGCGGCGTCGCGGATGATCGCGGATGGTTGTTCGCATCGTGAGGTTGCCCGAACACTGCGGATGACGACTACGACGGTTGCAAGACATTTTCCGGGTACGGCGTGGTCGCATCAGGAAACGAACGAGTACATAAATTCGCTTCGTAAAGCTAACAAGATGATTGAAAGGATGTACGCATAATGAGTAACCCGGACGACGGAGAGCCAGACATCTACGACGACTCGACGGGCGCGGAAGCGTACGCGAAATACACCGTGTACGTGGATTGTGGCGAGGCGGAGAAGAAGTTCAAAGCGTTTGCGGCATCGCTTGGTGACGCTATCGAGACAAGTTGGAATGACAGGGAGTGGAAGTAATGGCTGGCGAAACGATTTTGACTGTGGTTGGGAACCTGACGAGCGACCCGGAGTTGCGGTATACGCAGAACGGTATTGCGGTGGCGAATTTCACCATTGCAAGTACACCGCGCACGTTTGACAGGGCGTCGAATGAGTGGGTTGACGGTGAAGCGTTGTTCCTGCGTGCAAGCGTGTGGAAGGACTTCGCGGAGCATGTTGCAGGGTCTCTGACGAAGGGTGCCCGCGTGGTTGCTATCGGGCGTCTGAAGCAGAAGTCGTACGAGACGAAGGAAGGGGAGAAGCGCACGTCGATTGAGCTTGAGGTTGACGAGATTGGGCCGTCGTTGCGTTACGCGACTGCTGCTGTGTCTCGTGCTGATTCTGGGTCTCGGTCGCATGTTCCGGTTCAGGAGCAGGAAGCACCCGCATGGTCCGCAAGTGACGATACTTCCACGCCGTTCTGAAAGGAATGATCATGGCTGACTTGGATATGGGCAAGAAAGAAAACCTCATCGTTCACATTGAGGGGTTGCAGGCGACGATCACGAAGCGCAACGAACGGATCTCGCAACTGGAAGCTCAGATTGCGGGTGAGGGTGCGGATGAGCGCGAGCAGCGTGCTTTGAAAAAGGCGCACCGGCAGGGGTGGCAGGAGTGCGCCTCTCATCTGATGGAGACGACGCGGCAGGCTGCTTTTGCTTTGGGGCAGGTCCGTAAGGATGCTTTCGCAGAGTATTTGAAGTCTGAGAGCGCTGATGTCTAATCAGGGTGTGTCGAGGGTGACGGGGCGGGCGTTGTCTGCCCCGTCCGGGCGGGTTGTTGAAACGCCTGAACACGTTTGCGGCAATTGCCGGTCACCATGGACGAATACGGGGCGGCAGGACTGCCCGAAAGCGAAGGAACAAATCAATGCCGAAAATTGAAGTGATCTTCAAGAGCGGTGCGTCCACGAAGTTGGATGTTGAAAGTTTCATTGTCCGTAAGAACGGTCTTGGTGCTGTCGGTGGGTTCGAATGGACGCACGGTGAAGACCAACTCTTGCACTTGGATATTGATGAGGTTGTGGCGGTGATCGGCCGATGAGCGAGAACGTGCAAGACGCCGAGAAGGCGTGGGAAGAGCACATCGCAGAGGTTGCACCGTATCCGGCTGCCTCGTTTCCAGACCCGGAGGCCGAGAAGCGTGGGCGCATGTACAAGTCGGGATACATGGCTGGTCGTGCCTCTCGTGACGCCGAGGTGGATGCGTTCGTGATTGCACAACGCATTCTGCGCGAGCAACTGGCCGCGGCCGAGAGGGAGCGCGACGAGCTTCTGCTAGCCGTTACGGAGCTTCCCGGATACACCAACCTAGGAACGTTCAAGGAGGCGGTCAGCATCATGGTGATGGATTGCCTGAACGCCGAGTCCGCTCTGGCCGAGGCACAAGCGACCATCGAGAGGGTGCGCGCATACGCCAACGATCGAGCGTTTCATGCGCGCGGACACCTCAACACGGTCAACTCGGGCAGGATCGCCAGCGACTTATTGGCCATCTTGTCCGCTCCCTCGTCTACGGGAGGCGCGAACAATGCCGAGTGAGTACACGCCACCGACAGAAGACGTGCGCGCGTTGTATGTGACCGGGACGCCTGCGCACCATGTATCCGTCAGCAAGGGGTATACGGAGTTCGACCGTTGGCTTGCCGCCCATGACCGGGACGTTGCGGCTACCGAGCGGGAACGGTGCGCACGGATCGCGGAGAAATGGTGGCCCGCGAATCCGTTCCACGCGCACGATATTGCGAACGCAATTCGAGCGGCTGGCCCTGTCGAACCGCAGCAGAAAGAAGGCCACACGTATTTCGATACGCTCCGTGACCTTGATCCGGGTGGGACTATGACCGAGATTATCGATGCGTCAGAGGCGCGTGTGGCGCAACAGAAAGAAGGCAACTGATGAGTGGAATCCCGTATCAGAACATTGGGGGCCGCGATGTTCTGGGATGGTCCGTGATGGCCTGCCGCGACCGGCTTAGTCATGATCCATCATGCGAGAGAACCCAGGCATGAAGCATTGCGGCGGTATGACCGACAGGAGAAAGGGCCGCGTCAAGTATTGCCGGATCTGCGAGAGGAACAAACGGTGAGTGACGATAACCTACTGTATGCTGTGGATTTGCTCACGAAGGACAGGTTTATTGGAACGTGGGTTCCAGATTCTGCCGGCGAACTGAAAGTGCACACGGAGAAACATCCGCCGTTACTGCGGTTGCTGATCAACGGTATTGGTATCCCGTCATCGCGGGGGCCGTCTTCGGAGATCAAGATTCCGATCGATGCGGAAGCGCTCGAGTTGTGCGCTCAGATCCGTGACCGTGTGAGGTTGTGGTGTCGGGCGTTGCGTGTGGTTTTTGATGGTGACGAGTTGCTGTCTACGTTGCGCCGTTGGTATTTGCGTCATGTGAACCGTGTCAGATCGGGTCAGGTGTCAGACGTTATCGACGCCGACATTACTCGCACGGTCCAGTCGTGGGTGCGGATGATTGAGTCTAAGTATGAGCGTGTCGAGATCCGTGAATGGCAGGATTCTTGCGTGGCTGAGGTTGCGGCCCCTGACGAGGGCGGGGCGCTGCGTTTGCGGAAGTGTGGTGCTAGACGGATTCTGATAAATGGTGTTGAGCAGTTCGCTATCGAGTTGAATGTGACCACGTTGACGGCGACGTGTCGGATGTGTGGTCATGAGTGGGTCGGTAAAGATGGTCTTTCCGAGCTGCGTTTTCTCACCAATTTGGACAATCAGATACAAATCGGGGAGGAGATTGAGGGGGCGGCAATAAATCTTGTGACGAATCGCGGCAGATAGTTGCATATCGTCCAAGTTTCGTGTACAGTGGGTATTACTTCAACACAACTCTGTCCTCTGACGGTTGTGTAACGTCTGATCGTTTCTTCGGTTAGGCGTTTTTTGATGCCCTAATGTCTCGCAGTTCCGACCATAAGCCGGCGACTGCTGAGGGTGGCGTCGAATGCCACACACTGCGCGTATCCCCCGCGCCATAAACACGACTAGCAGATACAGGCGGTCGTCATACGCGCTTGTCCCGACGGTTGATATCGGGGCCTCATTACTTTGAGGGGAAAATCATGTCTTTGAAGGAAGCCTTAGAAAAGAAGCCAGCCGATCCGAGACGCCGTTGCGGTGTGAAGAGTTGGATTGACACCCTGCCCACCGATGAGCAGGAAGCTGCCGCGTTACTTCTGGCGAGTAGCAGGCGTACAACTGATGTGCATGATGCGTTTACGGGTGAGGGTTACCCGTTGCAGTATGTTGCGACGCTGAGGCACCGGAACGGACGGTGCTCCTGTGAGCTTGGCCGATAAGGTTGCGCAGCCGGTGACAGTGGAGCCTAAGCCGTCCCGTAACAGGGATTGGGGTTTCACTACCGAGCTTGCCCCGCACGACCCGAACATACAGTCAATCACGGCCACCAGTGGCGAGCAGTTGAAGACTGAGGATGACTGGACCCAGTTTGTCAAGGACAACGGCGGTACGGTTGCTGACGGTTACCGTGTCCGACTGGTTGAGATGCGTCACAACACTCACGGGTGGACGCGCTCTGAGGCTGGTCAGGATGCTACGACGGCGGGGACGTGGTTTTACCGTTTCGCGGTGGAACCGGTCAACGTCAATTCGAATGTTGATGAGCTGATCAAGTCCATTGGGCGTCGGAGGGCACCTAAGGCTGTTGCTACGGGTCCTGGTGTGTTTCATTTCCTTGGTGGAGATGAACAGCTCGGGAAAATAGACGGCGATGGCACCGAGGGTATCGTGGACCGGATTGTCCAGTCCATTGATCAGTCGGTGATCGAGTTTAAACGGCTGCGTAAGACGCGCTCTCTGGGCATTGTGCATCAGGCTTGGCTTGGTGACTGTGGCGAGGGCAACCAGTCGCAGGGTGGCCGCAACATGTGGCGTACGTCTTTGACGGTCACGGAACAATACAGGGTGCATAGACGCCTCATGTTGTACGCGATTGACGCGTTCGCCCCGCTGGTTGAGTCCGTGCAGGTGGATGTTGTCAACGGTAACCATGATGATGTGCAACGACAGATTGCGACGCGTGCCGATGATGGGCACGCAACCGAGTCTGCCATCGCGTTGTCGGATGCGCTCGAGTTGAATGTGGCCGCTTACGGGCATGTGAAGATTTTCGTTCCTAACAGGGATGAGTCTTACATCACCCGTGAGATTGGCGATTCGGTGTTCACAATGGCGCACGGGAACCAGTGGTCACGCGGTAAGGCTATGGCTTGGTGGAGTGGTCAAAGCTTCAACTGGCAGGCTCCGGGTGCGGCACAGTTCCTGTTGTATGGGCATGAGCACACGGCGTCTCTGACTACTCAGCGTGACCGTGTGGCTATTTGTGTGCCCACCTTCGAGTCTGAGTCAACCTGGTGGAGACATAAGACGGGCGATGTTGGTAAGCGTGGTGCGTATGTGATGACCACTGCTGCCGGCGAGTTCGCTGACCTTGCCATTATCTAATTACAGTTGACACTGGTGGCGGTAATTGTAATATTTTGCGGTTACCGCCCTGGGGTCCGCATTATCTTTCCGTTTTCACCGAGCACTGAGTGACGATTTCGAATCGTAAAGGCTCGCGAGTGCAAAACGGAATAAACCCTGCGGTTTGAACCTGGTGACAGGTAGAACCGTGGACCTAACGACGTGCGGAGTTAGTCGCTGCGCGCCGATTAATCGCGGCTGACGACCGTAGTAGTGCCCATGCTCCGTATGGTTTGTTGGCCTACACAAAGGTTCCTGTCTGCTGATGAAGAACCCCTGGGTTCAGGCGGGTAGGTCGGTCGCTAGTAGCTCAGTGGTAGAGCGCCACCCCTAACGGTAGATGTCGCGGTTTCGATTACCGCCTAGCGCACGAGTGTAACCGTTCGGTGGCTTCCTTGTGCTGTAACCGTTCGGTATCCCATATTGACGACTGTCAGTATCCCAAATTGACGACCGCAAACCCCCAAGAATTCCAACCAAGCGGGTGACATGATGCAACCTAGATGGCCTGAGTCTGCCGCGTTGTTGGCGTCGTGGACGCACCGACAGTATTGGAAACCGTTGGAGCGTCGTTACCGCCTACTGTTTTGGCGTCGAAATGGTTGAGCAGGAGTGGACACTCACAGCGAGCGATCGTTGCGACGTTCGGAAGTGTGGTGCCCGAGCGTTCGTGCGCACCGTTGACCCGGTGACTTGGTTCGACATCTTATGGTGCGGCCATCACTTCCGACAGGTTGAGTCGAAGATCCTTGAGCGCGAGTTTTCCGTGTTCGATGAACGCGGCCAGCTCGACGTGAAACTTGACGCATCCGCTTAGGGGGCATCGTGTCTGCTGAAACAAAGCCGCGTAAACCGTTCCGTCTGGTTGGCCCGAACATGAACCGTATTCTGACGGCGTTGGATGTGGAAGGTCTGATGCGTGGCCAAGTGTCACACGCAACCGCAGATCAACTGTTGAAAGCTGGTTGGAAGCGTTACTCAGGTCCAGCACTTGAGAACGATGGTTGGTATGTGTTGGGTACGGATGACCGTCTGACACCGAAACAGACACGCTGCGACTGAACCGTGAGTATGGGTAAACGTTGCATGGTGAACGGTGACGAACAGGACGCATATTCGGTATGGCGTCACATGCTCTGCTACCTGCAACGCCCTGGCGTGGTGAAGAAGATCAAACGGCGCACACACAAACGCGAGCGGCAAGAGTGGAAACGTGAGGTGCGCTGATGGCTACTCATTTCAGGGAACAGGAAGCCGCCGAACAAATCTTTTTGACGCGGGCGCAAGCAGAGCAACTGTTGCAAGCGTTGGACGGCACCGATGATGAACGACAGATCGCTGATGACTGACACGCACCCGTATTGGTGTTGGTTGTGTGGTGCACGTTACAGTCACCCGACTGCGGCGCAACAGTGTGTGTTCAGGTGTGGGGACAGGGGACGCAATGAGTGACCGTACAGAGGACCTGTGGGGTGAGGGTGGCGTGTTCGACCAACTCTCTGACGCATTGAACCTGGTACCGCAGGCAACATTCGACCGGTATGCGGAGAGTGCACGAATCAACGCCGCACTCTGGACACGAACTGTTGAGGGCCGGCGCACCGAAATCATTGACCAAACCGTGGCGGACCTTGCCATTATTGGGCAGGCCAGCGACCGTGTACACTCGCTTTGCTGCGCGCAAGGATGCGTACGACGCGAGGACACGAAACCTGAAGGCGACTAGACACGCTTCACAGCAAGGGCAACACCACGCGGCGACAGATGCGCTACCTCCTGCACTTCCGCCCACGTGGCACCTGCGGCTAACGCTTCACGCACAACGCGGTCACGGTAACGCATCTGCTCGTCAACGTATGAGCGTCGTTGCGCGAGCTTCACTGTTGCTTGTGCCAGCTCATCGAGTTTGGCTTGTTTGTCGTCCACAAAATCTACTATACCCGAGTATTGACCGCGGGCGCTCTCAGGGGTATAGTCGGAGACATGAGCACGTCAGAGAAATTCCTCGCACTAGTCAGCGAATGGTACGCGCCGAATGTGAACATCACTGAGGTGTCGCCGCGCGGAACAGACTGGGGCGGCAGCACGGAGGTAGGTTTCCATGCCTCGTTCTGCGTCGATGTTGAAGGCGTCAACAAAGAAACCGGCGCAAAGATATACGACACAATCGAGGGCGACAACATGGAAGCCCTCTGGTTGCACATCATGCGATCCGTATAACCACTTAGAAGGCTCCGTGGATGAAGCACCGCGTCAAGTATCCTGAACCTTCACCCCGCGCAAGCGCTGGTATATAGCCCAGAAAAAGGAAAGCAGCCCGCCCAACAAGCGGGCTATTTCTTTGCCCAAAAATGACTGGGGGCCGACATGATCACCGCCCAAATCGGACTCATACCCCACGCAACAAACCCGTTCCAATGGTTGATACAAACCATCACACGCTCCCCAGTACACCACTGCGTAATCGCCATCTCGGAAACTGAATGTGTTGGTGCGGAAGCACCCGTCGCAATCGTCAGACTGGTCACACACTGGCCCACCATAATCTGGTCAGCATTCGACTTGAACGCACGACAACAACGTCTCATCGCAGGGTGGGCGAACAACGCAGTCGGAACCAAATACGGGTGGTTAGACGACCTCGCCATAGCCATAGCGTTGATCACACGCAAACAAACACCGTTGTGGTTGACACGGTACATCACGAGCACCAAACGCCTACAGTGCGCAGAACTAGTTGATATGGCATACAGGGCGGCCGGCATCCATTTGTTCAGGGACGGACGCCCACCATCCGCCGTATACCCAGGATCGTTCGTGCCTCTCTTCAAAGACTTCGGCTGGTGGCCCAAAGGCATCTAACAACTGAACACAGCCATTACACACTCACAACGTAAGGCAAGAACAATGAGCTTCACCTACCTACCCAAGGCTTTCACAGACGAACTGAGTGCAGGGATAGCCGAATCCTTCAAACGGTCCACCGAAACCCTAAACGTAATCCTCGGACCAGTCGAGACGCGACGCAAAGGCCACGCCGAGCACACCCAGTACACGGACGCTGAACTGCAAGCACGTGACGAAGCGGTAGCCGAATGGCAGAAACTCACCGAAGAGTTAGAAGCCAAAGGCTACCTCGAGCGTGGGGCATGCTACGAATGTGCCGGCGAACTCGAACCGGTCACCGAAACGGAACACCACGAATGGGTGTACGACGAAACCGTTGAGGAACACCAAGCACGCGTGAACCCTACAGGGAAAGCCACAGTAACGTTCAAGGTGGTGTGACATGAGCACAGCAGCGACCGATCGCGAACGGTCGGCGATACAGGAGCGCATACGCAAATCCGAGGAACGCTACCAAGAAGCACTGCGCATAAAGAGCGAGATGCGTGCGGCCTCAGTGAATGCAGGAAGCGTACACACGTTCTCCGCAGGACTACCAGGACACGGGAAGCGCAGGTAACAGACACGGACACTGTAGAAGCAACCCTGACACCAGGAGAGTACGTGCTCAAGGGAACAGACCTAGCACCACGAGACCGTGAATGGCTCAAAGCGTTCAACGACCGACTCAAAGGCGAGAAATGACATGCAACCCAACACGTCGGACATAGTCATGAACGGGCTAGAAGGCGACATCTACGACAGGGAACGCCACATAGGACACTTCCGCTTCTACAACAACGACGCAACAGACGAGACCACACAAGACACCAAACAAACGGAGTCATGATAGACGAATACGACCTAGTTGTATGGGCACTAGTCGTAGCCACCATGGCAGCAATCACATGCTTCCTCTTCGCCATCGCATTCAACTGACCAGTCGTGATCGTGGCGTCTGCGTTCTTCTACGTTGTGTAGAATTCCCCGCGATATCGAGTGTTCTACGGCGTGTAGAAGTTACCTAGTTTGCCTGTTAGTAACTCTCACAGGGAATTCAATAACTTACTGAACGTTCACTTTACTTGACGTAATCGTTATTATCAGCGTCATTTTTCGGCAAGAGTCCGGCCATTCCGCACCGTTCAGAAGGTGTGGATAACTGCCTGCCGTTCGTCGTTCATACCCTCAGTCTATCAGGGAGGCCACATGCCGGCGCATAAACCGTCCCCCGAGGGCATCTATTACAACCCTGACGGCACACCCTGGACTGCGGAGTTCGAAAAGCAACGCCCGCCCTTCCAAGCAGGTAACCAGTTGGCGGTCACACACGGCGCATACTCCACAGAGCGCACCGACCCGATAGCGCAACGGTACATTCAGGAAGTCTGCTCCGACCCTGCCACCAGCTACCTGCGCTCACCCGCCTACCATGCCATGCTCTGGCAGTGGGGGGTGCTCATGGCACAATGCGAGCTGATCACCGCACACATGGCCAGCATGACGTTCGAGGAACGCACCAACAGCGACCGGGGCAAGACCAGCCCTATGGACCTGTACACCCGTTTCAGTGGAAGGGCGCTCGCGTTGGCTAAAGAGATGGGCTTCACGCCACGCTCCCGTGCAGGGCTAGGCAAGGATGTAGCCAGCACACAGGTGGACCTTGCCACACTACTCAGCAAGGGCACACCACAGGGCACAGAGGATAGCACACCACAGGAGTAGCACACACCACACAGTGGGGTAGTGCACACCATGCATGCCATGTAGTACACACATACCAACACACACAAGGCATACGGCCCAAAGAAACGAAACAGTATTCGTCCGGTGGGGCGGGGTCTGGCGTACACGTGTTCGACGGTGGCGGGGGGTGGGGGAGGGCTTTTTCCGAACAGTCTGCCCCCTGATATGCCCCGTTTTTTGTGCGAGGTCTTTTCTCGTTTGACTTCTGGTTGTCGTTCGGG
>Ga0157369_10000694_pt1 | contig 43472 bp, 70 predicted proteins | sample C25metaG_FD_113461 | JGI IMG/M metagenome (GOLD analysis project Ga0157369, IMG submission 113461) | Corn rhizosphere microbial communities from Kellogg Biological Station, Michigan, USA - C2-5 metaG | ecosystem: Host-associated > Plants > Roots > Rhizosphere > Soil | place: USA: Michigan... | reverse complement strand
TGACTTCTCCGAACCCTTCGCTGACTCTTCCCCGGAGGCGCCGTGCTTCTTGTTCGCCTCGGCCGCCTTGTCCGTCGCCCCGGCTGCCTGCTGCTGCGCCTGGTCAACCTTCTTCCCGGCCGCCTCAGCCGCTGCCCCCGCGTCTGAAGCCGCCTTCTCCGCCTTCTTGACGTTATCGAGGTACTTGTTGACCTCAGCCTCAAGTACAACCTTCACAGAGCGCGTTGACATGGGGCCTCCTAGGGATGGGGGTGGAGGTCATGGCAGAATGACGGCATGACTCAAACGGGGGAAGTAACCAAAAGGCCACGCACCGGACTCATCCAGGGCGGGCTGATGCTCGCTTTCGCGGGTGTGCTGCTGACGATCGCGATCCTCAGCGGCGGCGGTAATGCCAATGGCCTGTGGCTGGTGCTGATCGGGCTGGTGCTGGCCGGGATCGGCTTCGCACGCCGGGTGCTGCACGCGCTCGAAAACAAACAGCCCTAGAGCGGTGGCAGCGGCTTGGATTCCGGCCGTGTGTACGTGGCGTAGACCTTCTCACCTGGGACGGGTTCGTACGGGTCCTTGCCGTTGCCCTTGACTGCGCGCTCCTGGGCCGCGCACCGGTGGCACTGGGTCTTGTGAGCGTCGAACCAGCCATCGTTATCAGGGTGATGAGCGATGGCCACGGGGGCACCACACGAACAGAGGCCGTCCTCGTAGATGGTCAGGGCCAGCGTCCACAGGTAGTCACGTTCCGTCCACCCGCCACGGTTGCCGTTGATCCAATGGGACGGCGGCTTACCGTGGGTCCGGGCGGTGCGGAGGACTTGGACTACTCTGCTCCAGCTTCCGTGCCAGAGGACTTGCGCAAAAAATCGGCGTCCACGGTGGGGACGGCGTTCTGTGCGTACTGGCGTGCGTTGAGGATCTCGGTCATCTGGGCCGGGCCGATGGCCTTCTCCAGCCGCTTGATCATGTGGGTGTCCCATCGCACGTCGTAGCGTTCACCGCCGGCGGGCTGCACGGAGATGATCGATGCGGCGAGCAGGTCGAAGCCGAACTCTTTGTTGGCCCGCTGCGGATCCATGCCTTGGGTGGCCTTGTCATGGGCTTCGCGAAGGTCCGCCAGTTCATCCGAGGTCAGTGCCCTGACGAACACGGTGAGCTTGGAGCCGGCGAAGGTCTCCACCAGTTCGGTGTGGCGGCGCTCCATCTCCGTGAGTTCCTTGTCGCCGTTGGCGGTCTTCTCACCCTTGAACGCTTCACGGCGGATCGCGATCTTGCGCTGCAGGGCGGAGAGCTCCCCGATCACGTCGGCACGCTTGTACACGTCGGCGGACTCTTCGGGCAGGGACGCGTCGGTTGCCCAGGCGTCAAGGTCAAAGGTGGCGGGGTTCAGTTCAGTCATGAGAGTTTCAGGCTCCATCTGGTCTAAAGGTTGTGGTCTTCGGGGGCGGACAGCAGCGGCACGACTCGGATGTGTTTCACGAATCCGAAGCTGCCGATGATCTTGTTGCCATCCTGGTCGCGGGTGAATACGGCGATGGCCAGTACAGGAACGCCGTGCCCGTCGTGGACGAGTGCTTCCTGGGCGGCCGGTACGTCCTGTGGGTCGAGGTTGTTCGCTTCCAGCCAGGCAATAGCCCTGGGATCTGGAATTGAATCGAAGTTGAGGTTCACTCCGCGTGTGCTCATGGGGTTTCAGGCTCCAAAGTTGTGGGTATCAGGCTCTGTACGTGGCGTTGGTGGGTGGCTGGGCGGAGCCTGAATTTACGCCCAGCCACCCGGTCTGTTAGGACCCGGCGCCAACCGGTACTTCAGTGATCATGTTCTGCGGCAGGAACTCGATGCGGCGCTTGATGTTGCCGTCGTTGTTCACGCGCATCGGAGCGTCGGAGACCACTTCGCCGCCGAGGTCGATGACGTCCCCGGCAGCCCAAGGCTCCGTGGAGTCCTTGTCCGACTCGCGGAGGTAGATCCACGAGGTGGTGCCCTTGACGCGCACAGCCTCATAGCCCTTGTCATCGCCCACACTGTCGGGGCCGCCAGCGTCCAGGTACTCGCGCAGGAACGTCAGGGCGGTGTCGTAGTTGGACGCGCCCAGAGCCTGGGAGTTGCCCTTGGTGCAGGCGGGCTTCTCGTTGAAGCGGTCCGACGCGGTGTTAGACCAGTTGGCGTCCGAGTCGAGCACCGCGCAGGAGATGTCGATCCCTGCGTTGAGTTCGGTCACGGTGGGAATCCTGGACGCGGCGGCGGGGGCCGCGGTCAGGAGAGTGAACTTCTTCTTGCCGTCAGCAGCGACTTTCATGTCAGCTGTCCTCCTCTGTCTCCGGCTTGGCCGGTTCGGTTACTTTGGCTGTGGCCGGAGTGGCCGGTTCCCGGACCTGCCGTTTGGAGGGCGGGAGTTTGAAGTTGAACGGTTCGTTCAGGTAGTGCTTGGGCACTCGGCGTTTCTCGCCGCCGCCCGGGGGTACTGCGGTGATGAATCCGTCGTCTGCCATGGGGGCCTCCTAGTTGGTGATGAGCCGCCACTGCCGGGGGAGCATGAAGCGGGCCGGGCTGGTTTGGGTGTCGAGGATCGGGTACTGCTGGTTGAAGCCGTCCGGGTTGGTGCGGACGCGCCCGGTGCGGACCCGGAGGTTCCTGAGTGCCGTGGTGACGGCGTGGTTCACCTCGCGGCACAGCCCGTGGGTGGCGGCCACGGTGGTGGTTTGGAAGTCCCAGACGACGCTGTCGGCGTCCTGCACCCCGTCCGTGGTCAGTTCGTCCGGTTCGTCCGGGTTGCCTGCCCAGAGGATGACGTAGGGGTCGATGAAGCCGCCCGTCTCCGGGACCTTGTCGGGGACGTAGCCGTCGTACACGCTGATGCCCGGGACGGCGGTCAGGGCGGCCAGCACGGGGCCGGTGAGGCTGTCGGGGTCAATCACCCAGGACCTCCTCCGCCAGCTGCGCCATGGCCAGCTCAAAGGCCGGGGTGATCAGGTCAGCGGCAGGACCCATGTAGGGTTGCGGCGCCATCCGGGAGGTGCCGAGTTCGACGTACTCGCCGTAGTTGGCGGTGGGCCCGAACTCGCCGCCGATGGAGCCGGTGCTGCCGACCGTGCGAAGATCCGAATGGCTGATGCTGCCCTTCAGGTTCCCGGTATCGACGGGCACCCGGTTCTTCGCCGCTGCCACACCGTCCACCAGGGACTTGCGGACCACGATCTGCGCCCGGGGCCCGGTCTTTGTCTGCGCCCTGGAGAGGTCAGCGGAGAGCTTGCGGAAGTCTGATGCGTCGATTCCCACCGTGGCCTCCTATGCGGGGTTCTGCTGCGTGATGTTGTCGGTGCAGATGAAGGCGATCTCCCACAGTTCGGTGCCGAACATGATGGAGGAGATCCGGAGCCGGCGGCCGAGCGCCTCGATGACGTCACCGCGCTCACCAGCCCGGAACGCCGGCGCCTCGATGACCGAGGTCGTCACGGTGTATTGCCGCTCCGCGGTGGGCTGCTCGCCCGGGGTGCCGCCACCTTCACGATTGAGCGGCTGAACGTTGAACATGGCCTGATGGATCAGGGTCTCCCCGGTCCAGCCCTCCGGTTTGGGGTAGGGGGCGGGGCCGTCGCTGATCCGCCACACCTTTCCGGGGGCGGTCTCGGTACCCTCAGCGGTGGGCTGGTGATGCGCGGCCCAGTCCTTGTGAATCACCCGGGTGTTGGGCAGTGGCATCAGTACCACCGCATTTCGGCGCCCTCTGGGCTGCTGGGCGGCGGGCAGTACCCGATGACGTCGAAGAATCCTTCGTCGGCCGGTTCGGCTGCGTCCGCCTGGGCCTCGTACTCGGCAGCCAGCGCCCGCAGCTCCGCGGAGACCTTCGCGCCGTCCGTGCTGGTCCCGGCCTGGGTACGGATGACCTTGCCGACCAGCACCTCGGATGCCGCGATGACCCGGAGGGCTTTGGCGCTGGCCCGGTTGATGTTCTCCCCGGCCATGGTCAGGAACGCCGTCAGCTGGTCATCGCTGAACAACCGGTCGGCGGTGTTATCGGCGATGTCCGTGATGTTCAGGCGGACCATGCCGGCCGGGGACGTGTAGTCGATCGCCCCGGTCTCGGTGGTGGAGAAGTCCGTGGTGGGGGTGCCGCCGTCGTAGATCGGTTCCGTCACGGTTCCTCCTGTGAAGTTGTGGGGGTGGTGCCGGGGTGGGAGGAGTTAGCTCGTCACCCCGGCACCGGGGGGTGCCTGTTAGGCGGTGGTGCCGGTGGAGGCGTAAGCGCCCGTGGTGTCGAGCTTCGCGCCGCCGGTGATGTGCCGGCCCCGGTACCAGATGGTGTCGTCGTTGAACGACCCCTCTTCGATGCCGATCGCGCCGCCGTCCGGGCGTTCGCCCTGGTCACGCTTCACGCGGATGTCCACGGTCTCTTCGCCGACCATGGTGACCTTGCCCAGTGCGGCGTAGTCGGATTCCTTGGGCGGGAACAGGTACCAGGTGGTCGCGGCGTTCGCGGACTGGTCGATCACGGCGAGGCGCCATGCGACGACGACGTTGAACTTCCCGAACAGGGGGTTCTTCTTCGTGGCCGTGCCGCTCGCTGCGACGGTGGGCTCGTTGACCAGCGCCTCGGCCTCGAACTGCAGGGCCGGGGGGACGACCAGGTTGATCGGGCGGCCACCGAAGTTGATGGGCAGCCCGTCAGCGGTCTTCTTCGCCGCGACTGTCTTGTAGGCGGCGAGCAGGTTGTCGGCGGTCAGGGTCTTGTTCGCGACCGTGCCGAAGAACGACGTGATCGGGCCGTTGGCGTCCACGAACGTGCCGAAGACCTTCTGGTCCTCCGTGGCGCGGGCCGAGGTGCCGAAGCGGCCGGGGAAGTCCAGCAGCTGGTAGTACTGGTTGTTCTTCCGGGCCTCGAACGTGAGTCCGAAGCTGTTACCGGTCTTGCCGGCGGAGAACGTGAACTGGGCTTCGGACAGGGTCCGGCCCTTGTACTCTTCGCCTTCGGAGACGTCCTCGAACGCGTCGCGGCCGCCGTTGACGTCGATGACCTTCGCCGGGCGGAAGTCGATGACCTTCTTCTCCGCGGCGATGGCCTGCCACTCGGGGGTGGTGTCCTGGTAGCGGTCGCGTGCCTCGATCTGGAACGCGGCGCCGAGGAGCAGCGGGAAGTCCGAGGTGCTGAAAGCTTCCTTCATGCGGAACTCGGCGGCTGCGGACTTGCCGGCGACGCCTTCGTTGAAGAGCTTCGCGGCTTCCAGGATGCGCTCTCGGACGGTGGGGGCGAGGCGGAAGCCTTCCTTGGCGATGATGTCGCCGGTGTTCAGAACATTCATGTCAGTTCTCCTTACGCGCTTGCCGCGGTCTGAGTGGATTTGCCGATGGGCGCGACTTCGAGGTTGCCGGCGCCGGAGCCCTTGGTGCCGAGGCTGAGGCCCCAGACGTAGTTGCCGGTGGACGTGGTGGTCAGTGCACCGGCGGAGGTGATGTAGACCGGCAGGCCTTCGGAGGCGACGGCGCCGGTGACGGAGACGTCGTAGGAGCCGTCGAGCCAGATGGTGCCGCGGGCGCCGTTGGCGACGTCGGTCACGGCGACACCGCAGATCCCGCCGACGCGGACGGGTTCACCGGATACGCGGGCGTAGGGGAAGGTGACTTCGATGTGCTTGGCGTGGGTGTAGCGCTGGTTCTTCATGGTCTACTTGCCTCCCTTGAGGGCCTTGAGGATGTCCGAGTCGGAGACGGTCGTGGCCGCTTCCCGGGCGTCGTGGGGTTTGGTGTCGCCGGCGCCGTGGACGTTGCCTTCGCCGCGTTCGGCGCGGATCTCGGCGGCTGCTTCGACGGCGGTGGCCTTGAGGGCTTCCGGGTCAAAGGACTCGGCCGCCAGTGCGGCGCGGACCAGCGACGTGCGCGTGGTCTTGGCCTCGATGTCCCCGAACGCTTCGGCGACGATGGCCTCAGCGGCCGAGGTGCGGCCATCGCTGACCAGCTTGGCGTTATCCTTCTTGAGGGTGGACACTTCTGCTTCCAGCGCGGTGGCCCGGCTGGCGGCTTCGCGGAGCTGCTTGAGCTCAGCGTCATCAATGGTTGCCATGGTGGCTTCCTCCTGATTTTCGGTAACCGTCGCCGGGTTCGGGACGGAATCTGCGGACTCCTGGGCGGGAGTGATGGGGACATAGCTGATGACCTTGCGGACTTCCACCGCTTCACCGGTGAGGGTCGCGCCGGTGTCGGTCATCGTGTACCCGACCTGGTACAGCGCGGCGCCGGTCTCGGACTCCTGCGAGAACCACACGACCTTGTCGTCGTAGTCGAGAATCCAGGTCCACATGCTGTCGTCGCCGTAGGCTTCCTTCACGGCAAGGGACAGGGCCTTGTGGGTTTCGGAGGCGGTCGCTTCGACGGCGCGGCCGGCGATCGCTTCGAGGACCTTGTCGATCTTCCCGCCCCGGCCCGCGACGGTGACAAAGTCCACCCGGTTCAGAGCGTGCGGGTACATCTGTTCGATGATCTGCCCGCGCCTGCCCTCGGCCTCGCCGGCTTTCATGTCCACCCCGACCGAGACGGAGGTGCCGATGTTCTCGGCGAACTCGGTGATGATGTCCCGCCAGCGGGAACCGACCTTGGCCTCGGCGACGAGCCGTTCCCCGTCCCACACGGCGTCCTCGGTGAGGACCGCGGCGAGGGTCTGCAACGACCCGGCGGGCCGGTCGTACTCTTCGGAAGCGCTGATGTGGTCGATGTGCATCTGCGTGCCGGCTGGGAAGACCTTGTCCTTCGCGGCCTGCTCGAGGAGCTTCGCGGAGTAGTAGCCGGAGGAGCCCCAGCCGGGGGTGATGAGTTGGACGTTGATCTTGCCGGTCTGGCCGGCGGTGAGGGTTCCGGCCTCGGTGATGAGCTTCGGCATTGACAGCCTCCTAGAATGGTTGTGTGGGCCTAGACGACCGGAACGACGGGGCGGGCGTGCCTGGGGAGTGCCCGGGGCATGAGTGGAAAGCGCACGTCATTCACCTGCGGGCCACGGGGGCGTCGCTGGAAGTGCGGTGCAGGTGGTGCGGGGCGGTGCAGTACGAGCCGTCCGCGAGTGATGGGACTTAGAGCAGGTCCTTCAGCGGGGTGACGATGTGGGAGTCGCGCCACCCGTCCGTGTGCCGGACCGTGGATAGGTCCGCCCACTGGATCTTCCCGGACTGCAGCAGGTCCAGGCGCTGGGCGCCCATGATCCGCCGCTGGGTGTCCGGAGTGAGGTTGTCGAACACGGTACGTGCGTCCGGGGTGACCGACGCCGGTTCGGGGATGCCCTTGAATCCGAGCGCCTCCCAGGTCTTGGTGACGGTGACGCGGGTGCAGCGGCCGCACTGGTGATCGTTGGGCCCGGCTTCCTCCAAGGGGTGGCGGGTGCCGTGCTTGGCCCAGCAGGACGGGCAGGTGCGGGCGTTCAGCGCGGCGTGCCATTCCCACTCTTCGAGGACGTTCTTGTTCGCCTTCTCGGAGGCCTGGGTGGCTGCCCGGTGCGCGTCCAGCGTCTCGGTGCGGGAGATCGTCAACGCCCGGGTGAGGCCGCCGTTGAACCGCTGCTGGGTGGCGTCCATGATCCTGCCCGCTGTCCGGTTCGGGTTATCCCCGACCGCGATGCCCCGGATCAGCGCCGACTTCATAGCCTTCTCCACATCAGCCGGCAGGGCCAGGGCGGAGGAGTGGATCTGTGCGGTGGTGCGTTCCACGATGGCGGCCAGCGCGTCAGCGGGGGCCCGTGTGAAGGAGACCCCGGTGGCGTTGGCCGGCAGCTGGGAGTTGATGATCGCGGCGTGCGTGTCGATCGCGTCCCGCACTGCCTGGCCGATGTCGTTGGAGACGGTGACTTCGGTGGAGCGGGCGAGTTCGTCCAGGACGTCCCGGGTGGTTTGGAGGGCGTCCCGGATCCGGAGGTTCTTCGCGACCGTCGCCCGTGACACGGTCCCGTCTTTGGCGGCGGCCATGAGTTCGAGGAGCGCGGTGCGGAACTCGGGGGCGATGACGTCGTAGGCGTCCACCCATGCCCGGGTGAGGGCGAGGGTTTGGGCGTCGGTCATCTTCTCGAGGCGGGTCCGGAGGTCGGCCACGATCCGGAGGGTTTCCATCGTGACCGCCATCCGCTGCCTCCTACTTGCCTAGTTCGTCCAGCCTGCCGACCAGTGCGGTGAGGTGCTGTGCCCGTTGCCGTACAGCGTTGGCCCAAGTTCCATCGGCGTGGTGGACCTGCATGTGTTCTCTGATGAGACCGGCCTTGTCGTGCGCCGTCAGTTCGACACAGCCTTGGTCGGTCAGGTTAACGACTCCCCACGCCTCGGGTTCTGCATGCTCGTATTCGATCCGTGCAGTGCAGACGGGGCACGCTACTTTGACGGTGATGGCCATGGTGTTCTCCTACTTGAGTGCTTGTGCTGGGTCTTGGCCGTTCCGGAATGCCTGCGCTGCCTGATCCCCGGCAGTGGCTGCCGGTTCGATCAGGTTTCCGTTCTCGTCCGTCATCTCGTCCAGGATGTCGTCAATGTCCCGGATGTTCAGGGCCCGCAGGACCAGCTTCAACAGCTCGACCCGGGGGAGGAGGTCCATGTCGTTGGCCTTCTCCAAGGCCACCATCAGGATGTCCAGCGGGATCTCTGCGAGGTCCGGCCAGACGACTTCGACGGTGGCGTCCTTGTCGCCAAGGTCCACTAGCAGCCGGTCCCCGTCGCGTTCGACCTTGCCGCGGAGGGAGCCGCGGGGGGCGATGACGGCCTGCTCGATGACGTACCCGCAGGACGCCCGGTACGCTTGCGCCCAGACTTCCTGACGGCCCTGCATCTCCAACCGGGTGGGGAGGTCCAGGGTCTCGGCAGTGGCGCGGGCACCGGTCACACCGGGATCGGCCAGGAGGATGGTGACCGGGACGCCGAGGGCGGCGGCGGCCATCGCAGCGAGCGGACGCCCGGACTCAGAGTCCAAGGTGGCACCGGTCTTCGGGACGGCCTCCAGCGTCTGCCCTTCAGCGAGGGACACCGAGGACCCGGCACCGAGCTTAGCCATCTGCTCCAGCCCGGCACGCTGCACCTGCGAGGCTTTCGCCTTGTTCGAGGAGGCACGGAACGCGATCCGAGACAGCGCCCGGCACAGGGTCGCCCAGTCCTCGAGGAACTCCTTGTAGGACCGGCACCACGGCAGGGCAGCGAAGCCGTCGCCGACGCCCCAGAGCTTGGAGCCGGTCGGATTGACCTTGACGTGCAGGACGGGGGCGTCCCACATCACGTCGACCCCGCCGAACTGCTTGGGCTTGGTGATCGGCTGGTACTTCAGCGCCGGGTACAGCGCCTCACGTTCCCGGTCCAGGGACCCGAACGTAGAAGTCAGGGTGGTCTCGACCCAGCGGCGCCGGTAAAACCACGGCGTGGTCTTGTCACCCGGTTCGGTGATGATCTCCACGATCTCATCGAACGGCAGCGGCCGGACCTTCACCCGGCCCGTGAGGGGGTTGGTGAAGTGGGAGAGGAACACGTTCCCGTCCGTGCCGAGCTCGTTCTCCAGCACGGTGCGGGCTTGGGCGCCGGTGACAGCGTCCCGGTTCCCCTCATCGTCCAGGAACTGCTGCACGACGGCGTCGACGTCCTCGTCGCGGGCGTTGACCTCCACACCCTGCCCGAAGACGTAGGACGCCCGGATACCGAGGCCACGCTTCATGAGGGGGTTGGCGACGAACATCACCCGGCACAGTTCAGCGTTCCGGGACAGTCCGTCGCGGGAGAACTCGGTCCGGCCCACGGCGGTCAGCGACTCCCAGCCGCCGTCCTCGTACATGAGTTGCAGCCGGGCCAAGGATTCCTTGGTGGTCTCCAACCGGTAGGCGGCGTCTTCGAGGCGCCACGCTTCCACCATTTGCTCCCGTGTCTGGGGTTTGCGGAGGCCGAGGGATTCCAGGATGCCAGGCATGTGGCCCCCTCTCAGTAGGGTGTGATCGCGTAGCCGCGGAGGTCGTTCTCTTCGTACACGTCAGGTTCGACGTCCTCGCCCAGCCCTTCGGTGAGGGGCATGAGGAGGATGCGGTTGATCGCTTGGGTCATGGTGTCGACTTGGTCGTCGTTCGCGCCGGCTGGGAAGGACAGCAGCTCCATGAGGAGCCCCTCCACCCAGGGGCAGAGCTTCACGGACGGCAGGACGATGTTCTTCGACCAGGCCAGCGGGGAGATCGCCGAGGCGCGTGCGTACTTCGAACCTTCCGGCTCGATCGGGATGAGGCCCATTACTTGGCCGTTGAGGGCGTTCATCACGGCGGGCCCGTTCGCCTTGTCTTCAACGAACTTCGCCAGAGCCTGCGGCCACTTCGCCGACATGGCTTTGATGGCGTTGCAGGTCTCATTGAAGTTCATCCGGCGGCGGACCTGATCCAACAGGTACGCCTTCTGCCCGACGCGGAGCCAGACCTGCCCGACGACATAGTCGCTGGAGTCGGTGCCCTTGAACGTGAGGTCCCAGGACTGCACCAGCTCGTGGTCGTCGCGGCCGATACCGGGGACCGTGCAGGTCCCGTTGTCGTGATCGATCCAAAGCGGCTCGTCGTAGTGCGCCCACTCGGTGGGGAACACCCCGCCTTCATCGAGGACCGGGTTGCCCTGATAGAGGGACTGCCAGACCTTGGGGCCGACAGCTACCTTGATCTGCTCCCACTGCTGCACGGTCCGTTGCCGGGCCGACTGGAGCCACTCGCCGGGCTTACGGCCGAGAGGGTCGTTCTCCGTGGCTTCGGCCGGGATGTTCACCACGGTCCAACGGTGCCCGTCCTCAGCGGCGAGGAGGCGGCCGGCGAGGTCGTCGGCGTGCCAGCGGGTCAGCACAAGGATGACGGGGGCGCCCGGCGCCAGACGGGTCATGCCGACTGACTGCCAGAACCCCCACGCCTGATCACGGTACGTCTTGGAGTTTGCCTGCTCAAGGTTGCTGATCGGGTCGTCAATGAACAGGGCGTCGACGGGCCGGCCGGTCAGGCCACCACGGATGCCGACAGCACGGACACCACCGCGGGCCCCATCGAGCTGCCAGCGTCGGGCGGCGCCGTTGTCCCGGGCTACCTGCAGGCCGAGATCCAGGGTGCCGTCCTCGCCGTCGTTGGAGGCGATGTGGTTGCGGATGTTCCGGCCGAACTCGTCGGCGAGGTCCTGGGCGTAGGAGACGATCGCGATGCGCCGGTTCCTGTTGCGGGTGAGGAACCAAAGCGGGCCGATGGTCGTGACGCGGGTGGACTTGCCCTCCTGCGGTGGGAGGTTGATGATCAGCCGGTCAATCTCCCCGGACTCGACCTTGGCGAGGTACTCGTCAATGAGGTCAAGGGCAGGGGTTTGGATGGTGGAGGGTTCGATGGCCCGTGCGAGTTGGCCGGGAGTTTCCCATGCGTGCTTGGGTGCTTCGAACCGTTGGGCGGCGGCCTCCCACCAGGTGACCGTCATCGCCCCTCCATCTCAAAGTCTGCGGCTGCGTCCGGCCTGCTCAGTTACCGGCATTCATTCTTGGCCGCGTTTCGCCCAGCTCCTACGTATCGGTCACTGGGGTACAAGGGTGATCTACTTGCGATGGCCGCGTTACCTGTAGTTGGTCGGCATGCTTTCGATCAGTGGGTCTCCCCGGATTCGAACCGGGACTGTGCAGCTTTTGAAACTGCCGTCTCTGCCGTTGGACTAGAGACCCGACGCCATTTGCCGCACGTCTGCGACTCTCAGGGATGGCTCTCCTGCCCCGACCAGCTTGAGCCCAAGGGCATCAGAGGTTGCGGGGACTTCCTTGGTGCCAGGCCCGGGAAGTTCTGCAGTCTTCCCGGGCCCGACGGAGGGACGGTCTTAGCCCGCCGTCCCGCGGGGGTCATGGCCGGCGCCTCACGGCGAGCGGCAGTGCCCGTAACCCAGGGCGGGAGATAGGGCCTCCTTGGGGGTTCGGTTCCTATCTGGGACCACGGCAAAGGTAGCGAGCCCGGTGCTGTGGTTGGTCTAAGCCGCGTCGAAGAACTCCCCGACAGCGAAGCCGGTACCGGTCACCCGGTCATACACGACCCCGCACCGGCATTTCACCCAGGTGCAGGCCTTGGTGGTGCAGTGGGTGGTGGTGTTGAGGGCTGAGAGTTTCGCGTCGCAGGACGGGCATGCTGGCTGCACTGGTTCTCCCCGGGTACAGGAAACCCCGCCGGGTGGAAGGCACCAGCGGGGTCTCAGGCTCACGTGCGCGGGGCCCTTTGGAGCCACTAATCACACACTAAGAACACACTACGTGACATTGTGCTGATTTGTCTAGCTTTGGCTAACTGCCTCATCGGTGTGACATCCGGGGCAGTACCGGCGCTCATGCGGGCCACCGAACCAGCCGTCTCCGTGGGGGTAGTGGTAGTAACCCCACGAGTGCCCGAACAGCCCGCAGATCATCAGGTGCAGCCACTGGATCATGCCTGGTGCTCTTCCCAGTAGACAACGATGTTGTCATCGTCGTGCGTGACGTGCATGGCGTCGTCGTAGCTGGTGTCTATGCCTGCTGCCTGGGCGTCCCGCTTGGCGAACATGATCGCCTCCTGCACATCGCCGTAAGCGGCGGGCTGCGGGACCGCGTACTCATGGCGGGTCGTGACCCTGGTCCGGCTGGTTACTACACTCATGCTGCTTGCTCCCTGGATTCGTTGCGTGCTGCGAGGTTGTCGAGGTGCCGGTGCCATAGGTTCCGGACCTTCCGCACCTGATACACCGGCCGGCCCATCCTGTTCGTCCCGATCGGGGTGAGTTTGCCGCGGGCCACCCACTGCCTGATGCGAACCTGGGGGAGCGCTTCGCCGGTGACGTCGTCGCTGATCATGCGGGACAGTTCGGCGGGGGTGCCGGTGTGGTGGCCGGCGGCGGCGAGGGCGCGTGCCCGCCAGTCGGTGACGTCCCAGGTTGATTCGCAGCCCTTGCACACGGCTTCGGTCCTGCCGCGGCGGACGTAGACGGGGGTGCCGCACTCCACGCCCTCGACTTCGGTGGGGCAGATCCCGGCGAACACCTTGGGTTCCTTCCGGTCCGTGATGACGTCGCACTGCCAGAGGATCTCCCGGAGTTCCCGCTTCAGGTCGGGCGCCCACTCGGCGGCCCGTACCTCACGAATATGTGCGAGCAATACAGCAGCCGCCTTGGTGGCCAGGGGTTCGGTGTGTCCGAGGGTGTCGGCCCATCCGGTGAGGATGACGTTCAGGGTCCGGCCGGCGTCGTAGGCGCGGGAGTTGGTGGGGGCGGTGGGGGAGGAGTGCCCGGAAGATCCGACGCTCCCGTTGCCGACGTCCATCCTTGCGGCTGACGCCCACAGCGAGTCGACGGTCATGGGGACGTCTTGGAGGTCGCGTTCCAGTTTCTCCGTGCACTCATGGCACAGGTAGATCCCGTCCGGCAGGTTCTCGCACGCCCCACAGCTGAATCCCATACCACACAGTTTAACAGCCCTTCCCTAGATTTCCCTAGGTTTGTGCATGTATCCTGAAAGTTTTTACTCCACCGCGGACAGTGCCCGCAACTCCCTGGGCACGATCGTCGGGACCTCCGCCCACTGCTCCGGCGACAGGTTCAGCGCAGCCAGGATACGTTGCAGGACGGCGGCGACCAGTGTGCCCTGGTCCTCCGCGATCTTGATCCGCCGCTCCTCAATTCCAGCCCTCAATGCAGCGGCCGAGACCTTGACCAGATGCTCCCGCTCCCGCATGTACAGGTCATACCAAGTATTCGGGCCGGCCTTCTCCGTGGTCGTATCCACCGGCCCCTGCGGCCCCACACCCTGATCCGTCTGCGTCCGCCCCCACACCAGCTCATCCGCGCCCAGCTCCTGCACCTTCAACCGCAGCCACTGCACATGCCCGTACGTCACCGCGATCTCATCCAGCAGGGCTTTCGCCGGGTCAATGTCCACCGGCAAGCCAAGGGTGACAGCGGCAGCTTCCATCTCAGCAGCTGCCTTAGCCTCAGCCGCACGCCTCGCAGCAGCAGCCTTCACCGCCGGCGCCCCACCCCCATGCATGCGGCACACAGCCCCACCCTCAATCGGGTACGAACCACACTGGGAACCATCCCTCTTGGTGCCCTTACACTTCGGACGCATGGGGTCCCTCCTCCCGGGCGACTCGCATGGGGTCACCCTTCGTCGGTTGTTTCTTCAACATCAGCCGTTTCCTGCTCGGCCTGCCTGGCGCGGATCTCCCGCTCAATATGCTCCTGCAAGCTACACACGGGCGGACTCCTTCAGTGCCGCAAGGACCGCACTGGCCCATCCTCGATACCGGTCGTGCTGGTAAGGCTTCAGGTCTGCCCAAGGCTTCGCAGCACCCATGTTCGGGCCTTCGTCATAGACACGCTCCATCGGGCGGTGCAGCCACATAGCCTCGGCAACGCGCTCCACGGTCTCCCCTGAGAACAAGACAGCGTCAGCGGCATCCAGCGCAACCTGGACCTCTTCGCCCATCTCTTCGAGGGCTTCGTCGCCGTACCGGTCTCCCCAGTGGTGGTCCCATGCTTTGACGGCTGCTTCGAGTCGCTTGCTCATGCTGCTTCTACTTCCTGTTGTTGGTGGGTGCAGGTGGTTCCGGTGGCCATCCCTTTGAGGACGCCGAAGTCGAGGCGCCCGGCACCCCATTGGAGTTCGAGTTCGAACGCGAGCTTCTGTAACGCTTCTTCCGCTTCACACATCGTCGTGCCCCCTTGGTCTAGTCGGTGGTGTGTCCTGTGGGTTTAGTAGTCGGGGTCGCTCATGCTGCGATGCCTTGGTAGTCGCGGTGCGGTGAGTCCGTTGGTTTCTTGCCCTTGGCCACGCAGGCGGGGCAGGCGTCCACCTTGGAGCCGATAAACCAGCCTTCCCGGTGGAACATGCCAAGGTCCGGCTGGGATGGGTAGGTGCGGTGGTCGTGCTTGAAGCAGACGTCGCAGAACATTCGCCACTGGTTCGGCTGTCCGATCAGCCATGACCGGCTCATTGCTGGGCCTCGCGCTGGCAATAGCAGCCGCAGCGCTGCTTGCTGGGATCGGGCTGGCCAGTCTCGGCGGCGTGGGCGATGTCTTCCTCGTCCGCCCATCCGTGCCACTCGGACGTGTGCTCCCCGAACTGGCAGGACCAGCATTTCGAGTAGCAGACGACGATGTCCTGCGGGCGGTTCCTCAGCGCGTCCAGCAGCTTCTCGGTTGCCTCTTGGCGTCGCTTCCTTTGGTGGATGGCTTCGACCAGGGCCCGCCCCTCCACGTCATCAAACTGAGCCGCAGTCACGACGGGTCCGGTTCGTAGATCACGGTGAAGGGCTTGGTTCCGTAGCGCCAGAGGTCATCGGCACCGACCTCACCACCGAAAGCGTTGATGAAACGCCCATCTTCGCCCTGCAACACCACAGTGTCTGAGGTATCCGACGTCTGCACTGCGCTCTCTGCCGGGAGCGCGGCAAGCTCAGCGAGGCTATTGATGGTGCGGGGCTTCCGGTAACCAGCGGCAAGGATCGCGTCAAGGGTTGCATCGACTGCGCCCTCGGCCCGCTCTTGGTCGAACTTTCCAGCCCGCTCCGGCCAGCAGGAAGATATGGTCCCGCCCAGCTCCAGCAGCTTGACCCGCAGTTCAGTGCGCTCGTCTCGTGCGTTCATTTGGTTTCCTTGGCGGTGATGGTTGCGAGTAGGGCCGGGTCCATCCGGCGAAGCTTGGCGATGAGGTGGGTGTCGCAGACGGGGAGCCCGAAGGTTTCCGTGGACGGGGGCAGGGCCTCAGCGGTCAGGGCGGCGCGGGCGTTCATTTGCAATCCGTCCAGCAGTCCGAGGCGTGGCCCTGGGGGAGCTCGCATGGGCTGCATGCGAGATCGAGTTGCGAGGGTCCGTGCCAGAAGTTGCTGCAAGCTACTCCGCAGGCCGAGACGTCCTCGATGAACTCCGGAGTGGTGAAGTCCTCCCCGTCCAGATAGTTCAGGCCGCAGCCCTCACAAAGGAACGAATCGCCGTCGAACCGCGTCTCGGACCCGCAGGCACCGCAGGATGGGTTCTGCACTCGGCATGATGGCAGACTCATGCTGTCCCCGCCCAAGTCACGGTTTCGCGTTTCTCACGCTGCACCTCGTGGGGGAGTGCGACCCACTGCTCGGGCGTGTACCCCCACCATGCGGCGACCATCTTGTCTTCGGGGCTGATCCTCGGCAGGGGATCTGCGGGTGTGGGCCGGCGGCGCTCCCAGCGGAGGGCCCTGAACCAGCCCCTCACTTCTTGTCCCCCTGCTGCTGAGTGGGGTGGTGGACGATGATGTTGCCCGTGACCTCCACGGGGTTATGCCCGGTCATGCGGCCGCCCTCCGGTTTCGGTTGTACTCGTTCTGGTACTCCGTGTTCGCCGCCCGGCAGGCGGTGCAGATGTAGATCCCGTGATTCTGATGCTGCCGGTAACCGGCGCGGGTCCCGCACTTGGACGAGTCGAACCTCAACGGCTTGACCGGTCGGGTCTCCCGGTTGGCGCCCCGGTACGCGTACCCCATCAGGCCCTCACCTCTAGGATTGTTGTGGTGGGGATGCGGTGGTCCCCGAAGTCTCCGCTGACGGTCACGCTCTTTGTGTTCACCCGGATGATCCGGTGCCAGCCGTAAATGGTGCGGGCTGCCCGGGCCGTGGCGAGCTGTCCCGGGGTGAACGGGACCGGCGCTGTCTTGGCCGCATAGCGGGCAGAGAGTTCAGCCTGTTCCGCTTCCTGCGCTTCTTTGACCTCGGCCATAGCCTGATCGATGGAGCGTTCGGTTGCGGAGGCGCGGGCCCGGTAGGCGGTCCTGGTGTCCCGCTTCATGCCCGGCCACCTTCTTCCAAGTCGCCAGTGCAGATGCCATTGCATGTGACGCAGAGACTGGAATCGTGCCAGCCAGGTTCGCCGATTCCGACGCCGGAGAGCGGGCCCCCAATCCAGCCAGCAGCCCATCGGTGTTCCTTACCGAATCTGCAGGTGTCTGTGTGGGTGGGGCAGCAGGTCCTGGGGGCGGTTGGTTTTCGGATTATGGTCCGCTTCACCCGTATGATTGCTGTCATTGGAACTCATCCTTCCGATCATCGCCCCGGGCTGTTCGCGCAGTCGCGGGGCTTCTTTTCGCTTACCTAAAGCATACCGTACTTTCCCTAGGTTTGTGCTGTTTTGTCTAACCTTTTCCGGAAAGTTAGGGAAGCTCCCGGACCGTCAGCGTCATCCGCTTCGGCTGCCCCTTCACGTACTCAATGGCCGGCATGTGCTTCACCATGAACGCCGGCGTATCGTCCTGCACGATCTTGTGATCCCACGCCCCCTTGCCCGAAGCCAACGCATCGCACAACGGCTTCAGGGTCCAGGCGAGGTTGTCCGCGTCCCGGGCGATCCGGTCACCCACATGCCAGGTCAGCAGCACCTCACACCGGTCAAGGGTGGGGAGCTTCGCCTGCCGGGCGAGCAGGCCCATCACCTGACGGGCCTGCTTCACCTTCCTCGCATGGGAGTGGATGTTGCCGTGGCCGCCGTTCGGCTTCACCGGGGGAGTGGCCCACGGCAGCTCGATCACCCACTCCCTCATGCGGCGGCCCTCAAAGGTGAAACGCCCTGGTCGTAGACGGAGCAGTAGTGCCCCCAGAATTCGAGCTTGGCGAGGCCGGTGGTGCCGCGGCGGTTCTTCGCGATCAGAATCCCCATGTCGCCGGAGTTCTCGCCCATCGTCTCCCGGTGCAGCAGCATCACGACGTCGGCGTCCTGCTCGATCGAGCCCGACTCCCGCAGGTCCGCGATCGTCGGCATCTTGTCCTCCCGCTGCGTCGACCCGCGGTTCAGCTGCGACAGGGCGATCACCGGGATGTTCATCTCCATCGCGAGGATCTTCAGGGAGCGGGACATATCGGACACGTACTCGTGACGGGGGCGTTTGTCCCCGGCTGGCTGGGACATCAGCTGCAGGTAGTCCACCACGAGCCCGGCGAGGGGCTGCCGGCGGTGCACGGACCGGGCGAACCGTTTGATGTCCGTGAGCGTGGCGCCGGAGTTATCGTCCACGTACAGGGGGACGTTCTGCCATGCCGCCCGGCGGGCCCGGATCTTCTCCCAGTCCGAGACCAGCAGGTCGCGCCGCAGCAACCGGCCGAGGTCGATCCGCAGGTCCGCGGACACCGCCCGGATCTGCACGTCCGTCTCCGACATCTCCAGACTGGAGAACGCCACCGCACCATGCCGGGTCAACTCCTTCGCCAACTGCAGCGCGATCACCGACTTACCCACACCCGGCCGGGCACCCACCACATTCAGGGTGCCCGGGCGGAGACCGCCGATGATGTCATTCACCGCCGCCCACGGGGTGGCGATGTGGTCCGGTTCGTCATCCAACTGGCCCAGCATCACGTCGATGGTCTCCCCGAAGGACTGCACCGCGCTGGTGGTGGCCTTCGACGTGGAGTCCACCACCTTGCGGGCCAGCTCCACGAGCTCCGCCTCATCCCCGGGCTGCACCGCCATGTCCCGGATCTTCTGCCCGGCCACACCCAGCCGACGCCGGAGCGCGTGCTTGGACACGATCTCCGCGTAGAAGCCGGCCGTGGACGGTGTCGGGCACGCCTGCGTCAGCTCGTGCAGGTACCCGGGGCCGCCGACCCTGTCGACCTCCCCGTCCCGGTTCAACGCGTCCGCGACCGTGATGACGTCCACCGGCTGCCCGCCAGCCTGCAATGCCAGGACGGTCCGGAAGATCGTCTCGTGCCGGGGCTGGTAGAAGTCCGGGCCCGTGAGGACCTCGGACACGTCCGCGATGGCTTCCCGGGACAGGAGCATCGCACCAAGGACCGACTGTTCGGCCAGGATGTCCTGCGTCGGCATCTGATCGTTCATGAACGAGTCCCCGTCCTGTGGAAGCTCGGGTCCCACGGGCCCCTCACGACTGTCTGCTGTGGAGCCTCGTCCTCCCACCGCTCACCGTTCAACCAGGTAGCGGGGTAGGCGAGGAACTTCGGCTCCGTGCCCTTCGAGTGAGCCGCGAACTGCAGCACCGCCGCCATGAGGACCTCAAAGCTGGTCTTCTTCCGGGCTGCCTTGAAGGCCGTCCGTGCATGGCCCTTGTCGATCTTCCTCGGATAGGCGGCGTACCACTGGTCGAACTCGTCCGGGGCGTCAGCCGCGGGAATAGTAGTTATGGGAAGGGACGGGATGGGATGGGTCGGGGTAACGCGAACTTCTTCCGAAGTTCCGGAAGTGTTCGGCCGAACGTTCGCCGGAACATCCGGTGTAACTTCGGCCGAAGGTTCAGCCTCCGTTCCCTTCTTCTTCGCCCGAACCTTCTGCATCCGCTCCCGCGCCGCATCCCGCTCAGCCTCCACAGCCGCCTTCAAAGGCTGGTAATCCTCCCAGTCCTTGAACTGGTACAGGCCCGGCTGCGGCTCCAGCCAGAGCCCCGCGTAGACCAGCTCCATGGCCTGCTCCTTAGAACCTCCCAGCCGCTGGATGGACTTCAGGCCGATCTCCCCATCCGTGAGGTAGGCGGCGCACCAGGAGCCCGCCAGGGTCCAGACACCGACCGCCTCGAGGGAGAGCTCGACAACCTTCGGGTGCCCGTGGAATCCGTCGTCAACTTTGAACCATGGCATCAGGAAGCCACCTCCGCCGTCTCGAAAGCAGCGAGCATGTCCTGGAGCGCGGCCATTGCCTGCTGGGGCACCACGCCGTTGCCACAAGCCTTGAGCTGCTCGTTCCGGCTGATGCCAATTGCTGGATCTGTCACCCACCCAGCTGGAAGACCCATCATCCATTCAGCAAACCTGGCGGACAGCCGATGGTTACCTTTGGCAGTCAGTTCTGTAGGGGAAGGGGCGGTTCCTCGCACAGCTTCCCATCTACGAATAGCTGGGGTGTAGGGCCCCCACTGGGTGGCGTCACTGCCAGCGCATTCTCGAGGTTCTGAGGTTGATCCGCTGGACGCGACCAGATCCTCTGATTTCGCTCCTCGCCATTTTGGGCTCTCGGTGTCGGCAGCAGCTTTCCTTCGGTCACTGCTTCTGCCAGCCCGTTCAGAAGCAACTCGCCAGACCGCGCCCCGCTCCTGGTCCTGTTCCCGCCCTGCGTCATGCCGACTGTGGGTGTAGGCAGCAAGTGCTCCACCTCGTCCGCCAAAGTTGGCCCGTGCCCGCCCGCCTTCCTCTTGTCCGGGTGTTGGCTCCCTCCGTTCACCGCGAGCTGTGAGGTCGGCGTTTTCAGCAGCAACATATCGGCGATCTGGTGTGTCAAGAATGGCTGCCTCCCTTGGGCGATCCTTTCCGACGCACTGGTTCCCATACTGGCTTTCTCGCCTTCGGCCGCCATGGGTGTCCGAAGGAGTGAGGAATCCGGGACGGAGGATAGCCAGGACGAAGACGCGGAAGCGTCCGTGGCAGGCTCCCACGTCGGCAGCTCGTAGGCCACGCCATTGAGTGTCATACCCGAGGTCGGAAAGGTCTCCGAGTACACGTCCAAGTGCTCGCAGAACAGGCCCTCCGTTCCCGGTGTCTCCCATACATCCCGGGCACTGTTCCAGATCGCTAGCTGCTGTGGCACTGTAGGCTCCTCGTACGTTTTCCCAGACCACGTAGGCCGGCTTCTGGATGGCGATCGCTTCTCGCATCTGGACCCAAAGATTTGAGCGGGTCCCTTCGGTCATGCCGGCTCGTTTCCCGGCTCCGGAAAGATCCTGGCAGGGGGTCCCGCCGGAAATGATGTCCACGGGCTCAATGGCGGACCAATCGATCTTGGTCATGTCCCCGTAGTTGGGTACATCCGGCCAGTGGTGGGCAAGGATCTTGGACGGCGCCTCATCGAACTCGGAGAACCAGGCAGTCGTGGCGCTGAAGACTTCTTCAACAGCCAGCCCCAACCCGCCGTAGCCTGCACAGAGTTCTCCGAGGCGGAGGCCGCTCATGCTGCGTCCCGGTGGATGAGCTTGTAGGCTGCGGAGCGGTTGACGCCGATGGCTTCGCCCAGCTCCTGGTAGGTGTGCCCTTCCTGCTGCGCGGCACGTGCTGCACGCTTGCGGAGGGTCTTGAGGGTTTCATACGCTTCGGATACTTCGCGCAAGATTGTCAAAGGATCAGCCGAAGATGTTGCGGACATGCCTAATGAGGCCTTAGTGTTCATTTAGAACCATTCCCCTAGTGATGGTTGGAAGCCCGTGAGCGTTGCACCGCTTGCGGGCTTTTACGTTTCCGTACGTAGACAGTCTACCCTAGGTGTACCTAGATTTGTGCCGATTTGTACTCTAATTACAGCTGTGTCATTACCTGCTTTACCTAACCCCAGGACATGCAAAAGGGCCGGGCATCCGAAGACACCCGGCCCTTGATGGACGGTGTTTAGAAGGGCGGTTCGCTGTCGGGGCCGTTGCCCCACCCGCCGGCAGCAGAGGCGCCAGCAGCGGCTGGTGTCGCCCACGGGTCCTCCTGCGTCTGCTGGCCGCCGTAGTTCCCGCCGCCGAAGCCGCCGCCCTGGTTCCCGCCGTTCCCGCTGCGCTGGGTCCGGTTCACCTTGGCATTTGCATACCTCAAGCTGGGCCCGATCTCGTCTACCTGGAACTCGATGACGGTGCGCTTCTCGCCCTCCTTCGTCTCGTAGGAACGGGACTGCAGCCGGCCCTGGGCAATGACGCGCATGCCCTTCGTGAGGGTCTCGGCGACGTTCTCCGCAGCCTCCCGCCACACCGCGGCTCGGAGGAAGAGTGTCTCCCCGTCCTTCCACTCCTTAGACTGGGCATCGAACGTGCGCGGCGTGGACGCGATGGTGAAGTTCGCCACCGCCGAACCACTCGGTGTGAACCGGAGCTCCGGGTCGTTGGTGAGGTTGCCGATCAGGGTAATGGTTGTCTCGCCTGCCATGATTACGCTGCTTTCTTCTGTGTGATTACTCGGTGGTAAAGGTTGTCGATTAGGTTCCAGGTGCCCGTGGCGATGTCGTAGAACGGGGTCTCTTCCGGGACCTGCCAGCGGGACAGCTTCCAGCCCAGCTGCCGGGCGATCTCCGCATGATGGGCCGAGGATTCGATGAGGCCGTTACGGTGCGAGCACATGACCAGGACGTTGGCTGGGCGGTCCAGTACCTTGGAGCCGCCCATGCCGCGGTTGATCCTGTGCTGGGGGACCAGGGTGTCTTCCCGCCCGGTGCAGCCGCACACGCAGTGCAGATCCCGGACAAGGTACAGAGCGAAGGCGCGGCCGTTCACGCGGCCAGCCCCTGCACACCCTGCGCTGCCCACTCCGACTTGATCGCGGAGTTCAGGGACCGGCCGATGTCCAGCCGGTCCCGCAACACCCGAATAGCCTCCCGCGCCGCTCGCAACTTCTGATCCGCGATCTCCATGTCCAGCTTCTGCAGTTCCGTGTCCAGCACCGCGGTCTGCTTCCGCAACCCCTCGGCGCCGGTGGAGGCGATGAATGCCCTGGCGTAGGCGACCTCGTAGCGGGACTTCGCACGGACCGCCTCGTCATCAAGGCGGGCGATCTCGTGCTGCTTCGCGTCCAGGTCCCGGCCCAACTGGGCCAGCATCAGGATGACCTCATTCGTGGTCGGGGTATTCATCAGGCCTCGATCTGGGGGAGAGCGGCCCCGAGGTTCAGGTGGCCTAGCTGGCCGTTACGATAGGCCTCGAACAGACGCTGCTTAGTGCGCTCCTTGTCCACGGCCTTGGCCCCCGCGTAGGTCACGGAGAACTGGGACGGCTCCGGAGCTTTACGGAACTCCACTCCCGGGACCTCCTCACCAGCGACAGTGACGATAGCGTCCCCAGCCTGCAGGAACTCGGACTCGAGCAAACGGTTCAGGGCCGCCGGCTTGACCTGCTCATAGGAGGACGCCGGGATGACCTTCTCCGGGATCTCGATCGTCTCGATCTCCTCCGGGTGGTTCGCCTTCATCCACAGGAAGAACGCGGTGTCGTCCGCGATCACCGTTTCGTCCTTGCCCTCGGCCAGGGTGACGTTCCCGATCTTGGTCCCATCGGGCAGCGTCACGGAGAACGACTTGGTCCCGGACCGGCGCCACTCCTCGATCAGCGGCTTGATGTGCTCCTCACGGTCCTTCTTGATCTCCGCCGAGAGCGCGTCCACGATGGTCTTCTTGAACACGAACCGGAGGTTCTCATCCTTGATGTTGACCTGGACGATCTCGTCCGTGCGTTCTTCTGCCTGTGCGCTCATGCTGCCTGCTCCTTCGCTTCAGTGGTCTGCGGTTTGTTGATGTTTGCGATTCGGTCAAGGACCGTCTGGGGTGCGCCCATGCCCCGGCATTTGGTCCAGAGGGAGCGGAGGATCTCCACGTTTCCCTTTGCCTCGTAGATCTGGATCTCCAACTGCTCAGCCTGTTCCGGGCCCCATACGGGGGCGGTGTGCTGGGCTGCTGCGCGGCGTTGGGCGAGCGCCTGGGAACCGGCGTCCAGCGGGACCTGCTGCTGTGCCTGCTGGGGTGCGGTTGCCTGCTGCTGGGGTTCGTCGGCTGCGGCGGCCGACGCCTGACCGTCAGCCCCGGAATGCTGGCGGGGTGCCGTGGCGCCCTCAACGTCCAAGCCCAGCTGGTGCCAGAGCCAGTCCACCGTGAAGTCCTTGACCGGGGTCTTGTCACCAACGGGAAGGTCCAGCTTCAGGGAACGGATACCGCTGATGTAGGCCTTGCCGCGCTCCGGCAGCATCACGATTCCGCCGACGTCGTAAGGCAACGACTTCTGGCCCTTGATCTTCTCGGACTTCTCCTTGGTCGGCTGCCCCTTGTCATCCATGACCGTCACGACGTCGAGCCGGGCTGTGATGATGGACGGGCCGTCGTGTTCGCGGAGGACATCCATGATGTCCTGCCAGCGGGCGGTGGCCTTGTTCCACAAGTCCGGGCCGATCGTCGCCTCACTGTCCGGGTCGTAGGGCTTCTTCCACTTCTCGGCTGCCTTCCGGGCCCGGTTGTTTGCCCGCTCCTGCGCCTCATCGGACAGCATCTCCCAGACGCGGGAGCCGGAGTCCAAGACCAGGAGGTTCGGCTTGCCGTCCACGCGGGGCTGGTGCGAAGCATCCCGCAGTGCGGCGAGGATGGACTTGTGGGTGCCGTCGTGCTTGGCGATCCGGAAGCGTGCGCCGGGGATGGCGCCGTACTCGTCGGGGTCGTCCTCGCCAACACCGATCCAGTACGTCTGCCCGATCAGGTCAGAGGAGGAAGCCTTGGCGGAGGCGTAGGACTTACCGGCCTTCTCGCCGCCAGCGATCAGCAGGATCGGCCAGGAGGGTTTGCCGGTCGGTTCACGGAATTGGGTGGTCATCGTGTCATCTCCACGTAGGTTGCTGTGATGCCGAGGTCGCGGCCGCCGCAGGAGCGGGCGACTTCCCGGGCTTTGTACTCGTCTTGGGCGTAGGACCCGATCACTGCGCCGATCTCGTCATAGACGATCCACTCGCCGTAGGGTGCGTCATCTTGTGGTTCCCAGCTCATTGGTCCTTCTTCTGGTCGATGTCGTCGCACTGGCAGGCGGTGCACCGGTGCTCGTGGCAGTTCCCGCAGATAGCGGCGCCGCGGCAGTAGCAGTCCGTCATGGTCAGATCCCCAGGAAGTCGCCGAGGGCGGCGAAGAAGATCACGACGGTGAACAGGTAGGCCACGCCGGCGAGGGAACCGAAGACCAGTTCCCCGCGGCGGGTGAGGCGGATGCGGCGGCTCATGCTGCCAACTCCCACCGGGTCGGGACGGACGCGACCATAAAGTCGATCTCCCCGAACATCGGGACCGTGATCCATGACCGGACCTGCTCACGGTTGTCCACCGTGTACGTGCCGTTGAGCTGCAGGTATTCGTGCGTGCCGTCCTCGAGCTGGCGGAGTTCGAACGCGTACCCGACGATGACGTCGAGGTCGATCCAGTTCAGGTCCTTGCGGATCTGCCAGGAGAGTTTGCGGGTGAGGTCCTGGATCTCGTCTTCGGAAGGGCCGTAGGCGGAGCATTCGGCGGTGAAGCGGAGGGCCTCGGCGTAGATGATGTGGGCGGCGGTGTCCTTGTCGAAAAGGTATCCGTGCGTATCATGGGGGAGAGTCATTGCTTTTTCCTTTGTCGGTGTAGCGATGGCGTGAAGGGCTCCGTGGCATCGGGGCCCTTCGTCTTTGTGCTGCTGTACCTAGCCTAGTGGGGAAAGCTAGGGAAAGCAACACAAAGTTAGGGACTGGCTGGGATGTCTTCCCAGACGCCAACGCGGCGGCGCTGGACGGCGTACGCAACTTTCCCTAAGTTCTCGTCCGCCCACGCCAGCGCCTGCCCCTCCGTGTTGAACCCGGCCTCAACAACCCGGTCGCCCTGGTGGATCGCGTACTCCCAGCCGGCGCCCGGGAAATACCCGACCGCGATCACCGCGTTCACGGCCGCCTCGGCCACCATGTCCAGCAGCTCCAGCTCTGTCAGCTCTGCGACGGCGGACCGGACCGCCTGCCGCAGCTCCTCGTTGATCGGGCTCACGACGCGGCCCGTGGTTGCAGGGCCCGGTACCGGTCTACATCGGACCAGGGGATGCGCAGCGGGGAATTCGGGCGTGCACGGCCAGCCTTGTACGCGTTCGGGAAGTCCCCGGACCGCGCCATGATCCGGATCGTCTCCGGGTGGTGGCCGAGGTAGTCGGCTACTTCTTTGACGGTGGCGTCACCCGGCCGGCTCATGGCTTGCCGCCTTTGTGGATTAAGGGCTTCCCCTGCCACCGGTAGTGGCCGTAGTGCCGCTCGTACTGCCTTTGGGTGAGGGAATCACAGGACCCGTCACACACCTGCATGCGCCCCGTCTTGACCCAGCAGTACTCGCAAGGTTCCGGTGGCTCTAGCCTGCCTTCGCACTGGTCGCAGTAGCAGTAGTAGCTCACGCGGTCACCTCCTGCGGCAGGGCCATGACGTACTCGGCGCCGGCCTGCAGCGCAGCCATGCGTGTGGTCTCCGTAGCGACCTTCACACCCTGGTACTCGGCGCACCAGAACCGCTTCGAGTGCGGCTGGATCGTGCAGCACGGCTCATCACACTGATAAATCCGGATCATGCCGATACCTCCAAGCTGAATAGGTAGCCGCGGAACGAGTCGTCGGCTAGGAACATGTCAGTGGCCGTGCCCGCGTGGGACAGGTAAGCGGACTGCGCTTTCATGGCCGACCGGTGCAAGTCCAGGAGCTTCTCCCGCTGCTCGACCGTCATGCCGCCACCTGCCAAACACGGCAAGCCCCACCAGAACGACCAGGGCGGCGGGACTGGTGATAACCCACCGGCCGGATCAGCCCGTCCCGGTAGGCGTTCTTGAACAACGGGCCCCACATGTTTGGGTGGGGAGGGTTCCGCAGATCCGTCTTCTCTGTCAGCGTGTAGGCGTCGAACGGCTTCCCCTCACGGGCCACCCGGATCAGCGCCGCTTGGGCGTCGGCTTCCCAGTCGAGATCCTCAAGAGCGATTGCCTGGGTCATGGCTGCACCCGAAGGAGTGCACGTGCCTGCTTCGTTGCCCTTCGGATCTGCTTCGGCTTGGCCTGCCACCACTCCAGCCCGTCGCCCTTTAGGATCTCGTTGCGGAGGTTGCAGACCTTCTCCTCATGGGCGAGGTTTGCCTCGTACCACTTCGCCATGGCAAGGTGCGCGACGGCGCGGCGGTATTCGAAGGCAACGCTGTGGTTAGCCCCAATTAGTGACTTCGAAGGAAGTGGGGTGCTGTGACTAATCAGTCCGCCGGAGAATGCGAAGTCGTCCAGTCCCTCGATGCGGGCTAGAAGTTCATCCTCGTCCACAAGGACCTCTGGAAGATCGGACGGCGGGATAACGATGTAGCCCTGAGCTTCCAAGTCTTGAATGACCGTGCTCATTTGCCGGCCTCCAGTTCGGGGCGGCGGATCACGATCGGGCGGACGCCCAGGAACTCGGCAGCCTTCAGTAGCTTTTCGTCGGTCAGTGGCTTGAGGCCCAGCTCGATCTGCGCCACGGACGCGCCGCGCACGAAACCGATGGCCGTGGCCAATTCGTCCTGCGTGACGCCGTGAGTTGTGCGGATCAGGCGGAGAGTCGCCCCGACCCGTTCCCAGTCCTGGTCAACGGGATAGTTGGGTGTTTGCTTGAGGGATTTCTTTGTCGGTGTAGGCATGGAACAAGCATAGGGAAAGTTAGGGAAAGTGTCCAGACAAAGCTAGGGAAAGCAGCCTAAAAAGGGTGTTTCCGCAGGTCAACCAAAAATTACATCCCTGAAATTACGCTGGGAGTTTCCCCTGAAACAGGTAGGTTTCCCGCTATATGTACGTTGGACATTCCCTAGATTCACGCCCACCATGAACGTGTGAACGAATCAGAAACCCTCAAGCACCTTGGGCACCTCATACAGATCGCCCGCGCCGAACTCCAGCGCTCACAGAACATGTTCGCCAAGGACGTCGGATTGAACGTCCAAACGGTCCGGACCATGGAGCGCGGTGATCGGATGGTGCAGGACCTCGCGCAGGCCAAGGTTGAAAAGGGTTTGGGCTGGCGGACCGGCGCCATCCGTGAAGTATTCGAGGATCACGAGAACCTTTCCCCGGACCAGGTGACCCTCGAAGAGATGCGCCGCGGAGCCGGCGAACCGTCCTTCCAGGACATCGAGAACGGCGGCGACAAGTCACACGTCACAAAGGCTTCACACTTGTCCGACGAGGAACTCCTCGCCGAGCTTTCGTATCGTTTTCGTAACTATAAATACCGGCTCAACGGCGAGTCCTAGGCGATTCATCCACCCGGTGGACGGCTACCACGGACCACCGACAATTGGGGAAATCTAGGGAAAGTCGTACCCTGATCTAGTCACCCGCTGGGGGCGGCACAGACGTTGGGGAACGATCTTGAACGAACAGCACAAAGAGGCACACCACAAAGGCCACGCCTACTACAACACCACCTGCCCGAACAGGTGCGACCTCGCCGACAAAAGGACAGCCAGGCTGACAATAACAGCCCGGACATTCCTCGGCGCGGCAATGATCGACCACCGCGTGTCAGTCATCGCCGAGCACCTCGGCACCACACCCGCGGTTGTACAGGCGTACGTCGACAACCTCCCCAAGGAAGAATTCCGGGCACTCGCCCGGCTCACCGGAAGGATGTAGCCATGGCCCGGGTCGATGACAGGTGGGTCCTGAAAGACGGCACCCGCACCAGCCTCTACGGGAAGGGCTCCCGCTGGCAGGCCGTCTGGACCGAAGCGGGCCGGGAGCGGAAGAAAGCCTTCCGGACCAAGGACGCGGCCAAGGCACACCTGACCAACGTGGACCACAACCAAAGGTCAGGGACTTACGTTTCCAAGGACCTCGGCCGCGTCTACATCGGTGACCTGCTGGGCCCGTGGTTCGATTCGCTCGTGCACCTCAAACCCTCCACCCTGGCGACAACAAGGACGGACATCTCCGCGACGATCCGGCCCTACTGGGGCGAGTGGGTCCTCGCCGACGTCACCCGAGCCGACGTCCAGGCATGGGTGGCCGGGATGACCAAGGCGCCCCGCACGGTCGAGACGATCTATGGCCGGTTCCGGAACTTCCTGAACTGGTGCATCAGCGAAGGCCGGCTGCAGGTGAACCCAGCCACCGGCGTCAACCTACCCAAGGGCCGCAAGCGTGAGCACATTTACCTCACGGTGGACCAGGTCCGGGACCTCGCCCAAGCGATCGGCAAGCATGATGAGGACTTGGTGTGGTTCCTCGCCACGACCGGGCTGCGGTTCGGGGAAGCGGCCGAGCTGCGCGGCCGGGACGTGGATCTCCGCCGGCTGCGGGTGCGGGTGTCCCGGTCCGTGACCGAGGCGGACGGGAAGATGGTCGTCGGCCCGCCCAAGAACGGCGAGCCCCGCGACGTTCCTCTCACCACGTTCGTTGCCGAGCGCCTCCGGACCAAAGTCCAGGGCCTCGGCAGGGACGGGCTCGTGTTCCCCACCCAGCGGGGGAAGTGGATGCGCTCGAACAACTTCAAGACCCGAACCTACGACCCAGCTGTCGCCGTCGCCGGGCTGCCGCTGGACCTCTGGGTCCACGACCTCCGCCACACCGCAGCCTCCCTGGCCGTCCACTCCGGCGCCTCCGTGAAGTCAGTCCAACGCATGCTGGGCCACGCCTCCGCAGCCCTCACCCTCGACATCTACGCCGGGCTTTTCGACCAGGAACTCTCCGACGTCGCCGCCAGAATGGACTCCCTGCTGGCCCCCCACATCCAAATTTGCGCGTCGTAGGCCTACCAAATTCCTCCCAAAGCGCCTGAACTTCCGCGCCACCACTGGCCGAAGCGCCACGTTTACACCGTGGATGTCATCGGTTCGATCCCGGTAGGACCCACTGATTTGTCTAACCCCGCCATTCTGGAAACTTCCCCGGAATGGCGGGGTTTTTCGTGCCGTTTTCGTAGCAGCGTTCGAGGTAAACCTAGCGAGGTACTTCTAGGTATGGATAGGGAAATCTAGACAAGTGACAGTGCCATTAAGCGCAGCGCTGCGGCTGGGTCTCCCAAATTTCTCCCAGCCGGGAGGGACTACGCAGCCTGTGTGGCTTTGTATTTGAGCCTCTGGATGGCGCGGCAACGGCGGCACTCTCTGGTGCCTGTCGATGGCTTCAGGTAGGTATTCTCGGGCGTGTACTCGTGGCCTTGCGGGCAAGCAGTAATCAAGGCAAAGCCCCGGTCAAGGTTCTCCCGGTCGGTCACCGGCTCCAGGTGGTCAGGGTTAATGCAATGCCGCACCCGGCATAGGTGGTCCAGCACGAGCCCTTCCGGGATCTCGCCGACAAGAAGCATGTACGTGATCCGGTGCGCCCTCTTGGTCCCCATCATCGGCTTGCACTCGGCATAGCCGTTGTGGTTTAGGGCCAGCGTCCATGTCCAGCAGCCGTCGTCGGTAACCTCGGCACGTTCCTGGAAGTATGGCGGAAGGTCTTTGAATCTGGATACCATGTCGGCAGCCTCTCCTTACTGAGAATAAGTGAGTCGGTTAGGCCCCGGGTGGTGTGTCCAGCACCTCCGGGGCTATCTAATTTTACCCTTCTTTGTGCTTCTTTGGCTAGCGCTGGATCTGTATTTCGCCTAAGATGTTTATATGAACCTTGATTATGAGAGTGTCCCGTTGACTATCGGGACCAACATTGCGCTCTACCGGAAGCGGCGCGGCATGACCCAGAAAGAGTTTGGGGTACGCATTAGCCAAGAGCTGGGCCGGGAGGTCTGGTCCGGGTCCACGGTCTCTCAAGCCGAGACTGGCAAGAGGGCATTCGGGGCGGCGGAAGTAGTTGCCATCTGCAACGTACTGAATGCCAGCGTTGAGGATCTCTTCCACGGCGCACCACTTCCCGAATCACCGAAACAGGAAAGACACGTCATGATCCCCGCCGTACGGGACGCGATCCGAAGTATCAGAACCCAGCTGGAGGAGTTGGAACGAAATGCCGATTGATCCCACTACCACTCCGGGCCCCAGTAGTCCTTCCGAACTTCCGCAGTCGGAAACCCAATGGGTCCTATCAAAGGAAGATGTCCTTGCTATGGGCGGAATGGATTCGCTAATCGCCCTTAGGAAGGAATTGCGCGGCAGGGAAGCAAAGGGATACGCCTGGAAGCCGGACACCTCGGACGGCGGATTCAAGCCCTCTTGAGTGTCCCTCTAGCGCTGTCAGTCCAGAGACTCGCCCAGCCAGGCGCCCGGATCGACCCTCTCCACCTGCCACTTCTCATCCCACCGGCAGTGATACTCGCCATACCGGACCCACTCGTGAAGGATGTGCGTGGGCGTCGCGGCGATGGCCCGGCCGTAGACGACCCGTACACGGACAAGCGGGCGCGGGTCCAGCAGTTGGACCGCCCCACCCGGTGCACGGGCCAGAGCCCCCTGCACCGCGGCTGCCCGCCGCATCTCCTCCATCACGTCCACCCCAACAGGGTAGAACGAACGAAAGCCCCCACCCTCACATGGAGGATGGGGGCAAACGTCGCATTTCAGTTGGGGAACTTAACCGGTCGATTCAAGCCCTAGTAGGGGTAAGCAGAATCGGTCACTTTCAGGCTCATGTGTTCAGTGCCGACCTGCGCTACAGGCCGGCAGTTCACGGTGCCGGCGCTGACCTTGTACTGGAGCGTGTAGCCCGCATATTGCCCGATGGTTAGCTGGGTGTACTTGCAGACTGCCACGACGACCATGGGGCGTCCTGAGCCGTCGGACACCACGGAGCCCAGCGGGACGCCTGCACCTCCAGCCCTGGTGACCTGGAAGCTGATGCGGTCGCCTGCGGTTCCGGTGTGGGTGATGATGCCTCGCAGTTCGACTTCCACGTCCGGGCCGTTGTTGATAGTGCCAACCGATACGCCAGCGTTTGCGAACGTGGTGGATGTTCCGGAAAGGTCCGCGGTCATCATCTGGGTGTTGGGTTTCTTGGGGGTGTGGATGTTGCCCGAGGCGTCATCGAACGTCTCGGCGTTAACCCAGGCGTTGCCGTCCCAGCGCTTCAACGTGGGGAGAGCTACCGCGCAGTGAAGTGCGCCGACAAAGCCGTTGGCTGTGCTCCGGTTATGCATGCCGGTCCAGAAGACGTAAGTCACACCGGACGGGGTGCGGCACAGTTCAACGTCAGCTACCTGGTCCACCTCGTAGGCAGTGACGCGGCGGATGATCGGCTGCTTGTTGTCGGTCAACGTCCAGTTGTCAGCACCCAAGGAGGGAGCCGTGGCCCGGTATGCCTCAGAGGGCAGGAGGCCGTTCCAGTTCATTGACGAGTGGTAATACATAACCCACTCGCCGTTTTCCTTGAACACTGAAGCGCCGCCGCTGCCCTGGTGGTCCGAGTCCGGCCACAAAGACTGCATGAGCGTCGCGGCGGGAATCAAGGTGTAGGTGCCCGTGAGCGTCGAGGAAGACGCCTGCCCCATCTGCCACCGCCCGGTCGCCGTGACCTGGTACTCGATGAACATGTAGTAGGTGCCGGCGTCCTTGACGATAAAGGTGTTGCCGAACGCGTTGTTACCGGCCGGCAGCGTCATCACGGTAGTGCCCGCGGACCAGGTCAGTGGGTCTGAGATGTCCGACGTGTAAACCTTGATCGTCTTGTCCGCCTGAACGTTTGCGAAACAGTAGACCGTGTTGCCTTCCACGTAGACAGAAGCGTGGTTGGCTCCGGGGATGACGGCCGCCGTGGCGTACTTGGTCCAGTTAGCCGGCTTTGTCGGGTCTGAGGTGAGGGGGCAGGAAGCGTAACCCTGACCGCCGCCTGATGCGAAGATCATGTTGTACTTGCCGTTGGCAATCCATGTTGAGGCCTCCTGGAGTGCCGCACTCTCCCATGAGAGCGTCTTGGTAAGGATCGCCTGCCGAAGCTGCGGGGCCTTAGGGATGCGCAGATCCTTCAGGGCGCTGGAAAGCCATAGCTGATTCGGGGCCGGGTTTGCTGGTGCCACAGGCGACGGGGTGGGCATCTGGTTTTTCTTGGCGTCGGCTTTCGCCATGCCGAGGGTTACAACGTCCATCGTTATGCAGCTCCTGTCACGTTGCCGTTGGCATCGTAGCTAAAGGTCTTGGTGACCCCGGCGCGGGTCTGGGTATTCACGGTGCCGTCAGTGTTATAGGTGAACGTGGTCAACACGCCGTTCTCGGACGTTGAAGCTACGGAGCCGTCATCGTTATACGTAACGGAAAGGGTGGGATTGCCGGGAACTAGAGCGTCCGGCTTCATCAAATTCAGGTAAGAAAGCGCCGCGTCCCGCCATACCAGCGACCCCGCCGTGACGGGGTGGACGCCGTCCGTGGTGTTGATCAGCACGTACAGGTTCGGCTGCACCATGAACCGCTCGAAGGCAGGTACGTAACCCCAATTCCGCTGCTTCGCCAAAGCCCGCGCCGCCACATTCCTGGCCGCATGGTCAGTGATGTTCGCAGCCGGGGTGATCCTCGGGTTCTGCGAGCTGATAGCGATACCTGCGTTTGGCCATTTCGACCGAACTTTCGTTACCACGTCCATCAGCTTCCCGGCAAACACCGCCCCGGTGTCCGCGCCGTGGTTGTGTGAGAACGAGATGAAGACCAAGTCAGGGGCCACGGGCAGGATCCCAAGGTCAAGGTTGACAAGTGCTTCCGCAGTGCCGGTGCCCGGGACTGAGCCGTTGTAGGCACTGAGCTGCATGGCAGCGGTGGTGCCTACGCGGTCGATCTGGAAGTCATCAGCGGAGCCGCCAACGACGTTGAAGCTGATGCCGCCTGCCGGGGTGGTTGTCGCCAGGGCGGTCACGTCTCCGGCCAGCAGCGTGCCGTTGAGGGTGACGCCGTTGACCACCGCGGTGACGGCGGTGCCGTTGACCGTGATGGATGCGGCGAACGTTGCCCCGGTGTAGGCGAACGGGTTAGCCGTGCCGGTTGCCACCGTACCGAACGTCCCTGCGATCTTCTTGGTGATGGTCCAAGTAATCTGGCTGGCCCCGAACGTGATGAAGATGGCGACGTAGTTGTTGGCGTCCTTGTACAGGCCGTACAGGCGGAGCGTGGTGCTGGCCCCTGCTGCAGAGAAGGTGAAGTTCGTTGACACCTTCTGCTTTCCGTCCCCGCCGGGGTATGCGAAGTAGCCCGCCAACGTTGTCCCGGTAAAGGTCAGGGCCGAACCGCTCATGGTGTACTGGGCGTCCGCGCCTGCGTCGCCGTACCAGGCCGGGCCGGTGTCCGGGAGGGAACCGATAAGCGCCCCGGTGCGGGTGAAGGTGTCCTTGACAACCATGCCGTCCTGGGTTCCCGCTTGGATCGTTGTCGGCGCCGGGTACGTTTTGCTGGTGTCGTTCCACACCCGGTAGTCAATGCCGACCTTCGGGTTCGACGTGCCCAACGAGTTGAGCATGGTGCGGAACCACTCGGTGTCATCGTTGCCCGTGGAATCGCCCAATAGGGCAACGGTGGCGGGGCCTGCGAGCATGCCGATCTTTGCAGCGAGGGTCTGCCCGCCGTCCACTGGAATGTTTGCGGTGACTCCGGGAGATAGGTTCCAGTTCGCCGCATCGTAGGACGCGCCGGACGTGAACCCTGTCTTGGCCGTAACGATGTCGCCCGCCGGGCTCAGCACCGCAACGCCCGCAGCATACGCCGTGTTCGCCTTCCATCGTGGGGCATAAGTGGCAGAAAGTGCCCCTGCCGTCTGGCTGGCCGGGTTGTTGATGAGGGTCTTCACTGAGGCGTCGTCAGCCACGCCGGGGATGCCCTGGTCGCCCTTGGAGGCGTAGGGCAGCGCGGTCCAGGCTGAGGTGCCGTTGCCGAACTTCTGCTTGCCCGTGTCCGTCTCAACACCCGGCTCACCCACGGCAAGCACCGGGTTAGCTGCGGTCCACTCTGCTGCCGTGCCCCTGCGAAGCTGGATACGCTGCGCCATCAGACACCACCTCCATCCATGAATTGTTCTGTGGCGTACACCGTTGATGGGGTGCCGCCGTCGTAATGAGCAGGAAGGCGCTCCTGCAAGGCGGCGATCAGGTCCTGCGCCTTCTGCGCGTTGGTGGCGATAACGTTCTCGCCGTCCCGGACCCGCTCGTTCCCATCAGGCTTCAGGAAGCCGAGCGGGGTTTCCTCTACGGCCATGGCCGGCCTCCTACTGGTTTGGCTTGCCCTCTGGTGCGAGCAGCGGCAGGTATTCGCGGAGCCAGTCGTTGACCTTCTGCATGGCCAGCACGCGGGTGACGATGGTGGCCAGCAGCGCCGTGGCGACCAGGATTCCGTTCAGGGCCGGGAACACCCACGCCGGGAGCTGCCCGTTGTACGGTTCCAGGACGTCGATAACAACCGCCACGATGCCGTTGATGACCGCGATGGCGGAGACGATGGCGGCGAGGGTGCGGCGGACGGCTGCCCACGGGCTACGCTCCTGGGACGAGACTGCTGCGATGTGGTCGCCCATCACTCGCCCCCGGCCGTCACAGTGACCTTGATGGCCCCAAGCTTGGCGGCGAAGGCGTTGTAAGCGTCCTCTGCCGCCTTGGCTGCGTCCGGGCCCGGTGCCGCCTTCACAGCGTCCACGATGCCGCGCACGGCGGCCAGGAGCGTTGACCTGGTGGCGGTGTGCTGGAAGTCGCCAAACCCTGCGAGGGTGGCAAGGGAAGTCGTCTGGCTGGTGTTCTGCCCGGTCACAGGGTCCTTGTACGGGACTTGCTTCGTGAGGGTTGCATCAGCAACCACGGGAGCAAGTTCCTTCATGAGGCGATCAAAAACGTTGTTGGCGATCGCCTGTGTTGTTTCGTTGATCTGCTGCACTTCTGCTGCGGACAATTCATCCTCCGAGGGTGTGATGGTTGCGCTCTGGGTCGTGATGGTGCCAGTGAAGGCAGGCATGGGGCCTGGGTCGGTGTGGGTGTTGTCCGGCACGTGGCAGTGCCCGTAGTGGCCGCCGTTCGCGTTCCAGACAGAGGCATCACGACTGTTGCCCTGCCACTGCGGGGAACCGAGAGGCCATGTGCGGGGTATGCCGAAGCCGTCCAGCCATCCCAGGATCTGGTCCAAGCCCTTCAGCGGGGTGTCGGCCACGGTGTTGTACTTGACGCCGTCCACAACGCAACCAGGGGTGAAGAAGACCTCGATCTGCACGCAGGCGGCGCCGTCACCGTTCCATGCGGCTAGGGCGCGGGCGGACTGGGATGCCGGGTAGTACTGCTCGATGTATCCCGTGAACGGGTTCCACATGATGTGCGGGCAATACCCTTGGTTCTTCAAGTAGTTGGCAACGGCGGAGAACTGCGGCTGTGAACCGTCAGGTTTGAGCGCATCCCAGGTTATGTGCCAAACTGCGCGGGGAGGCAACGAAGTATCTAGCCCGCCACCGCCTGACTGCGGAACCTGTGTGGCTCCGGGACAATAGTCACCCATTACTCGTCGTCCTCCTGTTGCGCTAGATAAGTGGCGATCACCTTGGGGATCTTCGGCGCCGGCGGCCCGAGGCCCTGCTCAATGTGCAGGTTCAGCCGCAAGATATGCGGTAGGTAAACGCGGTCCCGGGCTTCGAAACCGTCCATCCGGTCCCGCATGATTTTCATTTCCTGCTGCAGCTGATCAATCAGCGCGTTCTCAGGTTTGCCTTTGTGCTGGATCATCATGGTGACCACGCCCGCCGCGATGCTCAGCACACCAACGATCGCAGTAGCTATGGCCGCCCATTCAGTCATTGGCCCGCCTTAGATCTGCGGCCATTTTCAGCATGTCCTGCAGCGCAGTAACTTTCAGGAGTAGCCCGAACGCGAGCCCCGCCGGTGTCAGCCAACTAATCGCGGAAGAGAACAAGCTGAAATCCGTGAAGCCTGTGAACACCCACACGAGCAGGTAGCCCATGCCCCAGCCGAACGCGATGGCCGCGACCGCTGACAGTCCGTGGCGGGTGTGCCGGTTGATCATGTCCACCACGCAGAACACGGCGGCGGCGAACCACACGCCAGTCCAGACACCGATGATGTGGCCGTTCAGTGTGAACAGGTCCTGCGCTGGGGAGAGTTCGGCGGGGTTGACTGTGGCGTAGTAGAGGAACCTGGACAGTGCGTAAATGGCCCCAGCCGTGAGGGTGATGTTCCGGCCGATGACCACACGTTTACTTGGGGGAAGATTGAGAATCCCGAGCCGTTTCATCACGCCACCTTCGTTACACGGATTGTCGAGCCGATGGTGATGTCCTTGGATGGGCCCATGACGAACGTCACGACCGCTTCCGCAGCGAGGTACAGGTTCGGGATGCTCACGGACTGCTCGCCCGATGCCGGGAAGTTGTTGATGGCGTAGGTGCCCGTGGCCGTGGCGTTCTTGATCGCCATGTACCCGGACGCGCTGGCGAGGCCGCCAGCATTCCACGTCAGCGAGTAAACGCCGGAGAGGGCTACCTTGATCTGGTTGGACGCGGGTGAGGTGACGAACGAGGGGTTCTGCGAGATCGCAGTCTCCAGCGTCAGCGCACCGGGGCCACCGCCGGCAGGGGTGATGAATGACCCCGTGTTCGACCAGATGGTGGAGATCAAGTCGGGGATCCACTGGGTGCCGTCCCAGTACTCCAGGGAGCCGGAGAGGTCGAGCCGGCGTATGGTGCGGCCTACCCATTTGAGGAGCAGGTCACGGGCGCCCGAGTTGGGCACGGGAGTGATGACGGAGAGGGAGTCGACCATCTCTGCGAACTGTTCGGCGGGGTTGTAGTCATCGGAGTTGGTGATGACCTTGCCTCCGTTATCGCGTACCTGCATCAGGCGCTCCAATCAATAATGGTTTTCCCGGCTTCCGGGTTGTCGAGTCGGGACACGAATCCCACGTAGGGGCCGCCCGCGATGCTGATGCCACCGCCGGCCACGAGTGCCGGGCCGAACACGGCCGGGTCGAGGTCCACCCAGACGCCGCCGAACCCTGGAGGGATCGTGATGGTCAGGGGACCTGCCACCCGGGAGACGTCGCCGCCGGGGCGGGAGCCGGACGTGTGTGCGTAGATGTTGACGGCCGCAGATGAGTTGTAGTTGCCGACGCCGGGCAGCCTTGCCGGGAGGTAGAAGCGGATCCGGTTGATGGTCTTCCCGGCGAGCTCCGGGCGGGGTGCACCGTAGAACCACGCGCCGATGACGGTCTGCCCGGACTGGGTGCCGGTGTAGACCTTTTCACCGCGGGCCGCCCAGCTACCCCACCCGCCCGGCGCCCAGTAGGTGTCCGATGCCGTGGCCACCAACGTCGTGGATCCGGGCATCACCGCAGCGGCTGGGACGGTCTGTGTGGTTGGAGGGATGACGGCCACGGAGGGGACCTTGCCGATGATCGTTGGCTTGGCCGCGTCCCACGTCAGGTACACCTGGTCCGCTATGGCGTACGAGCCGATGAACCGGTCAGTGATGTAGGTCTGCTCGTCGTCGCCCTCGATCACGATCTGGGTTGCCACCCCTGCGGGGATGACGTCCTGGACCGTGCCGGTGGAGGGCCGGGGCCGTTCGGTATAGCCGCCCAGGACCAGCGCTGACGCAAGTCCGTAGTCGTCTTTGATGACGACGTAGACGAGGGGCCCGTCCTGCATGGGCTGGATGGGGTCCAGCCATCGGGCGGAGATTAGGTTCCCCACGGTGGTCCGGACAAACCATGCGGTCCCGTTCCAGTAGGCGGTTCCGAACTCCAGCCCCAGGCCGCCGCCGGGGATCTGCGCCCGGGTCTTGTCGAAGCCGGCCATCAGGACCTCCCTATCGTGTTCCACGGCATGTCAGGCAAGCTGCCCCACGTGCCGGGCATCCGGTCCCAGGTCAGTTCCGGGATCTCCCCGGTGAGGTGTTGGGCCCAGTCGGTGCGGGAGAGCCCTTCGATGACTTCGGCCAGTGAGCACTGGACCTTCAGGCTGGTGCCGTCCGGGACTGGGTTACCTCCGCGGCGGATACTGGTGACCTCTCCGGTGAAGTAGGCGACGTGCCCGGCCGCCACGGGGCAGCCGACGACGACGCGGTCCCCGGCTTGGCCCTGCGGCCAGGGGATGGTCTCAATGGACAGCTCCACGGCTAGGGACTGCAGGAACTCGTCCCGCAGCTTCCTGGCGTAGTTGTCGGCGTCGGCCTGGTTGGTGATCATCTCGGACGAGTAGAAGAACTGGACCCGCCCGTGAGGCCCGTCGTAGCGGAGCGGCCCGGACGTGATGGAAGCGACGCCACGGATCGGGGCGCCCTCGTTGCCGGCGTCCTTGCCCTCCACCACCCAGCGGTTGTACAGCCCATCAGAGGACTGCTTGCGGGTGACCTTCACCAGGGACTTGCCCGGCTCGATCGTCCACACCGGGTCCGTGTTGCGCGGGTAGATGTGGCACTCCCCGTCGCCACCCATCCGGTACCGGGCACCGAGGCGGGAGGCGAGGTCCTGGCAGTGGTTCATCCGCTCGCCCTTGTCGAACACCAGCAGCGTGGAGACCGAGGCATCCACAACGCCGGGATCCACGACAACGGGGAAGTGCCGCTGCGTGAGCCGCCGGAACTCGGAGATCGCCGTCGCCCCCTCGCCGGGGGACTGGGGCGCTTCGAGCTTGTCGAGGTTGGCCCTGCCGGTGAGGTCCACGACGTCGAGCTTCACGTAGGCCTTGGTGACGTACTTGCGGCGCTTGTGCGGTGGCAGGTCGCCGTCCGGTTCGATGTAGCCGTACTCGTCCACCACGTAGGAGGTCGTGACCTCGTAGGGTTCGTTGCCGGTCACCCGGAACTTGCCATAGTTCACGGCCCCGGCGCCGCCGACGTTGTAGATCACCCGAAGTTCCGTGCCGGCCACACCCAGGGGGTCGTCCAGCCGCCACGCCCCGAGGGTGCCGTCCGGATCCGCCACGGTGAAGCTGAGTTGCTGCCCGACGTTGACGCTGTCCCCGGCCGCGTCCTGCGCGGACCAGTCAATGATCTGCAGCGGCTCCGGGACCACGAGGGAGCCTGCCCGCCAAGCCCAGGCCGTGACCGTGTCCGCCGGTCGGGAGCCCTCCAGCGCCTGCAAAGTCTGTTCGTCAATGAGGCGCAAGAGAGGGCTCCTAACCGAGAGGATGTTTGAGGTCGAACAACCAGGTAGGTGCTTCGCCTGCTGCTGCGGCGGCAGCCTCAACGGCGGCCTGTTTGTCGCCCCAGGTGTTGTAGAGAATCGCCACATCCCCCCAGGTGAAGGTGGCGGTCAGCACGCGGATGGCCGGTGCGGCGACGACGTCGGACTGCAGGTCCCACCACGTCAGCTCGCCGCCCATGAGGACGTTCACCGGGACCTGGGTGGCTTTGGCGTTGGCGAGGTACATGACGCCAGGCAGCCCGATGTCGCCCCATTCCGGGAGGGGCCGGAACACGAGCTGCGCGGTGGACTTCAGCAGGTTCTTCAACCGTGCGTTCTCCGCCGCGGAGCGTGTCCCGAGGGACGTGTCGAGTCCCATCTCCGCCATCCGCTGCCCGAACAAAGCCATGGGCTTGTCGGAGCCCATGATCTTGAAGATGGAGATGTCGGCGTTGTACTCCAGCGACGACAGGGCGGGGGAGCGGAGGTAGACGTCGCCGTTGGTCCGCCGCTCACCAACGACCGGGACCGCGTTGTGGGGCAGCAGCGCGTCCATGATGAACCCCGTATCGGAGTGCACGGTCACCGGATCCGCGGTGGCCCGCGCTGCGCCCGATGGTCCGGAGAGGACCTCCACCTCGTACCGAACCGGACGGTTCAGCGGTGGGAAGTGATCGGTGAAGAACGACGCATCATTCATCACCACCCGCCGATACCCCGGCACAGCCTCCCGGACATCGTCGTAGGACCGCCACACCGTGACCAGCGAATCCCCGACACCGAGCCCGGTGATGGTGACCCCGGCCGGCGCGGACTCCGCATCGGCCAGGGCTTCAGCAATGACAGCCACCATCAGCGGCCCCTCCTTCTGTACTGCGATTGAGCGTCTGCGGTGCTTACAACACCCGCTGCTTCCTGCCTGGCAACCGTTGCGACGACGCCACGGACCTGCTCGCCGGTGAAGGGGTTCACGACGTTGACTGTGAGTCCTTCCAAGCTGACCGTTGGGGCGGTCATGACCTGCGGCATGAGGACGCGGGACGCCACTCCGGTGGCAACGGATCCGCCGCCTGCCAGTGCTGGTAACCGGTCGCCATTGCGGAGTGTTGCCCTCCAGCGGTCGATTTCCCGCGGGCCGCCTAGCTTGTTGACGTCTCCCTTGTCGAGCATGTACTCACCCGGAGAACCCCATAGCGGCACTTCGTCGCTGGTGCTGGTGCCAGAGCCCCACACTTCGCCTCCGCCAGCCCGCTTCAGGATCGCCCCACCGCCGGAATGGCTGCGTGGGTCGAGTGCGGTCATGGACGGATCGTCCGCGGAACCGCCCCCTCGTACCTGCGTTTCAAGGATCTTGATGTTCCGCTCGACGTTTTCGGTGTAGGTCCGGACAACGCGGCCGTCGATCTTGTCGAGTTCGCCAGTGGTCTGCTGAGCCATCCGCTTGGCCTCATCAGACATCCACGACTTCACATCAACACCCGGCGGGATATGGAGAATCTCCCGGGTGAGGTCGATAGCGCCCTGCTCGCTCAGCCCGAAGCCCTCGAAGGTCTTCACTGCTGCGTCATACGTCTTGCCGAGCTGACCCTGCACCGCGTCTTGTGACTCGCCGTTCTTGGCCATCGCCACAGCGGCGTTGATGCCGGCAGTTGTCATCTCCTGCAGGACACCGTTAGCTGCCCGGCCCGCCTCGGTCGTCAGGTCGAGGTCTGTGCGGTTCTGGTTCAGCACGCCACCATGGGCCTGTTCGGTGGCCATGATGTTCTTGATCTTGCCGTCAAGGGCGTCAAGGCCCTCCTCGAACTTTGCCGTGGCATCGCGTGAGGAAAGCGTGAGCAGGCCAGCGTTGACCAGCGCTTGCGTGAAATTGGCGATGTTCGTGATCGTGCCGTCAGCGGAGAGGCCGAGTTCCTCCAGAGCCTTGGCAATTTCCTTGGTGATCGGAATCGTCTGACCGGTGGCGCCTTGCACCTTGACCAGTTCTTCAGCGACTTTCCCTGACCCCTCAGCGGCTTTCTGCATCGCCGGTGGGACCTCGCCCATGGCCCACTTCAGCAGGTCCGTTTCACTCACAGTGACCTTGGCCTGGTTCGCTTGGTCCCGCAGTGCGTTGAGGTAGTTCGGGAACCGCTTGGCGGTCTCCTCCACCGACACACCCGAGTCCTTGGCGGAGCCAGCGATGGCCTTGAAGCCACGGGCTGCGAGGTCAAGGTTCCCCGAGGTGGCTGCACCGGCGATGGACTTGTCAGCGTTCTCGAAGGCCTTGTTGATCTTGGCCATGCCGTTGTCCACACCGAGGACGGTGGCGCCGAAGGACTCGATCGCGGAGTTGAAGTCCTGGTGGATGGCCTTCTTCAGGGCCTGCCCGGCGTTTGAAATCTCCCCTTCGAACTCCTTCGCGCCGATCTCCTTGAACGCTCCGTCCATGGAGTCGCTCTGCTTGGCGAGCTTGATGAGATCCTGCGTCCACTGCTCCGTGGAGCGGTCAGCCTCTTGCATGCTGTTGTGGACGGACTTGATGATCTCAAAGCCCATGAACGCGGTAGCGGCGAGGCCGGCAGCGGCGCCGAATTTGCCGAGGCCACGGCTGCTGCCGTCCGCCCGGGTGTTCAGCGTCTGGAACGCCTCGATGCCGTCCTTGACCTTGGGCAGCAGCAGCATCAGCCCGCCACCTGCCAGGGCAGCAGCACCCACAACACCGCCGAGGCCAGTGACGGCGCCCTGCAGCGGAGCGGGGAGGTTCCCGAACCCCTGCGCCAGGCCCGACACGTTCTCAGCGATACCCTGGATGGCTGGCAGCATCACGGCGCCGGCATCGATGGCCGCGTCCTTGATGTTGTTCCAAGCCACCTTGACCTTGGACTCGGTCGTCTCGTACCGCTTGGTCGCCTCATTGATCAGGGCGGTGTTCTCTTCCCACGCCTGGTTGCCGAGCTTCAGCGAGTCGGAGAGCAGGTTACCGGCGCCGGCGAGGGACAGCATGACCTGCATTTCCTCGGTGCCCTTCATGCCCATCTCGGACATGAGGGCGACGACGTTGCCGCCTTCTTCCTTGGTGCGGGCCATGCCCTTGGTGACCATTTCCAGGGCCGCGACCGGGCTGGTGCGGAATGACTTAGCGAAGTCCTCAGCACTGGTGCCGGCCGCCTTCGCGAAAGCGTCCAGCTGCTTGCCGCCGCCCTGGACGGCGGAGTACATCTTCAGCAGCACACGGGTGGTGACACCGCCACCAAGTTCAGCGTTGACGCCCATGGACGCTAGCGTGTTGGACAGGGCCAGCACGTCCGATTCCGATGCGCCGACGAGCTTACCGGCGCCAGCGATGCGCTGCGCCATGGAGAGGATTTCCTTCTCCGTGGAAGCACCTGCGTTACCCAACGCCACAAGGGTTGCCCCGAAGTTGTCGATGTCGTCGCCCTTGGTGCCCATGACGTTAGCGATCTGGGCGATGTTCGTGGCGGCCTCGTCGGCGGTGAGGTTCGTGGTTTCGCCGAGGTCGATCATGGTCTTCGTGAAGGCAAGGATGTCCTGCCGCTTCACACCCAACTGGCCCGCAGCTTCGGCGACAGCGGCGATGTCCTCATGGCTGGTGGGCAGCGTCTTGGCCAGCCCGCGGAGCCCTTGCTCGAGCTCCGCCATCTGGGCAGGGGAACCGTCGACCGTTTTGGTGACACCAGCCCACGCGGACTCCCAGTCCATCGCGGCCTTCGCCGAAGCGCCGAGGGCTGCCACAGTGCTGGCACCGAAGCCCACCAGGATCTTCCCGGCAGTCTCAGCCGATTCCGCCTGCTTCTTCTTGTACTCGGCGTCCTTCTTGCTGGCCTCGGCTGACTTCTCCGAACCCTTCGCTGACTCTTCCCCGGAGGCGCCGTGCTTCTTGTTCGCCTCGGCGGCCTTGTCCGTCGCTCCGGCCGCCTGCTGCTGCGCCTGGTCAACCTTCTTCCCGGCCGCCTCAGCCGCTGCCCCCGCGTCGGACGCTGCCTTCTCCGCCTTCTTGACGTTATCGAGGTACTTGTTGACCTCAGCCTCAAGTACAACCT
>Ga0157369_10000693_pt1 | contig 43498 bp, 68 predicted proteins | sample C25metaG_FD_113461 | JGI IMG/M metagenome (GOLD analysis project Ga0157369, IMG submission 113461) | Corn rhizosphere microbial communities from Kellogg Biological Station, Michigan, USA - C2-5 metaG | ecosystem: Host-associated > Plants > Roots > Rhizosphere > Soil | place: USA: Michigan... | reverse complement strand
GGGAGCCGGACGTAGGCGTAGTCCGGAGTCCAGCGGTCCCGGATCAATGCTCTGCGAGCACCGGACGGCATGGCTTCAACGCACTCCGGACCATAGATTCGCCCCGTTCCGGTTTCTCGATCTTCCGTACGCTCTTGCGCCTGCGTCACCACGAACACATGCCGGATCGAGAGCCGGCCCACCCGAAAGCCCTCGAGCAGCATCGCCTGGCCGAACCCCACCAGCAGGCCGGCACCACCCTTGATCGGACCGAAGCCGATGTCGCCCGGTCGCAGATCGGCCAGGCCCGGACCTGTCGGCTGCGTCACCTCGCATCACCCCAGCGCGGATACCAGGGTTCACGGATACCGACAGGCGCCCAACGGTGCGCGTACACGACATCTACGTACGCGCCGGACTGTCCGGCATGAATGCCCGTTCCCCAACCGCGTTTCGGGTTGGCCTGGCTATTCGTCTTCTGGATATAGCGGCACCACTTCAGCCAGCGCCGCTTGGCCTTGTTCACTCGCACGATCATCTCCTGGAAACGGACCACGCCCCGGACCTCATGACGGGGAGATCCGGAGCGTGGTCACTGGGGGTGAGGAAAGCTGCTACTCGAAAGCCTCGGTGTCCGAGGTGGAGCCACCCTCACGCATGGCCTTGACCTCCAGTGTGATGGCTCGGATCTGATCGGCGAACTTGCGTGCCGTCACCTTGTCCGCGTCCGTCGGCTCCAGGATGGTCCAGGGGTTGGCCTTGCCCTTGACCACCTTCTCGTCCACCCGCCCGATCATGGGCCGGTAGATCGGGAGGCCGGTGTTGCTGTCCTTCAGGTTGATCCGCGGCTTGAGTCGGGCAACGAAACCGCCCGCGCTCCAGCGGAACGCGTCCATCCGTTGCGGCGTGGTGTCGTGCACCGGAGCGACCAGGGTGTCAACGGTGTCGCCGTTCTCGTTCTTCACCTTGCCATTCCAGTCCTTCACGCCCTTGGGGTCGTCCAGTACGAGGGTGATGGTCTCGACCCAGGTGTAGTCGCTGTTCTCACCCTTTTCGGTACCGGTCTTGCCGGTGACCCAGATGGCCACCAGGCGATCCTTCAGGTCGTATTTCGACGGGAATTCCTTGCGTGCCTCATCGAAGAGTTCCAGGTCTTCGGTGGTGTTCGTGTCGGTCATCTGCTTGGTTGTCCTCTTCTGCTTGTTCGTCTGCTTCTGTGTGGGGTGAGGGGCGGACCGTCCGTAGGTCCGGAGCGTGGATGGTTACAGGCTTGCCGCCCGCCCCTCGGTGCAGGCCTTCCACCTGCTCGCCTGGCAGCTCTCGCCACCGTGGTCACGTAGGGATGGCAGGAATCGAACCTGCGATGTCGTCCGCACAATAGGCCGGCATGACCACTCCTCCGCCTAAGCTTCCTGGCTGCGCTGACCAGGCCTGGCGCAGAACGGTGCCTGATCAACGGCCCTGTGATCTGCGTTCGGTGGGCGGTGCTCTACCGCTGAGCTACATCCCTGCGGTGGGGACTCCTCCGGATCGTGCCCGCGGCGCGACTTGATCGCCTTCTCCGCGGGAGGCCGGACCTGGGTCCCCGATTCAGTTGTACTACCAGGCATTTCAGCGCTACTGCCTGGCCTTTTGCCCCGTCATCAGATCTCGGCGTTGATGCGCTACCGCCGTCCGGTTTCCACCTTTAAAGACGTTGTTCACCGGCAACCCCATGTCTCGTGATCCCGCCAGGACTTGCACCTGAGCACCCCATTGCGTGGTGTCCACTTGGCTATCGGGATCGGGAAGCCGTGGCCTTTGGCTTCCCTTTACCTCGTGCTATGCCTCAACTATAGCAAGGGAGTCCAGCGGGCGCAACCCCCCAACCCCACGACCTTGCGTCACGCTCTTGCCACGGCTCCGCAGGTTCACCACCTGGGCGGCCAGAGAGAGCACCTGGGCGCCGTACTCCAGATCCACTTCATGGAGCTGCACGCGACCGCCATCGCTGGGCATGTGCGCCAGGATCGCCACGCGCTTGCCGGCACACATGCCGCCGTCTCTGCCGGTCAGGGTGTTCTGGTCCGCTGGCTGAGGTAGGTCGTAGGACAGGCGATGAAGCTTGGCCACGTTCGGATTCATCTGATACGGCACCCACCGTCCGCCCGGACCCTCCGGCCCTTCCCAGACCCATTCGGCTGAGTCGTAGCCGCACTGCTGGCCGGCGATCTCCTGGTACGTCCAGAAGCGGCGCTGCGTCTTCAGGTCCAGCACGCCCGCCTGGCCGGTACGCCGACACATCACACGCGCATCCAGCCGGCCCATCGTCCCGCCCGCGATCGGATGCCACACCACGCGCTCGGCCCAGCCGGGGACGAATTCCAGGTCATGGAGATCCATCTGCTCAAGCAGATCATCCATCTGCAGCGCCATCCGGCGATGGCCGGCCACCTCGCCGGTTTCCAGGTAGTGCTCGAGCATGGCATGCCTGGCCGTGCCGTGCCGGCCACCCACCGCGCCCGCGGCCGTACGCGCCTTCTCGGCAAATTCCTTGATCAGTCCATCAGTGAGCCTATGGTCCGGGATTGCTGCCAGCTCGTCGAAGATGACCCCGTCATCGGCCAGCAGACCCAGCAGCGTGCGCTTCTCTAACCAGAGCTGCAGTGCCCGCTGATCGGAGAACGCACCCACGAGGTTGGACATCCGCATCCAGCCGTTCAGCGAGGGATCGACTCCCGGAGGAGGTGGGAACCGGTACCGTCCGGCCCGGACGCCGTACTCCGGCGCCGCGGGCGCGTCATCGAACAGGTCATCAACCTGGGTATTGATCTCATCAGGGTGCGCGGGCAGATCGGTCACGGATCAATCCTTCGGCGGTTGGGGGTAAACAGTCATGGAAACGTCAATCAGGTCGTACGGGGTAGGGCGACTGAGCTGCACGTCACCGATCACGACCGGCGTGATCGTGCCGTCGGCAAGGATCAACGTCGCCGTCTTGCCGTTGGCGTCGGACACGGACTTGTAGAAGGCCGTCTCTCTGCTCTCCCTGGCCGTGACCTGCGCACTGACCATCCTGGCCAGCCGCTCGATCTCGGCACGCAGCTCTTTCTTGGTGCTCACTGAGCAAGCCTTTCGCAAGTCGTATCAGCATGGATCCAGCCGCCGAAGCCGTCCGCCCGGATGTCCTCGCCTGGCACGATGCCCTCGCCGCAACAGGCATCCTCGGACTCGAAGGTGGCCGTGAAGATCGGACCGAACGGTGACGTGTCCTCGGCATCGTCGAAGAGATCGTCGTCTCGTCCCGCGGCCTGCGCAGTAGTGTGCGTGCGCTGACGAGAAGCACGCCGGCACGCCGCGTCAAGATCATGTTCGACGCCGCAGGTCCAGCAATGCCGGCTCACCGCTGATTCCTCCGCCTCATCAGGGCATCGATGGCCAGACCGCGCGGACAGTCCGCATCGTGCTCCAGGCCGTGGCAGTAGCAGGCCGGCAGGAGCGTGGCCGGCACCCCGCCGAATTCGATCGGTGTGGGCGGGCAGGTGCGCTTCGGGTTGTGCCGCTGGCCGCAGTAGTGCTCTGCGTATTGAGGTGAGGGGATCATCGTGGCCACCTCAGCCAATGCTTGATCAGTGCGCCCAGCGTGGGCGCCGGGGCCGGCAAGACTGTCGGAGGAAGCGCCTCAAGCTTCATCACGTTCACTGTGATCCCGTCACGGGTGGCGCGCCGGATGGCACGATCCTGGGCATTCTCCGTGACGAACCGGAATTCGCCGTAGGGGATCGAGTCGTCCAGGCGCAGGGGACGACCAAGCAGCATGCCGGGTTCCCTAACGATCGGAGCCTCGCCGTCCCAGATGACAGACCCGATCAAGGTGTCCATAGTCGATGTGGATAGATGGATCTCCGTGTCCTGCCGATCCCGGGGGTCGATGCCGGCATATTGCTCGATCAGGCGCGATCGAAGAAACGGTGCGGTCATGGGACGACCCCCTCATCCCGGGCGTGCTGGCAGTAGTACCAGCCATCTCGATCGTCTTCGCACAAGCAATAGGGCTGCACCAGGTGTTCCGCGTACTCACGTGTCCAGCCCATTCGCTTGATCAGGCCATCCAGGGTGAGGTCCACGCGCGGCGCCGCGGCACGCTCGGCTGCTGCCCGCTCCTTCGCCTCGCGCGCCCATTGCTCGCGCTGGGCCGGCGTGGCGTCCTGGTACGTCTTCAGTGCCTGGCGGAAGTCCAGCGCGTCCCGGAGCTGCTCATAGCTGAGCGGCACGACATGGCTGTGCTTCTCCACGTTCATCACGATGTCCGCTCCTTGATCTCATCCAGCCAGGCCAGCAGATCGGCTTCCTGGTCCGGGTGCAGGATGATGCCGGCGGCCAGCACCGCAGCGGGTATCGACTCGTCGCGGATCCAGATGTTCACCTCGCCACCCGGGGTGACCTCGGCGGATAGCCGGACGCGCGGCATCGTCGTGTCGTACAGATCCAGACGGGGATGGGGGTGGGTCACGATGTCCTCTCCTTGATCTTCTCCACCATCGGCTCGAGCGCCCGGGTAGCCAGCACGCTACTGATCAGGTCCGACACCTTCCCCGCCTTGCCGGCCCAGCGCTGAGCCAGGATCTTCTCGACCTCGGCGCCCAGGCCCAGTTGACGCGCGCGGCCGATCATCTCTTCGGACGGGCGCTGCTTGCGCCACGGCCGGTTCCGGTCTGCCAGCAGCCGGCCCAGATCGCCGCCGCGCTCCTGGGCTTCGTCCTCGGCCACCTGCATGGCCAGCTCCAGATCGGGCAGGTCCGCGTGAAGACGCGTGACGCGCGCTTTGTAGTTGGCCATGATTTCGCGCAGGAACACTGACGTACCCACCACGAACACGTACTTGCCGGCTTTGCTGATTGGCAGATACGGCGTCCCGTGCTTGGTGGTCCGCCACACCTTCGAACTGCGCGCCACGATCGGATCGAACTGCGCGGCGTCCACCCGCCCGGTCCACAAGCGAGTGGGATCGGCAAGCTCCTTGCCGATATCCCACTGGTCCTCCATTGCGGTCAGCGCGCCTTGCGCCTTGCGATCGATCGGCCGATCCGAGAGATCGGCCACCGAGCACAGATCCGTGGTGGCGTCGGCCACCGTGATCAGGATGCAGTCCTGCTCCTCGACCGGCGTACCGGGGACCGGGCGCAGGCCGCGGCCTGCCATCTGGATGAACAGGCTCCGGCTCTTGGTCGGGCGCCCGACGATCACGCACTTGGTGATCGGGGAGTCCCAGCCGCGGGTGAGCACCATGGCATTGACCAGGACTTGAATGTCCCCCCGGCCGTAGCGATCGAGAAGTTCCCGGCGCTGCCAGTCAGGTAGCTCACCATGGATCACCGCGGCATGAATGCCGGCATCGATGAAGGCGCTCATCAGTGCGGTGGCCGAGCGCACCAGCGGCATGAAGGCGACGGTCTGCCGATCCTTGGCCAGCTCGATCCACTTCTCCACGATCTTCTCCGGCGCCAGGCCGTCGATCAAGGCATTGTCCGCGATGCTCTGCGGGATCTCCTTGTACTCCGAGACGTAGCCGCGGCCCGGCTGAAGATTCATGTCGATCTCAAGTCGGTATCCCACCGGCTGCACCAGGAAGCCCTTGCGGACCGCCCAGGAGATGTCCCGGCTGAACACCACGTCATGCCAGAGTGTGCCCAGACCCAGGCCGTCCCCGCGTTCCAGCGTGGCCGTGAAGCCGAGTGCAGGCACGGCATATCCGGGAGGGTCGGCATCGCCATCGAAGCACCCGAAATACTCCAGAATTCCCCGCCACTGCGGAGCGGCGTACAGCTCGCATTCGTCCACGATGACCAGGCCCACATCCCAGATCCGCTCGCGCCGGCCTGGCTGTAGCAAGGTCTGCGGTGAGGCGACGATGATGTCCGCGGTCACCTCATCCTGCTCGGCCTTGACGATGCCCACCGAGATCGGGAACTCGCTCTGCTCAGCAAACAGCCGAGCCCGGGCGGCCAGGTCGGACACCAGCTCATCGGTGTGCGTGAGGATCAGTACGCGCTGGCCGGCGCTCATCGGGTCTTCGATGTGCTGCACGGCACGCGCGGCCAGGATGGTGCCCTTGCCGGTACCGGTCGGCAGCACGATGGCCAGCCGGTTCTCCTCGGGATGCTCGGCGCGGTGCTTGCGCTCGGCGGTCAGCGCATCCTGCTGGTAGCCGCGAAGGTGGATAGTCACCGCTACGTCGCCTCCCCGCTGGATCCGGTCGCTTGCCTGACGTATTCGCGATAGCGCCTTGCTGCTTGCTCAAGCTCTGTTCTGGCGTGCGAATGTTGCGGATGGTCGGCAACATTCAGCGCGGCGACGATCAGCGCACGCTCGATTTTCAGCCATTCCTGATGATCGAAACTCACGTCGCCTCACCGCTCGAAAAGACTTCCACGAACACGGCAACGGCCTTGCCGGCCTGGCCGCGCTTGACGAATGCGGTCGGTTCGGCCTCGGTCGGGCGCGTGATCAATTGAACCTGTGATGGCATCTTCACGCCGATCCGGCGAGTACCGTCCCACTTCTTGTCGTTGCCGAGGACCTCGTAGAACTTGCCCGTCTTGGTACTCCTGAGCTGGTCACCCTCGGCCACCTCATGCCAGCCGATCTCCTGGATCTCGGGGTCCTGGCCGGCGTCCAAGGCATCGATGGCGCGTTTCAGATTTACGGCGAAACCGTCGCCGTTTCTCTCGATCAACCCCATTGGATCTTCAGCAACGTACGCCCGCGCGGCCTCTATGACGGCGCGTTCCAGCTCAGTCAGCGCCATTACTCGCCTCCATGAATCTGGCATGCGTGCGCACCACCTCTAAGGCATCGATCACTTGATTCAGTTCATCGATGGTAAAAGGAACGGCGGAGGATCCGGACATCTTGATCCAGATCTGAACATCCCCTTTCTTGTCGCCGGTCGGGCAAACGGTAATGCTTTCGATGCCGGGGACTTTCGTGATCACCAGGCCGAGATGCTCGGTCTTCATGACCTTTCCGCCTTCCGAATCGGCACGTCATAATTGTTGTCCCGGAAGGTCACGGACTCGCGCTCTTCGATATAACCGGCCAGGGCACACAGATCATCGGCAGGAATCGCCCCGGACGTTCCGTCCGGACGGACGATCAGAACGTTTCCGCGCTTGGCCTTTTCGGTCTCGATCTTCATGCCTTCCTCACTTCACCCGGACCGCGAGGATCCGGCCGTTGATGGTCCTGCCGTTCGGCAGGTGCGTGACCTCGCGCTCTACGATCTCGACCGCGCCCTTGTCGGCCATGCTGCGCAGGCTGGTCCAGGAGACGCCGCCGGTGGCGCGGATGATGCCGCCGTGGCCGGCCTGCTCCAGCAGGCGCACCTGGGCCGGGGAGAGCCTGGTCAGCCAGACCCGGCTGGCCGTGTAGGCGCGGAACTCGCGGTGGGTCTCGGTGGCCTGCATCGCGGGGGCGGTCATCTCGGTGGTCATGGGATCACTATAACAAGGAGATGATGGTCCCGCAACAGATGACAGAACTGTGTTCTGTAGCTATGATGGAGACATGAACATCGAACAAGGCGCTCGGATCAGGGTTCCGGCCGGAGCGGACCTCACCCGATCCCGGACCTACACGGGAACCGTGCTGGAGATCTACAGCGACGCGAACGACGGCTTCCAGACGCTGCGCATCCAGCGCCCAGGCGGAGCGAAAATGGCCGCCATCGTGCGTGTGGACGAGGTGACGCCGGTATGACCACCACACCGGAGACCCCCGACCGCGCGGCCCACGCGCGCGCGGCACGCACCAGGACCAAACACGAGCGCTGGGCACAGGAGATGCGAGAGGCCGGCTGGCGCCTGCTCGAACCCGAGACACCGGAGGACAGCATCGGCCAAATCGTCGAAATGCTACGCAAGGCCGGCTGGACAGTGCTCGAGCCCAATCAGCCCGTCGTCACCGACGGCGAGGGTGACCGCTGGACGCGCGGCGGTGACAACCTCTATCGCCTGACGCGAGACGGCAAAGGATGGACCCTCGAAGAGATCAGAAATACGTACGGCATCTGGATCGAGGTGCCGGCATGAGCGGGGATCGCCCACGGGCGCGGCTCGAGCTGATCGATGATCACGCTATACCGCCCGGAATGGCCGTGGCCGGCATGCGGATCCCGCCTTCGCACATCGATCCGTCCGGCGCCCAGGCGCACGTAGAGCAGATCATGGGGCACCCACGAACTACAGCCGTGCAACTCACCGGCCAGCAGGCGGACGCCATCGCGGCCGTACGTCGTTGGTTCTATGGCGTCTCCCCGGACCAGCCCTTCCGCCTGTTCGGTCCCGCGGGCACCGGCAAGACCACGCTGGCCAAGCATGTCGGCCCGGCCCTGGGCCTGAGCAACGTGGTCTTCGGCGCCTACACCGGTAAGGCCGCGCACGTGCTGCGCAAGAAGGGCGTGCCGGCCACCACTATTCACAGCGCTGTGTACCACCCTGTGGATAACTACGAGCTGCGGGCGGAATGGCGTGCGCTCACGGATGAGATCGAAGATGTTCGAGAGTCCGGCGTCTGGGAGACAGAGCCGGATGCGCGCGCCCATGTGGAGAAGCTGACCGAAGAGATCGAGAAGCTCGAAGCGGCCATGCGGCGCCCGGGCTTCGAGTTCAACCCGTACTCGGAATGGCGCGACGCGGACCTGATCGTGCTGGACGAGGTCTCCATGGTGAACACGGCCATGGCGACCGACATCGAGCGCTACGGGGTTCCCGTGCTGGTGCTCGGCGACCCCGCGCAACTCCCGCCGATCGAGGGCGGCGGCTACTACACCCGGGCCGAGCCGGACGTGCTGCTCACCGAGGTCCACCGCCAGGCGCTGGAGTCTCCGGTGTACCGGCTGGCTACCGAGATCCGCGAGGGAAAAGGGTGGAGCAGCGTGCCGGTCAGCCTGGCCGCGGCCATGGAGGCGGACCAGATCATCTGCTGGAAGAACAGCACTCGATGGAGCCTGATCTCCAAGATTCGGGAGAAGCTGGGAAGACCGCCGGGCGTGCCCGTACCGGGCGATCGCATTATGTGTCTGGTCAACAACCGGGACGCCGGCATCCTCAACGGCATGCAGTTCGAGGTACTCAACACGTACGACAACATGCAGCGTCTTGGCCTGCGTGACGACGAGGGCAATGAACGCGAAATCGAGTGCTACCCGGACGGCTTCCAAGGGCTCGAGCAGGAGAAGTACGGGAAGGACACCCTGCGCGCCTTCCGTGGCCGGCGTGGCCTGTTCACCTTCGCCAGCGTGGTCACCGCGCACAAAGCCCAGGGCAGCGAGTGGCCGAGTGTGTACGTGGTCGACCAGACGCACCAGATGACCAGGAGCACGCCGGCGGAGATCCGCGCCTGGGCGTACACAGCCTGTTCGAGAGCGTCCGAGCGCGTGACGATGGCGAGCACCCGAGCATGACCGTGCGACGGATCCCCGTTACGTGCGATCAAGGCATACCCTGATCACCCCGTGAAAACGGATCGACCCCCGGATGCCCGTCCGGGGGTCGTCACCACTACAGAAAGATTCGTCGTGGAGCAGAGTACCAACTTCGAGGCCGCATGCGCATATCTTGTGTCTCTCTACGGATCTGACCCCCAGGGGTTGATCTGGATCGGGGGACACGCGGACGGCTTCAAGGGCCGGGCATTCACTCACGTGGATGACGCGGCCCGATATGCGGTTGAGCTGGACAATCGCGGCAAGATCGGTGTTTACCACCGATCAACGACATTGATCGGAAAGCCCCAGGAAGGGCGCGGAAGCGCATCCGACTCGTCCCATGTGTACTATTTCGCATTGGACGCCGACATCCGCGGCCCCGGCCACAAATCGGACGAACTGCCCGAGTCCCGGGCGGACGTGCAACGGCTGATCGAGAAGGCCAGCTTCCCCGAGCCCACCGTCTGGATCTTCTCCGGCGGCGGCTACTACCCGCAATGGCGCCTCACTGAGCCGATCGCCGTCACCGGCCAGGAGGAGCGGAACTGGGTCACCGAGGCGTTCTCGGCCATGAGTGCGCACTTCATCGCGTGCGCCGCGGATCTCGGCTGGAAGCTGGACAACGTCCGGGACCTGGCCCGGGTGTTCCGGATGCCGGGAACCACCAATCGCAAGGCCGGAGAGGTCTTCTGCCAGGTGCTCGAGCACGGCTCGGGCGAGCGCTTCGATCTGGGCGTTCTCGCATCCATCGCACATCGTGCGAACACGCGGGGGGTAACCGCGCCCGGCGCACCTACGAGCAGTACAACCGACGATCTCTTCGACGACGCGACCGGGGAGCGGCGCTTCACCCAGGAACAGGCCAAGGACTTCGTCCGCCGAGAGCGCACGAAGCTGGCCGCGCTCACCTCCGGTTACAACAACGGGATCAATGCATTTGCCATGGCTTGCGCGCATTTTCCCTGGCTGGTTACCCGGGAACAGTGCGCCAAACACGTGATCAAGGCGCTCGGGCCGTCCACCGGCTGGACCGAGGCGGACGCGGACGACCGGGCGGCCATCGACTCGGCGTACAAGGCCACCGAGGCCGGCAGGAGCTGGATCGCCGTCGAGACCGAGGAGGAAGCCGGCACGGACGTGGCGACGGGGGAAATCCTGCCGCCCCCCGGTCAGCCGCTGCAGGTGGCCCGTCATCTGATCAAGCTGTTGCCGGCCTCGGACGGCACGCCACACACCGCGTGGTGGCGGGACGACTTCTACCACTGGACCGGGGCTCACTGGGAGCCGAAGGAGACGCCCGAGATCGAGCAATGGCTGTACCGGCAGACCGGGGACGCGGTGTACCTGATGCCGGCCAGGAGGGAGGGCGAGGATCCGGCCAGGACGCCATGGGCGCCAACCAGGCAGAAGATCGCCAACCTGGCCCATGCCATGGGCGTGGGGGAGCTGCAGCGCACTGGAGAGGCCGAGCAGGTGCTTGCCGCCCGCAACGGTGTGGTCGCCGGCAGGAAGCTGGTGCCGCACACGCCGCGGCGCTTCAACCTGTTCTCTCTGCCGTTCGACTACGACCCGGAGGCAGAGGCGCCGGCCTGGCAGGTTTTCCTGGATCAGGTCCTGCCGCAGGACCAGCAGGCGCAGGACTTCCTCGGCGAATGGTTCGGGTACGTGCTGTCCGGCCGGACCGAGCAGCAGAAGATGGCCGCGCTGATCGGCAAGAAGCGCTCCGGCAAGGGCACGATCGGCCGGGTGCTGGGCGCGCTGCTCGGCAAGGACCACGTGTCCGGGCTCAACCTGGGCACACTGAGCGGTACCTTCGGGCTGGAGCCGTTCATCGGCGCCGCGCTGGCCGTGGCGTCCGATGTGCGCTGGCACTCGCGTTCGATCGGGGATGCGGTACAGATCCTGCTGGAGGTGTCCGGCGAGGACCACGTCACGGTGCCGCGCAAGAACAAGAGCGCCTGGAAGGGCCGGCTGGGTGTCCGATTCATGCTGATGAGCAACGACACCCCGACGTTCTCCGACCGGTCGGGGGCCCTGGTGGACCGAATGCTCTATGTGTCCTTCAAGCAGTCCTTCTTCGGCCGTGAGGACACCGGTCTGACCGAGAAGCTCATGGGCGAGCTGCCAGGCATCCTCAATTGGGCATTGGACGGCCTGGAGCGGCTGGACGCTCGTGGCTGTTTCACACAGCCGGAGTCGGGGCGTGACGAGATGGAGGCCACGCGACGGCTGGCCGATCCGATCGGTGCGTTTGTCGAGGACTGGTGTGAGATCGGACCGGACAAGTCGATCGATCTCGGGCATCTGTACGTGAAGTATCGCAATTGGTGCGATACACAGGGCCGGACCAAGGACACGACCACCTTGGAGATCTTCAGCCGGGATCTGCGCAAGAAGATCGACGGGCTGACTTCGAAGCGGACGCGGGATCAAGGCAAGTTCGTCACGGTCCTGCACGGCATCGGCAGTGAGGCGATCTAGGAGCTGTGCAGGGTCTGACCTGCTGTGCAGGGTGTGTGCAGGGTTCCAGGAGGGACCCTGCACACCTGTTTTCGCAGCTCAGCCCTTATTTATTCCTTGTTGTGCAAGATGTGCAAGGTAAAAACACATATATGTATAGAGAGTGGCGATAGAGATCATCATGTAGTTACGCAATATCTGAGGTGAGTAGGAGTTTTATCCTGCACACCCTGCACACCCACTCTGAGCAGGGAGAAGATAGATCAAAAAGTGTGCAGGGTGCCCTGGCCGACCCTGCACACTGCACGCGGCCAGTCTTCTGCTATAGTGAGGACATGAGCAACACCCGAACCCTGTTCCCGGTCCAGGACTGCGATGTCTGCGGACGGGCAACCGGCAATCTCGCCAAACACAGGCCGGCGTGCGCGCGCCTGTATGGCCGTGTGCCGGCTCCGGTGCCGCTCACCCGGGATGAGGATGCGCTGATCCTGCGAGCCGGCACCCACGCCGTGCACGCCAACCTGTTGCCTCCGGAGAGCCTGCTGCAGGGCGGAGTCCGGGATCTGGACATCGCGCGCCTGGTCCACTACGTGGAGCGCGGCGGCTTGGTCTGGCCGAATGCGCGAACCTGGAAGGCAGACGGTATGCCCGCCATGCGGCGCCCCTCGCTGACCCTGGTGGTCAACGAGGCGCTCCGGCTCGGGATCGTCAAACCGATCACGGTTCGGACCGGCCCGGGCGTGTACCGGACGCTGCTTGCCGCGGCTAGCACGCATGCGCGCAGTGCCTATGTCTCGTGGCTGCCGGCGTGCGGGCGGCAGGATCTGCATGCGCTGCGGTACCGCTTGCTGGATCGCGATCATCTGATGTACGTGGACTGCCAGGCGTGCCTGGACATGCCGCGTGAGCGTCTGGCATAGTAGAGACATGGATACTCTTCCGAACGGTCTGGCGCCCATGCCCGAAGTGGTGGTCGGCGGACGCCCGTACCGTCCCGGCGCGAAGAACGGCAAGGTCCTGCCGGCCTGGCAATGGATGTGGGACCACCTGAGCGCAGCCGAGTACACGGAAGGCCGGGACCTGACAGCTCGCGCGGCGGCCCGCAACGAGATCAAGCAGTCCACTCTGCTGACCCATCTGTCGCGGATGGCGTCGGCAGGTGTGCTCGAAGTCGATTACCGGATCATGCCGATAACCGTGAGGCGGGTGGTGAACGGGCAGATCTCCACGTTCCAGTCCCGGCAGAAGTGCGCGTTCTACCGGATCAAGCGATGATCGCCGTGATGGTCGCTTGGTTCTACCTGCTGACCGGCGTACTGCTGGGGTTGATCGAATTTCGCCCGAGGCGCATGCCCCGGGATCACCAGACGCAAACCTTCATTGATCATCACGGGGCATGGTCCGTTTTCCTGCTCATCGTCTTCTGCTGGCCGTTGGCACTGATCACGAGGAATAGAAAATGATCGAGTGGGAGCCACCCGCGGGCATGCACCCCGAGGTGATCCGGTCCTGGCGCTCGTTCTACGGCCACATCCAGCTCAACTACGGGATGAGCGCTGCGCAATACCGGGCGATCTACCTGGCGCAGCTCGGCCGGTGCTATGGATGCTGGGACAAACGCGGCATTCATCCGGATGACCCCGGCGGCACGGGCGCCGTCCGCCTGGCCGTCGATCACAATCACGTCCTGGGCGGCCGGATCGAGGCCGTACGGGGCTTGCTGTGCCGGACGGGGGACATGTCCTGCAACCGCATCCTCGGGGCGCTCAGAGACCGTCCTGAGGCGCTGGAGCGGCTGGCGCATCATCTGCGGGTGGCGCCGGCTCAGTACACGCTGGGGCTGTTCAGGGAAGGCGCAGGGGACAAGGAGATCGAGGGCATGGCGTATCGGGTGCTGTCATGAAGATCGTTCACTATCCGTTCCCGCCACCCGGAGAAGCGCCCGTGGTGGAACAGCGCAAGCCGTACCCGGCGCCGGCGCTCACCTCTGCCATGCCGGCCTGTGATGTCGTGCCTGGTCCGGTCATGCTGCTCAAGTGGCATGCAGAGTGCCTGGGTTGGATCTGCCTGAGTCCCCGGCAATCGATCGGGCACGTGCCGCACGCTTCGCACGGCACGCCGAGCGAGAAGGCCAAGACGTTGTGGTCTCTGCGGATGATGCGCGGAGACCGGCGTGCGGTGGCCGTGCGCACGGATGGATCATGGTCGTCGTTGTGGACATGGAGTACTACGGAGTTCTTCAGCCGGCATGCCACGCTGGAAGCGTTCCGGGAGGGATTGCGGTGATTCAGGACGGCCGTGATCTACCTGTTTGTCGAGCCATGGGCCGCGCTTGGTGGAAGCGTCTGACCAGGGAGAATGTGGCTACGATCCGTATCAGCGTGAATATGATCAAATTTTATAAGCTAGGTTATGATCAAGAACGTGGGAGTTCCTGATGCCAGAAGCCGCACCTCAGCACCGTGATCGAGGCGTGCTCGGTGGACTGAACAGGCGCCGCGTGATGCGGGATCTCGCGCTCACGGATATGACCCAGCAGGCCATCGCGGACAAGTACGGCGTGAGTCAGCCCGCCGTGGCCGCATTCAAGCGCAAGCATGCCGAGGCCATCGCTGAGATTGCCGCGGACGCGGACAACGAATACGCCGGCATCTGGATCGCGCAGAAGCAGAACCGGCTCGAGGCGCTGGCCGAGATCGCCGAGATCGCCATGCAACCCACACCGAAGATCACGAACAAGGGCACCGTGGTCTTCCATCCGGAGACCGGCGATCTGGTCCAGGAAGTGGATGGCCGGCTGGCCGCGCAGGTGATGAAGCAGGCTGCCGAGGAGATGGGTCAGCTTCCGACACGGCTGCAGGTGTCCGGGGATCTGAACACCACCACGACCTATCGGGTCGAGGGAGTCTCGCCCGAAGATCTGAAATGAGGGGGCACATGAAGAAAGTCCAGACCACCGCTCTTGCGCTGGTCAGCCTGCTGGCGATCGTCCTGGGGATCGCCAGCCCGGCCCAGGCGAGCCCGTTCAACGGTTCCGGCTATTACTATGGCAGCGCCAGCCAGACGATCTCTGGCGACTCGAACTCCGACGGCATCACGGACTATGCGGTCGGCTTGGGCGCCAACTTCCTGGTCAGCAAGCCGTACGTGCCCACCACGTCCTACAACAGCCACACCGATCACTCGCTCGCATCCATCACGGTCATGAACACGACCTCATGGACCGAGGCCGTCGAGGTCGGCTGGGACGTTGATTACGGCCAGTACGGCGACTCCGAACCGCACCTGTTCGCCTGCGCCTTCACGGGCGGCAACATCAGCGGCAACAACTGCTACTCCGGTGGCACCAACTACCACGACAACGGCAGCAATTCGACCAATCTGGGCGCGGCGCTGACCTCGGACATCGGCACGGCGAAAGCCATCTCGGTCTACTACTCCGCCGGGTCGTGCGGGGCCGCGTCGTCCGGCTGGTTCATCTACTACAACTCGGTCAACGTCGGTTGCTACGACCCGTCCGCGTTCGCTGCTGGCTTCGACAAGGGCCGCTTCTTCGGAGCGCAGGGCGAGTACTGGTACAACGGCGGCAACAATCCCGGGACCAGCAATGACAAGCCGTGCGGAGACTCCGGCAACGGCACCGTGCCTGGCGCAGGGGCGGCGTACATCGCATCGCTGTCGCTGGTGAGCCCGGCGCCGTCGACCATCGCCACCAGCTTCACGCTAGGCACGCCGACCGATACTGCGGTGGTAAACACGGCGTGGACATCGGGTAGCACCACGCGATCCTTCTACTTCGGGGAGCGCGGCTACAAGTTCGTCGGCGGGGTGGCGACCACCCCGGGTAACGCCGGTTCCTGCTGATTTGATGCGCGGGACGGACGCGGCCGGTTGGGTGCTGGTGCTGCTGATAGCAGTACCGCTGCTGGTCGCGTCCGTCTGCTGCATCTTCGGGGTTGTGCAGCTCATCATCTCTTTGCTATAGTAGAGGCATGATGAAGAACGACACCCGCGGAATGACCATGGGACCGCAGCACGTCGCGCCTGCCACCATCGAGACGGCCCGCATGGAGGCCATCGCGGAAGACATCACCCGTCGCGATGCATCGCATCTGAACCTCATCAATCACATGGACGAGAAGACCGGGGCCAGCGTTGGCATGTATCGCGGTGTCATGGCCTTCCCGATCGAATGGGGCAAGATCAGCAAGTGACCATCACCCTCGTCCACCACTTCCGCCCTCGTGGCGCCGCAGCCGAAGTTATGCGGTACCGCGGGGGCGAAGTGCTGCTGGCCGGCCCAGCTGGAACCGGCAAGAGCCGGGCAGCACTGGAGAAGATCCATCTGATCTGCCTGCTCACGCCGAATGTGCGCGCCCTGGTGGTCCGCAAGACCGCGGTCAGCCTGACCACCTCGGCGATCAAGACGTACGAATCGGATGTAGCCGTCCAGGCGCTGCTGGACGGCACGGTCACGTTCTTCGGCGGATCCCGCCGCGAACCCGCGCAGTACCGCTACTCGAACGGCTCGTCGATCGCGCTGGCCGGCATGGACAACCCCATGAAGGTCATGTCCACCGAGTACGACGTGATCTTCGTGCAGGAGGCCACCGAGCTGGAGGTGGACGAGTGGGAGGCGCTGACCACCCGGCTACGCAACGGCGTGTTGTCCTTCCAGCAGATCATCGCGGACTGCAATCCGCAGGAGCCCACGCACTGGCTGAAGTTACGTTGCGAGGCCGGCCAGTGCCTCATGCTGCACAGCCGGCATGAAGACAACCCGCGCTATTTCAACGATGACGGCACCATGACCGTCCAGGGCGCGGACTACATGACGAAGCTGGACCAGCTGACCGGTGTGCGCTACCTGCGTCTACGCAAGGGCATCTGGGCCGCGGCCGAGGGTGTGATCTTCGAGGAGTTCAATCCGGCCATCCACGTGGTGGATCGCTTCACCGTGCCGGAGGATTGGCGCCGGCTCTGGACCGTGGACTTCGGCTTCGTGCATCCGTTCGTCTGGGGTGACTGGGCGGTTGACCCGGATGGCGCGGCCGTGCTGGTTCAGGAGATTCACAAGTCCGGCACGCTGGTCGAGGACCATGCCCGCAAGATCCGGGAGCTGTGTGGCTGGGGTGCCATCGATCCGCTGACCGGTCGCGCCCAGAAGTACGCGGGTCCGGAGGTGAAGGGCTGGCTTGCCAAAAGGCCGAGCATCATCCTCTGCGATCACGATGCCGAGGACCGGGCCACGCTCGAGCGGCACATCGGCATCCCCACCCGCCCGGCCAACAAAAACGTGAAGGACGGTCTGCAGGTCACCGCGGCCAGGTTCCGGCTGGACGGGCAGGGCCGGCCACGGATCAAGTTCATGCGGGATGCGGGCCGGGTGCGTGATGTGGAGCGCGAAGAGCAGTCGAAGCCGACCTCCACGGTCGCCGAGATCCCTGGCTATGTCTGGAACGGCAAGGGCAAGGAAGAGCCGGTCAAGGAAGACGATGACGGCTGCGACATGACCCGGTACGCGATGATGGAGCTGGATACGGCGGGCCGGCCACGAGTGCGCTTCATGTAGGGCAGGGATATTGCACCTTCGTTTATATCTCCGCTATGGTAGATACATGATTCTGCCAACCAACACCGAGCTTGAAGCCGCGGCGGCACTGCTGCGCGCTGCTGGCTGGACGGTCACGCCACCGAAGCCTGAACCATGCGCATGCAGGTATCTCGGGGCGATGACCCCAACACATGAACCTGGGCCACTGTGCCGATCAACGGCCGCGTACTGGACAGAACGCCTGCCAGGTTAGGGTGTTGCGCTTCACCATCCCTCTGCTATAGTAGATGCATGACGAACTGGAAGCGTGACCCGAGAGACAGCGGCTATGTAACCACCGACGAGACGCGCATGGTTATGCGCGTTGAGAATGAATGGTGGGCCTACATGCTGGAAACCGATGGCGCCGTTGGTCAGTACCTGGGTGCGCGAAAGACAATGCGCGAAGCGCGCTCGCTCGCAACGAACTGAGCAGAACCGCCCCGGCCAAGCGCCGGGGCTTCTTGCTGTCTACTGCCGGCGAGTTCTCGCCGCTTTCCGCGCCATCGACACCCTGCGCTTCATGCCGAACTAGGGTGTTGCATCCTTCCATCTCTCTGCTATAGTAGAGATATAACAGCAGAGAGGACAGAGATCATGGCCAAGGTGACCGCAACTCAGATCAACTGGGACGGCAAGGGCAACAATCGGACCTTCACCCGCTGGGTCAAGCGTGGACAGGCGGAACTGACCGCACGGCAGATGGCCAGGGCGTACAACCTGGACCACACCGAGATCAAGATCGAGCACTGAGCAGACCGCCCCGGCCAAGCGCCGGGGCTTCTCGCTGTCTACCGCCCGCGCGCCTTCCTGGTCCGCGCACCCTTGCGCGCCATCTGCACACGCCCGGCATGGAAGCGTCCCGCGTTGGCGATCCTGGCCGAAGTGCTCTTGGACTTGCCCTGCCGACGCAGCGCCCGGTACACGCCCTGCCTGCTGCGGACCACGTAGCCGTACTTGCCACCGCGTGAGCTGACCATGAGGCACCTCCTGTCTCTATGATCGCACCATGACCACGGTGAGCCTGTCCGAACTGATGGCGATCCAGCGTGAATCGCTGGCTGCCAAGCCGGCCAGGCCATCCATGATCACGCGCCTGGCGCGCCGGATCCGCGCTCTCGATCTCGCGCCGGCCCGCCACGCCACCCTCGCAACAATCTTGGTGATTGCAGGTTTCATCTCTCGCCATGCACTTGTGCTGGGCGGATGTGCCGCTTTCGTGATCTCCGCTGCTATCATCACGCCAGCACTCGGCTGGCTGGCCGCGGCATTCGCCCTGTTCTTCCTGGAAGCGAGACGTAGATGAGTTTGCGCAGCCTTCTCGGCGGTATCGCCGGACAGGCTGCGCCCCCCGTCCCGTACATCTCCAAGTGGCGCAGCAACCTGATCAGCATCGGCATGCCCGGCGGCAACCGCGGACGCACCGGACAGCTGGCGCTCTATTCCGAGATCGGCACGCTGTACGGCGTGGTCAGCAAGCTAGCCAACATGACCAGCCTGGTCGACTGGAAGCTGTACAAGTCCGCGGCATCCGGCCTGGAAGAGGACCGGACCGAGGTAACTCGGCACGCCGCGCTGATGGTGCTGCAGAAGCCGAATCCCTTCATGCCCTGGCAGGAATTCTGCGAGGTCGCTCAGCAGCACCTGGACCTCGCCGGCGAGGCCTGGTGGGTGATCGTCCGGTCACGTCTCATCGGGGGCACGCCCGTGGAGATGTGGCCGGTACGCCCAGACCGGATGACCCCCGTCGAATCCAACACGGACTTCATTGCGGGCTACATCTACACCTCGCCCGATGGCGAGAAGGTTCCGCTGTTGCGTGAAGACGTGATCATGATCAGGACTCCGGCGCCGCTGGACATCTACCGCGGGCTCTCGGCGGTATCCGCCCTGGAATCGGACCTGGACGCGGAGCAGACCCAGTCCGCGTGGGCATCCTCGTTCTTCCGCAACTCCGCCCAGCCCGGCGGCGTGGTCAAGGTCGATCGGCGCCTGGGAGACGACGAGTTCGAAGAGATGGTCACCCGCTGGGCGCAACAGCACCAGGGCGTCAACAATGCGGGCCGGGTCGCCATCCTGGAACAGGCCGACTTCGTACCGCTGTCCTACAGCCAGAAGGACATGCAGTTCGTCGAGTCCCGCGGCCTGACCAAGCAAGCCATCCTGGACGCCTACGGCTTCCCCAAGTTCGGCCTCGGCGACGTGGACGATGTCAACCGTGCCACCGCTCAGGCATCGCTGGCACTCATGGCGCAGACCCTGACCGTGCCGCGCCTGGAACGGATCAAGGGCGCGCTAAACCATGAGTTCCTTCCGATGTTCGGGCCGGCCACGAAAGGGCTGGAGTTCGACTACGACTCGCCCGTCCCGCCGGACACGGAGACCGAGAACGCGACGCTGACCGCCAAGACCACGGCGTTCAAGACACTGATCGATGCCGGCGTCGATCCGGAAGAGGCCGCGGACGCGTGCGGTCTGCCCCGGATGACGGTGGAGAAGCCGGAGCCGAAGGTGGTTCAGGTCCCGGCACCGGTGCCGGCAGGAGGTGATCCGAATGCAGACTGAGCAGGATCCTCGTGACGAGCGCGAGGAGGAGAGTCTGCCTCAGCGCAACCCCGGCACGCACTGGACCGGACCGTCCGGCGAACACCGTCACGTCGAGGTGCCGCTGTCCGGGCGCACACTGACCAACATCCGCAACTGGCAACGGCTGGTCACGTGAGCAAGCTGCCGGCAGGTGTCTCGATCACGATCGCCGCGGCCGTCCGCTGGCCGATCGAGGCGGCCATGCGGTGGAAGGTCACTGGCCACAAAGATGACAACTGCTGCGATCCGTGCCGTAAGAACATCGGAACGTTGTACCGTAATCGATCATCGGCCTACGCGGACTATCCGGGCGGCCAGGGCTACATCAAGTGCGTGGGCGCGAAGTACGGCAACAAGTGCCGATGCAGGGTCATCAAGCGGAGGTCCGAGTGAAGCGCTGGTATTGCCGAGCACGTATGGCGCTGTTCCGTTCTCCGGTGAAGCTGACCACCTACAAAGTTGCCGATCCTGGCTGGCGTACTGGCTGGAATCGCTACTACCGAGGCACCCCGGACCAGAAGACGATCGGGGCCGGCGTCGTGCTCAATACGCGCTGCGTGTCTTTCAAGTGGAGGAACGCGTGAACAAGCGCCAGCGAGGTTTCATCTCCGCGCTCGCCCCCGCCATCAACTTCGCTCGCCAGCAGTGCCATGCCGCGGTGCCACGCGATTGGCGCGAGGTGACCGGTCTCGCCCTGCACGCTCGCATCTCCGCTGACACGCCGGCAGAACTGATGATCTACGGCGCCATCGGTGGTGGCCTCTGGATGGACGGCATCTCCGCGTCCGACGTGGCCGAGGCGCTCAAGGCTGCCGGCCCCGGACCTATCCATGCCCGGATCAACTCCGGCGGCGGTGATGTCTTCCAGGGCACGGCCATCTACTCCCTGCTTGCGCAGCATCCCGGTCACGTGGATGTGACCGTGGACGGCCTGGCCGCCTCAGCCGCTTCGGTCATCATGCTGGCCGGTGACACCATCCGCGCACCCAAGCATGCATTCGTCATGATCCATGATGCGATGACGATGCCGTACGGCAACGCCACCACACTGCGTCGCTCTGCCGATCTGCTGGACCAGGTGTCCGGCACGATGGCGGAAATGTACGCGGACCGGTGCGGCGAGGATGCCGAGTTCTGGCGCGAGGCGATGACCGTCAATGGCGAGGACGGCACTTGGTACAACGGCACCGAAGCACACGCCGTCGGCCTGGTGGACGAGATCCTGGCCATCACCGCGGGTGAGGATGAGGACGAAGAGGGCTATGTTGCACGCCGGCTGGACGGGTGGAGTTCGATGCTCCCCGCCCCGGCGCTGGCCTTCCTCGAGCAACACAAGCCCGCACCCGAAGAGACCACCACGCCGCCGGCGGTTGCGTGGGACAGCACCCAATTCCTCGAAATCATGAAGGGAGCCTTCCAGTGACCGCAACGGCACTGCCGAAGGACTCGGCGGCGTGGGAAGAGTACGTTCACTCGCTCGACACGCCCGAGAAGTTCGCCACGGCGATGAACGACAAGGAAGAGACCGGCTTCGCCGCTCACCTCAAGGCCTATGTCGCTACGCAGACCGCGGACACCGCGGAGCTGCAGAAGATGGTCCAGGCCGAGACCCAGGCCACGCTGACCGAGCTGCTCAAGAGCAACGGCCTGGGCAAGCCCGAGATCGCCAACGCCCGGCTGAACCTCTCGGCCGCAGGCAAGGGCAACCCGCTTGCCAAGGGCGCCGGCCTCAACGGCACCTTCGCCAACCTCGGCGAGTTCATCCAGGCCACCTGGCACAAGACCTCCGAGCGCAACCGAATGCCCAATGCCAAGACGCTGCAGGAGAAGGCCGGCATCCTGGCCGCCTACCAGGAGAAGGTCCCCTCGGATGGCGGTTTCTTGGTGCCGGAGGAGTTCCGGACCCAGATCGTCACCATGAGCCTGGAGACCGCCATCGTGCGCCCGCGCGCCGTGGTGATCCCGATGGGCACCAACACCCTCAGCTTCCCGACGGTGGACGCCACCAGCAATGCCAGCACCGTGTTTGGTGGCATCGTGGTCTACCGCACCGAAGAGGGTGCGGAGTTCGTCGAGTCCACGGCCAAGTTCGGCCGGATTAAGCTGGACGTGACCAAGCAGACCGCGCTGGCCTACGTCACCAACGAGACGATCAAGGACACCGGTGGCGCCCTGATCGGCTGGCTGAACGCCAACCTTCCGCAGGCGTTCGCCTGGTACGAGGATCTGGACTACCTGTCGGGTGACGGTGCCGGCAACCCGCTGGGCGCGCTACATGCGAACAACGGTGCCCTGCTGCAGATCAACGGCCGGACTGCCCAGGGTTCGGACACCATCGTCTGGGAGAACTTTCTGGACATGTATGCGCGGATGCTTCCGCAGTCGGTCGGCCGCGCCGTCTGGATCGTCTCGCCGGACACCTTCGTTCAGATCGCCACGATGGCGCTCACGGTCGGCACCGGCGGCTCGGCGGTGTGGATGCCGGACGCGCACGGCGCGCCGCAGCTCACCCTCCTGGGCCGTCCGGTGATCATGAGCGAGAAGGCGCCCGGCGTGCTCGGGGACACCGGAGACGTGAACTTCGTGGACTTCGGCATGTACTACATCGGCGACCGCGAGGAACTGTCGATCGAGACCAGCCCGCACGTGAAGTTCACCTCGGACCAGACCACCATCCGCGCGATCCAGCGCAACGATGGCCGGCCCGCGCTGCTCTCGGCGATCACCCCGCACAACAGCGGTCCCACGCTGTCCAGCTTCATCCAGCTCACCAGCACCAACCGCTAAGATCAGCACTGATCCGGCCTGAGATCTTGCGTACCCAGGCGCACCGACGATACGGGGTTCGAGTCCCGCATCAGGCCGGATCATCCATCCAGCCCGCACCCATCCGGGAGTAGGGCGAAGCAGGGAGACCCTGCAGATCGGAGCACCTCATGTACTCGGAAGGCCTTGGCCGTCTCTACGACGTGGTCAACCCCGCCGATGACGTCTACGTCAACCTCAAGAACTGCACCGGCGTCACCTTCATCGGCTTCGAGGTGGACGGCGCCACCGTGTTCACGCTCACCTTCGCCGCGGACTCCTCCGGCACGGGCGCGGTCACTACCGGCACGATTGATCACTACTACGGCAAGTCCAATGACACCGCCTCTGGCGTATGGCACCGGACGGCGGTTTCGCCGGCCAGCTACACCTTCACCGCGGCGGATGCCACGGAGGACACCGTGGCGATCGAAGTGTCCGCGGCCATCGCCCCGGACGGCAAGTACTGGGTGAAGTGCGGCGCCGATGGCTCCGGCACGGTCACCGCAATCCTGCACGACCTCTACCGTCAGCGTGCTCCGCAGAACCTGGCGAGCGTGGTCGCGTGACCGCGCTCAACTCCGGGACTGCGATCGCGCTCGGCGTGCTCGGCACGCCGGTCAAGAAGACGCAGACCATCGCCACCGAGACCAGGGACCTCTACACCGTCTCTGGCCTGGTGCTGGTTACCGGGATCGTCGGCAAGGTGACCACGGCGATGACCGTGGCCAACACCTTCAAGCTGGTGGCCAACCCGACCACGGGCACCTCCTCGGACCTGTGTGCGGCCACCGACCTGGGCACCACGGACACGCCGGCGGGCAACCTGCTGGGCATCACCGGCGCTCCGGCCGAGGTCATGTTCACCGGCATCGGCGCTGCGCAGCGTTTCCCCGTGACCGATCCGGCCGGCACCACTACCACGGTGATGACCGGTGGCGCGCAGGGCATCTACGTGGCCGCGGGCATCATCCAGGCCGTGGTGACCGGTACCAGTCCGGACGGCGTGATCGACTGGTGGATCACGTACATTCCGATCGAGACTGGCGCTACGGTCGTTGCGGCATAACGGACCGGGACAGGGGGTACCCCCGTTATCCCCTGTCCCCCTTCCGTAAGGAGTCACAGCATGCCCAAGAGTCACAGCTACGGCGCTTCCTACCCGTCCGGCGCGGTCATCGCGCACACCGGTGAGGTGCTCACCGGCCCGGACGAGGGCAACGATGCGCCGCGGATCGAGGACGCTTCCCGCCCCGGCGGTGCGGAGAACGCCACGCCGATCGATCAGGACAACCCGCAGGACGATCGCACGATCGCGGGCCGGCAGGAGCAGGACAAGCCGGAGCAGGACGAAGCGCCGGCCAAGGATGAGGAACCGGCCAAGCCGACCAAGCGCACCAGTCGTAGCCAGAGGTAAGGAAGCACCGTGGCCAATGCCGTGTTCCCCAAAGCGCTCGAAGGATTCATCAAGGGCGCGATCGACCTGGACACCGCGGTGATCAAGTGCGCCCTGGTGCGCGGGTACACCTACGACTCGACCGATGAGTTCGTGTCGGACGTGGTGTCCACCGGAACCCTGAACGGCACCAGCGCGGCATTGGCCTCGGTCACGGTCACCAACGGCGTCTTCGATGCGGCGGACACCACGTTGTCCGCTTCAGCCAGCGGCACCGATCACAGTCTGCTGATCTTCCAGGCGTCCGCGGTCACCGGTGGCGCTGATGTCGCGCAGTCCAGCCAGCGCGTGATCGCCTACTGCGATACCGGTACCGGTCTGCCGATCCAGCCGGGTACCGGCACGGTCAATGTCACCTGGGACAACGGCACCAATAAGATCTTCAAGCTGGGCTGATCGGCATGACTGCGCCGGCCTACGGCACGTCCGGGACATACCGTGCGGCCACCGGCAGTACGGGCAGTTTCGCCGTCCCCGCGTCCGTGGCTGCGGGGGACATCATCATCGTGGTGTTCTACCTGGATGTCGCGGGCACCACCGTGACCGGGATGCCGACCGGGTTTGCGCACGTGGACGGCTCCCCGGTCACTGCGGTGGCACCGTTCAACCACTCGCTGATCATCGCCGGTAAGCGGGCGACCGGCGCCGATGCCGGCACCTACGACTTCACCTTCTCGTCCAGCCAGTACCACGAGGGACAGGCGCACCGGTTCACCGGCGCCCTGGCCTCCGGCACGTTCGTGGACACCCCGTCCGGCACAGCCACCGACTCAGCAAGCAGCGGCACCACGCCGGCGGTCAGCATGACCACGGCAGGCGCTGATCGGCTGGTGCTGCACTGCGCCACCTGCTGGGCCGGCGGCACCTGGACGGCGCCGTCCGGATACACCAAGCGCCAGCAGGGCGGGGCAGGCCTGGCCACTCTGGCCGATCTGGCGCAGGCCGTGGCCGGCTCGACTGGTTCGGTCACCGCCACGATCTCCAACGCGGACAAGCGTGCGGCCTGGATCGGCGCTCTCATCCCCGCCGCGTCCGAGCAGACGATCACGCCGGACGGTACGGCGGTCACGGTGGCGCTCGGCTCGCCGACTGTTTCGCAGACCCTGACGGTGGTGCCGGACGGAACCGCCGTGACCAGCACCCTTGGTTCGCCGGCTGTTTCGCAGAGTTTCACGGTGGCGCCGTCCGGGATCGCCACATCCGTGACGCTCGGCTCGCCTACGGCGGCCATGGCCGCGCCCAGTTTCGACTGCACGGTGGACGGCATCGCGGTTGCCGTGACGGCAGGGGAGCCGACTCTCTCGTTCACGGTATCGCCAGGATCCTGGGAGACGCTCTCGGCCATCGCGCGGGAGGCGCGCGTGGACCATGAGCGGAATCAGGAACGCGCCCGGAATCCGATCGACTGCCCGGAGCACGGCTGGCCGCTCGAGCGAACCGGTCGCGGTCTGCACTGCATGTTTGGCGGGCACGTGGTGCGCTGAGATTGCTAGGCTGGTAGCCGCATTTTCCATGGAGCTGGGGAACGCAGAGGATGCCGCCCGAGGTGACGACGGGGCGGCATCCTTTTTTTTCCGATCACGGCATGTACGATCATGGCCAACTCGTCCCGCGCAGAAAGCAGCCGCGAGCATGGTCGATGCCGAAGTGCCCTACTGCATGCGCCGCGCCGTGCAGCGTGAACTGAACTACGCGGACAACTTCCGCATCAACCGGCGCATCGACTCCAAGATCTTGCAGGCCTCGCGGGACGTGGAAGGCCTCTGCCACCGCAAGTTCTACCCGGTCACCGATACCCGGTCCTTCGATCTGCCGGAGACCGATTCGCTCTGGCTGTACCAGCACGAACTGACCAGCGTGGAAGCGATCGTCTCCGGTGACACGGCCATGAGCGCCGCGGACTACATCCTGCGCCCGGAGTCCGGTCCGCCGTACACCTGGATCGATGTCGATTACTCCGGCCAGACCGGGTGGCAGGCCGGCAACACTTGGCAGCGCTCGATCGCCATCACCGGCGATTTCGGATATCCGGTCACCACGAGCAATCCGACCGTGCTCGCCTCTTCTCTGTCCGCCCTGGCCGGCACGCTGACCGTGGACAGTTCTGCGGATGTTGGCGCGGGAGCGCTGATCCTGATCGGCGATGAGCGGATGATCGTCACAGACGAAGAGCTGATCACCACCACGGCCACGATCACCGCGGACATCACGGCGAACAAGGCGGACATCGTGATCTCGGTGAGCGATGGCAGCCTACTCGACCAGGGCGAGCTACTCGCGATCGGCGGGGAGCGTATGTTCGTCGAATCGATCAGCGGGAACACGGTAACGGTCAGCCGGAGTCAGAACGGATCCACGCTCGCAGCGCACACCAATGGCGCCACCATCTACGCGCCGCGCCGGCTGGAGGTGGCGCGCGGTCAGTGCGGCACGGACGCCGGCGAACACGATGCGGACGACACGGTCACCCTGCTGTCTCCGCCCTCGCTGATCAGTGAGTACGTGCTGGGGTTGACGTGTGCCGCGCTCGAGCATGGCTCCTCCGGCTTCGCACGCAGCGCAGGATCCGGCGAGTCGCAGCGCCAGTCGGACGACCGTGGCCTGTCTGCCCTGGCCGACTCGGTATACGCACGGTACGGGCGCAAGGCACGTAGCCGGGCGGTGTGCTGATGCCCGTTTCCGGCCCGTTCTTCGCGCCCAACATCGACAACGTGGTAAATGCCGGCGTGAAGGCGATCGAGCGCAAGGTAGCCGCAGAGGGTGAACGGCGCGTGGGTGACTACATGCGCCGTTTCTTCAGGCATCCGACGCCGCGCTACTGGCTGCATGTTCTGGCCAAGCCGCGTGCGGACTACCACGTGGTGACCGATGGCGGGATCGTGTACGGCCCTTGGCTGGACGGTTCGGGCTCTCGGAACCGGACCACGCGATTCAAGGGCTATCGGCACTTCCGGCTGACCAGGCAGGAACTGAACACGCCCAAGAAGATGGCCTTCATCGTGGATCCGGTGGTCCATGACATCTGTAAGGTGCTGAACGGATGATCACGGCAGGCGCCCTGATCAAGGCCGTGGCGAGCGAGGCACTGGCCAGCGGATGGTTCGACACGGTCAACGGCATGGAGCCCAAGAGCGCCCCGGCGGATACCGGTCTGACCGCGGCGGTCTGGGTCCAGACGCTGGCGCCGGTCCCCGCACAGTCCGGCCTGAACTCCACGTCCATGTTGTTCACGGTGTCCGTGCGCATCTACGGCAGCATGATCGCCGAGCCGCAAGACATGATCGATCCAACCATGATGGGCGCCGTGGACGTGCTCATGGAGGCCTACACCGGAAACTTCTCGCTGGGTGGCCTGATCGAGTCGATCGATCTGCTGGGCCGGGCCAGTGAGGGACTGCGCGGGGATGCAGGCTACGTCTCCATCGACAACAAGATGTTCCGGGTCTTCACGATCACGGTGCCGATGATCGTCAACGATGTGTACAGCCAGGAGCGGACGTGACCAAGAGCAGTGGACTCGGCGATTACTTCCTGGTGGACGGCTACGATCTGTCCGGGGACATCGGCGCTTTATCCAGCATTCACGGCGGGCCGGCAGCTCTGGCCGTGACCGGGATCAACAAGCTGGGCGTTGAGCGCGTAGGTGGCGAACGGGATGCGGCCATCGAGTTCCAGGCCTGGTTCAACGATGCAACAGCGCAGGCGCACCCGGTACTGTCCGCGCTACCCACCACGGACCGTTACGCGAGCTATCTGCACGGCCAGGCGCTGGGCAATCCGATGGCGTCCTGCCTCGGCCTGCAGATCGACTACGGTCTGGATCGGGCGGGGGACGGCGCATTAACTGTTGCATCATCGGTACAGTCCGATGGTTATGGACTGGAATGGGGAATCCAGGCCACGCCCGGATTGCGCGCGGACACCACGGCCACCAACGGGAGCAGCATCGACAACACTGCTGCCACGAACTTCGGACTGCAGGCCTACCTGCACGTGTCCGCATTCACCGGCACCAGCGTGACCGTCAAGCTGCAGGACTCCGCGGACAATTCCTCCTGGTCGGATGTGACCGGAGGTGCGTTCACCGCGGCGACCGCGCGGGGGGCACAGCGAATCGCCACGGCGAACAACCTCACCGTACGGCGGTACCTGCGCGTAGCAACTTCCGGCACCTTCTCGGCCGCAACGTTCGTGGTCCAGGTGGTCCGCAACGAAACCACGGTGGCGTTCTGATGCGCGCCCCGTTGAACCGTTTCCAGCCGGCTGGCCCGATTGGCGCCTACAAGACCTATGCGATCAAGGCACCGCTGTCCACGCATTGGCGTCCGGCCACCTGCGCCGAGGTCGAATGTGAGTACTGGAGCAACGGCTGGAAGACCATCGTGCCGGCCATCAGTGATCACGCGGACTACATCCGTACCGGGCAGACAGGACGCAGCTTTACCGAGCGCCCGGGTGGCGCCGGCCTCGCCGAGTTCTGCTTCCCGGCCGGTCAGTCATGCTTCCGCTCCAGTGAGCATCGGGTACCGCTGGAGCGTGATCCGGTCTACCTCGTACGTGACGGAGACTGGCGCGGCAATCCGACCGGGCGTAGCCGGCAGCACGCGCGCCCGGAGTACTGGGTCGAGGACTTCGGTGAGAACCAGCAGGCCATTGCCGACGAGAAGAAGAGAGGTTAGATCATGGCCAAGGAATCCGGCATTGGCTGGACCACGTTCTCCGTGGACGACTCGGGCGGATCGGTCTGCGCGATCGTCAACGATGTCACGCAACTGCAGTTCGCCACGCCACGCGCCGTCCAGGACGTGACCGGCCTGGACAAGTCCGCCATCGAACGCCTGCTTCTGCTGGCCGACTTCACGGTCACGCCGCAGGGTGTGTTCAACGACGCGGCCAGCAAGAGCCACGCCGTATTCAAGACCGTACCGTCCACCAGCGTGGCCCGTACGGTGACGATCGCCGTGTCCGGCAACACACTGGCCTGCGAGACGCTGTTCACGGACTACCAGCTCAACCGTGGCCAGGACGGCTCCCTGACCTGGACGGCTCCCGGCTCCCTGGCCGATGGCTCCGTCCCCACGTGGAGCTGATCACATGGGATATCAGGCGCGAGGAAAGGTCTATGCGCTCAAGTTCGAGGCCTTTGACGGGCTCGAGGTGCGCGCGGCCACGTGCTCGCTCGGCCAGCTCCTGAGCGTAGGCGAGGAGATCGACCGGGCACGCGCCGGCGCCGGCCTCGGCGAGGTGCGCGATCTGACCGCGTTGTTCGACTCCAAGCTGCGGTCCTGGAATTGCGAGGACGAGAACGAGGAGCCGATCTCGATCGCGGACGGGGTCTGCTCACTGGACGCCGACGTGGCGCTGAACATCGTCCTGGCCTGGTGTGACGTGATGACCTCATTCAAGCTGGATCACGACCTGGGAAAAGACTCGACCGCTGGCGATATGTCGGCGGTGGCATCGATCCCGATGACGGCAGCCTGATCACCAAGCCGACCGAGCTGGCCCATGCTGAAACGATCATCGGGCTGTGTGATCGCTGGCATAAGTTGCCCGAAGAGATCATGGCCATGGACGCGGATGGCATCAGGCTTCTTGAAATCTTGAAGCGCGGACACCCGGAGAAAGAGGTGAGTGAAGATGAATGAGGTCGTGATCGTCGTCAAGGCGAAGAACGACACCAAGGGCGTCTTCGACCTCATCCGCCGTGATGCCCGCAACCTTGGTGACGACATGGCGGTCGATGTCACCGAGAAGTTCACCACCAGGCTCAAGCGCGAGGCAGGCAACGCCGGCGGGGACATCGGCCGTGCTGGTGACACAGTAGGTGACACTATCGGCGCCCGGGTCGCTGAACGGATCGCCGAGCATGTCAAGGTGGATGTAAACGAGCGGATCAAGAGCGGCAACACCACCAACCGGGACCGCACCACGATCAACAATGGCAAGGGTGGGGACTCGGACCGGGACCGGGTCCACGTCAAGGTCGATGTGGACGTGGACAAGCAGAGTCTGTTGCAGCGCCTGTCTGCGTTCGGCAAGGAGGCCGGGGAAAGATTCTCCGACTCCTTCGGCAGTGTCATGTCCACGTTCTTCTCCGGCGACTTCATCACGCTGATCATCAAGGCGGTGGTTGCGGGCGGGCTCGCGTTCGGCCTGGCCGGCGTGCTGGGCGCGGCCATCAGCAGTGCCATCCTGGTAGCTCTCGGTGGCGCCGCGGTAGGCGCCGGCATCGCTTCGGCGATCAAGTCCAGTCCGCACATCCAGAAGGCGCTGGGTGAGACGAAGTCCCACTTGATGGACATGTTCTCCGGGTTCGGGAACAGCTTCAAGGGACCGCTGCTGGACTTCCTGCAGCAGTTCAACCGGCTGATGGACCAGTTGAAGCCGACCATCGACGAGATCGGCAAATCGTTCGGCCCGGTAGCGGGCGATCTCGGCCACGGGATCATCGGCTTCCTGCAGAACGCCATGCCCGGCATCCTGCGCGCAATGGACGCGGCCAAGCCGTTGATCGAGACGCTGGCTGCCAACATGCCGGCCATCGGCGATGCGATCGGCCGGTTCTTCGATCGCATCAAGAACTCGGCGCCCAACGCCAACGAGTTCTTCAATGACCTGCTGCACGTCATTCCGCTGATCATTCGCGGCGTGGGGTTCTTGATCCAGGTCTTCTCGGAGATGTACCACATCACCCGGTTGATCTTCCTGAACCTGACGGTCATGGCTGCGGACTGGGCGGAAGCGATCATTGGTGCGGCCAGGATCGCTCTGGGCTGGATCCCTGGCTGGGGAGCGAAATTCGACCGGGCGGGGGAAGCTGTTGCTCGTTTCAAGAAGAAGGCAACCGACGCCCTGAACGCCGTTCCGAACCGGAAGGACATCTATATCCAGGTACACGTGGCCGGCCTGGGCGTGATGAATGCTGCGCTGGACGCCATCAGCCTGTTGCGCAGTAGGGGCATGAAGGCCGCGGGTGGCATCGTGGGTGCCGCGTCCGGCGGTATCCGCTCCGGCCTCACCTGGGTTGGTGAGCATGGTCCCGAGCTGGCCGAGCTGCCAGCCGGCTCACGGGTGTGGTCCAACCCCGATTCGATGCGGATGGCATCCGGTCGCAGTGGTGGCCAGCCGATCCTGGTCCAGTTGGTGCTGGATGGCATGGTCCTGGCGCAGCAATTGCTGGATCCGCAGCGTGAGATCGTGCGCCGCAAGTACGGCGGCAACGTTCAAACGGCGATGGGCTCCTGATGGCCTGGCCGTACGATGCGGTGACGCCGATCAAGCAGGAGCTGTACATCGATGGTGCCTGGGTGGACATCACCGACGACACCAGGGGAGATGACAAACCTGTCATCATCCAGCGCGGATACTCGTCCGCCCAGGCCGGCGTGAGTGCCGGCACGGTCGCCTTCTCTTTGAACAATGCAGATGGCAAGTACAGCCCGCGCAATCCGCTCAGTCCGTACTACGGTCTGCTACCCCGCAATGTGCCACATCGCTGTTCGATCACGCTGGACACCACCAGCCTGCGCCTGACCGATACCTCTGTGACCTCGACCGGCGTATATGACGGCGCACGGGCGTGGACTGCGGACAAGGCCAGTCTTGACATCACCGGTGACATCGATATGCGCATCGATGCCGAGGCGGACGACTGGTACGGCCGGATGGGCCACATCCTGGCCGCGAAGTACGTCACCACCGGCAATCAGCGCTCCTGGCTGTTCGGCACCACACCCCTGGGGTATCTACGATTCGCGTGGTCCACGGACGGCACCACCACGAACCGGATCGTCATCACGTCCACCGAGACGATCGAGGCGCGAGGCCGGCAGGTGTTCCGGGTGACGCTGGACGTGAACAACGGCGCCGCGGGCAATACGGTGACCTTCTATACCGGGGACGCGGTGGGCGGCACGTTCACGCAGCTTGGCGATCCCGTGGTCACGTCCGGCACCACCAGTATCTTCAGCTCGAGCGCGAACCTTGAAGTGGGCACGATCGACAACGGAGGCGCGCGCGGTATCACCATCGGGGGTACGGACACCGATCCATTCACCGGAAAGATCTACGTCTATCAGCTCCGATCCTCGATCGGTGGCACGGTGGTGGCGACCATGGACGCCACGGCGCAGGCGCGGGGCACCACCACCTGGGCCGATGGTGCCGGCTCGCCGAACACCTGGACCCTGGAAGCGTCTGCGGAGATCACCGATGCTGATTACCGTTTTCACTCGGAGATCTACGAATTTCCCCCGGAATGGGATCCATCGGGCAATGACGTCTATGTCAGAATCAATGCCTCAGATGTGGTAGAGCGACTGACCTCCGGTGAAAAGCCACTGAAGTCTCCGATCTTCCGGAACCTGACTCGGTACACCCTGGACGGCTACTGGCCGATGGAGGATGACTTCACCTCCACCACACAGATCGGCGCCTACGCCGGCAGACCCGGCTACGTCACCAGCGGGGCATTCGGCACGGCCACCGACCTGCCCGGCACAGCAGGAGCGCTCACCTTCACCGATGACACCGCGTACGCGTCCGGCCAGGAGCTGAGGCCGGCGGCAGCCACGGGGACGAGTTTCGCGCTCTGGTACTTCAAGATGAACGTGATCCCCGGATCATCGGTGGAGTTCTTCGCCTCCTACTACTCAGGCGGCACGGTCTACAAAGCCACGGTCAACTGCGACGCCACCACGTACACCCTGAACATCCGGGATGCATCCGGCGCGGCCCTGGCCACCAGCGTCTCCGGATTCGGTACCGGCGCCGAGCCTGATCAATGGCTGGCCATGCGGTTGAAGATGACCCAGTCCGGCGGCACGATCAATTGGGAGTGGGCGTGGTACCCGGTCGGCGGGGCCGTGCTCTACGGCCAGTCCGGATCCTTCTCCGGTACTTTCGGCCGCCCCTGGCGCTGGATCTCCTGGCCGTATACCGGGAAAACCAACCTGCTGCTGGCGCATGTTGCGCTCGCCCGGGAGGATCTCGATTTCGAGGGCGCCGATTTCGTCGGCTCGACCAACGGCTACATCGCCGAGACGGCCAGGCGCCGCGCGATCCGGCTGTCTGCCGAGGAGAACGTCCCGTTCTGGTGGATCGGCGCGCAGACCATCGACAGTGACGATGCCTCACCACCGATGGGCGCCCAGGGACTGCTGACTTACTCGGACCTCATGCAGGAAGCGGCAGCCACCGACGGCGGGATCATGTATGCACCGCGGGACAAACTCGGTCTGTGCATCCGCTCCTACTACTCGATGCTCAATCGCGACTATCCCAGCCTGGATTACAGCAGCAAGCATCTGTCCGGCCGGCTGACCCCGCGCGAACTGCGTGACATCAAGAATGATGTGACGATCACGCGCGCGGGCGGCACGTCTGGTCGCGCGGTCGAGGCGGAGGGTCCGAACGGCACCACGCTGGCCGGCACCTATGACGTGAGCATCCCGCGCAGCGTCGCGGCCGATGACCAGCTGGTGCCGATGGCGGAGCGCGAGGTGTTCTTCGGCACCTGGAACGAACTGCGTCAGACCACGATGCAGGTCGAACTGCATCGTGCGCCCCTGCTGGCCGACACCGATCTGAGTGCCGCGGTGGCGACGCTGGATATCGGTACGCCGGTGGCGATCGAGAATCTTCCGCTGTACGCCGGCGGCCCGGACGATGCGATCTGTCAGGTGCTGGGTTATGCAGAGACGCTGCATAACCTGATGCGGACATTCGTATTCAATACGGTTCCATACGGGACGTATCTGGTGGGCACCTACGGCACTGCGGGCCGCCGGTATGCGGCGAAGTTCACCACGTTGAAGACGAGCATCGACGACAACGACACGTCGCTGACCTTCACGATGTCCGACACGCGGGAGACCTGGGACACCACCAGCGAGCCCTATGATGTGATCATCGCGGGGGAGCGGATGACCGTGACCAGCATGGGCGCCCTGGCCGGTAGCGACCAGACGGCCACCGTGACCCGCGGGGTGAACGGCATCAGCAAGTCGATCAGTGCGGGTGAGGTTGTTCAGATCTGGATGCCGGCCCGGTATGCCATGAAGCCAGGAGGTCCGGCATGAGTCCAGCGGTCGGGGGTTACGTCTACGACACCGATCTTGACGATCTGGATCGGGTGGTGTTCGTGGAAGGGGTGGGCGCTACCGCGGATTCCTCGGCGATCGGCAGCACGGAGACGGTGGTACTCACCGTACCCAGCACCACGTACAAGGCGAACACGGCCTACCGCATCGAGTTCGCCGGCACCGTGAGCGTGAGCGTGGCGGACAACTCCCCGAACATCAAGTTCCGGAAGACCAACAACGCCGGTCAGCAGTTCTGTAGCACCTTCACCACCTGCCACACGATCACCGTCGGGTACGGGGCTCGGACCGAGGCCTATTTCCAGGTGGGTGCCGCGGACGTGACCGCAGTGATCGTGATGACGCTGACCGGTTCGGGCAGCTACAACGCCAAGATGGTGGCATCTTCCACCTCCCCAGGCACGCTCAATGTCTTTAAGGTCGGGCCGGCTGCGAACTACACCTTCGCACCGACGCTGGTCTGATCGGGAAGGATGATCGCATGGCTGACTGGATTCTCATCCCGTGCCTGAGGGCGTTGTTCGCTGAGTTCGACAAGATCGCCCCGTCCCGTGATCATGCCTCGGACGGCTCGATCGGCGATACCGCGCACCAGGAAACCGAGTCCGACCACAACGCGGACGAGACCGGCAACGTGCCGATCCACGATGCCGATCACGTCAACGAGGTCCACGCGATCGACGTGGACAACACGTTGCGCCGCGATGACCTGACCATGGAGATGGTCGTCCAGTTCCTGCTCGCGCGTTGTCGGTCCGGCGCCGAGAAGCGCCTACGGTACATGATCTACAACAAGCGGATCTGGTCTGCCTCGTCCGGCTGGGTACAGAAGACCTACACGGGCGCAAGTCCGCACACCGAGCATGCGCACTTCAGTGCTTCCTATGACACCAATCTGGAAGCGTCCACGGCATCGTGGCATCTGGTCGAAGAGTTTGGAGACGGCATGAGCAGCGCCGATGTGGTTCAGGGCAACAAGGACTACGACGCGAAGTACCGGCAGGGCGACAGTCCGGATGGTGTGAACTGGTACGGCAACGCCACGGGTGTGGCCGTCTGGGACAACCAGTACATGCCGAACCCGATTTCCGGCGGCAAGACCCAGGGTTACCGCCTGCTCGGGGACCTCGCCACTCAGATCATGCTGGTCAAGAAGGATCTCGCCGAGCTGGCCGGGAAGGACTTCACCGACGAGGCCGCCATCGTTCAGGGCGTGCTCACCGGCCTGGCCGGCGCGGACGGCGCGGCGGAGACGATCGCCGACGCGGTGGTAGCGGCACTCCCCGCGGACCTGGCCACGGACGTGGCCAATCAGATTCTGGCCAAGCAGGGACAGGCCATGGTGGATGCTGCGGAGACGCCGTCCTGATCTGACCGCGCGGATACTTGTCACTGCAATCGTAGGGCGGATCATGAGTGATCATGCGGCCTGGACTTCCCACCCTCATCCGCGACGCGGCGGCGTGGATCGGCGGCTGGATTCTGATGTTCAAGCAGGCCGGCGTGTTCTTCGATCCGCCTACCCAGGTGAACGACACGATCATCTGGGCCGCCGCGGCACTAATCGGAGTACCCGGGGTCATGCAGATCTGGCAGGCCCGGTATGGCGTCACTACGGAAAAATCCGGATTGCCGCCTCAACAGCCGGAGTCCTCGCAATCATCGCCTGGCGCGCCCTAGGCTCCTGAGCCATGACCGAACGTCGATGGCTACGGCGCTGGTATCCGTGGCTGATGGTCGTCCTGATGGCCGGCAATATCGTGCTGACCGCGGTACTGGCCACCACACTGACCCGGCGCACAATCGATGCCGATCGGCGTGCCCAGCTCGCCGAAGCACAGCAGAACCTGGCCAAGCTGTGCGATGTGATCGTCAAGCAGGAAAAGAAGTTACGCGATGACGGCACGCAGGCCGGCCTGGATGCGGCGCAGGCGTGGCATGATCTTGGCATGTTGTATCGATGCTACAAGGAGTGATCATGCCGAATCCGATCAACGCCGGCCCTGCTGGTGACGGCTCCCGCAGTCTGGCCAAGGAGAGCAAGGCCGGGATCTTCGTGCAATTTGCACTCACCGTGCTGGCTACCGGCGCGCTGGGCTGGCTGGCCAACCTGGATACCTCGCACTGGTCCGGCTGGTGGGCGGCCACTGCGCTGTATGCCGTGAGTGCCGCGGGCGGCCTGCTGACTGCCTGGCTCAAGAAGAATCGCAGCTAGGATCAGCAAGGATCCCCGGCGCCGATGCGGCCGGGGATCCCCTGTGTGCAGCTCAGTGCGTAGTGACCCGGACCACGACCGTGGTGCTGTGATGATGATGCGCCCTGGCCACGCCCAGCGTGAAGACCACCAGGACGACCAGCAGCAGCGCAGCCAAGGAGGGTGTGGATAGCGCGGCCAGCGCCCAGCAGGCCAGGCCGGCCAGCAGGGAGAACACGAACAGGATCACGCCCGCGATGATGGCCGGCCTGATCCACGCCGGCGCAGGTGGCCGGAGCGGAATGACGCGCAGTTCATAATGCTCGGCCGCGGGGTTCCATTGCGGCGCGCGATCCACGACGCGCAGGTATCCCTGGCGTTCCAGCTTGCGGGCACGGGCCAGGAGAGCATGCCGGCTGGCGGGGGTTGCCGCCATGATCTGTGGCAAGGGCTCAGCGCGGACGATCTCCGCGGGCACTCTCATGACCACTCCGCCTTCTTTTTTCCGCCGACCAAGCCGGCCTCATGCAGTCCGGGATGATTCAGCTCCCGCGTGCACAGCCAGGTGCGCACGATCCGCTGGCCGGTATTCGGCTCCTTGCCGACTGAAGTACAGACACGGGAGTGGGCCGGGACCGGAGAAGTTTCCGGGAACGGCCAGGCGTAGATCTTCATCAGCGAAGCCACGCGACACCTCCAAGCACGACGGCCAGGCAGGTGAGCGCCATGGCCAGTTTGACGATGCGGTAGGTGCCGGAGAGTTCCTGGTAGCGATGCTGACTTTCCGGGAACCGGTCACGGTCGGCCCGCTGGATGGCCTGCAGTACCTGGCCGGCCTTGCGGCGCCGCGGGTTCTTCTGCACGTTGTAGCGGGGGCGCGTGGCCCAGATCAGCATCGTCTCCAGGGAGAGCGTGATCCAGTCGAAGCCGAGCCACCAGGGCAGCTCGAGCGTGCGGCGCCGGATGATCAGATCGGCCCAGGGCTTTCCGCCTGCACACCCCTGATGCCGTGTGCAACGGCCGGAGTGGCAGTCATCCCGCATGTTGAGATTCCGGCTCTTGCCGGCGTATCCCCACTCGCTGCCCGGATGCATGTGACGGCGGGTGCGGTAGAGGTATATGCCGGGGTGCGCGTAGCGGCGTTTCCAGGTGGTGAACATCAGCGCCGCGGCCCTCGCTTACCTATCGGCGCGCCGAGACGTAGAGCACGCTGGTGGCGCTGCACGGTACGCAGATGCAGCCGGAGCACCTCGGCGATCTCTCGCGCGTACAGACCGGTCTCGGTGAGCCGGCCAATGCGCGCGCGGCGAGCGGCTACGCCTTCCGGGGTGGTATCGATCATGGTTCCTCGTTTGCGGTGAGGGGTCAGTAGCGCCCCGGGCCAGAGACCCTTTCTCTGTTCGTCCAGCCCGGGGCGCTTTATGCCTCTAGCATAGCTAAGAGGTAGACGAACGGCCAGTACGTCTTTCGGGTGGAGTTTCCAGGCCGTCCGGCTCCTTCACCTGAAAATCGTGTTCCCGTAGCTCCTGGGCATTGCGGCGGAGTCTCGCCACGGTCCGCGCCCAGTTGGCCGGCCTCATGTCCCGCCAGGACGGCGGATGGTCAGCGCTCAAGAGGATCCAGTCCCTCGGGCGGATCGGTCAGCAGGATGTTGGTGATCGCCATGGCTGCGGAGAAGTGCGCGGTAGCCACCTGCGCCATGGCGTTCACGTTCGCCACGGCCACATCCATGATCCCTTCCAGATCGGGATCCGGGGTACCGATCATCATCCCTATCACCTTCAGCGCCTGGGAGAGCGCCGTCTCCCCCTCCTGCACGTGCGCGCGCGCCTGCTCGACGCTGATCCCCTGTTCACTCATGGCCACACTCTAACGTATGACGTATACGGAATACGTCATGTACCGTAGGCCGAGTGCCCCAGAACACCGCTCCTCTGATCAGTTGGCACGGCGAGCACGCCCGCCTGCCACTACCCGCACGCATCTTCGGCCGTTACTTCATCACCGGCCAGGAGCTGCGCGGCCCCGGCGACAACGCCACCTTCCTGCATCGCGCCACCGTGGACTACCGCGCGCGCCCATACACCCGGCTGACCGGACCGAAATGGCAGCGCCTGGCGCGCCGGCATGCCGTGATCACGATGCCCGTCCTGATCGCGTTGCTGTCCTGGAAGGTGGCTGTCTGCTACCTGGCTGTTCTCCTGGTGGCATTCGCGAGCTGGGCGGCCCGCCGCGGCTGGCGGGCATGGCGTGAACGCGCCACCCGCAAGGAATGGTCACAGCCCGCCGCGCAGGTGCTGTGCTCGCTGATCGGGCGCAAGTACACCCGGCGCCGCGCCGCGGAGATGATCTACGTTCCGCGCTCCTGGCCGGACGGCGAGGCCGTGATCACGATGCCAGCCGGGACGGCGCTATCGCCCCGGCTGAAAGAGCAGATCGTCCGCAACCTGAGCGCCCGGCTCGGCCTCAAGCAGGCCTCCGCGGACTGGCGCGAGGCCGGCACCCAGATCACCCTGCATCTGAAGAACATGCCGTTGCCACCGGCTCGGGTGGAGTTCACGGACCTGTTGGACAAGATCAAGGAACTGCCCGACGATCAATGGCTGGCCGGCGTCAAAGCCGGTGGCGGCCTGGTGACTTGCTCGCTGTCCGAAGATTCTCCGCACATCCTGATATCCGGTGCGTCGCGCACGGGCAAGACCGTGCTGGTGCGCTCCCTGGCCGTGCAGCGTCTTCTGCGCGGTGACGGGATCATCATCACCGACCCCAAGCGCTTCTCGCACTGGCGCTGGGCCGGCGGTGGCAAGCTCGGCAAGGAACAGATGATCTACGCCTACCGGGATGCCGATCTGCATGAGACCTGGCTGGCCGTCGGCGAAGAGATCGCCCGGCGGATCGAACTGCCGGAAGAGAAGCTCGAGCAGCAGCGCCGGGTGTTCGTGGTGGTCGAGGAAGCCAACGTCCAGACCAAGAAGCTGGCTCGTTACTGGCGCGGCCTGCGTAAGCAGATCATCACCGCAGCCAAGCAGGCGCAAGCCGACGAGATGGATTTCGACCCCGCGGACCTCGATCCGCCCATCCAGTCGCCGGCCATCGTGGCCATGCAGGAGGCGGTTTGCATGGGTGCCGAGATCCGGCTGCATGTCGTGGTGGCTGCACAGCGAGCCAGTGCATCGATCTTCGGTGGCAATGGCGGGGACATCCGGGAATCGTTCGGCGGTGGCCGCTTCATCGCCCGATGGGATCGCAAGCTCTGGAAAATGCTCGTGGACACGATCGCCTACGTGGCTTGTCCGGAGGGTGGCCGCGGACTATGGGGTCTGGCCAGAGGTGAGGATTTCGAGATCTTCCGGACACTGCTGCTGGAAGAGGCCAAAGCCACGAAGCTGGCCACGGAGGTGGCCATGGCCACGACCGGTCCGGTACTTGGTGGCCAGCGCCGTGGCCAATCCGTGGCTAGTCATGGCCAAAATGGCCATGGCCATACTGCCGTGGCCACGGAGGCCAGGCCGGCCATTGGCCAGGCGGTCACGCTGGCCGATGCCGTGGCCATGCTTCCTGGCCAGGACGGCCCGATGGCCATCTCCCTGGCCACGCTGCGCCGTGCGGCCACCAAGAGCGCGGGATTCCCCGAGCCGCTACCGAAGGAGGGTGGGTACGGTCCGACCGAGGCGCGGCTGTACGACCTGGGCGCCCTGACTTACTGGCGTGAACATGTTCAGGCAGGGGCGTAAGCGGTTGGGCGTATGCGCCTTGAGCAGGCAATAGGGGCACCTGAGGGCTTAAGCCCTGTAGGATGATCCCCAATCCAATCAGCGGTGATGGGGATATGCAACGGCCCGGGATCTCCTCCATGATCCCGGGCCGTTACTTGCTTCCTGGTCAGGCGCTCCCTCCGCTGGTGGGCGTGCCGCAGACGATGGAGCGCCAGCGCCGGACAACGCGATCGCTCTTGCCGAAGTGGGCGGCCAGCAGGGCGTCCACGTCCTTCTTGCCGATCTGCGCAGGATCCCAGGCCAGCAGCAGGGTACGCGCCTCATCCGGAACACCCGTGGCCACCGGCACGGGCCGCGGGTTGACGTAGCGCTCGGCCTGGGCGGCCAGCTCCTGGCCGGCGTCCCGGATGGCCAGATCGTGGCCACGACCCCAAGCGTCCAGCTCGCTGGCCAGTGTGGCCGCGTACTCCTCGGACAGCGGTTGCGTGGCCATGGCCAGATCGTCGTGGCCAGTGTGGCCATTGAAGGCGGCCTCGGATTCGGCCACGTCGGCCTCGGTGGCCACCGGCCCTGTCCAGCTGGCCACACTTTGGCCAGCTTCCGTGGCCATGGCCAGATGGCCAGTGGCCACGCTCTGGCCATCAGTTTTGGCCATGGCCACGTGGCCACGAACGCGGCCGGCCAGGATCAACGCCGTGGCCATGATGGCCAGCAGGTCGATGGCCAGTGGCCAGAGTGTGGCCACGTCTGCGGATTGGCCACGACTGGCCATGAAGTCGTGGCCATGGGTCCAGGAGGTGCGCATGGCCACACCCCCGATGGCCAGCGTGGCCAGCCAGCGCACCACCTGAATATGCCAGGGCTGGCCGATCCAGATCCGGGACACGAACATCTCGACCATGAGCAGCACGATGGCCGGCGCGGCCACGGCCGTGATCACGTCCCAGATGTCCAGGGCTGGGCCGCGGACGGTCATGGTGTCCACGACGTTGTACATGATCGAGAGTCCGGCACCGGCGGCCAGCGCCACGTAGGCGATGCCGGCTGTCCAGAGTTTGCCGATGGTCGTCATGCCTGCCCCCGATCCGCATGATCCGCGGCGTACTCCACCGCATCGTCCATGCCGTCATAGCGCTCGGTCCAGCCGCAACCGCCTTCGGCCCATCGGCCGGGGTGCTCGGCGCACGTCGCGATAACCTGATCGTCCTCCTCGTCTTTGGTCAGCTCGATCTTGGCCACGTCGCCGATCAGCATGAGTCTGCTCATTCGGGTTCGGCCTCCGTGTTCCCGCTGGCGCATGCACTGTTGCCGGTTGCCGCATGAATCCAACGATCGACCAGCAGCACGATGGCCCGGCTGCAGTGCTTGCAGACGGCTTGCCCCTGAGTGTTCATACCTTCACTATAGCGGAGGGATAAAGATCAGGGCAAGAAGACAGCCCGCGACCGGTGAGGATCGCGGGCTGCGTGATGCAAGGCTAGTCAGTGATGCGGAATCTCTCGACCTGGTCGGCGAGATTGATCGTCTCAGAATCCCGATCCTCCGCTCGATGCCGGCTCACCCTGGCCGGCGGCAAGGCGCGCGGATGCTGCGGGCCCTGCATGTCAGGAAACGGCAATGGACGCTGCTCGCGCTGCCTGGCCGGCACCAGCATGAGACCCACTAGGATCACGGTCAGCAGCAGCAGACCGGACAACAGCCACGCGGTGATCGTCATGCGATCACCCACACCCGGCGCCACTGATGCCACTCGTAGCACGTGCCGCAGGGATGACCGAACGGCTCGGCCCGGGTGACATCCTGCCTGATCCACTCCGTGTGGTTGACCTCATCCGCGAGATGCAGCACCTGCAGACCTTCGTCCAAGTCCTGGCGCGTGATGTCGATCAGCGTCCCCCGGCTCATGACTCGTCCAACGAGCAGGAGCACATGCCGGCGCCGCAGCACTCGCCGTGGCAGGGCTCGTACGAGTCGCAGTCGCATTCCTCGACCCGGTTGAGGTGGCGGACGACGGCGGCGGCGTCGATGGGCGAGAACATGACGCCGATGTACTGGTCGTCGCGGTAGAGGTTCTGAGGCTGGTGGTTGCCGACGCGGTAGGTGGCCATCACTGCTCCGTTCCGGCGGCGAGGCGGGCGTGGTGGTCAGCTGCGGGCCGGTCGCGCTCGATGTCCGAGCACAGATAGGTCCAGGGTGGGCCGACGCCGGACCATCCCCGGTTGCGCTCGCGGATCACGGCGTCCGCCATGGGCCAGCAGGGCCAGAGCTTCGAGGCGTCGAGCAGGTGGTCGCTGGTCACGTGGTCTCTCCTGGGGGCTTGGTGGTCGGCACGGCGGGCGGTCACGACGGCTGCCGCCAAATCAAGCGAACGCGGTGACATGAATCGCACCTGAAAAAGTCCTTGTCTCGTCGCTCGGCCTCTAGGTTCATGGCCGTGTCGCAGCGAGGGCAGATGACGGCCAGGTCCAGGACGACCTCGTCCGTGCCGTGCTCGGTCTGCATGTGGGCTTGGATCATGCCGATGGGCAGGTCTTCGGCGGGTCGCCATCCGCAGGCGCGGCAGGCGAGGACCATGCCATCGGGAACGTCGATCGTCACAGTGTCTCCCCGAATACGAGTCGGGCTTGGTGATCGGAACGGCGGGCGGTCATGACGCACACTCCGGCCACATCCAGGTGGTGTCTGGCATGGTCAGCAACCGGCCAGCCAGAGCACCCGGCGTCACGCACTGATGCGGCACGCCGTGCATGATCTTCTTGCCGGTCAGCGACCACGCCTGATCGGCAAGTACGGAACAGATGGCCTCGCAGGGGAGGCGATACCACGACGGAGAGCCGATCGACGGATTGTCTAGCTTGGTCGCTTCCCTGCGCCGATCGATCCACGCTTCCAGCCGTGGCGTCTTCCAGCCCAGGCGCCACGCGGCCAACGCGGCATAGGACGCGAAGGAGTACGGCGTACCGATCATCGCGCGCGCGATCGCCGCGACATCCTCCGCCTGGCCGGGGTAGTCCTCCGGGAGCCGGACGTAGGCGTAGTCCGGAGTCCAGCGGTCCCGGATCAATGCTCTGCGAGCACCGGACGGCATGGCTTCAACGCACTCCGGACCATAGATTCGCCCCGTTCCGGTTTCTCGATCT
>Ga0157369_10000692_pt1 | contig 43504 bp, 62 predicted proteins | sample C25metaG_FD_113461 | JGI IMG/M metagenome (GOLD analysis project Ga0157369, IMG submission 113461) | Corn rhizosphere microbial communities from Kellogg Biological Station, Michigan, USA - C2-5 metaG | ecosystem: Host-associated > Plants > Roots > Rhizosphere > Soil | place: USA: Michigan... | reverse complement strand
GTCCGCGGGCGCCGGAGCCGGGACGCTGAACGACCCGATCAGCTGGCACGGGTCGGCGGCAACCTGCCGCGGGCCGATCCCGGTGACGGCCTTGCGGGCGCTGGTGAGCAGCATCCGCTCCCACTCGTCCTCGCGAGCCTCGCCGGCGGTGAGCTCGGCCCACTTGCCGGCGAGGGTGGGCAGCACGCGCGCCAGCCCGGGGTGCCCGGCGGCGGCCAGCTGCACGAGCTGGTGGGTGCGCCCGATCGCGGTGTCGTGGCGGGAGCCGGCGTCCGCGGTGGACAGCTCGTCGACGGCGAGCAGCGCGGCGCTGGTGATCTCGGCGCAGGGCGGCCGCTCGTCGGCGGTGAGCTGCTCGAGCAGCACCTGGCCTAGCTCGACGGCCGCGGCGGCCGGCCCGGCGCCGGTGGCGCCTTCGCGCAGCGCCTGCACCCACGGCGCGGGCAGCTCGGGCAGCTCGCCCGGTTTCGGTGGCTGCTCGCAGGCGGCGCCGTCGGGTGCGTACCAGCGGTAGATGTCGCGGGCCTGCGGGTGCGGCGAGGGCCACACGACGGCGTAGCGGTGGTGGCGTTGGATGATCTCGACGTCGGGGAATCCGGTGACGTAGCGCTGCGCGGGTGCGCGGTAGAACCGGATGCGGCTCGGCGAGTCGGCGCCGCGCGCCGTCGAGGACCAGGTCGCCGGCAGCGGCCCGAGGCGGGCCTCGAGTTCGGCGAGGGTGGCGTCGCCGTGTTTGACGACCTGGCCTTTGGCGTAGGCGTCGACGTCGATGCCGATGACGCCGTCGGGCATGCGCAGCGCGATCGAGTGGGTGGCGTGGCTGCCGGCCCAGCGGACGAGGTCCTCGGGGGTGGTGTCGCGGCCGTCGGCGCCGGTGAAGCCTTCCGGTGGTGGGGCTTTCTTGAGCGGTACGGGCAGGATGCACGGCCAGTCGGCGAGGGCGTACTCGATGACGGCGTCGGCGAACGGGCGCGGGGTCGGGTTGGGTGCTGCGGTCATCGGGCACCGCTCTCGCCGTGCTCGAACCTGGCAGCAAGCGCGGCTTCACGCGCTGTATCCCAGGCGCTCGTTCGCCTGTCTATTTGCGCGAGTAGTGGGCTGTTGCCGGTGAGCAGTTCTGCCGCGTGGCTATCGAGGAACGGTCCAACGGCGTCGTCCCCTACCACCCGAGCTTGGGGCCACCACCAGAACCGATCGTCAAGGCAGTATCGGGTACCGGCGGGCGGCCACGGCACCGAATAGAGATCGCCCTTATGCATGTGCAGCCGGAACTGCGCCTTAGCTCTTGGGTTGCCTAATACGAGTAAATCGAATCCCCGGTCGGCTCCGGTGGCGTTGAAATCGCAACCCCCTCTTGGCGCCGAAAGCGCAGCTGCGACGTTCAGGAGGCGCGCGTATTCGGTGAGGGTCAGGTGGCCTTTGATTTCGGCCCATAGCCGCAAAGTAGGTAACCAGAAGTCCGGTAGGTAATGGGTCGACCCCTCGTTATCGAGTCGAAGCGGCAGCTCGAAGCCTTGCGGCTCGTATTCCCACGGGATGCCGAGCGCGTCGAACCCGACCGCCCAGCGAGCTTCGAGCCGTGACCGGAACCGGCAACCGGCGTAACGGGTTTCTATGGCGTTTAGTTCGGTCATGCTGCTGGCGGCCTCCGGCGAGGTGCGAGGGCGGCGCCTTCTGATGTGTCTGCACGCACGGCCGATGGCGTCGATCGGGAGGTGCGGTTGCGGGTCTGGCGGTGGCTGCCCACCGTGGAGTAGCCGAGCGGGAGGTACTCGGGCGCGATCGTCGACGCGATGCCGTTGCGCAACCGGATCGCGGTGACGTTGTCCTTGGTCAGCCCGGTGCGGTCGGCGATCGCCTGGTCCGGCAGGCCTTGCGCGGCGAGGCGGCGGATCGCCTCGACGCGGTCGGCGGCGCGGGAGCGTTCCGGGGGCAGGTCGCCGGCCATGATGCGGGCGACGGCGATCTCGTCGACGTCGGCGGTGCCGCGCGGGGTGCGCCCGGACCGCTCGGACGCCAGGTCGTACGCGAGCCGCTGGTAGTCGAGGCCGAGGCGGGCGCAGACCTGGCGGTCGTTGTGCCAGGCGAAGGCTTCGCGGCCGCGGCGCAGGCATTCGAGCCGGTCGGCGCGGGTGAGGGCGAGCGCCAGGTCCTCGTCGCCCTCGACGAGCGCGCCGGCCATCACGGCGGCGACGGCGTCCGGGTCGTAACCGGTCAGGTTAGGATGCGCGGCCGGGTCGTCGATGTCGCTGTCGGCCCAGGCCAGCGGCGGCGCGTAGTGGTGCTCGCGGGCGTAGCGCAGCGTCCGGTTGTAGGCGGACAGGTCGCGCCACTGCGCGTGTGCCGGCGGGGTGTCCCACAGCTGCTCGTAGAGCGCGGCGACGGCGCGGGCGGTGGACAGCCGGACCTGCGCGTTCTCCAGCGTGTGGCCGAAGTTGCCGCGGGTCATGCCGAGCCGGTCGGCGATCTTCTGCTTGGACCAGCCGAGCGCGACGAGGGCCTGGACCCGGCGGCGGGTGCCGGTGGCGTCGACGAGCGCGCCGCCGGCGAGGGTGGCCGGGCCGGGGCGCACGGCCTGCAGCCGGACCGCGGTCTCCCAGGTGATCCGCCTGCACGGCGGGCGGCGGGCGCCTTCGGTGCGGGGCGTGCCGTAGATCAGCTTGTTGAGCACGCCGGCGGAGACGCCGGACAGCGCGGTGATCCGCTTGAGCCCGATGCCGGCGGCCATGAGCGCGCGGACGTGCTCGCGGGTGGGCTGCGCGTCGACCAGCCCGGTGAAGCGGCCGGTGGCGTGCGCCTTGGCGCGGCGCTTCTCGTAGCTGCTGTTGGCGGCCGAGCAGGGCGCGCAGCGGCACCGGTCCAGCACGTAGCAGGCGTGGGTGCCGTGGCGGTGGTCGGCGCGCTTGTGCAGGCAGGGCTTCGGGGTGCGGTCGACGGCTGCTCTGCGGGCCCGGCCGCGGCGGGCGGCGGCCTGCTTGGCGAGTTCTTTCGCGCAGGAGTGCTGTCGGATCGCGTACGCGGCCTGGGCCTGTGAGCGGCACGGCGAGGTGCGGTGCCCGCAGTCGGTGCAGGTGATCCGGACGCTCATCAGGCGCACTCCCCGCGGTGGTAGGTGAAGCAGCGCTTGCACAGCGGGCCGTGGTCGGCCGGGCGCGCGGCGACACCGTCCGGGCAGGTCTCGTGCGACCACCCGCCGTCGGCTGCGGGGACGATCTCTTGGCCGGGTTCGATCGGCTCGCCGCAGCCGTCGGCGCACACGGTCCGGAACTGCGCCTTCACGCCGTCACGCCCCGGATGCGTGCCAGCTCGGCCTCGGCGATGACGTCGGCGCGGGCCCGGCGCCGCAGCGGCCAGGTGAGCGCCACCCACGCGCGGCGGGTCATCGGTCCGGGTCCAGTTCTGCGGCGGCCTCGTCTAGCGTCCACTGGACGTGTTGCTCGATCTCGTCAGGAGGCACGCCCAGATAGACCAGCTCGGTAACCACCATCGACAGGCCGTCCGTCAGATCGCGTCGCTTCTCGGCGTCGTCAGCCGCAAGCCGGTACTTCGCCACGGCGACGTAGGTGCGCTCGCTCATGACGCGGTGGCCTTGCTCAGCGGGTCGCGGATCAGCCCGCTGTGAACGGCGGCGTATAGCGCTTGTCTGGCCGCGTCGCGGGCGTGGGGCATGCCTCTGGTGGCGGCGAGCAGCCCGGCGGCGTCGAGGCGCTTGTCGGTGGCCCAGGGCTTGACGGTGGCGGCGGGGCGGGTGTGGAACTCGGCGCCGTGGTCGGCGGCTATCTCGCGGGCGGTGCCGATCAGGATGCGGGTGCGCTGCCCGGCTGCCGGGTGTGCGGATCGCGCGGTGCGGCCGCCGATGACGAAGTCCTCCACGGCCATGAGCTGCCGCTCGCCCTTGGTACGGTTCAGCAGCCCGGTGAGGAGCGGTTCGACGCCTTCCCAGCCTCGGATCTGCGCGGCGACGGGCCCGAGGAACGGCACGACCACGTCGCTCTCGCTGAGCACGGCGAACGCGAAGACGCCGGTGGTGCCGCCGGGGTCGACGCCGATCACCAGCGTGCTCATCGGGACCTCCGGGGCAGAAACGCGATCACGGCGGTCGCGAAGCCGATGCCGAGGGCGACGCCGAACAGGAACGCGCTCATGACGCCGGCTCCGGTGTGGTGTCAGCGGAGAGGGCGGCGCGAATCTCCGTCATCCGGTTCTCGACACGCTCGGCCAGCGCCTCGACGGCCCGCAGCTTCGCGGCGAGGTCGTCACGCTCGGCGCTCAGGACGTCGAATGCCGCGCGCTTGCCCAGCGCCTCCCGCTTCCACTCGTCGCGTTCGAGCGCGATCCGCTCGCACGTCTCGACGATCGCCTGGTTGCCGTCACGCAGGGCGTCACGCTCGGCCTTGTACCGGTCCGACTGCTCGCAGATCGACCGCCGCGACTCGATGTTTGCTTTCTCGTTCGCGGCCCGGTCGGCGATCAGACGCCGGTTCTCGGCTTCGGCTTTGCGTGCGCGTTCCAGCAACTCGCGGACGGCGACAGATAGATCGTCCGTCACCCGAGCGCGCTGGGTCAGAGTGGTTCGGTTCCTCGGCTCGCACATGACCGCGGCTATGCGCCGGTCCTCGCTCGCCTCGAAGGCTGCTTGCAGCAGTAGCGCCTCGATCTGTTCGTCCCCGAACCCGCTCATGCCGTCACGCTGCGCAGGTAGGAGCCGTCGCTGTCGCGGGGTTCGGCGAGGCCGGCGTCGAACCCGGCCGCGAACGCCGCCTCGCGCTCGAAGTCCCGGCGCCGTTCGGCCTCCTCGGGCGGGGTGGCGAGCAGGCGGCGCACGGCGGTGGCGCAGTCGGGGCAGGCGACGGAGTTGACGATGGGCGCGCCGGACACGGTGATGACGGCCCAGTCGGTGGGCGGCGGCGCGCTGGTGGTGGCGGCGCAGCGGCGGCAGGTGACGATGGCGGCGGTCATGACCACGGCTCCCACGTCTCGGCGCGACCCGCCACCTGGTGAACGAAGATCAGCGTGAAGAACCGGTCGCCGCCAACGGTCTCGCCGTTCTCGTCCTGCTGCAGGTGTATGACCACGTCGTCGCGCTTGCCGATCTCGACGGTGATGAAGTCGGCGTCCTCGTGCAAGACGCGGCCGACCTTGAGATGTTTCATGGGTACTGACGACATCAGCTGGCCTTTCGCTTGATTCGGGTGACGGTGGCGCCGCCCAATAGCTCCGCAACAATCCGTGGGTCCTGCACGAGGTCGGCGAGCTGGCCGGCTTTCTCGCGCAGCACGGCGCGGACGCGGGTGTCGATGGTGTTGGCCGCGACGATGTCGATGACCTCGGTGCCGCGGGTCTGCGTGGGGTCGCCTTCGGCGCGGTCCTCGGCCTGCAGCGATTCGACGAGCGACCAGGGCCGCTGCAGGAACACGAGCGTCCCGGCCGCCGAAAGCGTGATGCCGGTGCCGCCGGCGCCGGTGGTGGCGCAGATCAGGTTCAGGCCGCCGCGCTGGAACTCGCGGATGGTGGCGGTGCGCTCGGCCATCGACTGCCCGCCGATGACGAACCCGGCCCGGTAGCCGGACTTGCGCGCCTGCTCGGCGGCCAGGCGCATCAGCTGCGCGGACGGCGCGAACGCGACGACCTTCTCCCCGGGCCGCTCGTCGAGGATCTCCAGCAGCGCGTCCGCCTTCCAGGAAGGCGCTTTGAGGTTCAGGTGGACGTGACGTTTCGGCTCGCCGGTCTCCTTGTCGGTGTCGGGGCCGTAGGTGATCTCGACGTCGGCGGCCGCGCTGGCCAGAGCGGACAGGAAGCCGAACTTGCTCAGCACGTCCATGACGGACAGCTCGCCGCCGTCCTCGGGCAGCTCGGCGAGCATGTCGGCCTCGAACTCGTCGTAGGCGCGGCGGTGCTCGCTCGGCAGCTCGACGGTGCGGACGCTGTAGACCTTCGGCGGCAGCTGGTCGAGCACGTCGGCGCGGGCGACGCGGCGGTGCTGGCCGAGCACGGCGAGGCGGAACTCGCCCTCGGTGGCCGGCGACAGGCCGAGGATGGCGTCCTCGCCGTAGTCGGCGGGGGCGGTGAGGCAGTAGCGGCGCACCCAGCGCTCGCGCGCCGGCCACGCGCCGGGCGTCAGGCTCATCAGTGTCGGCCACAGGTCGGCGGGATGGTGGGTGATGGGGGTGCCGGACAGCGCGACGAACGCAGCGGCGTTGCGGGCCAGGCGCTGCACTGCGAGGGTGCGGGCGGCGCTCGGGGACTTGCAGTAGTGCAGCTCGTCGACGACGACGGCGCGCGGCGACAGCGCGACGAGAGGCGAGCGGCGGGGGTTGGTGTCGGGGGCGTCGGCGCGGGCGGTGTCGTAGCTGGTGACGTACACGTCGGCGGTGCCGGCGAGCTGCTTGCGGCGCGGGCCGCGCCAGGGCACGGCCGTCCAGTACGGCGCCCAGGCGCGGAAGTGCTCCACCCACGGGTCGACGACGCTGGCGGGGCAGATGACGAGGATCGGGGTGACGTCGCCGCGCAGCGCCAGCTCGCCGAGCCCGAGGATCGTCGTCGGGGTCTTGCCGGTCCGTGGTTCGTCGAAGATCAGGGCGCGGCCGGTGGCGGCGATCAGCAGCGCCCCGGCCACCTGGTAGGGCCGCGGGGTGAGGCCGTCCGGCACGGGCACGCTCAGCGCGTCGCCGGGGGCGCTGGTGCGCAGGTCGGCCTGCTCGACGATCCAGCGCTGCAGCCGCTCCCCCGGTCGCCACGCCGGCCCGAGCGTCGCCGCGAGCTGCACCACCGCCGGCCAGGTGAGCGGGCAGACGAGGGCGCCTTTCGGTTCGGACGGCTTGTAGGCGGGCGTGGTGGTGCGCAGCAGCTTCGCGGCGTGCGCGACGTCCTCCACCGGGCCGGCGGCGAGCAGCGCGATCCGGCCGCCGTCGGCGGTGATGTCGGCGTGGACGGTGGCGGTCACGGCAGCGTGATCCGGGGGTGTCCGGTGACCTTGCAGGCGTGGTCGAGGCCGGCCTGCGTCGCCTGGCGCTTGGAGGCGTACCGGCGGCCGAGTTCGCCGAAGCGGCCGCAGTCGCACAGCGTGACGTACCGCGGGCCGAGCGCGGTGACGCTGATCGGGTGCCCGGCGTCGACGGCGGCGCGGATCAGCTCGGCGTAGGCCGAGGGCGGTATCTCGTAGGTGCCCGGGAACCGGTAGGGGGCGGTCACAGCTGCGCCGCCGCGTAGGGGTCGGTCGCGGTCGGGTCGTTCTCGGCCAGCCAGGCGCGGTACTCGGCGCGCTCGTCCTTGCCGGCGGTGACGCGGCGCCGGTCGGTGATGTCGACGCCCAGGCGCGCCGGACGGCCGTAGGACTTGACGACCTCGGCGAACAGCGCCTGGACGCACTCGACGTGACCGAGGCTGCTGCAGTGGTCCTTGGTGCGGTGGCACTGGCCGTTGTGACCGGGGCGCTCGGGGCACAGTTCGCGGTAGCCGTAGTTGTTGTAGCAGGCGCAGTTGCCGTTCATGTGCCGGGTGTCGTCGCGCCGGCACGTCGCGTTGCTGGACCGCTGCAGCCGCGGCGAGGCGGGATCGGTGCGGCAGTCGCAGCGCGCGGCGCGGAAGGTGTAGACCGCCGGCTTGCCCCTGAACGTGCGGGTGCGGTGGACGCCGCGGATGATCCAGCCGTCGTCGGTCGAGATCAGCGTGACGGTGCCGCTCGGGCATTCGGCGGTCTGCACGACCAGGCCGAGCGGTTCGGCCGGCGCGGCGGGGACGGATTCGGCGGCGATGGTCACGGGTGGCGCTCCTTGCAGCTAGTGGGGCGGGCACCCGGCGCCGTTTGCGCGACGCCGGGTGCCCGGTCGGGTCAGGACTGCTGCGCGCCGGTGAGCCTGGCGAGCAGGGCCTGCTGCTCCGGGCTCAGGTCGGCGGGCGGGACGGGCTGCGCCGGCGCGGCGGCCGCGGGCTGCGGCTGGGCCAGTCCGGCCGCGTACGGCATCACCGGGGGCGTCGTCGGCTGTTGCGTCGGCTGGGCCTCCGGGGGCGCCTGCGGCGCGGGCGAGCTCGTCTCGCCGGTCTGCGGCCGGGTGTAGACGACGTGGAACACGTTGGCCGGGTTGAGGCCGGGGCCGGACGGCCGGGTGCCGGTGAGCGTGATCGCCAGGATCGCGCCTGCCTCCGGCGGCCCGGCCGGCGCGCCGGCCTCGGCCATCGCCCGCACCAGCTCGTCACGGGCCTGGCCCTTGACGTACCACTGCGCCAGGCCGTCGGGGAACTCCGGGCTGGGCTGCAGCTGCAGCGGCACCTTCATGACGAACTTGGGCCGGCCGTCGCGGAAGAACTGTGGCTTGCCCTGGATGTCGGTCTGCTGGCTGATGTCGCCGCTGGTGATGGGCCGGGTGACGATGCCGATGTACTGGGTGCCGGCGGGCTTGCCCTGGAAGCTCAGCGACTTGCCGCCGCCCGTGGAGGGCTGGTTGTAGAAGTCGTCGATGCTGCCCTGGGCGAGCGGGACGGCCGGCGCTGCCGGTGTCGCGGGCGGGTAGCCGGGTGCGAACTGCTGCGGCTGGGCGTAGGGCTGGGGCGCGGCCGGGAACTGCTGCGGGTACTGGGCCGGGTACTGCTGCGGCCATGCTGGTGCGGTCATGCGGATGCTCCTTTCGAGAGCGATTGGTGGTTGGCGGTTCCGGGGCATCCGGGCCCGCCGTCTTTCGCGGATTGCGGCCTATAGAACGGGCAGAAATAGCATTCGGAGTTGTCAGGTGTGATGGGTATTTGCGTTATCGACATTCGGCCGCTGTGCACTTCGATTGCCAGTTGCTGGCGGATGCGGGTCTGTGTGAAAACCTCCTCGATCAGTTGGTCGTCGGCGCCGGTGTGCTCGCGGTCCCACACGTAGAGCCCGTCGAGCGAGCTGGCGGTGCGTGGCCACGCGATCAGCGCGACCCGCCGCACCGGGAGTCCCAGGCGGCGGAAGCCTTCGGCGTAGAGCAGGAGTTGCACGACGTACTTGCGGGCCGGGCCGTCCGCCGAGCGGACCTGGGCGAGGGTGGTCTCGCCGAGCACCTTGTGGTCGTCGACGGCCTGCTCGGCGGCGTCGTACAGGTCGCCGGTGCCGGGGTGGATCAGGCCGGCGTCCGGGTGGGTCTGCACGCGCTGCTCGGTGACCCAGCGGATGACGCCGCGGCGGGCGTTGTCGGCGTCGAACGCGTCGGCCAGCCAGGCGTGCACCGCGGTGCCGACGATCGAGGGCCACGGGTCGCTGACGTGGTTCGTCTTGGGCAGGCCGGCCATCTTGCCGACCACCTGCCGGTCGCAGGCCACGCCCACCTCGGAGGGGCCGAGCTGCAGCTGCAGGCTGCGGGGGGAGCGTTCGGCGTGCTCGATGACGACGCGGCGCAGCTCGGCGGCGTAGCGCGAGCTCCACGGGCTGTTCCCGTTGAGCGGGGCGGGCGCTGCGGCCATGAACGCTTCGGGCGTGGTGAGCGTCATCACCGGACCCAGTTCTCGGCGCGCCGCTCGCGGTGGTACGCGGCGCAGGCGGCCTTGCACGGCGGGCACGCATCCTCACCGCGCCGCCGGTGCGTCCAGTAGCCGTTGTGCGTGCCGTGCTCGTGCGTGAGCAGCACGCCGCCCCACACGCCTTGCCCGCCGATCGCTACGGCTTCATCGAGGCAAGCGGTGCGCACCGGACAGCGGTTGCACCATGTGGCGATAGCGAAGTCCGCGCGCTGCCGCTCGGCGGGTGTCGCCTTGGCGCCCCGGCACGGATCGAACATCGACGACATAGCGGTGCCGGCGCAGGCGGCCTGCTCGCGCCAGGTCATAACGACGCCTCGATCGCCAGTAGCCGACCGGATACCTGGCCGCGGTCGTAAGACTCCTTGATCACCGGCACGACGTGCTCGGCGACCGTGCGGCCGTCCGGCATGACGATGTTCGCCATGAACTCGGTCTCGAACGTGGTGATGCCGGACTGGACGACTTCGAGCTTGGCCTTGATCACCAGGGCGAGAGCGCGCCAGCGGCGGCGGATCTCGGCTTCGAGGGCGGTGCGCTGCCCGCGCTCGTCGCGGAAGCGGCCGCCGGGCGTTTTCGCGTACGCCTTCGGGTCGTCCGGCAGCGTGAGCAGGAACCGCACGCGGCGCGCGTCGGCGAAGAACTCGACCATGGCGCGGTTGCCCTGCCAGCCGGACACGAACCCGTCCGCGCCGTACTTGCGGATCACAGCGGCGATCTCTTGCTGGGAGCGTTCCGGTGTGACCTCGGTGCCTTCGGCGTAGGCCATCAGGGGCACTCCCCGCGCTCGTGGCCGGCGTCGCGGCAGGTGCCGTCGTGCAGGCAGATCGCGGTGCTGCCGGCCCGCAGCAGGTCGGTGTCGCGGTACAGGTGCATCGCGCTGTAACGGGCGCGGGTGACGGCGCGGTCCATGTCGGTGGCGATGAGGTCGAGGACCAGGTCGCCGTCCAGGCGCGGGTGGCGCAGCGTGACCCGGTAGGTCTTGACGGTCGCGGTCGGCGCGGTCATGAGAGGACGCCGGGACGGCCGGGGATCTTCTCGGGGCGTGCCGCTTCGATCAGCACGGTCGTGTTCGCCGCGGTGAGCGCGAGCGTCGCGTGTACCTGGGCGCGGGCGAGGAAGAACGCCGCCTCGCCGTTCTCGATCGACCGGTTGTTCGCCCGGTCGATGTCGCGTTCGGCTTCGAGGTAGTGCTCCGGGCCGGTCATCGCGCGGTCCGCAGGTCGACGTGGTGCTCGGCGCAGCGCAGCAGCGTGATGCCCTGGCGCTGCACGACCCCGGCGGCCGGCTTGCCGCAACCGAGAGACGCGCACACGCCGCGGTCGCCGTGGCGCTCGACGAGGTGCTTGACCGCGTCGGCGTGGGCGTCGGCGGCCTTCGAGTGGTGCCCGCCGCGCCAGTACGCGCCGATGTTGCCGGCGGCGGTGCGGGCGGCGCAGGTGTCCTTGTCGGCGCACTTGGCGCGCCAGTAGCCCTGTTCGTGGCTCACGGTGACGACGCGCGTCGCCGGGCGCTGTACCTGGACGCCGGTCACTGGACGGCCCGCAGCTGCCACGCCGTGGACTTCTTGGCGAACCGGACGTACGTCTCGGGCGACTCGGCCTTGAGCTTCTTCGCGTCGATGCGCCAGGACTCGACGGCGAACAGCCGCAGCGGCCGGGCCAGCTCGGGGTGCTCGACGCGGATGTCGTGCGCGCCGGGGGCGGCGTTGACGAGTTCGGCCTTGATGGCGGCGCTGATCGCCTCGAAGGCCTCGGCGGCCTTGTCGCGCTCGGCCTTGGCCAGGTCGTACTGGGCGAGCAGCTGGGCCAGGCGGGTGTCGTCCTCGGGCAGGACGACCTGGGCGGCGGAGTGGGTTTCGGGCTCGATGGGGACGGTGGTCATGGCGGTGCTCCTTGTCAGTTGTCAGTGGTGGGTGTGCTTGCGCAGTTCGCGGCGGGCTTGCAGGTCGTCGAGCGCGGTCCAGCGGGTGTTGGCGAGCGCGAGGGCGTCGCGGATGTGCGCCTCGAGGTCCGGGCGCAGCGGCGTGTCGGCGTCGGTGGCCGGCCAGTAGTCGACCGGCTCGTCGAGTTCGGCGCGGGCGCGGCTGATCCGCTCCATGCCGTCGGCGAACAGGTAGACCAGGCCGATGGCGGCGAGCACGGGCAGCGCGGCGAACAGCACGACGCCGGGGCTGTTGATGCCGGTCACGGCCGAACCTCGCGGGCGAGACGCTTCGCCTTGGCGGAGACCGGGCGGATTAGTTTGCACGGGGTGGCCGGGTCGTAGTGCCGTTCTGTCCCGCGCACGTTTCCTCGCGCGTCCGTCGGGTCGAGCAGGCCCACGGTCGTTACACCTTCGTACGTCCAGGTACGCAGCGCCTTGAGCGTGAACGTGCGAGAGTCGCAAAACTCAGAGTCACTGCGCGCGCGGCCGACCTTGATCTGCCAACCGACGTGCTGCTCGGTGAGCTCGCCGACGATCATTCCTGCACCAGCTCGCCGGCGGCGCGGTCGATCTGCTCGTCGAGGGCCTCGATCTCCGCCTCGACCCAGCCGGGCCGGTCGATCCGCACCGCACCTTCGCAGTACGTGTCGATGTACGCCTGCGGCTCCGCATCGAGCATGCGGCGGCGTTCGATCAGGTCGGCGAGCTCGTCGAGCAGTTCGGTTCGCAGCCACACGGACGCCGGGGCGGTCACAGCCCGCCTCCGACGCGGGTGCCGGCGGGGACGTGCCAGTCGGCGTCGCGGTGCCAGCTGCCGTCGGCGCGGGCGTGGGACAGCGCGTTGTCGACCGCCGGGTAGGGGTGTTCGCGTTCGCTGATCGCCAGCTCGCACACCGCGCAGCCCTGCCCGGGGCAGTCGTGGCGGTTCACGCGAAGATCCGGATCTTGCGGATGTCGCCGTCGGGGAGCTCGACGAACCGGACGTGGGTGGTGAGCGTGCCGGCGATCGCGTGCCGGCCGGTGTAGCCGGGCTTGTCCTGGGCGCGCTGCCACGGCTTGTTGGCGACGACCGGCCAGCGCGGCCGGTAGTGCCGCGGCGCCTGTGTCAGACTGTTCATGTCGACCTCCTGCGGTCGGCTCACGAGGCCCTCGCCCCATCCGGCGGGGGCCTCTCGGTTACGCGGATTCGGTTGCGGTGGCGCCCCGGCCGGCGCTCCCCCTGCGAAGGCCGGCCGGGGTGCTGTCACCGCGGTGCGCCGGGAGGGGTGGCGCGTTGCGGGACGCGGTGGTCATGCCGCCTGCTTGCGGGCGAGGCGCTCGACGTCGACGCGGCGGAACACGAACGCGCCGGTGCGGCCGGGCAGCTTCGCCTTCGGGACGAGCCGGCCGGAGGCGACGTGGCGCTCGACGGTGCGGCGCGAGCAGCGGAGCAGTTCGGCGGCTTCACGGGTGCTGATGAGTTCCACAACGGGTAACTTGCCACACTGTTGCAACTTCCGCAAGTGGGCAGACCGCACGAGTTTGCAATTCACTGTGTCTGTCTCAACTTCCGCTTGACGCACGGCGCAACTTCGGCGCAAACTGGCCCGCATGAGCGTTCTGGCATCAGATGACGGCGTGCGCGTTCCTCCGTTGACGCGAGGGTGGCGCCTACGGATGGCCCTGGAGACAGCGGGCATCAGCCGCGAGCAGATGGCGGCCGTGCTCGGCGTCGACCCGTCCACGGTTTCCCGGTGGATGCACGACGCCGGCAAGCGCCAGCCGCGCTACCCCGACATGGTCACCTGGGCGCGGATGTGCAGGGTGCCGGTCGAGTGGCTCGCGCCCCGCGACGGAGACGATCTACCGGAGCAACCTACGGTTCCGAGGTCGCTGCGGGAATTATCGACATCACCGGACAGCCTGGGGCGCTCTGCCGGCCGTAGTTCGCTCCGCCTCGTACGGACGGTTGCGCTAAACGATCACCCAGCGGCACCCTAAGCCCTGCCTAACAAAGCGCCCCCGCCGCACCTTGGACCTGATCACTTGCACACGCTCACCGCATACCGCGCCGACATGCAGACCGCGAACTACTCCCCCCGCACCGTGAACGACCGCATCGACCTGCTCACCCGCCTCGAAGCCTGGCTCGGCTTCCCGCTGATCGAAGCGACCGCCGTGCAGCTCGCCGCCTGGCAGCGCCAGTTCCGGCACCTGCAACCCGCCACCGTCGACATCTACACACGCCACACGCAGGCGTTCTACCGGTGGGCCGCGAAACGGGGGCTCATCGAACGCGACCCGGCCGTCGACCTGATCCGCCCGAAGCTGCACCGCGGCCTGCCGCACCCCACGTCCCTCGACGACCTCCGCCTGATCTTCGCCGTCACCACCGGCCCGCTGCGCCTCCCCTATCTGCTCGCGACGTTCGCCGGACTGCGGTGCATGGAGATCTGCGCCCTCGACCGCTCCGACCTGGACTTGGACCGCGAACCCTGGATGCTGATCCACGGCAAGGGCGGCCGGGTCCGGCGCCTGCCCGTCCTGCCACCGATCCTGGAGGCGCTGCCGACCCGCTCAGGCCGCGTCGCGCGCACCTGGACGGGGCTGCCGTGGACACCGAAGCGGCTGTCCGTCGAGTCGCACCGGCACCTGCACGGCCTCGGCCTGTCGACGACGCTGCACTCGATGCGCCACACGTTCCTGACGCACGCCGCCCGGATGACCCGCGACCCGCTGTTCGTGCGGGACCTCGCCGGGCACGTCTCCGTGGCGACGACCGAGATCTACATGCAGTCCAGCCTCGAAGGCGCCCACGACCGGCTGGCGGCGTTCACGCGCCTCGCCGACGATGTCACCGGCACGCGGCGGCTTCGTGCGGTCACGTGATCTAGACGCGCGCTCCCGGTCGGCCTACGCTGCGCGCCCATGAAGGCAGCGATCCTGGTGGCCGTGGTCTCGGTGCTCACGCTCGCCGGGTGCTCGTCGTCAAGCCACGGCGCGACCGCCGGTCACAGTTCGGCGGCGACTGCCGTCGCGAGCTCTCCGAGCACGTTCTCGGTCAGCGGTGAGGTCACGCTGTACGGGTCGATCTCGACCGGCGTCGACGCGATGACCTCGGGCGCCCCGTGCATGGGCATCACGAATCCGTCGATGCCGAGCGAGGACTACGAGGACGTGGTCGAGGGGGCGCCGATCACCGTCACCGACGGCTCCGGCGCGACCGTGGGCGTCGGCCAGCTGGGTGCCGGCACGATGAGCACCGTCAACCCTCCGGATGCCCGTGTCTGCTCGTTCTCGTACTCGGTGGACGGCATCACCGCCGGCCGCGGCTTCTACCGGATGACGGTCGGCGACCATTCCACGCAGACGTACCCGGAGGCCGAGTTCAAGTCGCTGCCGTCGTTGGCGCTGCGCTCGGCCCTCTACTCGGGCTGACGCGACCCGGTCGTCGCGGTGATCGCCGCTCACGGCGGCGTCTAGCTTCCGGGCATGGCGAAAGCCGCCCCGCCACCAGAGGGGAGCCCGGGCGGGGATGCCGGGATCTGGGTGACGGGGCGGCCGTCTCGTGGAGCTGCGGGTTGCGCGGTGCGCGCTACGCGGCGGCCTGCGCCGGCGGGGCCGTGCGGGCCGGGAACTGGATCAGGTTGGATTCGAGCGGCGTGGCCTTCCAGATGCCCTTGTGGCCGGCGACGGCGACGATGAAGTCGGCGACGGTCAGCAGCAGCGCGTGCCGCCAGTCGAACCTGTCCCCGGTGTCCGCCCACTGCGTGAAGAACGCGTTCGCGAACGACAGTGCGAGGGTGAGCAGGCCGATGACGGTGACCGGCCAGTGCGCGCGGAACAGCAGCGCGGAGAACAGCGGGATGACGATCGAGACGATCAGCGAGATCACGGTGGCGGTGTCGAAGCTGAGCAGCATGGCGGTCAGCCCTTCGTGATCTGGGCGCGCAGCGCGGCGAGCTCGGCCAGGACCGGCCGCAGCTCCTGGCGCATGATGCCGTCGACGGTGCCGAGCACCGGCTTGGTCTGGCCGGGGTAGGTGAAGTCGAACTCGCCGCGCACGGCTTCGAGCACGACGGCGTGCATCTCGCCGCGGACGGCGGGGTCCTTGAGCAGTGCCACGAACTGGGCGGGTGTCATGTCGTCCTCCAGGACTTGGGGCCAGAGCTGCGCAACGATCTGCTGCGCGGCCGTCTCTTGCTGCTGGTAGCGGTCGGGGTACGCCGAGACCTGCACGGCCTGGGCGGCGCTGCCGGTGGGCAGCTCGGTCCAGCTGGTGGCGTGCGGGTAGCCGACCATCTGAAAGCGGTAGGGCGGCAGTGTCAGCAGACCGGGGTTGCCGCCGGCGCCGTGCAGGAACTTGAGCCCGGCGCGGTGGGGGTCCATGCAGTCGGCGGCGGTGCCCCATGAGGGGACCTGCTGCTGCAGCGGGCCTACCGAGGCGTGGTCGGTGCCGACCGCCTCGTGCGGGATCGCCATCGACGCGGGCACGTTCGGGTTCGCGTAGATGGTCAGGTTGGACTCGACGAGGCCGGTCTCGATGAGGATGACGGCGGCCTTCTGGCGGAGGTTGTCGGTCAGGTCGAGCTCGGCGGCCGCGGTGAGCAGCCCGAGTGCGACGGTCTGTTGCGAGGCGGTGAGGGTCATGCGGGACCTCCGACGTAGTCGTCGTTGAGCCAGTCCGGGAGCGGCACCATCGGCACCGTCTGACCGGCGAGCGCGTGGGTGCAGTCCGCCAGGAACTCCCAGCGGCCAGCGCGGACGAACGAGTGGCAGACGCGGCCGTTCTTCTCGTCGGCCCGGTCGCCGTACATCACCTTGATGCTGGGGCTGATCGTCGGTGCGGCCTCGTTGCCGTCCCACGTCCACGAGTTCGGCGCGTCCACGGTGACCGTGTGCGAGTCGTCGCAGCCCGGGCACCGCATCCACACGCACCGGCCCGGTGCGGTCCCATTGCTGCCGAGCTGCACGAACCGCACCCGCACGACCTGATCCGTCATCGGCAGTTCCTTCCGTTCGGCATGCGGCAGACCACGACGGTCCGGGTGACGGTGCGGACCGGGCCCGGCACGACGACCGTGCGGGCCGGCTGCGGGACAGGCACGACCCGCGTGCTCGTGCTGGTGCGCGGCCGCGGCGCCGGCAGCGTGCGGGTCGCGGTCGCCGTGGGCCGGTAGCGCCTCGCCACGGCGGGGTTGTACGGCGGGCAGTGGTACTGCGCCCGCTTCGCCTTCACCGCCGGGATCGTGTCCGGGTTCGGCGCGATGATCGCGCATGCCAGGTCGTGGATCTGCCCGTTCACGTAGTCGTTGCGGTCGACCTGCGAGACCCAGTACAGCGCCCCCAGCACGAGCATCCCGGCCACCACGCAGGCCAGCACGACCGACTCGACCCGGGAGCGGTGGTACTTGCCGGCCAGGTCCCGCACGTCCGCGTCGAGCGCCCGGATCAGCGCTTTCAGTTCCTCAGGCACGGCGGTCCTCCCGGCCATCGGCGGTACCTCCCGGTCTGTGCTCCTCGATGGGCAGCGTCTGCGCGAGCTGCGCGTACACGCCTTCGAGCCGGTCGATCACCGAGTCCAGGCGCGCGAGGATCACGCCCGTCGTCACGGCGTCCCTGCGTCGCGTCGCCGTCGGGTTCGTCTTCCGTCGCCACGGCACGGCGTCACTCACCCTCAGGCTGGGGACCGCGAGAACCACGTAGATGCACCTCGGTCTGTAGCAGCGGGGACACGGTCTCCAGGACGAGCGTGGAGCGCGTGAGGGCCGGGATGACCCGATCGGTGAGGGCGCTCTGCAGCGCCGCGGTGCGGGCCCGCTCCGCCTCGAGGTCGTCGGCGAGCCGCTTGTAGTCCCCCTCGGTGTGCAGCTTGCCGCCGAGCAGCAGCAGCACGACGATCACCGGGGTCAGCAAGGTGCCGATCAGGGAGAACGGGTCGAACCCGATTCCCGTGGTGGCGTCGGCCAGCAGCGACACGGCGGCAGGCGACGTGACGGCAACCGCGGACATCAGCACGGCGCGCCTCCCGTCAGGCGTTCTTCACGATGGGCAGCCACCGGCCGGAGGGCTGCAGCATGCGCACGGTGGTTCCGGGCGTGGTGTCGAAGTGGCCGCCGACGGTGCGCAGCACGGCGGCGGGGACGATCTCGCTGCTTCCCGTGGTCATCCGGCGGTCAGTTGGACGGCATAGATGACGCCATTCGACAGTTCCGCCCTGTCCGGATTGGTGACCTCGACGGGAACCACGTCGCCGGCATCCAGGTAGAACATGGGCGACGCGAGGCCATGGACCGCGAACCCGTCGGACCCTACGGGCGTGGTGATGCTCAGCTGACCGAGCGAGGTCGGCACGAGGATGCGCAGCGACGCAGACTCCCCTGTCGACAGGTCGATCTCCACGCTGGCGCTGACTTGAAACCAGCCCGGGCCGGTGATCCCGAGGACGTAGCCGCCGGTGGAGAACACGCGATCGAACGCCGACACGTCACCCGTGGACCCGGTGAGAGTCGCCGGGTCGATCAGGTAGTCGGTGACGGAGGTGACAGTCGGGTCGGAGTACAGCGCGCTGCCGATCGGTGCCGCGCCGCCGCCGGACGGGTCGGATGGGAGGACGATCCCTGTCGGGTCGGATGGGAGGACGATCCCTGTCGGCATGCGCTGCGGAACCGGCCGGGCGGCGCGGGTCTGCCCGTGCCCGGACAGCGAGGCGTGCGTGGTGAGCGCGGTCCCGAGCCGCCGCTGCCGATCCGGGGGTATGCGCCGCGGGAGTGTCACGTCGGGTCCTGCACGAGTTCCACCCACTGCTGCACCGACTCGCCGGAGCCGTCGACGGTGACCGCCATGACGCGCACCTTCACCGTGCCTCCCTGGTCGTCGGGGACGCTGACGGAGTCGCCGAGGTCGAAGTCGACGTAGGGCTGCGGGCCGTCGAGGATCGTGAGTTGCGTGGTGAAGGAGAACCGCTCGCCGGCGGTCTCCCCGAACTGCTTGTCGGCCACCTCGTCCGCGGTCGAGTCCTCACTGGTCGACCCGAGCGACAGCCCGATCTCCGACCGGCCGTAGCTCGAGATGCTCCCGGCGTCGACCCGCTCCACCCACCGGCCGTCACGCAGCTGCATGATCGCGGCGTTGCTCGACGGTTCGGTGCGTACCACGGTGTGCTGCATCAGCGACCCGTTGTCCTTGCCGAGCTGCAGCGTCACGCTGCCCGACAGGTCCGACCCCTTACGGATGTAGCCGTTGACCCGCAGCGGACCGGGCAGCACGTCGAGGTCCATGTGGGTCTCGGCGAACTGCTGCGCCACGTCCAGCATCGACGAGCCGACGTCGGCGGTCAGCTCGCCCACGTCGGTCCAGAACTGGCTGTCGGAATCGGTGACGGTGCCGAACCCGAGGTCGAGCAGCTGAGCGGCACGCACCTCGCGGGCGAGGGCCTCGTCGTGCAGCGCCCACAGCACGTCGGCGCGGTTCCACCCCGGCGTCGGGTCCGACACCACCCACCATGTGTCGGTGACGAGCAGCGGTGCGCCCTTGACGGGGTCGCCGCTGCTGTTGGTCTGCAACAGCGCAGCGATGAAGGAGACCGGGTTACCGGCAGAGTCGACCGAGGAGTTCTGCACCTTCGCCGCGAGGATGTGGTCGCCGGCGTCGAGTGCGACGGTGATCTGCGCGAGGTACTGCCACGACTGGGCTTGCTGCCGATCAGGGGTGAAGATCTCCTCGCCGTCGAGCCACAGCGTCATGTAATCGTCGCCGGTGGCGAGGATCTGCGCGGTGACACCCTTGGCGAGGTGGAACGGGCGCCGGAAATACTGCGCGGCGTTCGGTTCGGCGTGCGCGTAGGGGTCGACCTTCGCGATCCACCACGGGTTCGGCCCGGACAGCCCCTTGGGCTTGCCTTTCTTGAGCCCGGTGTCGTCGGAGTAGCGGAACCCGGCGGCGCGGGTCCAGTCACCGCTGGCGTAGTACCAGTGGCCCGTCTTCGACCCGACGCCGAACGTGCGCGTGGTGGAGCTGGTGCGCGAGCCGATGCCGTACTCGGGCAGCACCGCGATCTCACCGAGCCACGACAGCGCGCCCGGCAGCGACCAGGACCGCCACGCGCGACCTTCGACCGCCGTCTCCGTGGTGGACTCGTCGATCTGCACCGCGATACGCGGGTGCCCACGCAACCAGCACTTCACGATCGTCTTCGCCGTGACGAGGTCGGTGGCCGCGTCGTCGGCGGGAAGGTCGAACGACAGCGACCCCGGCGCGGACAGTTCGTGCTGGAGCTTCACGTTCCGGGCGAGCGTCAGGTGCGCGAGGTAGGTCTGCCCGTCGGTGTCGTACAGCACCAGCGCGGGCCGGTCGGCGGGCGTCCACCACGCGACCAGCCCGGTGTTGCCGGGCGTCGCGAGGGTCGCGGAGTCGCCGAGGACCGCGGTGGCCGTGATGTAGCGGGTGATCGGGCCGAGGGTGAGGGTGCCGTCGATCGCCCCGAGGTCGGCGGTGAGCAGCATCGGCCGCGAACCGGCGGCGCCCATCCCGGCGAGCGCGGACATCGGCACCGCGCCGCTGCCGGGCGCCGCGGTCGCGGCGATCGTCTGGCCCACCTGCGCGGACATCGCGACGTCGGGCGTCTCGGTGACCGACGGGCCGACCGTCATCCCTGCCTGCGCGGAGCTGCGGACGATCGCGTCCGTCGTGCCCTGCACATGCATTCCGGCCTGCGCGGACATCGCCGCGGCACCGGTGTCGACCGGCGTGGCGGTCCCGGCGACGGCCTGCGATGACTGGGCGGACATCGCGTCCGCGTGGGACTGGGTGTCCTTCCCGGCGACGGTGAGGGACGCCCGCGCCGACATCGCCGCCGTACCGGTGTCGGTCGGGGTGCCGCCGGTGTAGCTGACGGTGGCGAACCAGTAGTGACTGGAGGCTGGCGCGTTCGGGGCGTCGCTGCCGGCGTTGGCGGTCGCCGACGAGAAGTTCCGCCCCCAGACCTCGACCGACGAGCCGGACGTGCCCGCCAGTTCGTGCCCGGTTGCCTCCAGCGTCCACGCGGCCGGGAATGCGAAGCCCGGGTTGGCAGACCCGGAGTTACTGCCCGCGTCACCCCCGGCGGCCAGGACGGTCCCCGGACCCGCAGTGTTGACCGTCGGCCACGCCAGCCCCGACAGCCCGTTACTGGCCTCGAAGCTGACCGTGTCGAACGTCGCGGTGTCCAGCTCCACCGCGACCACCGTCATGCGCGGGTCCGAGCTGTTGCTGACCGTGATACTGGTCGGTTCGGACGCGCCGGCGGTCTTGTCGAAGATCTCCCCCATGCCACCGGCCGGGGTGGTCTGGCTACCCCTGCTGGTGTAGCCGCTGATCGTGGAGGCGCCCGTGGTGGACAGTGAGGTGAAGACGACGATCTTGTGCCCGGCGGCGGGCGCGGCTGCGAAAGTGACCGTCGCCGAGGTCGCGCGGATCTGCGCGACGCTACTGACCTGGACGACCGCCACGGGTCAGCTCAGCCCGCGTCAGTGGCCGGTGACGGCGACCGACAGCGACCCCGAACCGATCGTGCAGGTGTCGCCCGAGTTCACGGTCTTCGTGTCGCCGGTGATCGCGCCGTAGGACAGCCGCAACGGCGTGCCCGAGGAGTCCCACAGCTCGTTGCCGGCCCACGACTGCGCCGGCGCGTTCGTCACCGTCACCGCCGCGTTCGTCGCCCGCGAACCGCCCGACGCCGTCGCCCAACCGGTCCCGGTCGACACGCCGCCCGCCGTGTACCCGCCCGACGTCGTCCACTCCGTGGAGGCGCCCGAGTCGGTGGTCGTCATCGCCGAGTCGAACCGACACATGACCGGCGCCGTCACCGTCACCGTCCCGATGGTCGCCGTCCCCGACGTCGGCGTCATCGCCGTCACGATCGCGTTCTCCAGCGCCGAGTCGAAACCCGTCGTGTTCATCTGCGCCTTGCCGAAGTCCCGCATCTTCAGCTTCGCCGCGAACTCGCGCAGCTCCGCACCGTGGCGGCCCTTCTCCGCCTCGTCGATCACCTTCGCGGTGAGCAGCGGGTGCTGGCTGTGCACACCCGCCAGCACGTCCAGCTTCACGGCGTGCGGCATGCAGTCGTGGTGCCACGTCTCGCCGGTGAACAGGTGGATCTTCGGGTGGTCGTCGTGCTGCCCGCAGTGATCGCAGGTCGAGTTCACGAGAGTGAGCGGCATGGGGTTACTCCTCAGGATGCGAGCGGGACGGAGACGACGAGGGTGTGCGCGGCGAACTTCACCGGGTCGCCGGTGGACACCGAGGCGTCGCCGGCGATCAGGCCGGACAGTGCGAACGTGCCGCCGGACGACGCCGACCACAGCGACCAGTGCGTGTACGTCTCGGTAGCAGGGGCCGACGCCGACTGGTCGACCTCGACGCTGTTGTCAATCTGCCCGGAGGCGAGCCGCTCCAGCAATCCGGTCAGCTCCACGCGGGTGTTGTTGACCGCGACGTTGGACGTGCCGGCCGCGCCGGGCGGGCCGACGTGCAGCTGCAGCCAGACCTCGCTCAGCGCACCGGCGACGCCGAGACATATCGCGGCCAGCGCGATGTCCGCAGCATCCGGACTCCAGCCTTCGGCCATATCGCGCCCTTTCTGTCTTTACAGTTTGCGATGCCCGGCGTAGCGTTCCGCACACAGCACAAGCGCATTCGTTGGTGCTGCGTAACGACAGAAAGCCGCCGGGCGTGGGAACATCGTCGAGTGCCAGAAACACCGGTCAGCAACTTCCGGCTCCCACCGGAACTGAAAGCCGCGGTCCAGGCGGTAGCGGCCGACCGCGGCGAGACGCTGACCGACGCGGTGATCGAGGGACTCACCCTCTACCTGCGCAAGCACTCCCCGACGCGCTCGCGTTCGCCGCGTGGGCACAGTGGCGCTTGAACGGCCACGACGTGCCCGACGCGCTGCTACGAGTTCACCGCAGTCACATCGACCCCGCCATCCGCGAACTCGCCGGGCAGGCCCACGATGAGGTGCTGCGCTCGCGGCTGCTGTGGGACGCCTACATGCTCGACTTCACGACTAGGGACCGGGAAAGCCGGTGAACACCCTGCACGCCAGCGCCGCGCTATGCCTCGCCGCGCTCGCGATCTACGGCACCGTCCGCGCATCCTGGGCACTCGGCGCCAGATGGTGGAGCAGGCGCTAGGGCCAGCACAGCACCCCGTCGCTGTTGCGCCGCCACGCACCGTCGAGGTTGATGAACTGCAACTCGGTGCGGCCCATGAACGGATTCCACAACTGCAGCGACGTGCCCAGGACAAACCGGCCCGCCGCCGTGTAATCGATCGTCGAGGCGTCGTCCGGGGCCGCCAGCCTCCGCGTCAACGTCACCAGACCGTTCGTGCCCACCACACCGTCGCCGAGCGCCGCGAGCCGCGCGTACAGCTGGCCCTGCGTCTCCGCCTCGACGTCGACGGTGACGCTGAACGGATACGCGTCGAACGGCAGGTTCGGGTTGCCCAGCTGCCCGCGCCGGCCGGGCACCGTGTCGTCCTGCCCGCGGCGGTTGCCGGAGGCGAACAGGTTCATGTCGCCCACCACGCGCAGCCCGTCGAAATCGGTCCGCAGGTCCTTGCCGTCGATCAGCAGCGTGTTCGTCGGGCTCGTCATCGCAGCCGGTCCGAGATCTGCCGCAGCCGCTGCGGGAGCGCCTCGCTGGTGCGCTCCGGCATCGGATAGTTGATGTTCAGGTTGTCGATGCGCACCTGCTGCCCGAAACCGGCGCCGGATACCGGCATCCGGCCGTACGGCGCCGCCGGCTGGTTCGCGATACCGGACGGGGCCACGCCGCGCGGGAACAGCCGCACGCTGCTGCCGTCCTTGTAGCCGACCTCGGTGCCGCCCTCGCCGGCGAGGAACCAGCCGTCCGCGAGGTAGCCACCCGCGGCGTGCGGCACACGCGGCGGCGTGCGGTTCCCGGCCGTCGTCGGCGGGCCGGCCAGGTCCAGGCCGTGCCGCTCGCCGTCGCTCGGGATCTTGTCACCGCGGACCTTCACCTGCACGTCCACGTCCCACGGCTGACCGGTCAGCTTCGCCAGCAGCTCCCCGATGTGGTTGAGCACCGTGACGATCTCGCTGGTGCCCTCCTGCTCGATGAGCGTCTTGACGTCCTTCGGCATCCCGAAGTACTCACCCGCGAGCTTGTGGGCCTGCCCGGCCGTGATGTCGAGCTTGCCGGCCTCGTCGACCAGCTGCCCGGACGTCATCGTCTGGTACACCTTGTAGGCGTCGTCCGCGGCCTGCTTGGCGCCCTTGGTCGCCAGCTCGTGCTGGTACACCGCGCCGGCGGCCTTCATCGCCGCGTCCTGGATCGACTGCAGCTGCTGCACCAGCGCCGGGGCGCCCTTCTTCGTGTAGTCGATCGTCCCGGTGTTGAGGTTGATCGCGGCTTTCTCGGTGTCGGCCAGCGCCAGGCCCGCCTGCTGCGCCGCGGCGTACTGGGCGTCGGCCAGGCGCTTCTCGGCGTCGGCGACGTCCTGCGCGGTAGAGGCGGCGTCCTTGCGGACCTTCGTCAGGTTCGCCTGGGCGTCGGCGATGTCGTTCTGCGCCTGCTGCTGGTCGTGCGCCGACTGGCGGACCTGCTGCGCCTGCTGCTGGAAGGAGTCGACGAGGTCCTGGTTCGCGGCGAACGCGCCGGCCATCGCCGCCGTGTAGGACAGCGCGTCGCCGTTGGCGGCCTTGAGGGTGGCGCCGATCAGCGCCGCGCGGTCCGAGGCTGTGCCGGCCGACTTGGAGAAGCTGGCGAGGGCGTCGAGGAACCCGGAGCCGGCCGTGGTGGCGGTGTTGTAGGCGTCCGCGACGGTGCGCACCGCCTTGTTCACCTCGGCGCTGGAGCCGATCACGTCACCGTTCTTCGTGACCGTGAAGCCCAGCATCTGCGCGTACTGCTGGGCGGTCTGCGAGGCCAGGTGCGTCGAGTTGGACACCTGCTGGATCGGGACGGCTGCGGTGCCGAACGCGGCGAGCTCCTTGAGCTCCTTGCGCTGCGCCTCGGTGAGGGCGCTGTACTGCTTGTTGAGGTCGTCGAGCAGCATGCGGGCGTTGCTCAGCGCACTCTCGGACTTGGCCAGCTTGTCCGGGTCGAACAGCGTCACCGGGCCGCCGCCGAGTGGCCCGCCGCCCACGGACGGCCCGCCGTAACGCAGGTTGTTCTGCTGCCGCACGATCGCGCCTTGCACGTCGATCACCGACTGCAGGTGGGTGCGCAGCGCGGCCAGCGCCGGCGCGCCGCCTTGGATCGCGTCGACGAACTGCTGCCCGGCGAACTTCGTCCCGCCGAGGGCCTTGTTGAGGGCCTCCAGCTTGCCGGGGACGCCGTTGTCCGACAGTTGCTTGACGATGGTGTCGACGATCGTGGACCGGTCACCGAGGCCGCTGCCGGACAGCGCGTCCGTGTACGCCTTCGCCGCGTCGGTGGCCTCCTTCGACGCGGTGGTCGAGCGGTGGAACATCGACACCACGGTCAGCACGCCGACCGCGGCCAGGGCGAGGGGCCCGGCCAGCGACGCCCAGCCGATCTCGGCGCTCGCGCCCGCGGTGTCGACGGCGGTGGCAGCTGCGTCCGCGGCGGCGGCGGTCTCGGCCGCGTACACCTCGGCCTCCGCGGCCGCGGTCTGCTGCGCCACCATCGCCGCCTCCATGGCGGCGATCTGCCGATCGGAGGCCGTCTCGAAGGCCTGCGCGACGGCCAGCTGCGCCTCGGCCTGCGTGGCGGCCGCCCGCTCGGCGGAGGCGGCGATCGCGGCGAACTGTGCCTCGATCTGCGCGGCCTCGATCTGCATGGCCTCGGCGCTGGCGCCCATGTCGCGCTGCATCAGCCCGAGCGAGACGGCGACGTCGCCGGCGGCGTTGCGGGCGCGGGCGGTCAGCCCGGCGAACAGGTCCAGCACGCCCAGCACCGCGAACCGCGCCACCTGGTAGCCCTTGAACGCCACCCACATCGCCAGCACCGCGCCGGTGACGCCTTTGAGGTACGGCAGCACCGGGGCCAGCACCCGGCCGAGGTCCTCCAGCACGCCGAGGACCGGGCCGGCGCCCTCGTAGACGTAGTGCCAGGCGACCGCGAACGGGTGCAGCGCCTCGCCGGCGAGGTGCGCGCCGGCGGGGATCGCGTCGGCCATGGCGCCGGCGATCGCGGTCAGCACCGGCAGCGCGCTGGTCGCGATCTTGATGCCGGTGGCCTGCGCCTCGGCGCCGAGCCGGTCGATCTCGAACCCAGCCGACTTCGTGGTCTCGGTCCACTTGTCCGCGAACGTCTGCCCGCCGACCTGCAGCTCGTGCAGCTTGGTCTGCAGCCGGCCGTACTGGTCCACCAGGATCGAGACGCCGATGCCGGCTTTCTTGCCGAACAGGTCCAGCAGCACCTTGCCGACCTTGTCGCCGGTGATGCCGGCGGCGTCCAGGCGGTTCTTGAGGTCCGTGACCGCGGTGTTGAGGCCGCCGCGCTGCATGTCCTTGGCGAGGGTGTCGGCGGTCATGCCGAGCTCCTCGAGCACCTGCTTGGCGGCCGGCCCGACCGACGGCTTGGCGAAGGCCATGACGGCCTGGCGGAGCTGGCTGGCGGCGTCCTTGCCGCGGATGTTCAGGTCGCCGAACACGGCCAGCGCCGCGCCGATGTCCCGGATCGAGAGGCCGTACGTCTTGCCGACGGACAGGATGCCGTTGGACAGTGCCTCGTTCAGGTCGGACATCTTCATGTCGCCGGTGCCGACCGTGGCGAGCAGCACGCCCATCGCCTGGTCGAGGTTCTCGACGCCCTTGATGCCGGAGGCGACGGCCGACGTCATGGAGTTGGTGGTCTCCTCGACGTCGGCCAGGCCGATCTTCGCGCCTTCCGCGGCGGTGCGGACCACGTCGAGGGCGCGGGCGCCGTGGATGCCGTTCTGCTCGATGTGGTACAGCGAGATAGCGAGATCGTCCGGCGCGGTGCCGACCTGGCCGGCGAGCCCGAGGACGGCGCTGCTCATGTCCTTCACCTCGCCGGCGGACTGGCCGGTGAGGGTCTGGATCTGCAGCATCTGCCGCTGGTAGGCCGAAGCCTCCTTGCCGATGTCGATCGCGGCCCTGACCGCCTCGAACCCGGCCACGAAGATCCCGAGCTCGCCCGCGGTGCGCACCAGGCCGCCCATCGCGGTGCGCCACTTGCTGGTGGCGGTCATCGCCGCCAGCTGCGCACTCGCCGCCCGGTCCGAGGCGCTGATCACGCCCGCCTGCGCCGCGGCGAGCCGGGCGGTGGTGGCCGTCCCCGACGTCTGCACCTGGTTGAGGCGGTCCTGCGCGGCGACCAGCCGCAACGCGGCGGTCTGCTCCTTGGTGGTGGCGTCCGCCAGCGGCCCCATGACGGCCGCGACCCGCGCCGTGGCCTCCGCGTGCCGGGTAGCCGCGGCCGCGGCCTTCTCGCCCGCTCCGGCGGCCGCCGCGGACGCCTTCGCGGCTTTGTCGATGCCGCCGGCGGCGGCGGTCGCGGCCGCGGCGGTGTCCAGGAACGCGCGGTCCAGCGTGGACACGCCCGCGGCGGCCTTCGCGGCCTCGCCGGCGCCGGCACGCATCTGCCCGATCACCTTGGCGTAGGTGCGCTGGAACTCGACGTCCTCCAGGACGACACGGCCGACGAGGGCACCGAGGTCGAGACTCACGATCGCCTTCCCTTCGCGGCCCGCTTGGCCGCGGCGTCAGCCGCCGGGCCGAAGACGTGTTCCTGGATCCGGGTGCCGAAAACCGGCCGCCCGTTGGGCGCGTACGCCACGGGCGGCCGGTCGGTGAGGCCGACGATCCGGGCCGACAGCCAGCGCCACGACCGGCCGGTCATGAGCTGGTCGTCGCCGACGTCGACGCCCGCGTCGTGCAGGTCGCGCTCGAGCAGGTCCCAGCGCGCCAGCAACGCCGGCCAGGTCAGGCCGTCGCTGCTTCCCGGCCTGTGCCGGAAGTCCCGGATGATCGGGTAGAGGTTCGGCTTCGGGTCCGGGCCGGGGTGCCCGTAGACGCCCGGCTCGATCTCGACCCAGCCGTTTTCTGCTGGGCACGTCTCTCGGCCCGGTTGACCGGGCCCTGCGCTTCCGGGCGGCCGGCCGCGATCTGCGCGCCGATGTCGCGGTTGGCGCCCCAGTGCTGCAGCAGCAGCTTGAACACCTTCTGCACGCTGCTCCACGGCACCCCGTCGGTGAGCATCTCCTCGAGCGTGGCGCCCATGACCCGCTGGTACAGGTCGCGTTCCTCGTCGTCGTCCAGGACGAGCTTGCCGACCTCGGCCTGGGACACGACCTGCCCGCCGGCGAGGTTGGCGCGGATCCCGAACTCGACGAGGTGCTGCAGCCAGAGGCCGACCTTCGCCGACGGCGAGGCGAACCGGTACGCCTTGCCGTCGGCGAACTTCTCGCTGCGGATGCCCTCGAGGACGACGGTGCCGTCCTCGAGGTAGTCCGACAGGTCGTAGGTCGCCATGCTCAGGCGAAGGTGACGTTCGGGCCGGTGGTGGACGCGCCGGAGGCGTTGGTCACCACGATCGCGCCGGAGCCGGCGGTGTGCGCCGGGGTGACGGCGACGATCAGGCCGTCGTCGACGACCGTGAACGACGTCGCGGCGGTGCCGGCGAACGTGACGCCGGTGGTGCCGGTGAAGTCGTGGCCGTTGATGGTGACCAGGTCACCGCCGGCCGCGTCGACGTTCAGCGGCGCCGCCGAGTCGATCACGGGGATCAGGCTGTCCGCCGGGTACGGGTGCGTGATCAGGTCGATCTTGCCCTGGCCCTGCAGCGTCACCACGACGGTGTCGTCGGCGAGCATGTCGCCGCCCTGCGGCTCCCACGAGACGCCGCAGAAGCCGTGGTAGGCCTCCTCGCGGGGGGTCGAGGCGCCGGTCGGGTCGTCCGGGTAGAACTCGAATACCCGGATCTCGACGGTGTTCGAGGTGCCGAACTTGCCGATGGCGTGGGTGCGCAGGTACTCCTGGCCGGGGTCGTAGCTGGTCGGGTCGCTCTGCCCGACCTTGCGGTCGAGGGTGAGCGAGCCGGACCAGTCGGCGCCGGTCTTGTTCTGGCTCTTGAAGCCCTGGCCGCCCTGGTCGGTGTTGTCCACCCAGTTCGGGCCGTCCGGCTTGAACGCCGAGTTGGTGACGCCGCCGACCGTCGCCCACGTCGGTGCGACCGTGCTGCCGGTGTTCACCTGGTAAACCCACTTGCGGTTCACCGTGCTGGGGCCGAGCTGCGGGATCGTCGGTCCGCTCATGATGAGGTTCTCCTCGGGTCGATTACTGCCGGTTGATCGAAGGTCGGTACAGGCGCGGGACGAAGTTGGTGGTCCACTCCCAGCGCTGCGCGGCGTCCTGGCCGAGCGAACCGCCGGGGCTCCAGCGCATCGCCTCGACGCGGATGCCGGTGGGCAGCGTCATCGGGTAGCGGCCGAGCAGGGCGTTCTGCAGCGCGTCGTCGATGCCCCACGCCTGGCTGACGTCGGCGCCCGCGGTGCGAATGCGGAACTGCAGCCCGATCTCGGACTGCGCGATCGACGGGGCCGCGGTGAGCGGGTAGGGCGCGATCGCGACGGCCGGCGCCACGTCCAGCGGCAGCTTCATCGGCCACAACCCGATCTCGCCGGCGGCGTAGGCGAAGTCGGCGCGCCAGGTGAGACCGATGGCGAGCGAGTCGACCAGCCGCGCGAAGCCCTCGACGAGGGCCTTGGTGTACGCGGCCGGGTCGACGTCGAGCCACGGCGCGGTGGTCACGCGCCGAACGCCTTGCGCAGCTCGGCGGCGGCCAGCGGCGCGAGCTGCTCGGCCTGGTTGAACGGCTGCTCGAGGAACTTGCCCTGCCCGCCGTTGGGGTGGTGCAGCTCGAGGTCCTCGTGCTGCTTCACGGCGTACTGGTTGGACGGCGCGTGGTGGGCGCTGCCGTCGTCGTCGCGGCCGTAGGTGACCGCGGTGCCGGTGGTGTCCTCGACGACCCGGCCGGACGCGGCGAGCACGCCGTACTCGACCGGGACCAGGGGTTGGGACTGGTCGAGCACCTCGTCGGCGACGGCCTTCTCGGCGGCCTTCGCGGCGGTGTGGATCAGCGCGGCGGCGTCGACGCGCGGCGGCTGGTAGCTGAACGAGACGCCCATCAGCGCAGACCCACTTCCTGATGCGCGGGCACCGGCTGGCCGCCGGCGTCGCCGACCGCCGAGGCGATCACCTCGGTGACGCGGCCGCCGAACAGTGCCGGCAGGGTGACGCGCGAGCCGACCGGGATGTACGCGACCGAACTCGGGAACGCGAACCGACCCGAGACGACCACCTGCACCCCGTCCGGGCCGGGCATCAGCTGCGTGGTGTCGTCGTAGAACCCGCTCACCGTCTCCGCGGCCGCGTACTGGTCGCCGTAGCCGCCGCCGGAGGCGGTGCGGCGTTCCACCGGCAGCTCATGCACCCACAAGGCGGACAGGTCGTCGCTCACGACCACCAGGACTCCACCATCGGCCACTCGAACTCGCCGGACATCGGCTCCGGGAACGGCCACCAGCGACGACCCTGGCCCCACTGCGGTAGCGCGTCGGCCGGGTCGGCGCCGATCGGCACCGGCTGCCAGAGCAGCTGGCCGGCGAGCAGGACGGCCCGTGCCTCGGGTGCGAGCTCGCGTGCCGCGGCCAGCAGCGCCGCGCCGGCGCCGGTGGTGTCGTAGGTGACCTCGCCGGTGAGGATCTTCGAGGACTTCACGGCGCCGCCGGACAGCCCCAGCCGCGCCGGGTCGACGCCGCTGGCGATCCAGCTGGCGGCCTGCGCGCAGGTCGCGTCGCGCAGCACCTCCGCGTCGGTGTTGCTCGGGGTGTCGGTGTACGGGTCGCGGTTCGTCGCCACCGCGACCACGAACGTCGCCCAGAACAGCAGCCGGTCCGCGTTGGCCGGCGGCGCGTCGTCGAGCCACGGCGAGGCCGCGAGGTCGTCACTGGTGGCGTACGCGGTGAGCGGCACGGCGACTCCCTCACGGACGGCCGGGGCAGGGCGCAGGCGGATTCATGGCAGCGGGCGAAAGGACCGGGCGTGGAAACCCGCCGAGCCCGCCTTGCCGCGAGGTCCAGTGCGTTGCCCGGCGCGGGTTTGACGCCCGGCCCCGGCCCGTCAGCCCAGGTCGAGATCGGCGGCGTCACCCTGTGGGGCGCTGCCTCCGGGCTCTGCCTGGGCCTGCTCGGCGTCGGGCTCGGCGAGCTCGACGTAGCCCTCGCCCGCGTAGTACGCGAGCAGCTGGGCGTCGTTCTCGTCGACGTCGACGACGATGTCCGTCCGCTTCGGGTGCTGCAGGCGGGCCATCGGCTCAGGACTTCTTGGCCGGCTTGGGCGCCTGGAACGGCGGCGCCGCGTCGGGGTCCGCGGCGAACCCGGCGTCCGGCGTGCCCTCGACGACCAGGCCGCGGCGCGCGAGCACCTCGACGTGGTCGGCGTCGGCGCCGTCCGGCACCGCGGCGCCCTTGTCGACGCGGTGCAGCCGGGAACCGACCTTGACCAGCACGCCGTCCAGCTTGGAGATCAGCGACTTGTCCGCCATCACGCGGCCCACCCTTCGATGATGCGAGCCGAGTTCGGCTCCTGGACCATCGGCGCGCGGACGATGCGCGCCTGCACGGTGACGCCGTCGATGTCTTCCTCGCGGTACCGCTTGGACTCCACGCCGGAGGCCATGTCCGACGGGTCGCCCTGGTAGCCGCCGCCGAGACGCTCGTAGGCCATCGACCCGAGCATCGTCGAGTCGAGCACCACCCCGTCGACGCCGGAGGGCATGTTCGTGGACTTGAGCCACGTCTTGCCGGCGATCTGGATGGTGTTGATGTCGCGGGTCAACGGGTTGTTCGCCTCGCGCGGCAGCAGCCCCGCCTTGATCGCCGAGGAGATCGCGCGGGCGAACAGCGTCGGCGTGGTGGCGACCGTGTCGGCCGAGTAGCCCTGGTTCTCCTCGAGGATCGCCGCGTCGGCGAGCTCGACGTCCAGGAACGGGTCGGCCGAACCGCCGTCGAGCGTGCCCGCGGCGGTGATCGACTTGGTGACGCCGGAGGCGACCGCGGCCAGCGCCAGCCCGTCGTTCTGGAACACGAGCTGGTTGGCGATCTTCACGAGCTCACGCATGACCTTGTCGATGCGGTTGTGCGCGGCGTCCTCGTCGCTGATGATCGTCTTGAGGCCCGTCTTGTCCGGCCGCACGTCCGCCAGCGTGGGCGGCCCGCCCTGCGTGAGCGGGTACTGCGACAGGGGACGCACGACGCTGCCGGCGATCTGCGTGAAGATCGACTCGGACACCTCGTAGACGCCGAAGCCGGTGCCGGTCAGGTCGACGCGGCCGGTCAGCAGCCGCCACCCGATCAGCCGCTGCATCACCAGGGTGCGCAGCAGCCGGTAGATCCGGCGCGGGTCGTTGCGGAGCCAGTCGACCGTGATCGCCGTGCCGTTGACCGTCGGCAGCGGCAGGTCGTAGATGTTGTCAGCCATGATGCGCGTCCTCCTCAGACGCCGAACAGCGAGTAGGAGACGGATGCGCCGTCCGACGCCGCGGCCATGGCACGCGCGATCCGGGAGTCGACGGCGTCGACGCCGGTGACCCACTTGCGGAGCGTGCCGGCGGCGCCGGCGCACAGCGGGTCGCCCTGGACGATCGCGCCGGAGGCGGTGCCGCGGTGCTTGCCGACACCCCACACGGTGATCTTGTCGCCGGAGACGCCGTCCTGGCCGGCGACGCCGGCCACGTCGGTCGACGCCGACCCGGCGGCCGCACCAGCCCAGGTGACCAGCTGACCGCCGACCACCGTGCCGGACAGCGTCAGGGTGAACGGGTCGTCGAAGTCCTCGTAGATCGGCAGGTAGTCGCTCATGCGAGCAGTCCCTCCTTGGTCGTGCCCGTCAGGGCGGCCAGCTGCGCGGCCTCGTCGTCGGTGAACGCGGCGTCGCCGGTGCTGCCGTCGTCGCCGGTGCGGCCCTGCAGGCCGGTGACCGGGAACCGCGCCGGCAGCGAGGCCAGGTCGGCCTTGGCGGTCTCCGGGTCGCGGGCGAACTCGCGCTCCCACGATTCGCGTGAGGCCTGCGAGCGGCTGATCTTGCCGGCCGCCATCGCCGCCTCGATCGCCTCGTCGCGCTCGTCGAGCAGCTGCTTGGCCCGCGCCTGCGCGCCGAGCTTCGCCTGCTCCTCGAGCGCGTCGGCCTTCGCCTTGGACATGACGACCTTGCCGTCCGCCTCGAGCGCGGCCACGACTGCGGCCGTGTCGACCTTTGCGGCGGGCGCCGGCTCGGGCTTGGTGGCCTGCTCCTCGAGCTCGTCGAGCTTGGCGTTGACGGCCGCCGCGTCGGCGTCCTCTGCCAGACCGAGCCGCTCGCGCAGCGCCTTGAGTTCGGTTTCCGTCATCGTGACGGCCTCCTCGGTATCGGTGTGTTGCGTTTCCGGCGGCTCGGCCGGCGTCTGGGTGGCCGCGAGTGCGGCGGGCGTGTTGCGGTACATCGACAGGTCGAAGCGGCGGGCCGCGGCGCGCGCGTCCGGGTTGATCTCGACGTCGACGTTGACGACGACCGGCTGCTCGCCCTCGGCGTCCTCGACCGCGGGCAGGTCCGGCGGCAGCTGCGCGTCGATGCCGACCTGGTCGGCGAGCTTGGCCTCGACGGCGTCCGTCGCCGGGTACCACTTCTCGCCCTTCATGACGGCGCGCCACTCCTCGCGGCTGCCGCCCGCCTTGAGCGCGTACAGGTCGGCGTAACTGTCGGACACGGCGTCCAGCGCCGCGGCCTCCTTGCGCATCTTGTCGGCGTCGCCGAGGGCGATGTTCCACGCCTCGTGGATCATCAGGATCGACCCGGGCGCCATGCTGACGGTGTCGCCGGCGATCGCGACCGCGGAGGCGGCCGAGGCGGCGATGCCGTACACGGTGACCCGCACGTCGGCCTTGGTGGCGCGCAGCAGGTTGGCGATCGCGACGCCTTCCTGCGCCTCGCCGCCGGGCGAGTTGAGGCGCACGTACAACATGTCGACGTCGCCGACCTGCTTGAGCGCCTGCGCGACCTCGCCGGCGGAAATTCCCCACCAGCCGCCGTAGGAGTCGATCACGTCGAAGATGTCGATGGTGGCCGACGTCGGCTCGTCCCCGCCGGAACCGGTGCCGGCGGTGGCGTTGCGGATCGCGGCGACCGGGCGCTTGGCGGCGGCCGACGGCGCGATACAGCCGCGGAACCGGTAGCGGGGCTGCAGATCAGGCATCGCTCGCTCCCGTCGTCGTGTTGGTGGCCGGCGTGTTCGGGTCGGGCTGCGCCGGGTTGGGCGGTGTCTGCGCGAACACCGGGTCGCCCGGGTCCTCCGGCGGTATGTTGCGCAGCTGCCGGATCCACGCCCGGGCCGGCGCGTCCGGCTTGAGCCCGCCGTACGCCATCAGCCAGTAGATGTCCTGCGCGGTGGTCTCGACGTCCGCGCCGACGTTGTCGACGACGATCCGCGGCGCCGGCTCGTCCTCGCCCCAGTTCGCGTCCACCAGCGGCACCACCAGCTGCGCGGTGGCGGCCTCGGCGTGGAAGTCCGCGGCGTCCTGCTGCGCCATGATCATCAGATCCATGACGGTCTCGCCGAGAGACCGGTTGCCGCGCTCTGCCGTCGCCATGTCCAGGATCGAGGTCAGCGTCGAACGCGTCATGTACCGGTCGAGCAGGTTGATGAACGCCACCGTGTCCGGCGCCGTCCCGGTCAGGCCTTCCAACGCGAGCCGGAACCCCGGCGGCATCGACACACCCGAGTTCTCACCCGCCTTGATGCCGGCCACGACGCGCTGCGCCTCGGCCATCTGCTGCGGCGTCGGCGACGTGCCCGGCAGGGCCTGCGCCGTCGGCACACCCATCCCGAAACGCCGGATCGAGGTGGCGTGCACCCGCAGCATCTGGTCCTTGATCAGCCACGGGCCGTAGGAGGGCCGCAGCAGCGACTGCCCGAAGTAGTTCGAGCCTTCACGCTCGCGGGTGTAGTACACGAGGCGGTGGTCCGCGGTGGTGATCGTCGGGCCGCCGACGGTGCCCGGGACGCCGGTGACGGCGCCCTGCACGACCGCGGCCAGCGTGCCGTCCCGGTTCAGCTTGAGCGCGCCCACCGTCTGCGGCATCCGCTCGGCGACCTGGTCCAGCCGCCACCGGCCGCCGTCCGCCGCCCAGTTCTGCTCGAAGAACATGTGCCCGAACACCTGGTCCAGCAGCGCGACCCGTAGGTGCTCGGCGAACGTGAACCGCCGCCGCCGCGCCCCGCTCGGCGGCTCGTCGACGCCGGCGACCGGCAGCCCCAAGTCGTCGGCGATCCGCGCCGTCACCTCGTCGCGGCAGCCCGCGCCGTCGACCGCCCAGTGCGCCTTGCGGATCGGGTGCGTGTAGCCCTTCAAGACCGCCGCCAACTGCGGGTCGTGCCGCATCCGGGCGTACATGCGGATCGAGGACGGCCAGGTGAGCTCGGGCACCTGTTCGAGCAGGTAGTCGACCGCGGCGGAGTAGCCGTCGAGCGTCCAGGCGGCGCTGTCGTCGACGTAGCCGCGGAAACCGGTGGTCGGCTCGCTCACGCGGACCTCCGTCCGGTCAGAAGTTGGCGCTCATCAGGTCCACGAACTCGTCGTCGGCCGCGCGGTGCTGCTCGCGGCGGTGCTGCTCGGCCTCGGCGGTCTCCGGCGGCAGCCAGTGCGCGATCGCCACCCGGCCCGCGTAGCTGCCGGTGTCCACCTGGTCGTCGTGCGTGACCTTCGGGAAGTCGGCGTGCTCGTCGAGCCACTCGTCCAGCCACGGGGCGGTGCGCGGCAGCCACACCCGGTGCTGGCGCACCAGGCCCGCGTACGGCAACGCCCGGGTCAGCTTGTCGACGTCGGCCTCGAGCTCGGCGACCGGGACCCCGGCCCGGCCGAGCGCGTACACCAGCGTCGTGCCGAACATCCGCGACTCGATGTGCGTGACGTCGTAGGGGCCTAGCCAGCGTTGGCGCAGCGGCGCGAGGAACGCGGCGTGGTCGATCTCCGGCACCCGTTCGCGCTTGCGGTCCAGCAGCACCAGGTCGCCGCCGAGCGTGATCGCCCACACCGACGCGACCGTGTAGTCCGCGGACGTCTTGGTCGAGGTGGCCAGGTCGAGCGTGGCGAACCTGGCGCAGTCGGCCAGGTCGAACGTGTTGCCGTCCAGGCGCAGCAGCTGCCGGCCGGCTTCGCCGGCGACCAGGTCCCAGTACCGCCAGTCGTCGCGCTTGAAGATCCCGCCCTGCGCCGCGACCGGCCGCTGCTGGTAGATCGAGCTGAACACGTACGACGAACGCAGTTTCGCCAGACCCGCGAAGTAGCCCGGCTTGCGGTCACGCACCGACGGCATCTCTTCGCCGACCTGGCGGCCGATCGGGTCGTCCTCGTCGACCGCGATCGCCGGGATCGACACGACCCGCCACTCGGCCGGCTCGCGGGCGAGCAACCGGCCGGCCATGTCGTCGGTGTGCCAACGGGTCATCATCAGGATGACCTTGCCGCGGGCCGAGAGCCGCGTGGAGCCGTTCGACTCCCACCATTCCCACGCCGCTTCGCGGTACGTCTTGGACTCGGCCTCGGCGCGGCCGCGGACCGGGTCGTCGATGATCAGCACGTCGACCGGCTCACCGGTGATGCCGCCGGCGATGCCGACGCAGATCAGGCCGCCGCCCTGCACCGTCTCCCAGCGGCCGGCGGCGTTGGTGTCGGAGCGGATCGCGATGCCGAGCTCGGGGTGAGCGGCGACGTCGCGCTTGATCTCGCGGCCCCACCGTTCGGCCTTGCCCTGCTCGAAGCTGACGATGGCGATGCGCAGCGTCGGGTCGTGCGAGAGCAGCCACGCCGGGAAGCGGCGCGAGACCTTCTGCGACTTGCCTTCCTGCGGCGGGCAGAAGATCATCAGCCGGTCGTCGTCGCCGTCGGCCAGGTCGACAAGCGCGTCGTCGATCAGGTCGAGCACCGGCGAGGTGCGGGTCTTGCGGTCCAGCGCCATCGCCATCGCGCCAGGCGTGGGCCACTTGCGTCTCTTCGTCTCGAACTCGCGGGCGGCGAACTCGATCCAGTCGAGGCCGGCCATCGCAACTCACCTTCGGATCTACCGAACCGGCCGCCGGCGTATCGACTCGGATGCGGCGGACGTCCCGTCGCCTTCCCCGCACGCGTTAGCGGATCGTCAGGCCGGACGTCGGGCGCCTGGTTGGGGTCGCGGGCCAGGCGGCCGGTTCGGAAGTTCTGTGTCAGCCGGCGAGCTCACGCAACCGCAGCGGGATCACGTTCCCCGCGCGCGCCTGCTGCTCGACGCTCAGATCCAGGTCGCCCAGGATCTTGCGGATCACCTCGGCGACCAGCTGGCCCTGCTGCTCGGCCAGGCGCACCCGGCGCTCCTCGATGCCGGCCTTGATCGCCTCGGCGCAGACCTTGACCAGCCGGTCGGACCATTCGCCCAGCAGCGACAGCCACGCGTTCGCGCCCGCCTCGCGGGTCTGCTTGGTGACGTGCTCGAGCTCGGCGAACTCGCCGGTGCCGACCACGACCGCGTCGTCGACCTCGCGGGTGGCGCCCCAGATGAGGTCGTCGTCGGCCTGCGCCTCGGCGACCTTCTCACGCAGCCACGCCACGTAGCCGGCGGTCCAGCGCACCGTGTCCAGCAGCGCCTCGGTCGGGGTGGTGTCGATCGGCCCGCCGAACCGGCGCATGAGCTCCGCGGCCTTCGCCTCGGCGACGCGGCGCTTGCCGGCGGCCTTGGCCTGCTTGGACCTGCCGCCGTGCGCACCGCACTTGGTCTGCCCGTGCATCGGCGACTTGCGGCACGGCTGCCCGGCGCGCGGGTTGCGTGGCTGGCCCTTGCGTCCCAACGAGATGTGCCCGGTGCAGGCCGGCTTGCCGGTGGCCGTGACGTGCTCGCGGTCGCACTTGCCGCACGCGCTCACGGATGCCTCCAGAACCGCTTGCAGCGGATGCAGATGTGGCCCTCGTTGCCGCACAGCAGCGAGTGGCCGTGACGGATGCAGCCGAGCCGCGACAACCACCGGGTGATCATCACGGCAGCTCCACCACCGTCGAGACCACGCTCACCGGGCCGTCCAGCTCGGCGAGCGTGTACGGGAAGCCGTCGCGGACCCGCTGCCACAGCCCGATCAGCTCAATCGCAGGTGGGGCAATACCGCGCAGTGTCATCAGGCTTTCGGCGCAGTGCGTGCCCTCGCTTGCAAAGCGCCTTGCGGGCATTACGGGCAGCAAGGCCATCGCTGCGCAAGATGTTCTCACGGGGTGTCACAGCTTCCAGGTGAGCGGGATTGACACAGTTGCGCACCTTGCAGAGGTGGTCCACGTGATAACCGTCAGGGATCGGGCCGACAAGTAGCTCGTATGCGAAACGGTGCGCTCTCACGCCCTTCTTGCGGACGGAGAACCGCGGGTACCCGTCAACGGTGAGCTTGCCGCCCCAAAGCCAGCACCCAGCGGAAGACTTCGTTACCAGCCGCCAGAAACGCTGTTGGGGCGTAGCCCGTCCCATGTGCGGGAGCGCGGCATTGCGCGCGCGGTCATAGCACTGTCGGCACCGGCCCTTGGCGTAGTGCGGTTTACCGCACGCGGGTACGCAACAGATACGCTCAGCCATGTCAGCCTCTCATCCAGGTTGGCCACGCCCCGGGCCTGTTCGCGCAGGTGCCGGGGTTTTACCTTGTGATCTTACCTCTGACCAGAGCCGCAGGAGCTTGTCCACCTCGGTCTCGTGCCACTCCGCCTCGCCCTGGTGCCCGGCCCACGTGGCGCGCAGGTACAGCGAGCGGTGCTTGCTGATCTCGTGCTCGATGCGGGCCAGCCGGTCCGCGGTGTCGTCGGCCATCGGCGGGCCCCTGACAGCAGGAAACCCGGCGGCCGTGGTGCGGCGCTACCGGGTCGAGGGCGTAGTCGTCCTACTGCGCTCCAAGGTGGACTAAACGACCGAGGTCTGTCAAGCAGCGGTTAGCGCAGCGGCGTGTCGCGCCTGCCGGCGGACACCCGCGAAGGACGCGGCGACCTGGTCCAGGTCGTACAGCAGCAGCGCCGCGCCGGTCCGCGTGCGCTTGGCGTCGCAGGCGATCGCGCGGCAGCGGCGGCGCACCTGGTCGGGGTCGCGGTTCACGAACAGCGCCGCCGCCTGGCGGGTGCCCAGCAGAGTGCCGTGCTCGACACGCGGCACGTGGTGCTCGACGCTGAACTGCGGGATCTTCCGGCCGCTCTTGGGCTTTGTCATCGCTTGCCCGCCTCCTGCTCGAAGATCAACCTCAAGCGTAGCCACGCCACACCCGACCACGACGCCTTACAGCGCCGGCACGCCACCACGTCCGCACCCGTCAGATCGTTGAAAATCTTGGTCCGGCAGTTCGGACAACGACCTACCGGCTCCGCCCACATCGACGCGCCCGACGCCCGCGCCAACGCCCGGTGCACATCCCGCATCGCCGCCGCGTACGCCACCACCCACACCTGCGCCGCGATCCACTTGCGGTGCAGCCGCAACACCCGCACCGACGCCGACACGTCACCGGTCACCTTCACCGCCAGCCGCCGCCGCGCCGCCACCTCCCACGCCCAGAACGCCAACACCCGCGGCACGTTCGGGTCGACCGCGTCGTCACGGCGCGCGTCGGTGATCTCCATCAGCTCGATCCGCCCCGGCGCCGGCGAACCGAACCCGCCGCCGGACACCGCCGGCCCGGACGCCGCGCCCGGCAGCAGCAGCTCATCACGCAACGCGAACAGCGTCTCGATCTCCGTCAGCCGGCCGTCCAGCTCGTGGAAGTGCCGCGCACACAGCAGCCCGAAACGCCGCTCGGCCGGCACCTCGCCGTGCCCCAGCACGCACGCCCGCTCCGGCGGCACCACCGGCGGCGCAGGCGGCGCTGCAGGGTCCGCGGCCGCCTGGTCGACGGGTCCAGCAGCCCCCACGGCACCGACGGGTCCACCGTCACACGGCGTGCACGACGCCTTGCCCGGCACGCCGGAGCTGCCGGTGTCCACGTCGCAGGTGACCATCGTGCCCGCGCCGTACGCGTGGCAGCGGCAGGCGCAGCTCACGACGCCCTCCGTTGCGCGGCGGCGGCGCTGACCGCGAGGCAGTCCGGGCACAGCGCCGGCTCGTCGACCTGCCAGCCATGCTGCGCCAGCACCTCCTCGGGCCGGTCGAGGTAGTCGTCGATGACGTGTGCCCAGCGCCGGCAGCGGGTGCAGGTCCGGGTCGCTGCGGCGCTCATACGGCATCGCTCCACGCGAACGACGGCGAGGACGCCTCGGCCTTGATGGCGACGCCGGCGAGGTCGCTCTGCATGCACGCCACGAGCGCCGCGGTCGCCTCGGCCGCCTCGTCCTCGGGCACGGCGAGCACGAGCTCGTCGTGCACGGGCAGCAGCGTCGCGTCGCCCCAGCGCGTGTCGCGCAGCCGCACCAGGCCGTCGACGAGCAGCTCGCGGGCCGCACCCTGGATGCAGTAGTTCGGCGCTTTGTGCGGAAATTCTTTCGGTAAATGCACAATGCGGCCGGAATGTGTCACGAATTGCGTCTGACCATTCTTGACGGATTCGCGCACCGCGGCGGACCACGCCGCGAGCTCGGGCAGCATCGCGTCGAGGGCGTCGACGATCGCGGCCGCCACGGTCTCGCTGACGCCGACGCCCCGGGCGATCGCCGGTACGCCGCCGCCGTAGATCCGCCCGAACACGCCGCGCTTGACGGCGTACCGGTCGGCCTTGGTGGCGTCCGGGCCGAACGCGAGGCGGGCGATCGCCCAGTGCACGCCGTCACCGGCGCCGGCGTCCTCCTGCGCGATCAGGCGGCGCAGGTTCGCATCCCCGGACAGCGCGGCCGCGACCCGCAGCTCGACACCGGCGAAGTCCGCGGACACCAGCAGCTGGCCGGGGTCGGCGGTGATGCAGGCCCGGTAGCCGCCCTCGCGCGGCACCTGCTGCAGGTTGGGCCGCACGCAGCTCATCCGGCCGGTGTCGGCCGAGAGCGTGTACACCGTGGGGCGGGCGCGGCCGTCGCCGCGGGCCACCAGCTGGTGGTAGGGCTCGAGGATGAGCCCGAGGGCGGTTTCGGCGCGCTGGTAGTCGAGCCGGGCGCGGACGAACTCACCGAGCGGCCCGTCGAGCGTGCGGTACGGCTCCAGCGCGCCTTTCGCGACGCTGCGCCGGCCGGTCGCAGTGGCCGGCAGCTGCGCGCCGAGCCCGGTCGCCACCGCGGCCACCTGCTGGTCGCTGCCCGGGTTGGCGACGCCGGCCGCCCGCAGCCGCTCGCCCGCGTCGGCCAGCGCGGCGCGCTCGCGGTCGAGCAGCTGCGCGACGTGCGCGCCGTCGATCGCCAGGCCGCGGTGCGCGACGCGGGCGGTCATGCGCTGCGCGATCCGCTCGCGCTCGAGCACGCCGGGCGGCACCGACGGCAGCCGGCGGGCGAGCGCGGCGTCGTCGAGGACGTCGGACGCGGCGTAGCGGATCATCGTCGCGCTGCGCGGGTCCACCTGCGCCCAGCCGGAACGCTCGGCCGGCGTGGTGGCGGCGACCTCGGTCAGCCAGCGGCCGGCCTTGAACAGCGCCGCGCGGGCCGCGTCGGCCGCGGGCGAGACGGCGGCCGCGCCGAGCACCGCGCCGGCCAGCTGCTTGAGCCCGGGATCCGAACCGGTGCTCGCGGGGTCGGCCAGCTTGGCGGGGATCACCGTGTCGAGCATCGCGTCCCAGCCGCGCTCGAGGTCGATCACGCCGGCCACCGCCAGCGGGATCAGGTCGGCGGTCGCCGAGTGCGCGTGCAGCACCGCGGCGCGCTCGAGCAGCTCGCCGGCGAGCGCGGTCTGTGCCGGGTCGGCGGCGTCCAGCACCACGGCCGCGTGCTCGCCGCCCAGCTGGATCGTGCGCAGCGCGTAGTCAGCGTGCCCGACCGGGTAGCCGGTGTGCTCGACGTCGACGGTCAGCTCGGCGCCCCAGCCGAACGCGTCGGCGATGCCGGGCACGTCGGTAAGGCCGATCGGCGTGACCGTGCCGTCGCGCAGCACGAGCGCCGGCAGCTCGAGGACCGCGCCGGCCGCCTCGGCGATCTTCGCGGCCAGCGCCTCGGCCTTGGCGGCGGCTTTCGCCGCGGCGCGCTCAGCCGGGTCGGTCTTGGTCCGCTTCGGCTTGGCGGCGGCTTCGAGCTGCTCGGGCGTCGGTGCCGCCAGCTCGGCTGCGGCGTCGCGGGCGGCGATCAGGCGGCAGGCGATGGCCGTCGAGTGCGGCCCGCTCGCCTCCTCCGGCTCGGCCGGCTGCATGACGGGTATGGCGGGTTGACGGCCGTTTGGAATTGTTGGTTTGTGTGCGCGCGCATGTGTAAGGGAAGTCTCCGAACCCGTCAACCCGTCATGCACGGTTTCGTTTGGCGGGGTAGGCCCCGTGTTTTCCTGCCGTTTTTGGCATGACGGGTTGGTCTGCGAACCCGTCATCAACCCGTCATCCGCGCGCCAACCCGTCATGGATTCGAGGTCGTTCCAGCCGCCGAGCGGTTTGATGCGCAGCGGGCGCCGCTTGCCCTGCATCGTGTGGATCGCCGGGTAACCGCGCGCGGTGAGCTCGCGGCCCCACTTGGTGATGCTCGGAAGGGCACGCCGGTCGTGCCCGCGGTCGGCGCAGTGCTGGGCGTAGTTGGCGTACAGCAGCGTGGCGCGCTCGCCAGGCTCGTCCGGGGTGACTGCCTCCTCGAGCCAGCTGGTGACGGTGTCCTGCTCGGCGGCGATCTCCTCGGCGCGGTAGCGATAGGCCTCGGGCGCGGCGGCGGTGAGTGCGCTGTCCGGTTCGGCGAGCCAGGCCGCGGCCTCGCGCATCATCGCGGCCAGCACGCCGGGCGCTTCGAGGCGCCACGCCGCGGAGCTGGTGTGGCCGATCGCGGCCCGGGCGCGGCGCACCTCGTCCGGGTCGCCTTCGCACGGGATCAACCGCACCCGGCTGCGTACCGCGGGGTCGACCAGGTGCGGGTCGTCGTTGGCGGTGAGCACGAGCGTGTGCGTCGGGGTGAAGGTTACCGGGTTGCGGTTCATCTGGTTGCCGGTGAGGTCGCCGCCGCCGGTGAGCTGCTTGAGGCTCTCCTTGCCGGCGCGACTGTCGCGGGGGCCTTCGTCGATGAACGACAGCCGGCGGCCCATCAGCGCGTACACGATGCTGGCGTGGGCTTTGTCGGCGCCGCCGAGCAGCCGCGGGTCGGCGGCATGGGCGTAGGAGCCGAGCACGCCCATCAGCAGCGCGATCGCCTGCGTCTTGCCGCGGCCCTGGTCGCCGACGAGGATCGGCATGGCGCGGTCGGCGTAGCCGGTGAAGGCGATCGAGAGCACCCGCAGCGCCCAGGCCCGCAGTTCGGGGTCGGGCCAGACGGCGGCGGTGAAGGCGTCCCACAGCGGCGTGGGCCGGACGTCGGGCCGGACCGCGGCGGAGTGCAGGTGCGGCGTGGCCGGGTCGACGAGCGCGGCGGTGGGCTGTTCGCGGCTGGCGCGCAGGTCCCAGGCCAGGCCGCCGGCCCACAGCAGCCACGGTTCGCGGTCGAGTTCGGTGATCGCCAGGGTGGCGGGGTGCACGCCGCCGGCTACGACGGCGCGGATCTTCTTGGCGATCGATCCGGACGTCCCGCCGGACATGAACCGGCGGCGGCGTTCGGCCTGGCTGCGCGCCTCGCTGCCTTTCTCGGCGTCCGGGTTGCCGCGTGGCATGAGCCCGGCGGCGAGCGAGATCGCCCATTCGGCGAGGTCGGGGCGGGTTTCCCAGCTGTCAGCGCAGCGCAGCAGCCACGTGCCGGAGTCATACGCGTAGCGAAGCGCCGGCCACACCCGCTCGAGCACCGCTTCGGCGAGCGGCTGGTCGAGGTCGGCGCGGGGGTCGAACAGTTGCGCGCCGATGAACGCCACCGGGTGGATGCGCCGGGGCGGTTCGACGGCGTCCGGCAGCGGTTCAGCCGGCGCGGCGGGGTCGGGGCGGCGGTCGTCGGCCGGTGCCGGCGCGGGGACGGTGAACGACCCGATCAGCAGGCACGGGTCGGCAGTGACCTGGCTCGGGCCGACGGCGGTGACGGCCTTGCGGGCGGAGGTGAGCAGCATCCGCGCCCACTCCTCGGCGCGGTCCTCGCCGGC
>Ga0157369_10000691_pt1 | contig 43536 bp, 39 predicted proteins | sample C25metaG_FD_113461 | JGI IMG/M metagenome (GOLD analysis project Ga0157369, IMG submission 113461) | Corn rhizosphere microbial communities from Kellogg Biological Station, Michigan, USA - C2-5 metaG | ecosystem: Host-associated > Plants > Roots > Rhizosphere > Soil | place: USA: Michigan... | reverse complement strand
GGCCCCACCGGTCGCCGCCGCTTTTATTATCGACGGAAAGGAAAGACTGTCAGTGACGGACCGGGTGCCGCGTCGCGGCCTTGATGCGCTGGGTATCGTAACGGGCGCAGAAATCTTCTGGAATCTCACCACCGCGCCGTTGGTGGAGCATGCCGTTCGTCGGGGCGAGGGCCTGCTCGCCAAGGGCGGTCCTCTGGTCGTGCGCACCGGAAAGCACACCGGCCGAAGCGCGCAGGACAAGTTCACGGTCAAGGATTCGCTGACGGAGAATGTGATCTGGTGGAACAACGGCAACAAGCCGATGGATCCCGCGGCGTTCGATCGCCTCTACGACGATTTCATGCTGGCGCTGGCCGACAAGGACCAGCTCTACGTCGCCGACCTTTACGGCGGGTCGCAGCCCGAGCACCGCGTGCGCGTTCGCGTGGTCAATGAGCTCGCCTGGCATAACCTGTTCATCCGGACTTTGCTGGTTCGACCGGAAGCGGACGAACTGCCTGGCTTCGACCCCGAGTTCCTGATCATCGACCTGCCGAGCTTCCGCGCCGATCCCGAGCGCCATGGCTCCCGCAGCGAGACGGTCGTCGCGGTCAATTTCTCGAAGAAAGTCATCCTGATCGGCGGCACGTCGTATGCGGGCGAAATGAAGAAGTCGGTATTTGGCCTGCTGAATTTCATCCTTCCTCCACAGGGCATCATGCCGATGCACTGCTCGGCGAACATTGGGCCCAAGGGCGACACTGCCGTCTTCTTCGGCCTGTCCGGCACGGGCAAGACGACGCTTTCGGCCGATCCGAACCGCACGCTCATCGGGGACGACGAGCATGGCTGGTCGGACACTGCGGTCTTCAACTTCGAAGGCGGCTGCTACGCGAAGATGATCCGCCTGTCGGCTGAGTCCGAGCCGGAAATCTACGCGACGACCAAGCGCTTCGGCACCGTTCTCGAGAATGTCGTGATCGACCTCGAGACCCGCGAGCTCGACCTCGACGATCCGAAATTCGCGGAGAATAGCCGCGGCGCTTACCCGATCGACTTCATTCCGAATTCGTCGGCCGACAATCTCGGACCGGTCCCGAAGAATGTCGTGATGCTTACCGCGGACGCATTCGGTGTCCTCCCGCCGATCGCGAAACTGACGCCCGACCAGGCGATGTATCACTTCCTATCGGGCTACACTGCAAAGGTCGCCGGCACCGAGATCGGCGTCACCGAGCCGCAGGCGACTTTCTCGACCTGCTTCGGCGCGCCCTTCATGCCGCGCCATCCCTCGATTTACGGCAACCTGCTCAAGGAGCGGATCGCCAAGGGCGGGGTGGACTGCTGGCTGGTCAACACCGGCTGGACGGGCGGAAAATTCGGAGTTGGCAAGCGCATGCCGATCAAGGAAACGCGCGCGCTTCTGAACGCAGCCCTCGACGGTAGCCTGAAGAACGCCGAGTTCCGCAAGGACCCGAACTTCGGCTTCGAAGTTCCGGTCGCCGTTCCCGGAGTCGACGGCAAGCTGCTCGACCCCCGCGGCACCTGGTCGAACCCTGCCGACTATGACGCGATGGCCGCGAAGCTCGTCGATCTCTTCGTCGAGAATTTCGCGCAATTCGCAGACGCAGTCGACGAAGGCGTCAGGCAAGCGGCGCCGAAGGTGACCAACGGGCAAGCGCAACAACAAGCGCAAAGCGCCGCAGCCCAAACCACGACAGCTTAGGCCCGATCAGCGGTCGGGCCCTCCCAAAGGACCCGATCGATGACCGAATATCGCCCCCGGCTATTTCATACCGACGCCGAGATCGCGCATCTCGGCGAAGGACTTCTCGCGTGCACCCTGGCCCGCGCCGAATGGACTCACGAAGCTCATCTTGCGGCGGCGACCTATCTCTTGCTGAAGCGCCCGGACGTCGACTTAGAGCGTGAGCTTCCCGGCATCATCCGCCGATTCAATGAAAGCGTCGGCGGCGTGAATAGCGACAGTGAAGGATATCACGAGACGATCACGCGAGTGTTCCTTCGCGGCGTTCGCTTGTTCCTTGAGGAAGTGGATATTTCCGGTCCAATTCACAGACTCGTCAACGAGCTGCTGTACTCGCCGGCGGGCCGGCGCGACTGGCCGTTGCGATTCTATTCGCCCGAGCGCTTGTTCTCCGTCGAGGCCCGCCGGCATTTCGTAGAACCCGACCTGCGGGCGTTTCCTTGACGCGGAGGATGTGAACAGGAAGGAAGATTGGGGGAGGGTTGAGCATGAAATTCCTGGGGTATGTCGCTGCTGCCCTGTTGGCGACAGCTTTCCTGAACTCACCTTCGATGGCCGCCGCTGCCGTCAAGCAAGCGCCGACCAGCGCGGATGCGCGGCTCAAGGCACTCTATGAGAGTTACGCCGCTTGGGACGCCAAGGAGTCGGGCTATTTCGAGGACAGCCGCGGCGAAATCGAAAGCACCGCTTATCTCGCGCGCGTCGACGCGGCCTCGCAGCTTCGCCGTGCCGCGCACCTCCAGGACCTGCTCAATCAGCTGAACGCCATTCAGGTCGCGCAGCTCTCGCCCGACGAAAAGGTCAATGCCGCCGTCTTCCGGACCCTGCTCGAGAACCAGGTTTCGGACGCGCATTTCCGCACGTGGGAGATGCCGTTCAACAGCGACAGCTCGTTCTGGACCTATCTCGACGCATCGCAGGAGTTTGACGACATAGCCGGCTACCGCCGGTACATCGCGCGGTTGCGCGACATTCCGCGCTATTTCGACGAGCAGATCGTCAACATGCGCGCGGGATTGGCGCGTGGCTTCAGCGTTCCAAGGGCCACGCTGACCGGCCGCGATCAATCGGTCGCGGCCTTCATTGTGGACGATCCTCAAAAAAGCAGCTTCTATAAGCCCTTCGAAAGCTTTCCTTCGAATGTTCCCGCCGCCGACCAAGAGGCGCTCCGGGCCGAAGCGAAGGCCGCGATCCAACAATCGGTCATGCCAGCGTACCGCAAGCTCCTGGCCTTCATCCGCGACGATTACATTCCGCATACCCGGACCACGATTTCGGCCCACGATCTGCCCGACGGGGACGCTTTCTACAGAGCACAGATCCGCGAGTTCACCACGACCGACATGACTCCCGAACAGATTCATCAAATCGGGCTTCAGGAGGTCACGCGCATCAATGCCGAGATGGAAAAGACGATGCGGGCGACCGGGTTCAAAAGCGCTATGCCGGAGTTCCTGCACTTCCTGAAAACCGACCCGCAATTCTACGCCAAGACGCCTGACGAGCTGCTCGGCGTGTCATCCTATGTCGCCAAGCGGGTAGACGGGGTGATCGGCCAGCATTTCGGCCTGCTTCCCCGCAAGCGATTCGGAATTATCCCGGTGCCCGCGGCGCTGGCGCCATTTTACACCTCGGGACGCGGCGGGCTCGAGAATTGCATGATGAACACTTATGACCTGCCGGTCCGGCCGCTCTACAATATCCCGGTCTTGACGCTTCACGAATGCGAACCGGGCCATAGCTTCCAGCAGGCGATTTCCTCGGAGCAGAAGTCGCTGCCGGCGTTTCGCCGCAATCTCTATTTCTCAGGCATGGGCGAGGGCTGGGGACTCTACTGCGAATGGCTTGGTGACGAGCTAGGCATCTATCGGACGCCGTATGAGAAATTTGGCCAATTGAGCTACGACATGTGGCGGGCGGCGCGCCTTGTCATCGACACCGGAATTCACCAGCAAGGCTGGTCGCGGCAGCAAGCGATCGATTACCTCGCGAGCCATACCGCGCTGACCCAGCACGAGGTCGAGACCGAGGTCGACCGGTACATCAGCTGGCCCGGACAGGCGCTCGCCTACAAGCTGGGCGAGCTGACGATCCTTCGCTTGCGTCAGGAGGCTGAAACGACGCTCGGTCCCAGGTTCGACGAGCGGAGCTTCCATGACACGATCCTCGCGCTCGGGTCAGTGCCTCTCAATGTGCTCGAATATCAAATGCATGTTTGGATTCGGCGGCAACAGGAAACTAGGCCCGCGGGAGTGCGTGCTCCGGCTCGACCTTGAGGCAATTCCCCTCGACGTCGACAATCCTGACGCGCTCCCCAACTGCGGCGGGACCGCCTCGGGCCGGCCAGACGCTATCGCCGACCCGCACGCGCCCGCCGTTCGAGTCGATCGGCTCGGCTACGACGACGACCTTGCCCAGAAGCCGGCCGACGCGATCGTTGAGCAGCGGATCGCTGCTGTAATCGTAGCGATAGGAGTAGGCGTAGCGCCCGCCGACTTTCGCCGACAGGAAGGCGAGAGCCGCGAATAAGGCGAGCTGTGCGGCGAGGGGAATTCCCACGAGCAATGTCACAAGGCCGGTCGCAATCGCCGCCCCGCCGATGAACACCAGAAAGAATCCGGGCGCGATCAACTCGGCGATCAGCAGCACGACGCCGCCGATCAGCCAGAGCCATTCGAAGTCGAAAGGGAGCCCGTCCATTCTTATGATTTGGGAACGCTCGGCGGGATGGGCTTCGGCTTCGGCGGAACGCTCGAGCCGCCGCCGACAGCCTCCTTCGCCAACTCGGCAATCCCCCCGAGCGTCCCGATCAGCTGGGTCGCTTCCACGGGGAACAGGATCGTCTTCGCATTGGGCGAGCGCGCGAATTCGGCGACGGCTTCGACATATTTCTGTGCGATGAAGTAGTTGATCGCTTGGCTGCTGCCGGATTCAATCGCATCGCTGACAGCCTTCGTAGCCGACGCCTCGGCTTGCGCGGCGCGCTCGCGGGCCTCGGCTTCGCGGAACGCGGCTTCGCGTCCGCCCTCGGCTTCGAGGATCGCCGACTGCTTCTCGCCCTCGGCTTTAAGGATCGCCGATTGACGCATGCCCTCGGCTTCCAGGATGACTGCGCGCTTCTCTCGCTCGGCCTTCATCTGCCGGGTCATCGCGTTGACGATGTCCTGCGGCGGTCGAATGTCGCGCAGCTCGACGCGTGTGATCTTCACGCCCCAATTCTCGGTCGCGTTGTCGACCACCGCAAGTAGCCGGGTGTTGATCTCGTCCCGCTTCGACAAAGTCTCGTCGAGGTCCATCGAGCCCATCACCGTGCGCAGGTTGGTCGTCGAAAGCGCCATGATCGCCGTGTAGAGGTCACTGACCTCGTATGCGGCTTTTGCTGCATCGAGCACCTGGAAGAAGACGACGCCGTCGACCGCGACCATCGCATTGTCCTTGGTGATGATCTCCTGGCCCGGGATGTCGAGCACCTGCTCCATCATGTTGATCCGCCGGCCGACGCGGTAAAAGAAGGGCGTCACGTAGTTGAAGCCGGGCTCCGCCACGCGGACGAAGCGACCGAAATGCTCGATCGTGTAGCGGTAGCCCTGGCGGACGATTTTCACGCCCATCATCACGTACAAAAGCACAAGAACCGCGACCGCGGCCATGAAAGTCGTCAGCATGTCTCTTCCCCGGTGTCCCTTATTCAGGGCATGATGCGACGGTCATGGCTCTAGCGGAAGAAAAAAGCGACAGAGGCGTCGATCTCTTCGCCGTGCGGTCGCTGTTGTTCCTGCCCGCGTCAAACCCGCGCGCAATCGCCAAGGCGCGGGAAGCGGGCGCTGATCTCGTCATCCTCGATCTCGAAGATGCGGTGAAGCCGGAGGACAAGCAGGCGGCACGCAGGGCGGCGGTCGAAGCCGTCTCAAGCGCGTGGCCGGTGCCCATGGCAGTCCGCGTGAACGGTGTCGGCACTGAATGGCACTCGCTCGATCTCGATGCGGTGGCAAAATCAAAGGCTGACTTGATCGTCATCCCTCGCGCAGTCTCGGCGCATCTTGTCCGTGGCATTGCCGAAGCGGGCTCAAAGCCCGTGCTTGCGATGATCGAAACAGCGGCGGGCGTGATTGCGGCAGCGGAGATTGCACCGGAGACGGCGGGGCTGATTGCGGGCACGAACGACCTACGCGCTGACCTTCGCCTGCCGCTCGATGCTACGCGGCAGCCCATCTCGGCCTCGCTCCAGCTGATCGTCCTTGCCGCCCGCGCGGCGGGGGTCGCGGTATTCGACGGCGTGTTCAACAACCTCGAGGACGGCGACGGCTTCCTCCGCGAGGCGGAAGAGGGCAGGGGCTTCGGCTTCGACGGCAAAAGCTTGATCCATCCCAACCAGATCGCTCCCTGCCACCGCGCATTCGCGCCAAGCGCCGCCGAACTTCAGCGAGCACACGAACTCATCGAGGCCTTCCAGGGCGGAGCGGAGCGCTTCGGCAACGAGATGATCGAGCGAATGCACGTCGAAGCCGCGCAAAGACTATTGGAAAGAGCCAAGTCCTAGCGAGGCTTGGCGAATCGGCCTTTGCCTGTCATGGGCCGATATGGCCCAACTCAACGACGCCTCGGATATTCCGCTCGGACTGACGTTCGACGACGTTCTTTTGCAGCCGCTAGAATCCTCGGTTCTGCCGAGCCAGGCGGACACCAAGACCTTCCTGACGCGCGAAATTCCGCTGAACATTCCGATCCTGTCATCGGCGATGGACACGGTGACCGAAGCCGACATGGCGATCGCGCTCGCACAGCTGGGCGGAATCGGGGTTCTTCACCGCAATCTGACTGTCGAGGAACAAGCCCTGGCCGTTCGACAGGTCAAGCGCTTCGAGAGCGGGATGGTGGTCAACCCGATCACCATGACTCCAAGCCAGACGCTCGCCGAAGCGCTCGAGCTGATGCAGAGCCATCGTATCAGCGGAATTCCGATCGTCGAGAAGTCCGGCAAGCTTTGCGGAATCCTAACGAACCGAGACGTTCGGTTTGCGGAAAGCCCTAAGCAGCCGGTCAGCGAGCTGATGACAAGGGAGAACCTCGCAACCGTTCCGATTGGGACCAGCGAAGCCGAGGCACGGCGCATTCTCCATCAGCGGCGGATCGAGAAGCTGCTGGTCGTCGATCAGGACGATCATTGCGTTGGCCTCATCACCGTCAAGGATATCGAGAAGTCCGTCGCGGCACCGTTTGCGACAAAAGACACTGAAGGTCGGCTCCGTGTTGCTGCGGCCACGACTGTCGGCGATGCCGGATTTGAGCGCTCGGAAGCGCTGATTGACGCGGGTTGCGACTGCATCGTGATCGACACGGCGCACGGCCATAACACCGACGTCGCCAAGGCCGTCGAGCGAGTGAAGACGGTGTCGAACTCGGTCCAGGTCGTTGCCGGCAATGTGGCGACCGCTGATGCGGCCAAAGCGCTTGCCGACGCGGGTGCCGATGCGATCAAGGTGGGGATTGGCCCCGGCTCGATCTGCACCACCCGGATCGTCGCCGGCGTCGGCGTTCCCCAGCTGACCGCGGTGATGGATGCGGCCCGTGCCGCGAACGGCATTCCCGTCATCGCCGACGGAGGAATCCGTACCAGCGGCGACATTGCAAAGGCGCTTGCCGCGGGAGCTTCGGCTGTCATGGTCGGATCGCTTCTCGCGGGCACTGAGGAAGCACCTGGCGAAACCTTCCTCTATCAGGGCCGCAGCTACAAATCCTATCGCGGCATGGGCTCCGTCGGCGCGATGGCGCGCGGCTCGGCCGACCGCTATTTCCAGCAGGACATCAAGGATCACCTGAAGCTCGTCCCCGAGGGCATCGAGGGCCAGGTGCCCTACAAGGGTCCAGTTCGCGAGATTATCCACCAGCTGGTCGGCGGGGTGAAGGCGGCGATGGGCTACACGGGATCGCGAACCATCGGCGAGCTTCAGAAGCGCGCGAGGTTCGTCCGAATCACCAATGCGGGACTGTCTGAAAGCCACGTCCACGACGTCGCGATCACCCGCGAGGCGCCCAATTATCCGACCCGCTGAGCGATGACGCCCGCGGCTCGCCTGCAGGCGGCAATCGAGATCCTCGACGAGGTTATCGTCTCCGCGCGCGACGAGGGCTCGCCGGCCGACGCAATCGTAACACGCTATTTCAAGCATCGTCGCTACGCGGGATCGAAGGATCGGCGTGCTGTGCGTGAGCTCGTCTTTCGCGCGATCAGGCGTTCCGCCGAACGTCCGGAGAGCGGGCGCTCGGCACTCCTGGGCTTGACCGAAGACGAACCGGCGCTCGTCGATCTGTTCGGCGAAACGAGAGGCCCGGAGCCTCGACGGGAGGATGAGTCCGTCGCTCAGGCGAGCATCGTTCCCGAATGGCTCGTCCCGGAACTGTCGCCGCTTGTGGGTCCGGACGAATGGTCCGCACTGGTGGAACGCGCACCGCTCGATCTTCGGGTGAATGTTGCGAAGGCCTCCCGCGACGAACTGGGGAGCGAATTCCCGGAAGGGGAGCCGACCCCGATCAGTCCGTGGGGAATTCGACTCCCTGTCGATACCAGAATCGACGATCATCCGGCTTCCAAAGCCGGGTTGGTCGAGGTTCAGGACGAAGGCAGCCAGCTGATTGCGCTCGCCTGCGGGGCGGAGAATGGACAGCACATCATCGATCTCTGCGCGGGAGCAGGAGGAAAGGCCCTCGCGCTAGCCGCCGCGGCGCCGGATGCGGCGATTCTCGCGACCGACAGCAACCGCGTCCGGCTGTCCAGGCTTGCACCTCGAGCGGAAAAAGCAGGCGCAAGGATCGAGACTTTGTTGCTCAATCCACCAAACGAGCTCGAACTGCTTGCCGGCTGGCACAACGCTATCGACGTCGTCCTCGTCGACGCACCGTGCTCGGGCAGCGGCACCTGGCGCCGCAATCCTGAGGGCCGCTGGCGCTTGACCACAGAACGGCTCGACCGGCTCGTCGCCGTCCAAGTGCGCCTCCTCGATATCGCCGCCGAATTGGTTCGCCCCGGCGGGCATCTTGTCTATGCGGTCTGCTCACTCCTGTCCCGCGAAGGGGCAGGACAGATCGAAGGCTTCCTCGACCGCCATTCATCGTGGATTAGTGAGGACGCGGGCATTGCTGCCGGCCGTTCGGATGGCGCCGGGCGGTTGTTGACCCCGGCGCACGATCGCACAGACGGCTTTTTCGTCGCGCGGCTACGGCGTCCGTGCTAGGCCACGGAGGCGAGAAGTGGAGAAGTTGATGAAGTCCCTGTCCAGTCTTCTGCTTGCCGGTTTGGTCGCGGCCGCGGTCGCGGCTCCTGTCACCGCGCAACGGTCGGACGACCAGATCCAGCCCAAGTCGGTCGAGCTCATGCATCGGGGACAGGCATTGATGTCCGCGGGCAAGCTCGAAGACGCAGAGAATGCGCTCGAGACTGCGCTCGCAGTCGATCCGCGCAATCGCTGGGCTTATGTCGATCTGGCGCGAGTTGCGGAGCGGCAGCATCTATTCGGCAAGGCGATGCGGATGACCGAGAAGGCCCTGCTTATCGAGCCTAACGATCCCGACGCAATCGCCGTCCAGGGTGAAGCGATGGTCGAGATGGGTGCGACGGCGCGGGCGCAGGAAAATCTGCAGAAGCTTCAGTCAATCTGTGGGGCGAAGGGTTGCCCTCAGGTTGCTCAGCTGTCGGCGGCTATCTCACGCGGTCCGACCGTCGCTTCGGCCAAAGCGCCCGATACTCCCAAGAAGGACTGACGCGTCAGCTCAGCGCCCGCGCGAGCTTCACCCATTCCTCGACGCTGAGCGTCTCCGCGCGGCGCTGTGCGTCGATGCCCAGCGATTGCGCAGCCTCAAGCGCGCCCGGAACGGCCTTGAGGCTCGAGCGAAGCATCTTCCGCCTTTGCCCGAAGGCAGCTTCCGTCAGGCGCTCGATCACCCTTAGCTGGACGCCCGCCGGCTGCTCCGCTGGAACAATATGAACAATGGCCGAGCTCACCCTTGGCGGAGGGACGAAGGCGGAGCGCTTCACCCCCATCGCGATTCGCGGGCGCGAGCGCCATTGCGCAGCGACCGATAACCTTCCGTAGGCGTCGCTTCCGGGCGCGGCGACGATGCGGTCCGCGACTTCCTTCTGAAACATCAGAGTCAGGGATTGCCACCAAGGTGGCCAATCGCCGGCCAGCCACTTCAGCAAGAGCGCGGTGCCGACGTTGTACGGGAGGTTCGCGACAACGTGTGCGCCAATGCCGGCGAGCTCCCGCGCATCGACCTTTAGCGCGTCCGCCTCGACGATCCTGAGGCGGCTTTCGAATTCCCGCTCGAGTTCAGTGAGCGCCGGGATACATCGGCGATCTCGCTCTACGGCGACGACGGATGCGCCTGCATCGAGCAGCGCGCGCGTGAGGCCGCCCGGTCCGGGACCGACTTCATATACCGTTTGGCCCTCCAGATTGCCCGGAACGGCTGCAATCCGCGCAAGCAACTGGCGATCGAGGATGAAATTCTGCCCGAGCGCCTTGCTGGCGCTGAGCCCGTGGCGAGCGATGACCTCCCGAAGGGGCTCGACTTGAGCGCTCAAGCGACCTCGGAACGGAGCAAGGCGTTTTGCGCCGCCATCCGGATCGCCGCCGCCATGGGCCGCGGATCGGCGCGATCCTGGCCGGCGATGTCGAATGCAGTCCCGTGATCGGGCGCGGTCCGGACGATCGGAAGCCCCAGCGTGACGTTCACGGCGTCCTCGAAGTGAAGTGCCTTGATCGGGATCAGCGCCTGATCGTGGTACATGCAGAGCGCAGCATCGTAATTGGCTCGAGCGCGCGTGTGGAACATCGTATCGGCCGGATGCGGCCCGCTGACTCGCCAACCCTCGGCGGCGAGCGCGGCGATCGCAGGTTCGATGATTTCGACTTCCTCGATACCCAAACGGCCGCCCTCGCCGGCGTGCGGGTTCAAACCCGAAATCGCAAGCCGTGGTTCGGGAATGCCGAAGTTGCGCTGCAATCCCCTCAGCGCAGCGCGACCGCGCGATTCAATCAATGCGCTGGTTAGGTGACTCGGGACCTCGGACAGGGGGAGGTGGGTAGTTACCGGTACAGTCCTCAGCGTGGGACCGGCCAGCATCATCACGACATTGCCCGGCGAAACTCCGCAGCGCTCGGCAACAAATTCGGTCTGTCCGGGGTGCTGAAAGCCGATCGAGTAGAGCTGTTCCTTCGCGACTGGTCCCGTCACGACCGCAACGGCCGATCCCGATCGCGTGAGTCCGACAGCAATCTCAAGCGAATCGAGCGAGCAATGGGCGCCGGCGACACTAGGGTGTCCCGGCGTATCGGCGTGCGGCGCATTCAGCTGGATTAGCGGCAACCCGACATCGAAAGCCGGATCGGCCTGGCGGGGATCGTCGATGACCTCGATCGGGCCGTCCCACACGGCCGCAACCGATCGCGGATCGCCGATTGCGACGAACGGCGGCAGCCGGAACTCGTCTCTCGAGTCCCAGCATTTGGCGATCACTTCGGGACCGATTCCCGCCGGATCCCCGAGGGAGATCGCGAGCGGTAGGGACGGCGCTGCCGACATGGGAGCAGCCCTTATCGGAATTGTTACGCTAGCGGTATTCGATAACGGCGTCGCGGCGAAGGTCGGCCAGATACCGGCGGGAGCGCATATTCACTCGCTCCTGGTTGATCTGATTGTAGACGTCGTCGAAGCTCGGCACGGTCGGATCGGGTTGATCGCGTCCGCAAACCACCAGAACGCGGACCGAATCTTCGATCGATCCAAAAGGAACAGTCGCCTGTCCGACCTGAAGCGGCGTAACCAGTTCCTGCATGGTGGCCGGCAGGTCGCGGGTCTTGATGTTGTCGCTCTGAACGACTTCGGCGTGGAAATCGGCACCGATCTTCTCGGCGCCGCCACAACCCCCGATATTGCGAGTCGCGCTGACGAATTGCTCGACGACCGGCTCGGCCTGCTGGCGGGTCGTCCCCTTCGGGAATTTCAGCGAGATTTGCTTGAGGCTGAGCACTGCGTCGCGCGGGTCGGGGGTGAGGATCTTGCGCGTATCCTGGACGGCGATGATCGAAACGCCACCCGCTACGGGAATCGGGCTGCTGATCGTATCCGGGCCCATCCCGCGAAGGACATCGGCAATTGGGCCGGGAAGCTGCTCCGGACGGACCCAGCCGAGGTCGCCGCCCACGGCTGCCGTCGACGCCTCGGAATATTGCCTGGCGAAGGCCTGAAACGAGGCACCGTGCTTGAGCTGGTCGAGGATCTGGTTGGCCTTCTGGAGCGTCTGGTCCTGGGTGTACGGAGTCGCCGAAAGGAAAATTTCGCCGACGCGATATTGTTCGGTTCCCTTCGACTTGTTGAGCTGGTTAAGGACCGCATTCACCTCGTCATCGCCGACGCTAACTCCATCTTCGATCTTGGCTTGCTGCAGCCGGGCCCAGGCGATCTCGCCCTGGACTTGGCGGCGGAGCGACTGGATCGACGAACCGTGGGTCTCAAGGTACGACGCCATCTGGTCGGGGGTCTGCTTTGAATCCTTCGCAACCCGGGCGATCGTCCGGTCGATGTCCGCCTTCTTGATATCGATTTTCTCGGTCTTGGCCGCCTGGATCTCGAGTGTCTCGTCGATGAGGTTGCTCAGGACCTGCTGACGAAGGGCATCGATCTGGTCGGCGGGAATCGGCTGTCCGCTCGCGATCGAAAGGAAGGCCAGGCGCTGGTCGACATCGGTCTGGGTGATGACGTCACCGTTGACGATCGCGGTCGCCTTGATGACCGGCGGCATCACGCTGGCGAACAGCTCCGGGTTCTCCGGAAGGTGAAGCGACTGGCTGCTGTTGACCGGCTGCGAGTCCTGGTCGTCGGCCTGCTGCGCGGCTGCGCCCGAGGCAATACCGAGGAGCACGGCCGCGCCAAGGCACAGCGCACGCGTGGAATTCAGTCGAAAAGCTCGTGCCACGATTTGATAAATTCCTTTGATTCGCAGCCAGGTGCTGGTGGTTGCCGTTTATTCAGGCCCGCTGAACGCAGGCTTAGCGGCCAATGCCCTTGAATGCCAAGTGAAGTCCGAAGGTGTTCCCCGCGCGGAAGGTGCCGATCCGCTCATAGTCGCGCTTCCAGGTGAGTCCAACCTCCAGACAATCGTCCTCATATTGAATGCCGAGCCGCGACCGGACCGGCTCGAATCCGTCAGCGAGCGACAGCGGATCTTCTTTCTTGTCGGTGAGGTCGATCACTGTCGCTCCGAAGATCGACCAATAGCGCGTGAACAGGATTCGCCCGGCTAACCGAACTTCCTCGACGTCGCGCAAATCTTCGATCGACGGGTCGATGTTCCGATTGAGCTTCAGATAGCCGACCTGGGCATAGGTTTGGGTCGTGCCGATGGTGAGATCGATTTCGTTCCGCCGGACGGCAAAATTGCCCTTGTCGATCCGGAACCGGTGGGTGATGTCGATGAAGCGGCCGTAGCGGATGCTGGTCCGTCCGACGATGTCGGACACGCGATCGGTAAGTCCGGTTCCCTCGGGAAAAATGTCGGCTCGGTGGACCAGCCGGAGGCTCTGGCCGATGGTGGTCTCGATCGACAGGTTCTTGCGGTCCAGCGACCAGTCGAAGCCGTAGGTGAGCCGCGACGCGTCTTCCCAGCGGTCGTAGCCCGGGAAGCGATTGAGCGCGAACAGGTTGCTGTCCTCCAGATCGATCGAGCGCGCATCCTCGTTCGGAATGTCCAGGTTCGGCGTAGCCGGCGTAAGCACCAGCTGGACTCGCGGAACGAGCCGCTGGATGCCGCCCAGCAACGGCCCCACGAAAGGCCATTTCACGTCGGCGGCGAGCGCGCCGATCAGACGCGTGTGCCAGCCGTTGGTCCCGCTGTAGATCGGAACCAATGTGCTCTCGGCGTCGTCGGTATGATAGACGTCGCCGCGACCGTAAGCGGTCAGCGTCAATTCCTGGCCCCACGGCGTAAGACGCCGCAAATCCCATTCTCCGCTCACAAATGCCCGCTGCGTATCCTGTCCATCGATGCGGAGGATCGACAGGCTGTTGCCCTGAAGCTGAAGCACGCCGCCAGCCACGTCCTCCTTGCGGAAGCGCGCATCGATAGCGGGAAGGGCGATCGGGATTTGCTTCTCCTTGTCGTCCGCGCGGAGGCCTTCGAAAGCCCACCCGGCGATCGTGATGTAGGAATCGGGGCTGATCCGCTCGACATTGACGACGTTGCGGAGGTTGTCGTCGTTGGTGATGTCGTACCGCCGGGTCAGCGTCTTGTCGCTGGAGACACGAAGCGACGTGGTAATGCTCCAGAGCGGGTCGAGCTGCGCCTTTCCATTCGCCTCGAAATAGCCGCGAAATCCCCGCCGGGTGGACGTGACGTTGGGGTCGATGCTCTCGATCGTGCCGTAGGTGAGAAAGCCTCCGACCTGGAAAGCGCCCCAGCGGTCGAGCTGCCGATATTTGGCCTCGATGGCCGGGAACACGCCCGTGTAGACGTGCGGAGTCAGCGTAAAGTCGCGGTTGGGGCCGATCTGCCAGTGAAAGGGCTCGGCGACCTCGAACCCTTTCTTGCTCGAAACGCTGAAGTCGGGGGCCAGCCAGCCGGTCGCCCCGTCGTTGCCGCGAGCGACATTGAAGATGGGAAGGAGCGGCACGGTGATTCCGAACAGCTGCAGCCGTCCACCCACGAAGCGTACCTTGCCCGTCGAGGGATCGTCGATGACGCGCGCCGCCGTAATCGCCCAGCTGGGCCGCTTCGGACAGCCGGTTGCCGTCCTGACCGGGCAGGGCGAGTAGATCGCATTCTCGAGCGTCGTGACATTGTCGTTGCGCGTGCCGCGGGAGGCAGCGACGCGTGCTCCGCTCTCCAGCACGACCATCAGGTTCTCGACCGTGCCGTCGCGAAGGGTATCGGTCAGTTCGACCTTGTCACCGACGAGCTTGTCCCCTTGCGGGGTGACGAGGACAACGCTTCCCTGCGCGAAAACCTGGCCCGTCTTGCGGTTCCAAATCACCTGGTCGGCAGCGAGGTAATTGCCCTCGCGGTTCATCCGCACTTCGCCGCTTGCCGTCACCATGTCCGCGGCGTCGTCGTAGGTGACCTGATCGGCGCTGAAAGTGACGGTCTCGTCGGCGGGCGAAACCGCGGGCGTTACCGACTGCGCGGCCGCGGCAGTGGGCGCTGCGAGGAGCAGCGGGAGCGCCGACCACCAAACCAATCTCGCTCCCAACGCCGTTCGCCCGCCCAAAATCCCTGCCTTGCCAAGCGCTATCGCACCTCGAACGCGTGGCGACAATCATCTGCCGCCGCTTTTGCCAACACCAAAGTTGCATCCTAAAGGCTCTCGCGAACGTTCGCCTTTCAAGGATTGCCTCACATGCAAATTCGCTTCGCCGACGCTCGGCCCTCGGGAGAATATGCGCTGGTTCTGCCGGTCGCGGGCAAGGATCGCGCGCCGCTAGGCTCCCTCGGCGACGCGCAGCAGGCGGTCGGCGCCGCGCTCGACCGGCAGCGGTTTGAGGGGGAGGCATCGAGCGTCTCCGAGCAGTTCATCAACGAGGGCGGCACTGTTCGCCGGTTGCTGGTCGTCGGACTAGGCGCGGGAAGCAATGGCGGGGACGCCAGAGAAAAGCTCGGCGGGACTGCCGTCGCCCGGCTGCTGACCTCGGGCGAGAAGACCGCCGTGATTGACGTCAACGGTCTGGGGTACGACGCCGACGCCGCGGCCCGGGTCGCGCTTGCAGCCGCGTTGCGCTCCTGGCGGCACGACCGCTACCGGACCAAGCTCAAGGACAATCAGAAGCCGACCCTCGAGGAGATCGTCATCGTCGGCGGCAGCAGTGGTGCGGAGCAACGCTACACGAGCCGGTGGGCGCCGGTCGTCGAAGGCGTATCGCTCACCCGCGAGCTGGTCACCGAGCCCGCCAACATCATCTATCCCGAGAGCTTCGTCGAGCGCGTGCGCAAGTCGCTCGACGGTTCCGGAGTCGAGATCGAGGTGCTCGACCGCGCGCAGATGGAAAAGCTCGGCATGGGAGCCCTGCTCGGCGTGGCTCAGGGCTCGGCCCGTGAGGCGCGGCTGATGATCCTGAAGTGGAACGGCGGCGGAGCAGGCCAGCCGACGGCCTTCGTAGGGAAGGGCGTAACCTTCGACACGGGCGGCATCTCGATCAAGCCGGCCGCGGGCATGGAAGCCATGAAGTGGGACATGGGCGGTGCTGGCGCGGTTGCGGGCGCGCTCAAGGCGCTTGCTCTCCGCAAGGCTAAAGCGAACGTCATCGGCATCTGCGGCCTGGTCGAGAATATGCCGGGCGGAAATGCCCAGCGCCCGGGCGACGTCGTGACCACCATGTCGGGCCAGACGGTGGAAGTCATCAACACCGACGCCGAAGGCCGGCTCGTACTCGCCGACGCGGTTTGCTACGTCCAGCGCAACTTCAAGCCGTCGACGGTTGTGGACCTGGCGACGCTGACCGGCGCGATCCTGATCAGTCTCGGTCACGAATGGGCAGGCCTGTTCTCGAACAACGAAGAGCTTGCGGGCGAGCTGACCAAGGCGGGCAACGAGTCCGGCGACAAGCTATGGCGGATGCCACTTGGCGAGCCGTTCGATCGGCTGATCGATTCGCCGATCGCCGACATGAAGAACGTTGGGCCGCGCGAAGGCGGGTCCATCACCGCGGCCCAGTTCATCCAGCGCTTCATCGAGAACGGCGTCAAATGGGCGCACGTCGATATGGCGGGCAAGGCCTGGTCGGACAAGGCGAGCTTCACCTACGAGAAGGGCGCAACCGGTTTCGGCGTGCGGCTGCTCGATCAATATGTCGCGGACGTTCTTGAAGGTTAAACGGCTCAGCGCTTGCAGGTCGACTTTTACCAGCTTGCCGGGACTCCTCCCGAACAGGTGATCGCGAGCATCGCGGACAAGCTGCTCGCCACCGGCGGGCGGCTGATCGTCGTGGCCGACGACGAGGTCTTTCTCGCGAGGCTGAACCGGATGCTGTGGGATCAGGCGCCGACGAGCTTCGTGCCGCATGACACCGCAGGCGGCGCGGATGACGCTCGCCAGCCGGTTCTGCTGACGACCAGCCCCGATGCCCCGAACCTCGCGCGAAACATGCTAATCGCCGACGGGGTCTGGCGCGAATCGGCGCTCTCCTACGATCGGAGCTTCTACTTGTTCGACAACGCCACGCTGGCGGGCGCCCGGGAGGCATGGAAATCGCTCGCTACGAATGAGGACGTCGAGCGGCGCTATTGGGCGCAGGAGAGCGGGAAATGGGTAAAGAAAGCTTGAGACTTGTCGCCGAGCCGGTGCGCGGCTAGGCGCGCTGCCAATTCCAACCCAACCTATTACCAGGAGATCGCCCGGTCATGGCCGTGACGCGCACCTTTTCGATCATCAAGCCCGATGCAACCCGCCGCAACCTGACCGGTGCCGTCACCAAGATGCTGGAGGATGCGGGCCTGCGGGTCGTCGCCTCCAAGCGAATCCACATGACCCGCGACCAGGCCGAGGGCTTCTACGCCGTCCACAAGGAGCGGCCGTTCTACAACGACCTCTGCACATTCATGACCTCCGGCCCGGTCGTGGTTCAAGTGCTCGAGGGCGACGACGCCGTGAAGCGCAACCGCGACGTGATGGGCGCGACCAACCCTGCGGACGCCGCCGAGGGAACGATCCGCAAGGCCTATGCGGAATCGATCGAGGCGAATTCCGTCCACGGTTCCGACAGCGACGACAATGCGGCGATTGAGATCGCCTTCTTCTTCAAGCCGAACGAGATCGTCGGCTAACGGTTCTCGCGGACGTAAGTCCAGCGGACGGGCTTGCTTCCGTCGAGCAGTGAGATTTCCGCTTCGAGCTTGTCGCCCTTGAGTTCGTAGCGGATGCGCTGCGGGTAATCGTGAGCGACGTTCGTGAATTCGACGGCTGTGGCGGAGATTTTGCGCACCGTGAACGGCACCGCGGGGCGGCCGCCTGGCGAAGCCATCAGGACGATCGAGCCGTCGGTAGCCCGTTCGACGCGCAGCTGCTCCCAGGATTTGAGCTTGTCGGCCACGCCCTCGCGCGATGCGCCGAGCATCAGTCCGGCCTTGGGCTCCATCCAGCATTCCTGGGTCCAATGGTCGCCTTCGACGAGGTCCCAGCATCCGGTCATGAAAGCGGGAAGGGCAGGCGGCTGTGCAGCGGCTGCGGCCGCGGCAGCAAGTAAAGGCAGGATCATCGTTCGGCCCTCGATGTGACAGACGATAATAGTCCGATTCGGGCTAGCCTGCCATCAGCTACAGCATCGGGCTGAGCGTCGCGAGGAGGTTCTGCCACAGGCGAAGCACGAGACCGTAATCGCCTACGTCCTCGCGGGAGACGCGATCGCACTCGGCGAGATAATCATCCTGCCGCTTACGCACTGCGGTTGCGAATGCATGGTCGTCGAACAGGATGTTGTTCTCGAAATTGAGCTCGAAGCTTCGGCGGTCGAGATTGGCGCTTCCAATCAATCCGACGCGGCGGTCGACGACCATCGTCTTGGCATGAAGCAATCCAGGGCGGAATTCGTAAATCTCGACGCCGGCATCGATCAGGTCCTTGTAATAGCTCCGGCTTGCTGCGGCCACGATCCAGTTGTCGTTGCGCTTGGGGAAGAGCATGAGGGTCCGGACCCCGCGCCGTCCCGCGGACGTCAGCGCAAACAGAAGCTGCTCGTCCGGAATGAAATAGGGCGTGGTGACCACGAGTTCCTCACGAGCCGTGTGGATCAGCTCCGAAAAGCAGGCGGGCATGGCGTCGAATTCCGCTGTCGGTCCCGTACCGAGCACCTGCGCGAGAATGTCACCGCTACCGCTGGAAGCCGGATCTGCCAGCAGCGAGCTGATGTCGTCTCCCTTCTCGGCGATCCAGTCGGAAACGAACAGATATTGGCACTGGGCAGCGACCGGCCCCTCCCACCGGCTCATGATGTCGACCCAGGGCGCATAGCGCGGCTTGATCCGGAACTCGGGGTCCGCGCCGTTCTGGCTCCCGCACCACGCCACCTTGTTATCGACGATCATCAGCTTCCGGTGATTGCGAAGGTCGACGCGCCCGCGAATGAGGGTCCACAAGGGATTGCCGACGGGGAGGGCAACGAGCACCTGGCAGCCGCCCTCGCGCATGTCTTTCCAATGCGACGAGCGGATCAGCCGCCGCGAGCCGAGCGCATCGGCGAGGAGCCTCACCTCGACACCGCGGCGCGCAGCCCGGATGAAGGCGTCCTTCAGCTTCACGCCGTTGTTGTCGGTCAACCAGATGTAAAAGCAGCCGTGAACGTTTTCCCGCGCGGCGTCGATGTCGGCGACCATATCGTCGATCGCGCTGTTGCTGTCGGAGGCGAGCCGAGCATGGTTCCCGGTAGTAGGGTCGAGCTTGTTGACGGACCGCGCCAGGGCAAAGGCGGCCCAATGCGCCGCGGCGGCCCGCTCGTCTCTGCATTCAAAGTTCCCGGACGGTCGGGGCAGTTGCGCGTTGATCTCACGGCCGCGCCTTCGCCGCCCTGCACTGATCCGGGTCTCACCCAGGAAGAAATAGAGGAGGACGCCGACGACCGGCAGCGCGAGGACGGCGATAATCCACGCCAGCCTGGATGCCGGTTCGCGGTGCGGCCGAAGCAGCGCGCGCATGATCGTCGCGGCGTCGGCGAGGAAGATGATGGCGGAGCTGATGGTCTCCCAGCTGAACATCGTCGCCTATGCCGCACATTGCGGCGCGGCTGTCCAGCTTCTCAGGCTTAGCCGCGGCTGAGACTTACCAAATGAAGCGAGCGGCCGCTGAACAGGCCGCCGCCCTTCCACATGTAGCGCAGGGTGTAGGTGCCCGACGCGCGCTTGTCCTTGCCCATCTCGACGTAGCGCGCATCGATTCGCGCGCGAGTGGCGAACGTCCGGTCCTTGGTTTCATTCTCATGCCCCTTGAGGGCCGATTCGACATCGCTGGCCTCGAGCTCGCCATCGCTTCCGACCTGAATGGGTGACGCCCCCGGAAGCGTGACAGTTAGCGATTCGAGCGCGTGGCTCGATTCGACCGGGCTGATCTCAAGCCTGGTCCCGTCATCCTCCCGCTTGCCGCGAAGAGTGAGCGGGATGGCCTGGTGCTGCTCGACGATTCGCGTTTCCTTGTCGTCGCTGCTGCTCTTCCAGCTGATCCAGACACCGATCGCCGAGACGATCAGCGCGGCGAGCGCGATCAATTCGCCGATATTGATCCAGCGACGCCGCGTGCGTTCCGATTCACTCTCGCTCATCGCCCTCCAGCTTCCAGCAAGCGACGCGGCGCGGCAAGCTCCCAGCTTTGCGCGATTCGGTTGCCGACGTGGTCCCAGTCGACGCCATCGCCCACGACGTTGATTGACACCCAGTTCGGCAGATAGGCAGGCTTCGAATAGGTCGCCGGATCGGCCTCGAGCAGCATTGCCTGCTCGTCGAGGCTACTCACCCGGACGCAAACGACGGTCTTGCCGTCGCCGTGGTGATTGTCCCGGAATTGCGCGAACTGCTTGCCCCCGACAAAGAAGGTGTGCTGCCCGTGGGACAGCCGCTCCTCGGTTTCAGGAAGCTCCAGCGCGACCTGGCGAATCATGGTCAGCGGGTCGGTCATCTCAGCACGAACTCGTTCAATATCTTGGGATATAGCTGATGCTCCGCAGCGAGCACGCGTTGTTCCAGCGTCGCCGGGGAATCACCTCGTTCGATGGGCACTTCCGCCCGGCCGAGGACATCGCCTGCATCCAGCTCTTCAGTGACGATGTGGACGGAACAGCCGCTGACGCTGTCGCGCGCCTCGAGCGCCCGCGCGTGAGTGTCGAGCCCGCGATATTTGGGGAGCAGGGAAGGGTGAATGTTGACGATCCGCCCCGCCCATTCGTTCACGAACCAGGGCGAGAGGATGCGCATGAATCCGGCGAGCGCGATGGTTCCGGCGCCATGATCTTCCAGGGCCGAAGACAGAGTCCGGTCAAATTGCTCCTTCTCGATGCCCTTGCTATCCAGCGCCCAGGTATGGAGGCCGTGCTGGCGAGCCCATTCCAGGCCTGGAGCTTGCGGCTTGTTCGAGGCAACCAATGCGACCTCGTAGTTACGAGCCTGCTCGACCAGGGCGCGCATGTTGCTTCCTCGGCCAGAGATCAGGATTGCGACGCGCTTCGGATCACGCATTGTGCGTCGCGGACCAATCCTCGAGTGAGTTCCACGTGCCCGCCTGTCCGTGGACCGTGCAGCCGCGCGATCCTTGCTCGATCCGGCCGATCTCGAAGACTCTTTCACCCGCGGCTTCGACGGAACAAGTGACGTCGGCAACCGCGTCGGGAGAGACGATTACGGCCATGCCGACGCCGCAGTTGAAGGTCCGAGCCATTTCCTCGGGGGCAATGTTCCCGCCTTGCTGCAGGAAGCCGAAAATCGCCGGCAGGTCCCACCGGCCAACATCTATCATTGCGTGACACGATTGAGGCAGAACTCGCGGAATATTCTCGAGAAGTCCGCCACCGGTGATGTGCGCGAGGCCTTTAATCTGCCTCTTCTGCGCGAGCGGAAGGAGTGACCGCACGTAAACCCGTGTCGGTTCCAGCAGGACTTCACTCAACGTCCGACCCGACTGACCCGGCAGGCGCTCGGCGAGGTTCCAGCCCTGTTGCTCGATGATCCGGCGGACGAGCGAGAAGCCGTTGCTGTGCACGCCGGAACTCGCGAGGCCGAGGATGGGGTCACCGGGCTCGATCTCCGCGCACGTCAGCACCTTGTCCCGCTCCACCGCGCCGACGCAGAAGCCGGCCAGGTCATAGTCACCGCCGGCGTACATGCCCGGCATCTCCGCGGTCTCACCGCCGATGAGCGCGCACCCCGCTTGCCGGCATCCTTCGGCGATCGAAGCGACGACGGCGGCCGCAACATCCTGCTCCAGCTTTCCTGTTGCGTAATAGTCGAGGAAAAAGAGGGGCTCGGCACCTTGGACGATGAGATCGTTGGCGCACATCGCGACCAGATCGATGCCGACGCCGTCGTGGCGCCCGGCCTCGATCGCGAGCTTGAGCTTGGTGCCGACGCCATCGTTTGCCGCGACCAGCAAAGGATCGGAATAGCCTGCGGCCTTGAGATCGAAGAATCCGCCGAACCCGCCCAGCTCCGCGTCAGCGCCCGGCCTGGAGGTCGAACGGGCAAGCGGGCCTATCGCCTTCACCAGCGCATTGCCGGCATCGATCGATACGCCGGCATCGGCATAGGTCAGGGGCTTTTGGCTCATTGGCGGCGGGCAGTAGAGACAAGCCGCTTGGATTTCCACGCCGTTGTCGCCAAAAGACCCCGCGAATGCTTCGCCGCCCTCTAGTCGCCTCCCTTCTGATCCTGCTCGCCGTCGCCGGACTCGGCGCCGCTGTCTATGCGCAGCTCGAAAGCGGTAATCGCGGGGACCTTCCGCTCGACACATCGAACACGCTCGAGGTCGGGCCGGTGCACGTCGATGTTGGCGGCACCGATGCGCTGTCGGCGAGGCTGGGGGGTTGGCGGATTGCACAGCGGCAAGGATTCCGCGCGCTCTGGGCCAAAATGCACAATGCGCCGATCAACCAGGCGCCGGTTCTGCCCGACGGGACGCTCGACCAGATCGTGGCATCCATTAATGTCGATCGCGAACAGATCGGGCCCAATCGCTATATCGCTGACCTCAGCTTGGAGTTCGACCGCGCGAAAGCCGCGCCATTCCTCGGGGTCGAAGGCGCTCAGGTCACGGAGCATTCGGTTCCGATGCTCCTCATTCCCATCACGGTGACGGGCGGCACCGAAACCAGCGTCGAGCTACGCAATGCGTGGCAGCATGCCTGGGCCCAGTTCCGCACGGCACAAAGCCCAATCGCCTATGTCCGCGTGAGCGGGATGGGTGCGGATCCGATGCTTGTGAATGCCGCCCAGACGACGCGGCCAGGCCGCGGATGGTGGCGCGCGCTGCTCGACATGTACGGCGCCCAGGACATCCTCACCGCCGAGGTCCAGTTCCAGCGTTCCTATCCCGGCGGCCCGGCGCGCGCCCGGTTCATCGCCCGTCACGGCCCGGACAATCAAATCGTCGGCGGTTTCACCCTCACGGCGCCAAACAGTGACGCGATCCCCGCGATGATGGCGCAGGGTGCGCAGCGGATGGATTCGCTTTTCGCTGAAGCGCTCGCCGCCGGAAAACTGTCTCGCGATCCGTCGCTCAACCTGCCGCCGCCGCCGGCGCAGATCGCACCATTGGCACCGCCGAAGCCCGCGAACATCGTCAACGCCTATCAAGTCCAGGTCACCGGCAGCGACGTGCTCGTCTACAATTTCGCGATGGCGCACCTGAGGACGCTTGCCGGCGTCGATTCGGCGACTCCACAGCAGATCAATCCGGGGGGCACGAGCTACATTCTCGTCGCCTACCACGGTACGGTGGCGCAGCTTGCCGGGGCTCTGAGGGCTCGAGGCTGGATCGCCGATTTCGGCGGAACGGTCGTCCGCATCCATTCGGCTTCCGACAAGCCGCCGGCGCTCCCCGCTCCGCCCGCAGCGCGACCCGCACCGGCGCCGCAGCCCGTGGCCAACCAGACGGGCGGCGCCGAGTGAAGCAGGGTCCGGACCAGATCGCGCTTCCGCTCGACTGGCCGCAAAGCGATGGAGACGTCCGCTTCATCTTGTCCGACGCGAATCGCGAGGCCTTCGACCATTTTCGTCGCTTCAGCATGTGGCCGGTGAAAGCGACGATCCTCACTGGCCCGAGACGTTCTGGACGCACCCTGCTTGCGCGAAGCTTCGTCGAGAGGGTCGGCGGCCGCCTGTTCGATGAGGCTGAGCAAAGGGACGAAGAGGAGTTATTCCACGCCTGGAACCAGGCCCAGGACAGCGGACGACCGCTCATCATGGTGGCGGATCAAGTTCCACCCGCCTGGTCGCCAGCGCTTCCGGATCTAAAGACCCGGCTGGCCGTCACTCCAGTCGTTCGAATCGGCCATCCCGACGATTCGCTGTTCGCAGCACTGATTCAGCTGCATTTCGCCGACCGTGGTTTGCACGTTCCGGCCGACGCGCTCCGCTTCATGAGCGAGCGCCTGCACCGCGACTATTGGACCGCGGAGCGAGCGGTAGAAGCGGTCGATCGATTCGCCATTGCCGAGCGCGCTCGGCTTTCGCTGCCCACGGTACGAAGGGCCCTCGCGGAAGCGCGAATGATCGGAGAGGCGGCTTAGCCGCAGCGGATTTTGGTGATGGTCTTCGCGGGGTCGAGCCAGACCGTGACCCGGTCTTCCCGATAATCCATCGTCAGCATGACGCCAGGCGGTGACCAGCGGAGCACCGCCGCATGGGATACGCGTTTGATCGCAGCGCCGTTCGCGCTCGTACCCTTCTTGCCGATGAATTGATCAGTCCCGGCCATTTCGCACTTATGCCCAGGAGTGACGCCGTGAACCGGGATGCTTGCCGGTGCCGTCGAACAGGCCGTGAGCAACAAGGGCGCACTCAGGAATGCATTACGCATCGACGGTCTCCTCTTGCCGCACCCGACTCATCTTGAGCTTTCCGTTCTCGATAGCGAAGGCGAGTCGCCCCTCGACCAGGTCAAGCGCGTCTTTTCCGAACTGCTCGTAGCGCCAACCGCTGAGGATATTCAGGTTCTTGCGGACTCCCGCGGCGAGCGCTTCGAGATCGTCGGATCGTGCGATGAGCCTTGCGGCGACGCCCGATTCCTTAGCTCGAATCTTGAGCAGCAGCTTCAAGAGATCGCTGACCAAAGCCGCGTCCTTCGTCAGGCCGGGACGGCGGGGTTCACGGTCCGGCATTTCATCGGCGTTCAGCGGCTTGGCGGATTGAACTGCGCTCATCAGCCGGCCTCCGATATCGTTGGTCCTCCACCCGGTGGACAGGCCGCGAACCCGCCCGAGGTCGTCCTGCGTCTTCGGCGGATGAAGGACGATTTCATTCAGCGTGTCGTCCTTGATGATCCGGCCGCGCGGGAGGTTCTTCGACCGCGCCTCGGTCTCGCGCCACGCCGCGAGCGACTTCAATCGGCCGAGGACTGCGGGATTCCGACTTGGTAGCTTGAGCCGCTTCCACGCATCTTCGGGCGGAAAGGCAAAGCTCGAAGGGTCGGCGAGGCGTTCCATCTCCTCGTCCAGCCAGGCACCGCGTCCCGTTTTTCTGAGCTTGTCGACCATCCGCGGGAACACCGCGGCGAGATGCGTGACGTCGGCGATCGCATAATCGATCTGTCGCTTGTCGAGGGGGCGCCGGCTCCAGTCGGTGAAGCGCGCACCCTTGTCGAGGCTATGGCCAAGCAGGCTTTCGATCAGGTTCGAATAACCGATCTGCTCACCGTGACCGAGCGCCATGGCCGCGATTTGCGTGTCGAACAGCGCGTGGGGAAGCTTGCCGGTGAGATTATGGATGATCTCGAGATCCTGCCCGCCGGCGTGGAAGACCTTCAACACATCGGGATTGTTCACGAAAAGGTCGAGCAGGGGCTTGAGGTCGATGCCCTCGGCCTTCGGATCGATCGCCGCCGCTTCCTCGCTGCTCGCGACCTGGATCAGGCAGAGGTCGGGCCAATAGGTATTCTCGCGCATGAACTCCGTGTCCACTGCGACGAAGGGCTGGCTGGAGAGTCGGTCGACGAGGGCCTTGAGGTCTTCGGATTTCGTAATCAGTGGATGGATACGCATGAGTCTGGGCGCGCTTTAGCCGTGCCTTCTCGGGTTGACAAAAAGCTTCGTGCCAGTGAAGCGCGACGCGCCATTTTCTCCACAATTTTTCGCCGAGCAGAGCCGAATTCATCATGCACGCCTATCGTACCCACAACTGCGCCGAGCTGCGCCTTGGCAATGTCGGCGAGACGGTTCGCCTTTCGGGCTGGGTTCATCGCAAGCGCGATCACGGCCACCTGCTCTTCGTCGATCTTCGCGACCATTACGGACTGACTCAGATTGTCGCGGACATGGAATCGCCGGCTTTCAAGGTGCTCGATCGAATTCGGGTGGAGTCCGTAGTGACCGTCGAGGGAAAGGTGGTCGCACGTTCACCTGAAACGGTGAATCCGAACCTCCCAACCGGCGAGATCGAGGTGCGCGCTGGCGAGGTTGCCGTGCAGTCGGCAGCCGCGGAACTGCCAATGCCCGTCGCGGGAGAGCAGGATTATCCCGAAGATATCCGGCTCAAGTACCGCTACCTCGATCTCAGGCGCGAGAACGTTCACGCCAACATCATGCTGCGATCCTCGGTAATCGCGTCGATCCGCAGGCGCATGATCGATCAGGGCTTCACGGAATTCCAGACGCCGATCCTGACCGCGAGCTCACCCGAGGGCGCGCGCGACTATCTCGTCCCGAGCCGAGTTCACCCGGGCAAATTCTACGCGCTTCCCCAGGCGCCGCAGATGTTCAAGCAGCTGATCATGGTCGCTGGCTTCGACCGCTATTTCCAGATCGCGCCCTGCTTCCGCGACGAGGACGCCCGCGCCGACCGGAGTCCCGGCGAATTCTATCAGTTGGACTTCGAGATGAGCTTCGTCACTCAGGATGACGTGTTCGCGGCAATTGAACCGGTGTTGTCGGGCGTCTTCGAGGAATTCGCGAACGGGCGGACGGTGACGCCGGCGGGTGAATATCCTCGCATTCCGTATAAGGAAGCGCTGCTAAAATACGGAACCGACAAGCCGGACCTGCGCAATCCGCTTCTCATCACCGACGTGTCGGATCATTTCGAGGGCTCGGGCTTCGGACTGTTCGCGGGGATCGTCGGCAAGGGCGGTGTGGTTCGCGCCGTCCCTGCACCGGGCACGGCCGAAAAGAGCCGCAAGTTCTTCGACGACATGAACGAGTGGGCGCGGAGCGAAGGCTTCGCGGGTCTCGGTTATGCGACGCGCAAGGGCGGCGAATGGGGCGGCCCGATCGCCAAGAACCACGGCGAAGAGGGCATGGCGCGCATCGCGGAGGCAATGGGCCTCGGGCCCGACGATGGAATCTTCTTCGCCGCGGGCAAGGAACAGGACGCGGCCAAACTCGCTGGGGCCGCGCGTACCCGTGTCGCGGAGCAGCTTGACCTGCTCGAGAAGGGTGCTTTTCGATTCTGCTGGATCGTCGACTTCCCGATGTTCGAGTATAACGAAGAGCAGAAGAAGATCGACTTCAGTCACAACCCCTTCTCGATGCCGCAGGGCGGGATGGAAGCGCTGGAGAGCAAGGACCCGCTCGACATCCTCGCCTGGCAATATGACATCGTCTGCAACGGCGTCGAGCTGAGCTCGGGCGCGATCCGGAACCACCGTCCGGATATCATGTACAAGGCGTTCGAGATTGCCGGCTATTCGAAGGAAGAAGTCGACACGAACTTTGCTGGCATGATCAACGCGTTCAAGTTCGGCGCTCCGCCGCACGGTGGCTCCGCGCCCGGCATCGACCGCATCGTTATGCTCCTCGCCGACGAGCCGAACATTCGCGAGGTGATTCTCTTCCCGATGAATCAGAAGGCGGAGGACCTGATGATGAACGCGCCGTCGGAGGTTTATCCCAGTCAGCTCAAGGAGCTGAACATCAAGATCGTCGACCCGAGCTGACTCAGCCCGGGTAACGGATCGACATTACCTCGTAACTCTTCTCGCCTGACGGAAGCCGCACCACGCGTTCGTCGCCAACCTTGGCGCCGACCAGAGCGCGGGCGATGGGCGCGCTCCAGCCGATCCGCCCAGTCGACGCGTCGGCTTCGTCATTTCCCACGAGGGTCACGGTACGTCGGTTATCGTCTTCATCGGCGAGCTCCACGGTCGCGCCGAACCGAACCTGGTCGCGCACCTCCTGCTTTGCGGGGTCGACGACCTTCGCCTGCTTCATGATCTTCGCGAGATAGCCGAGCCGCCGGTCGATCTCGCGGAGACGGCGCTTGCCGTAGATGTAATCGGCATTTTCCGACCGGTCGCCGAGCGACGCCGCCCACGAGACGGTCTCGACGATCTTGGGCCGTTCGATACCGAACAGCTCGTCATATTCCGCCCGGATTCGCGCCAGACCTTCAGGAGTAATGTAACGATCAGCCACGGCTGGCGATTATCAGCCGGGCCGGTTCTTCCCAAGATAGCGCGAAACGTGGAGCGCGGTCTGCTGCCCGCTTGTGCCACGGAGCGAATCATAGACGACGCTGTTTTCGATGACCCGCTGCACATAGCCGCGGGTCTCATCGTAGGGGATTGCCTCGATCCATCCGACGACATCGACCTGTCCGCGCGGATCGCCGAGCTGGCGAACCCATTTGCCCGCGTTGCCCGAGCCGGCGTTGTAGCTCGCCACCGCCAGCGGCACGTTGCCGTTCCAGATGTCGAGCATGTGCTGGAAGTAAGCCGATCCGAGCGTGACATTGTAGTTCGCGTCGGTGAGCAGGCGATATCCATCATACCCGAGGTTCATCTTCCCCGCCTGATCGCGGGCCGTGCCCGGCATCAGCTGCATCATGCCGCGAGCGCCGGCGTGACTAATCGCATAGGGATCGAACGAGCTTTCCTGCCGGCTGATCCCGTTGGCCAACGACCACAGGCTGCTGGAAACCGATGCGTTGAGCATCGGATAAGCCTGCCGGACATAGAAGCTCGAGCCCTTGATCCGCGCCATTCGGGCGACCCAGACCGGCAGATCCTGCCGGCGCAACTGGTCGGAGAGCTGAAGCGCCAGGTTGCGGTCGACGTCGGTGTCGAGCGAGTGAGCGAGCGCCTGAACGAACAGCGCTTCATCGGCCGATTGGCCCTGCTGCGCGAGAAGCCTCAGCGCCTGGACGAGGCGCCGGCTGTTGAACGCGGCGCGCTGCACCGATGTCGTCGTATATTGGGGCAAAGCGGTGGGCGGCGGCGGAACCGGACGGCCGAGCCGCTCAAGCGCGAGCTGCCCGTAAAACAGGTCGGGATAAGCCGCCGCCCGCTGGAAATAGGAGGTTGCGGTCTGGAAATGCCCCGCGCCAAGCGCTGCGCGGCCAGCCCAGTAATCGCCCTTCGTTTGCACCTGCAGCGAGCGGCCGGCGCGCGCATAGCGATCGAACATCGTCAGCGCGTTCGCCGGCTGCCTCATGCGGTCGAGCGCAACGCTGCCGCCCAGCCACGCCAGGCTGGTGTAATCGTCGCGCACGCCCAGCGGCTGGTCGGCGACCGGGGCGCCGGCGGGGAGGACGTCGTCGATCTGCCGGGTGATGTTGTAGACATTCTGCCAGTTGCGATCGTTGGCGGCATCCTGCGCAAGGAGCAGGAGCATGTCGTAAAAGCGTTCCGGGTCGGCGGGCTTGTAGATGAAGCGGTGGGAGCGCGCGGCGAGGTCTTGGGCCGCGTTCTCGTAATTATGGTCGCGGAGATAGCGGGCGCGGTCCATCATCAGGCCCGCGTCGCTGGTGACGTTGGCCATCACGGTGCTGTAGCGGCTCTCCGCATCGCTAGAACCCTGCTGCATCGCGATCCGTGCGCCGAACGCGGCCTGCCGCTCGGGGCTGGTGAGGGACAGGAATCGTGCAGCATCGTCTGGCTTTTTGTCGAACAGCAGCGAATCGACGCGTTTGTCATGATCGGCGCGCGTGAAGCTGCCACCGTATCGCGCCCAGATCGCCTGCTCGTCAGTGCTGCTAAGGTCCGACGACGCCCAGGCCTCGCGGGCCGCGCCGAGCGCGTCAGCAACTCTTCCACTGGCTGCATAGGATTCAGCAAGGCGTGCCCAGCCATTGCCTGTTCTGGGCTTCTCGCGGGCGAAAAAAGCGAGGACGGTTTGAGCATTCTCTCCCGAATGCATGGCTTTTTCCGCCCAGCTCCGCATCCTCGAGGCGTCGGGCCAGTCCGGATTGAGAATCAAAAAGTTGGCGTAGTCGGCGAAGCTGTAGCCGCTGCTCTGGCGCAGCCGCCGCCATTGATCGAGCGCATAGGCGACACTCGGCGCGGCCGCATAGCCCGGAGCCGCATAAGTCGTAGGCGCGGCATATTGCGCCGAGCTCAACGGCGCCGTGGCCAGCAGGACCGGCACGATCGCAACGAAACGCCACATGCTGGACATTTTGCAGTCCCGCTCCTTATCAGCCAGTGAACGCGGCCAATCCGTCCACAGAAAAACTCGTCATCCGGGAGTTAAGTTCATGTTTTTCGGCTCGATCCCGGCGCTCGTGACCCCCTTTTCGGGCGGGCGTGTCGCCGAAGACACATTACGCGAGTTCGTCGAGTGGCAGATCGCAGAGGGCTCGACCGGCCTCGTCCCCTGCGGGACGACCGGTGAGGTGGCGACCCTCAGCGCCGATGAGCACCGGACGGTCATCAAGACCACCGTGGATGCTGCGAAGGGCAGGGTGCCGGTCATCGCTGGCTGCGGGACCTATTCAACTGCAGCATCGATCGAGCGGACGCGCGTTGCAGCCGACCTCGGGGCCGACGCAATTCTGGCCGTCGTTCCCTATTACAACAAGCCGAGCCAAGCGGGGCTTGCTGCTCACTTTTTGGCGATTGCCGACGCGTCGCCGCTCCCGATCGTCGTTTACAATGTCCCGTCGCGAACCGTCGCGGACATTTCGGTCGAGACGCTTGCGCAGATTTCGAAGCACCCGAAGATCGTCGCAGTGAAGGATGCGACCGGAAACCTGGCGCGCGTATCGGCCCAGCGGCTCGCTTGCGGCGAAGACTTCTGCCAGCTCAGCGGCAACGACGACATGGCGCTCGGCTTCAATGCGATGGGGGGTGTCGGCTGCATCTCGGTCTCGGCGAACGTTGCACCGAAGCTCTGCTCCGGCTTCCAGAAGGCGATGCGCGAAGGAAATTGGGACGAGGCGGTGAAGCTTCAGGACCGGCTCTACCCGTTGCATGCCGCCCTCTTCACGGACGCATCGCCGGCTCCGACAAAATATGCGCTGTCTAGGCTGAAGAACGACTTTCCGGCGGAACTTCGGTTGCCATTGGTGAATGCATCGGAAGCGTCGCGGAAGGCAGTCGATGCTGCATTGGAACATGCAGGTCTTATCTAGAGCCAATGCCCAGGCCGCTTCCCGCCCAGTTCGACAAGCAAAAGGTCGTCGCCGAGAACCGCCGCGCGCGCTTCGACTATTTCGTCGAGGATCGGTTCGAGGCGGGCATCCAGCTTGTCGGCACCGAGGTGAAGTCGCTTCGCAGCGGCGAGGGCTCGATTGCCGAAAGCTATGCCAAGGTCGAGGGCGACGAGGTCTGGTTGATCAACAGCCACATCCCCGAATATAGCCACGGGAACCGGCTGAACCACGAGCCGCGCCGCGAGCGCAAGCTGCTGCTCAAGCAGCGCGAGATCTCCAGATTGCGGGGTTCGATCGAGCGCCAGGGACTGACTCTCGTCCCGCTTTCAATCTATTTTAACGCGAGCGGCCGAGCAAAGATCGAGCTCGCGCTCGCTCGCGGCAAGAAGGCGCATGACAAGCGGGACACGATCAAGGAACGCGACTGGAAGCGCGAGCAGCAGAGACTGCTGCGGCATAATGCGTGAGACTTTCGATGCTGCCTGAATCGGGCGGAACAGGCCGGATGCGTTGGCTCACCCGGCACATCCCGACGCGCGAGACGGTGCACGACTATCGCCTGCTTCGTCCCTTCGCATCGCATCTGACCCATCCGTCATTGTGGCGAATGACCCGGCGGTCGGTGCCGCGCGGAGTCGCCGTCGGCCTGTTCGTCGCGATCATCATTCCCTTCATGCACACGTTCATCGCGGCATTGCTGGCGATTCCGACGAGGGCGAACGTCGCTGTGGCTGCAATCTTCACGCTCGCGGTCAACCCGATCACGATCCCGCCCATGTATTATGCCGCCTATCGCATTGGCTCGTGGGAGCTTCATCATGATGCGACGCTGCTGAATCCTGCGGCTGCCGAACGTTTTTCGAGCGAGCTCAGCCGGCTACTCTTCTGGGTGCACCACGCCTCCGGGCCGATCGCCCTCGGCATCCTGACGATTGCCGCCGCCGCCGGGATCCTCGGCTATTTCGTTTCGAGCCTTGTCTGGCGCTTATGGGCGCGCAGCAGGTGGCGGCAACGGCACCAAGGCCGGCCCACGAATTGACCGGGGTCAATTGACTGCCGTTCGCAGTCGGATGAGGGCCGGTTATCGATTCTGTTTTGGCCGAACAGGAAAGGTCCGCTGATGGCGCGCCATTCCTGGAATTTGGAGGGGTTTCAAATGGTTCGAGTTCTTGCACTTGCCCTGGCGACGACCGCGCTGGCAGCTTGCGCCACGCAGGCCCCACCGCCTCCGCCGGTTCAGACCGCGGTCGTCGCCGCGCCGGCTCCGGTCGCTCCCGTCCCCGTCGTCGCCGCGCCGAGGGCGCAATACGGCACGTTCGGCTTTGACGCCGCCGGCATGGACAAGGCCGTCGCGCCCGGTGACGATTTCTACGAATATGCGAACGGCACTTGGGTCAAGAACACGCCCATTCCCGCAGACAAGGCGCGCTATGGCATGTTCAACGTGCTCGATGATCTTTCTAAGGATCGCACGCGCGGAATCATCGAGGAGCAGGCGAAGGACCCGAATAGCAAAATCGGCAATGCTTACCTCAGCTTCATGGACGAGGCTGCGATCGAGTCGAAGGGCCTGACACCGTTCGAGCCATGGCTGAACGAGGTCCGCGCGACGAAATCCAAGGCGAGCCTCGTCAAGGTCTATTCCGATGCGGATCGTCTCGGCATCGGGATCCCGTTCAACGCCTTCATCGGTCAGGACCGCAAGGCGTCCGACCAATATGCGCTCAACGTCTTCCAGGGCGGCCTCGGCATGCCGGACCGCGACTATTACCTCTCGGCGGATCCGAAGCTGGCCGAGACCAAGGCCAAATATCTCCAGCACATGACGAACATGCTGACGCTCGCCGGCGAGCCCAATGCGGCGGCCCGGGCGAAGGCGATCCTCAATCTCGAGACGAAGATCGCCCAAGTCAGCTGGACCCGCGCCGAAAGCCGAGACGCCAACAAGACGTACAACAAGATGACGCTGGCCGAGCTTCACAAATTCGCGCCGGGCTTCGACTTCGCTCAGCTGCTGAAGGACGCCGGAGCGAATGTCGATTCGGTCATCGTCTTCCAGCCGAGCGCGTTCAAAGGCATCTCCGCGCTGATCGGAAGCACGCCGCTGCCGGTCTTGCGCGACCAGCTTCTGGTGCGCTCGCTCGATGCATACGCGGCATACCTGCCGAAGAAGTTCGATCAGGAGCGCTTCTCTTTCTACGGCACGGTCCTGTCCGGAACGCCCGAGCAGGAGCCCCGCTGGAAGCGCGGCGTCGACTTCACCGTCGGGACAATGGGCGACGATGTCAGCAAGCTCTACGTCGCCAAATATTTCCCGCCCGAGACGAAGGCTGCGGCCGACAAGCTCGTCCACAACCTCATCGCCGCGATGGACCACCGGATCGACCAGCTCGACTGGATGAGCCCGGAGACGAAGGCGAAAGCCCACGCCAAGCTCGCCGCATTCACGCCGAAGATTGGCTACCCCAGCCAGTGGCGCGACATGAGCGGGCTCGTGATCGACCGCAACGATGTACTCGGCAATGCCATGCGGTCGAACAAGTTCGACTACGACTATCAGCTCGGCAAGCTTGGCGGGCCGATCCGGCGGTGGGAGTGGGGGATGACACCCATGACCATCAACGCCTACTCGAACTCGACGATGGTCGAGATCGTGTTCCCGGCGGCGATCCTGCAGCCGCCGTTCTTCGATCCGAACGCCGATCCTGCGGTCAATTACGGCGGCATCGGCGCGGTCATCGGCCACGAGATGAGCCACCAGTTCGATGACCAGGGCGCGAAGTTCGACCTTCACGGGAACCTCGTCGACTGGTGGACTCCGGCCGACGCCGCCAACTTCAAGTCACGGCTCGACAAGTACGAAGCCCAAATCAACTCCTACGAGCCGCTTCCGGGCATGCACGTGAACGGCAAGCTGACAATGGGCGAGAACGTCGCCGACCTCGCCGGCCTCACGGTCGCTCACGACGCTTACCTCGCGTCGCTGAACGGCGCGCCGCCACCGGTGATCGACGGCTTCACTGCGGACCAGCGCTTCTATCTCGGCTGGGCACAGGTGTGGCGGTGCAACGATCGTGAGGCGGACATGCGCCAGCGCCTGCTGACCGATCCGCATTCGCCGTGCCCGGTTCGTACCGACGTCGTTCGGAACATGGACCCCTGGTATTCGGCGTTCGACGTGAAACCCGGCCAGAAGCTGTACCTCGCGCCGGCCGACCGCGTCCGCATCTGGTAGGATGACGCGCTTCTGGTAGCATGGGCGTGAAAGCCCATGCTGTATCAGGAGCTGCCTTCGATCGAATCGACCCCGCTGGACAGGTGGGGTCGTTGGCTTGCGCCCGCGCTGATCATGGGCGCGGCTCTGACGGCCGCGATCCTGTGCGTGCTTTGGGGAAAGGGGACCGTCGCTGCGGCGCTGATCGGCATCGGCTTCGTCGGAGCCGTCGTCGCTTATGTCCGAGCACCGTCAGCGAAGGGCCCGGTCGATGCGCTCGCAGTCGGGCCGGACTTCGGTCTGCTTGGGTCGGCGTTAAGCCTGAGCAGCGATCCTGTCGCTTTGACTTCCGGTGAAGGTTCACTGCTCGTGGTCAATAGCGCCTACCGCGAGCGGTTTGGCACTCAGCCGCCAATCGATGTTGCCGCGAGCGATGACGCGCGGACCGGGCTGCAGCTCGCGCAGAGCATGGCATGGCGAGACGGTGCCGGATGCGTCGCCGGCATCGAAACCTCCGCCGGAACCAGTCCTGTCGAGGTGGAACGCGTCGGGACCGGAGAGGATCTGTTGCTTTGGCGGTTTGTGACTCCAGGCGCGCCGGACCCCATCGTCCTCGCCACAAGTCGTTTCCGCGGCCGTTCGGGCGAGCTGTTGAGCCAAGCCGGAGTCCTTGCCGCCTTCATCGATCCGAAGGGCAACGTCATCGCGTGCAACCGGCTGTTCGAGGAGCGGGCCCTTGGCGGAAACGCGAAGGAGCCGTGCACGCTCAGCGAACTCGTCTCAGAGACTGAGGAGCAGGGCAAGTTCCGGCTGGTTGCTGAAGGCGAGTCGGGCCGCCTGCTTCGGGCGGTCCTGCTGCCGCTCGATGCGCCGGGCTCAAGCGACTATGGCAATTTCTATTTGTTCGACAGCGCCGACGGACTGCCGGTGTCGAGCTCGTCCCACCTTCAGGCGCTGCTCGATATGCTTCCGATCGGCCTCGCCCTCGTCGATGGCGACGGCCGCTTCCTGACCATGAACGAGGCTTTCTGCCAGGCCGCGGGGATCAAGGGCTCGACGATTCCGGTCTATCCCGGCGACCTCGTCGTCAAGGAAGACAAAGCTGCAGTAGCGGACGCGGTTCGCCGAAATGCGCGGGGCCCGGCAATGTCGGGTGACCTCGCGGTCCGCCTTGCGCGCCAACCGGCGGAACCCATCGCGCTTACCATTGCGGGGCTTCGCGGGCTTGGCGACGCCGCGGTTCTGCTGCTGCTCAAGGACAATAGCGAGGAAGCCAAGCTCAAGCGCCAGGTTGCGCAGGCGACGAAGATGCAGGTCGTGGGACAGCTCGCCGGCGGCGTCGCACACGATTTCAACAATATCCTCACCGCCATCATCGGCCACTGCGACCTCATGCTGATGCGGCACACGCCGGGCGACATCGACTATGATGACATTCAGCAGATTAAGTCGAACTCGAACCGGGCCGCGGGACTTACGCGACAGCTGCTCGCTTTCTCGCGCCAGCAGACCTTGCGGCCGCAAGTCCTTCAGTTGCCCGACGTTGTTTCGGAGGTTTCACACCTTCTGAAACGGCTTCTCGGCGAGACTGTCGAGCTGGTCGTGAAGCACGGGCGCAACCTCGGCCCGATCCGTGCCGACCCGGGCCAGCTCGAGCAGGTCATCATCAATCTTGCGGTCAACGCTCGCGACGCGATGCTTCCCGAGGGCGGGGTGCTCACGATCCAGACCTATTCGGTGAAGTCCGACCAGGTTGCGGAACTCGGTTCGGACATTCTGCCGATCGCCGATTACAGCGCTCTGTCGGTGACCGACACGGGCACTGGCATCCCCCCCAGCGTGCTGGGCAAGATTTTCGAACCATTCTTCACAACGAAGGAAGTCGGCAAGGGCACGGGCCTCGGGCTCTCGACCGTCTACGGAATCGTCAAGCAATCGGGGGGCTTCATCTTCGCGGATTCGAAGGTAGGCGAGGGGACGCGCTTCGTTATCTACCTGCCGGTCCATCGCGAGGAGGCTACGGCCGCTCGCTCGCGGATGCCGGCGAAAGCGAAGAAAGACGAACTGTGGGGCAGCGGCACTGTACTCCTGGTCGAGGACGAGCCGATGGTTAGAAGCGTCGCCGAGCGCGCGCTCACCCGTCACGGTTATACCGTGATCACGGCCGACAATGGCGAAGACGCCTTGGAAATCTTGAGCAGCGGCGAGACGATCGATCTCCTCATCAGCGATGTCGTCATGCCGGGGATGGACGGGCCGACCATGGTGCGTGAGGCGAGGAAGAGCTGGCCGGAACTCAAAATCCTTTTCATGTCGGGCTATGCGGAAGAGCAGCTGCGCAAATCAATCGATATCGAGAACGTCAACTTCCTCCCGAAACCATTTTCGGTGACGGACCTCGCCGAGGCGGCACGCCGCGCCTCCGGTACGAAATAAGGTCTTTTCGCTTTCACATGGGCACTTTATGCCAAGCGTCACATGGTTGACGCACGTTCCATTCTGATCGTCGAGGACGAACCCCTCATCGCGATGATGCTCGAGGATTTCCTCGATTCGCTGGGGCACAAGGTCCGGGGAACCTGCGAAACTGTCGAATGCGCGCTTGAGGAGATCGAAAAGGGCGGATTCGATCTCGCCATCCTCGATGTTAACCTGAAGGGCGAAAACGTCTGGCCCGTCGCGACGAAGCTTCGCGAGAAGAATGTGCCCTTCGTCATCGCGACTGGCGGGCACGTCGATCCGCCGCCGCCGGAGTTCAACGACGCTCCGGTGATCGAGAAACCCTACACTGTCGACCGGGTAACTCCCGCGATCGAGGCGGCTTTCGCTCAGTAACGGAGGCGCTCGATAGAAAGCGCTTCCTTCGGTTCAATCTAGTGCGGCTGGTTCGCGCAGGCGACGTCGTACTGCGACACGGAAGCGCTGTTCCGGGAATTCTGCCCTTGTGATCCAGCGTAGTGTGAACCGCCCTTGCTCGTCTCGCCACCAAAGGGTGAACCGCCGCCTGGTGCAGTCGCCGCATTGCCCGGCGTTGTTCCAAGCGCCTCGCAATCCTGGTTCGGCTGCCCTTTCGCCTGGGCTTGGGTATGCATGTGGTTGTAGCCCTGGCCGTTGGTTTGGCCGTTCCCGGGTGCCGTAGTTGGAGACGGAATGTGCGGACCATTGGGAGTCGATCCACCGGGAGGGGCCATGGCGAGCGCTGGCGCTGTCACCACCATTGCCCCCGCCGCAAACAGGCTCATGGTGCGTGTCATAGGAAGCTCCTATCGTTGTTTTCCCCTGCGGTGCGTTGCGAACTGGGAAAATACGCTCCGGCCTTGAAACGATTGCCGGAGCGCGGCGTTGCGCGCCCCATCGTGAGACAGGACGGGTTCGTCCCGGCCTCAGTGGGCCTTGCTAGCCGCCATAGGTCCATCCATATTGCTGAAATCAAAGGACCAATCGCGCGGGGGACGGCGTTAACCGACCTGCAGAGTTGATTGTGTCATAAAGCGGGCTAGCATGCCCACGAGAGGACGGTCGCGACAAACGGCCGATTTGCAAGGACGGGAATGACCAAGCTTTCAGGCGGCGACGGCAAGAGCACCCTCTACTGCTCGTTCTGCGGCAAGTCGCAGCACGAGGTTCGCAAGCTCATCGCCGGGCCGACCGTGTTCATCTGCGATGAATGCGTCGAGCTGTGCAACGACATCATCCGCGAAGAATCGAAGTCGGCGCTCGTCAAGACGCGCGATGGCGTCCCGACGCCGTCCGAAATCTGCAAGGTCCTCGACGATTATGTGATCGGGCAGGATCGCGCCAAGCGCGTGCTCTCGGTCGCCGTCCACAACCATTACAAGCGCCTTTCGCACGGCGCGAAAGCCGGCAACGATGTCGAGCTGGCCAAGTCGAACATCCTGCTGATCGGCCCGACGGGTTGCGGCAAGACACTGCTGGCACAGACTCTGGCGCGGATCCTCGACGTTCCCTTCACCATGGCCGATGCGACGACGCTGACCGAGGCGGGCTACGTCGGCGAGGACGTCGAGAACATCATCCTCAAGCTGCTCCAGGCTTCCGACTATAATGTCGAGAAGGCGCAGCGCGGCATCGTCTATATCGACGAGATCGACAAGATCAGCCGCAAGTCGGACAACCCCTCCATCACCCGCGACGTGTCGGGCGAGGGCGTCCAGCAGGCATTGCTTAAGCTCATGGAGGGCACGACCGCCTCCGTTCCACCGCAGGGCGGCCGCAAGCATCCGCAGCAGGAATTCCTGCAGGTCGACACGACCAACATCCTGTTCATCTGCGGCGGCGCCTTCGCCGGCCTCGAAAAGATCATCTCCGACCGGATGCAGGGCAAGTCGATGGGCTTCGGCGCCCACGTCGTGGCCCCGGACGAGCGCAAGACGGGTGAGATCCTCCAGCATTGCGAGCCCGAGGATCTGCTGAAGTTCGGACTCATTCCTGAGTTCGTCGGCCGCTTGCCAGTGATCGCGACGCTGCTCGACCTGGACGAGACCGCGCTCGTGAAAATCCTCGTCGAGCCGAAGAATGCCCTCGTCAAACAGTATCACAAGCTGTTCGACATGGAGGACGTCCAGCTCGAGTTCACCGACGACGCGCTCCATTCGATCGCGGTCAAGGCGATCGAGCGGAAGACCGGCGCGCGCGGCTTGCGGTCAATCCTCGAGGGGATACTGCTCGACACGATGTTCGATCTGCCGTCGATGGACGGTGTCGATGAGGTCCACATCGATAGGGAGGTCGTCGAAGGCCGCAAGGAGCCGGTGCGCGTCTACGCCGCCAAGGACAAGGCGGACGACGCCGCCTGAGGGTTAGAGTTTCGGGAAAAGCGCGGGCGTCGAGCTGCGATATTCCCTGAACGAATCTCCGAACTGCTGTTCAAGCAGCCCATCCTCGAGACGGGTTCGGATTGCCGTGCCGATGAAGAACACCGGCAAGGCGATCAGCAGTTGTGCCCAATGGCCCAGGCCGACCGCGAACGCGAGCAGGAAAAAGAGCATTCCAAGGTAGATAGGGTGACGCACACGCGCATAGGGGCCGGTGCGGACCAGCTCATGGTCGGTTCTCATCCGGGCGACGATGCTCCAGTTGCGGCCCAGCTCACGCGAGCTCGCGGCGAACAGGGCTATCGCTCCGCCCATCAGCAGAAGGACGCCGACCGTTCCAGCAATGCTCGCCGGGCTCAATGGCGGAAGAATGGGCCTAACTGCACCGAGAGCGGCGATGCCAATCCCGATGCTCTGGATCGCGATCCCGAGCTGGGAGCGCCGATCACGCTTCGCGCCGGATTCCTGGCCCCGGCCCCAGAGCGCTCGCAGCAAAAAGACGAAGAAAACCAGCCCGGAACCCGTGAAAGTCCAGACCTCCAGGAGACTGACCGGAACCGCGAAAGGCATGTCGCTCAATTACCGGCCACTGTCTTATACTGTCAACACAGCGGCGGAATGGATCCCGCCAACGCCCTGCACGGCTGATTATTGCCCGTGGACCGCCGCCAGCAATTGAGCTCCGTACCGATCCATCAGGTGTGCGTCACGGCCGTAATGGTCCTCCATGAACTGGACGCCGTCGGCGGTCGGCTGGACCGTCAGGTAGGTCATGTAGACCGGTACCGGCTCGGGCAGATCGACTTCCTTTTCGACCTTGGGGTCGTCACCCTTCGGAATGGAACCGTCGAACAGGAACCGCGCAAGCCGCTTGTAATCCTCGAGCCTCACGCAGCCATTGCTGATCCATAGCTCGTTCTTCGTGAAATGCTCCTTCTCCGGCGAATCGTGGAGATAGATGCCGAAATAGTTGGGCAGCATGAACTTCATCATGCCCATTGAGTTCGCCGGGCTCGGCAGCCGGCGTAGCGCCACTTCCTCCCGACCGTCGACCACCGCCTGCCAGTCGACCGTGTTGGGATCGATGACCTTTGCATTCTCACTGAGATCCGAAAGGACCTGGTATTCGCGGGTCGTAAGGTAGCCGACTCCCTGTGCCACGATGCGCGGCGCAATCAGACTCTTCACCAGATCGGGCGGCACGTTCCAATAGGGGTTTACGCTCGCATATTTGATGTAGGCGGCCATCATCGGTGTTGCGGTTTCCGACTTTCCAACGACGACTTTCATCTCATCGACCTTGCGGCCGTTCTGCCACATCGAAAGCCGCGCATCGCCGGCGTCGACCAGCACATATTTCGCCTGCTCTTCAGGAGCGGGGAGGCGCTTGGCGCGCTCCATGTTGATGATGATCAGCTGCTCGTAATAGTCCGCGCCCCGGTTCAGCGCCTGAATGGTCCCGTTGCCGGCGACGCCGTCGGCCTTGAGGCCGTGGACGCCCTGGAATTCCTTCACCTTGGCCGCGACCGCTGCATCGTATGTACCGCCTTCCCCAAGGCCCAGGCGCGCACGGAGCATGGCGACGCGGTCGCCCGTCGAACCAGCTTTCAGCGTCGGCCCCGCCGGAATCTGGACCTGTGGAAGGCTGCCCCAGTTCTGCTCATATTTGACGAGGCCGCGACGCAGGTCCGTGTAGATCGGGTTGACCGATGTGAAGAGGTCGACGGGAGCCGCGCTCCACGCGGCATCGGACATGCCGGCGAGGAAGCCATTCTGATGCACCGCGCGCGGGACAAGCGCCTCATCGATATAGATCATGTCCACGCCCTGTTCGATCGCCGGGGGCAGATCGATCGGCTCGAGCGCCGGACCCTTGTTCGATTGGGCGATCGGCGACTGCCACGGCTCGCCCGAAGGGACTTGCGCCGGCATCGGCCGTGCCATCCAAGGCTCGGCGACTGGTGCGCGGACGGGCGCCTGGGCAACCGGCGGCGGCAGCGGGGCCTGCGGCACGGGCGCCGGCGGCCAATAGGCCTGGCCGAAGGTGACAGCGGGAAGCGTCAGCGCACTAAGCGCAATCAATGAATGGCGAATTTTCACGAGGCCGAGTGTAACGAGCGAAACTGAACGATTACAGAATCCAAATCCTCGAACAGCCGCGATTCATTCACCTTCCAGCGGAAGCGTGTCTTTCTCGGCTGTCGGAGAGCCAAGCTTCTCGGCCATCTCCTCGACCTCTTCATCGGTCGGCGCCTTGGCGGCTCGTCTTCGCCAGGAGCGAGGCTGTCGTCGGAAATTCCGGGACCCGTCCCGGCAATCGTTTCGTTGATCGGCTCTTCATTTGGCCCCGTGCTGATCTTTTCTCTGTCCTCGGTCATTTTCGCCTCCTGCTCGCGAGGTTCCTTAAGCGACCAGGGAGCGCCGAATGTTCCTGCCTTTGTTGCGCCGCCCAATGGGGCAGCCCATATGTTCGCGCATGACTCGTTATCTTCCAATCCTGCCGCTTCGCGATATCGTCGTTTTTCCGCATCGAATCGTCCCCCTCTTCGTCGGGCGAGAGAAATCGGTCGCGGCCCTCGAGGCGGCGATGGCCACCGACAAGGAGCTGTTCCTCGTTGCCCAGCTCGATCCGGGCGAGGACGATCCCGACCGGGACGCGCTCTACGATCTGGGAGTCATCGCGACCGCGATGCAGCTTCTGAAGCTGCCCGACGGCACCGTCCGCGTGCTGGTCGAGGGCCTCAAGCGGGCGCGGCTGGTCAATCTGGTCCCCCGCGACGGGTTCATGGCTGCGGAAATCGAGGAGATCGACGAGGAGTCCGACGAGGGGCCCGAAGCCCAGGCGCTGATGCGCTCGGTCGTCGACCAGTTTGAGAATTACGCCAAGCTCAACAAGCGCCTGCCGCCAGAAACCGGCATTCAGCTGTCCGAGATCACCGCGCCTTCCGCGCTGGCTGATGCGGTCGCTTCGAATCTGTCCGTGAAGGTCGCCGACAAGCAGGCCCTGCTCGGCGAGCTCAATCCTGCGCGCCGGCTCGAAATGGTTTTTGCCTTCATGGAGGGCGAGCTCGGCGTGCTCCAGGTCGAGAAGAAGATCCGCAGCCGCGTGAAGCGGCAGATGGAGAAGACCCAGCGCGAATATTATTTGAACGAACAGCTCAAGGCGATCCAGCGCGAGCTCGGCAATGAAGGCGAGGAAGGCGGGGACGAGCTTGCCGAACTCGCCGAGAAAATCCGCAAGACGCGTCTGTCGAAAGAAGCCCGCGCCCGCGCCAATTCAGAGTTGAAGAAGCTACGCGCGATGGCCCCGATGTCGGCCGAGGCGACCGTCGCGCGCAACTATCTCGACGTTCTTCTCGGTCTTCCGTGGGGCAAGAAGTCGAAGCTCAAGAAGGATATCGCCGAAGCGCAGCGCATCCTCGACGAAGACCATTACGGACTCGAAAAGGTCAAGGAACGGATCGTCGAATATCTCGCGGTGCAGGCGAGGACCAACAAACTCAAGGGCCCGATCCTTTGCCTGGTTGGACCGCCGGGCGTCGGCAAGACATCGCTCGGCCGCTCGATCGCGCGCGCGACGGGCCGCGAGTTCGTAAGGCAGTCGCTGGGCGGCGTTCGCGACGAGGCCGAGATCCGGGGCCACCGCCGCACCTATATTGGCTCGCTTCCGGGCAAGATCATCTCGAACATCAAGAAGGCGGGGACGACAAACCCGCTCTTCCTGCTCGATGAGATCGACAAGCTCGGCCAGGATTTCCGCGGCGATCCGAGCTCGGCGCTGCTCGAAGTGCTCGATCCCGAGCAGAACAATCGTTTCCAGGATCATTATCTCGAGCTCGATTACGATCTCAGCGACGTGATGTTCGTGACGACCGCGAACTCGCTCGACATGCCGCAGCCGCTGCTCGACCGAATGGAGATCATCCGGCTCGAGGGTTACACCGAGGACGAGAAGGTCGAGATCGCCAAGCGCCATCTGATCCCGAAGCAGATGGACGCGCATGGATTGAAGCCGGACGAGCTCAGCTTCTCCGACGACGCGCTCCGCGCCATGATCCGACACTACACGCGCGAGGCCGGCGTTCGGACGCTCGAGCGCGAGCTGGCAAAGGTCGCGCGCAAGTCGCTACGCCAGATTCTCGAAAACAAGGCGGAGCAGGTCGAGCTGACTCCCGGCAATATCGGCGAATATCTCGGTGTCAGGAAATACCGCTACGGAATGGGCGAGGAAGAGGACCAGATTGGTGCCGTCACGGGCCTCGCCTGGACCGAGGTCGGTGGCGAGCTCCTGACGATTGAGGCCGTGACCGTTCCCGGCAAGGGCCAGATCAAGACCACTGGCAAGCTTGGCGAAGTGATGCAGGAGTCGATCCAGGCGGCGATGAGCTTCCTCAAAGCCCGAGCCCCCGCTTATGGCGTCAAGCCGTCGATCTTTGCGCGCAAGGACATCCACGTCCACCTTCCGGAAGGCGCGGTCCCGAAGGACGGGCCCTCCGCGGGCATCGGCATGGTGACCGCGATGATATCGACTCTATCCGGCGTCGCGGTACGTCGCGACGTCGCCATGACGGGCGAGGTGACTCTGCGCGGGCGGGTGCTCCCGATCGGCGGACTCAAGGAGAAGCTTCTTGCGGCGCTTCGGGGTGGAATCACCACCGTGCTGATCCCTGCGGAAAACGAGAAGGACCTGGCAGAATTG
>Ga0157369_10000690_pt1 | contig 43639 bp, 44 predicted proteins | sample C25metaG_FD_113461 | JGI IMG/M metagenome (GOLD analysis project Ga0157369, IMG submission 113461) | Corn rhizosphere microbial communities from Kellogg Biological Station, Michigan, USA - C2-5 metaG | ecosystem: Host-associated > Plants > Roots > Rhizosphere > Soil | place: USA: Michigan... | reverse complement strand
TCGGCGTCACCGGGCTGATTGCCCAGGGCCTTGCCTCGGCATGCGCGCATGAATGGATGAGTGTTGGTGCTGCCTGCTCGATTGGCGTAGCGGGCGCGCTCGGCTTCGTCCGCGGTTTTTCCGGGCGGAGCAGGATTCCATCGGTATTGTGGTCGCCGCTGAAGCGGAGCGCAAGGCTGCTTCCAACCGTGCCGAGGCCCTGCGTCAGGAAGCCGAAGGTGCACGCGATGCAGCAGTGGCTCGCGCCGAAGGTACGCGTGCCGAAGGTCTGGCAGCAGCGGAAGCCCTTGCCAAGCGCAACGAGGCGCAGAACTCGCTGTCGCCGGAAGTCGTCGCGCAGCAGGTCAAGCTGGCCCTCATCGAGCGCATGCCGGAACTCATTGCTGCCGCCGTTGCGCCGCTCCAGAAAATCGAATCGATTCGTATCGCCGCCGTCAATGGCCTGGGCGGTACGGGCGGTGCCGGTGGTCAGGGTGGCGAAGCAGTGCAGGGCAATGGTGGCATGGCGGACCAAGTCGTCAAGGCAGCGCTGGCCTACCAGTACCAGAAGCCGGTTATCGACAGCCTGCTGAGCGAAGTCGGTCTGAAGCCGGGTACGTCGCTCGACTCGCTGGTCGCCGGCGCGGCGAACGCTGCCGGGCTGATTGCCGAGGCTCCGCGAGTCGAGCCGGCGGTGGTTGAAGCTGCCGAAGCGGCGGCGGGCACGCTCTCCGCAGCGTAAGGCAGGCAACCCGAGGGGCAGTTGACGCCCCTCTCTGGGCCGGTTTAGCGTCAGGAACCTCTGACACTAAATCGGCCCGCTCCTTTTTCGGACGGACACGTGCAGGCACCGACGCGATACGCGCCTGGATGATTGCGCAGCACGGAGCCGGTAAGCGAAGGTCCATCCGCCCCGCATGGCCCCCGAGAGGGGCTAAACCGCGAGGCCTAGACGACGCCTGAACGTACTGTCGAGACTTCTCATGTCAGGTATTAACAAGCCCTCTCTGAACGCGATTGCGGTCGAAAACGAGGGTGAACTTCGCTCGGTTGCCTCCAAAGTCTTTGGCATGCCCGTCACGCTGGATTCCCGGCGGTTCGAGGACCAATGCTTTGCCGCGCGGCTCGAAGTGTGCAAGCGACAGCTGTGCGAAATTAACCCCGAGCACCAGTTGGCTATCGGCGCGTGCTCAACCCCGGATGACCTGCGCGCGTTGATTGAGCGCGCCGACATCATTGCGCCTCACAATGCTCGCGCCCTTGCCGCTGAGGGTGGCCGGCTGTTTCGTATCGATGACGTATCGGCTTCATCAACCGGTGGCCTGACACTGAACTGGAGTGCGGCTGGCATTGGCTTTGGTCAGGCGACTTTCTATGTCGGCAAGGAAGATGGCAGATTGCACGTCGACCCTGAGTGCATGGGCCGCCACTTCGTCCGCTCGCTTCTGGTGCGCCTGGCTGACGAGCTCGTCATCGACGGCGACGCTTAAGGCCCATGGGAGAGGTTCCCGAGAGGTGACGACCGCGCTGCTGCGCTTTAGAATACCCGCTTGCACGACAACAAGGCCGCATCAAAGCGGCCAGCGGGGATGCGTATGCAGACGAGACTTCAGGCCATCATCGACGAGGCGCGGCCACGCCGCGCGATGTTCACCACTTTCACCTTCAGCGCCAGCTGGTTTGAGTCCTTCTGCCTGCCTCTGCTAAGAGTCTCTGGCTGTCAGAAGGTGGACTTGCTTGTCGATTCCCGCGAAGCATGCAAATCAACGGACGAGACGTCGAGTCTCTACGCGGGGACCTACTATCGCGTCATCCCGGTCCGGCAGGCATCGGGCGGATTCTTTCACCCGAAAATTGCCTACCTTGAGCGCGGCTCCGGCGACGACGTCCTTGTGGTCGGTAGCGGCAACCTGACGATGCGCGGACAGAATTCCAACCTCGAGGTGCTCGACTCTGTGAATGCGCTCGAGCACCCGCTGGTGTTCGAAGCCTTCGCGGCTTTCGCGGAGCTGTTTGCGCAGACCCCGGGGCTGTCCGCCAAGGCATCCGCCAGCCTCATGTACTACGCGCGGCGTGCGCGCGAGGTCGCAGCCGCCGCGCCTGCAGCCGCCCGCCAGAAGCCAACCGCATGGCTCATCCACACCCTGAACGAACCTGCGGGCAACCAGTTTTCAGAACTGGTTCTTGAACACCTCCCTGCTGCAACGACATTGACGGCATACGGCCCGTACCTTGACCCGAAGGGGGAAGCCGTATGCAAACTGGCCGGATTGTGTGAGGTGTCGGACATTTCGCTGGGTGCGCAACTCATGGGCAGCGAGTACGTGATTCGGGTCGCCCCCCATCACAACCTGCCCGCGGGGACGCGCTTCGTGGTGCCGGCGCTGTCGGACCTCAACGCGCTGAGTCGATTTCCCCATGCAAAAGTCTTCGAGGTGCGCTCGCCCTCCGGATGCATGGTGATGACGGGTTCGGTCAATGCCACCCTGCAGAGTCTTTTCGGCCTTGAGAACGTTGAACTCTCACTCGTGCGCAAGCTCGAGCAGCCGCCATTCGACTGGACAGTGCTGGAGGGCGACGACCTCGCGAACACGAAGTTCGAGGCCTGTGTGTTCAAGTCGCCCGAGCGTGGTCGCGCCGCACCGGCCCTCGACGCCCAGTGGCAGTCCGACGGCACCATTACGGGGACGGTGTCGCCGTGCCCGGATGAGCGGCTGGCCACCCTCGAAGTGTGGCGGGAGGATGAACTCGAATGCGAGCCCATCGAAGCGGTGCACATCGAGGAAGACGGTTCTTTTGTCACGCCTGTCCAGGCGCTCGCCGATGAAGAAGGTGCGCGGCGTCTGCGCCTTCAGGCGGGAGACTTTACGGTGACCGGCTGGCTGAACGTCGAGATTGAGCTCGACGCGAATCCGCAGGAAAAGGCGCTGGCCCGTGCCATCAGGCGTATCCGCCAGGGGGGCCGGCCCGACGACCGGGACATGCTGCCCATCCTGAACTGGATGACGGCAGTCCTGCATCGCAAGCCCGCGCCTGATTCGAAGACCAAAGGGGGTGCCGCGTCGGGTCCAAACGCGGGCGGGGCAGGCAAAGGGCCGTCCGCTGGACAGAAGCACATCAAGCCGCGCCCTGCGAACGATTGGAGGCCCCAGGACCAGCCCGACCTTGGCGTGCCTCCTATCACCGCGGAACAGGCTATGGCAGCCGCGTTCAGGAGACTGACGGCACGCATCCTGCAGAATTCAGCGCTCGCAGGCGGCCCTCGCAGCAAGCTTGTCATTGTAGATTCGCAGAAAAAGGAATCGGGCAAGGACAAACCAGGCGAACCGGAAGAGCAGAAGGCGTGGGATGCCATGCTTGAAAAGCTCCCCAAGACCCTTGAAAACGATGCCACCGCGCCCATCGTTTCGTCGGTGGTTGCACGCGCCGCCGCCGAGGTCCTGGAAGACTACGTCGATATCATGGCGGCCGGTGGCGCGTGTGAGCCTGAACAGAGCGCCGAAGAGCCGGCTTATGTCGCTAACGACCCATATGGACTTCGCGACTGGCTGGAGCAGTACACGGCCTATGCTTACGACGACGGCAACCGCGAGCGACTGCTTTCGGTGTTCTGCACGTTCGCATGCTGTGCCCTGGACATCTCCCCCAGGCTCCCGCCGGGCGCGCTCAAGGAGGTGATGCAGTCATTCGCGCTTCGAGAGTTGACGCTCGATGACTGGCATACCGCTATCCAGAACACGACCCGCAAAGACGACCCGTTCGAGTGTGTGCCGGCTCAGGCCCGTGAGCGGCTGCGCGCGCACGCGGCAAAAATAGTCGACGCGCTCACCGTGCAGGAAGAGCTGGAGCAGATGGTCGGCTCAGTTTTCGGGGAGGCGCCGGCAGTGTCCCCACCCAATCCTCGCTATCAACGCATTCTTGAGCGTCTGCTGGACCTGGAGTCAAAGCCGCCAAAGAAAGAGGATGAATGGTCGTTCGGCCTCATTCCGCAGAAGTTGCCGACGTCAAGGAAACCGGGCTGCCCGCACTGCAAAGGAGAGGTGATACAGAGTCCCAGTGAAGTGAGAGCGCTTGAGACACACCGGGCGACGATTCACTGGAAGTGCGGCAAGCCGGTTTTTGCGGGAATCCGTAATGCCGCGCTTCAGCAATTCGAAGTGCCGCGCAACCTGTACGTCGACTGGAACAAGTGATGCACGCCACCCCTGTCTTTACGACCCGCGCCAAGACGGCGACCATCATCGACCCGCTCGGCCTGCAGAGCGCGAACATGGCCCTGTACCGGACTATGTTCTTTGGCATCAACAACGTTGCGGACTCTGTCAGGGTCTACTCGGCCCTATGCTGGATGGTCCGGCTGGCACGCGAGCGAGCCCTCGCAATACCCGAGGAGCAGGCCGAGAAGCGGCGTGAACTCGCGGTGGGCGCTCTGGAGAAGATTGACTTGCTGCTGGTGTGGTGCAACCGGTCGGAACGAAGCGGCCTGCCGGGCACCGACAGGGACTGGCCCAAAGGGCACGAGCCCGTGACGTTGCGGCTCAAGGAAATCCTCAGCAAGGAGCAGAAGAAAAAGAAAGACGAGACGGGTGAAGTCAACACGGCGCGCGGCGCCTACCTGATGACGGCTCCCCAGTACAGGCCGAGCATCATCAACGGCCTGGGTTTCCTTGCTTACGACGTCGACGAAATCAAAGGGTTCTACCGACTGACGGGTGCCGGCGTCGCGCTTGCCAACGCCTTTGCGGTGCATCTGCAGGACGCAATTTCCGGGAGTAAAGAACCGGAAAGCACGCGGCAGTTGGTCAGGTGGCTCGAGAACCCGGAGGACCTTCTGATTGTTCCGTCCCGCGTGCCGGAGCTGTATCCGCTGCTGCGCCTCGATGAGGTGCATCCGAAGGAGCAGGAAGCATTTCTTGGCCAGTATTTTCCGTTGCCCGATTCCCCGCCGAAGCTGAGCGCGGAATGGACGGGGCGCCACCAGGGCATCACGCTCGCGTTGCGAGCTATCATCGCCGCCGAGAAGGATGCTGGTGCGGTCGGCGGTTTCGTTCCGGAAGCCATGGTGCGGCATGCAATGGGCAGCGGGCTCGCACCTGACGGCACGAAGATTGATACAGCCGAGCTTGAGGAGGCGCAGGATGTGTGGGCGAGCCTCCAGGTCCGACAGTATCTCAAGCTTGCGCTCGAGACGCTCCTGCGCCTGACCGAGTTCAAGACCCGGGGCCTCATGGGTTCGGGAGCGCATCGAATTCAGCAGGTGGCAGATGCTGTTGCTGCCCTGGCGTCAGACGAGGAGCACGTACAGGCACCGCTCGGCGACTGGCTGGAGCGGTGGAGCAGCCTGCAAGGTGCTGCCGACACGCTGTACGAAGCCGGGGCCGTCAAGGGTGCGGCTCCGGGCCTCAAGAGTCTTCCGGCGCTCTTCGATGAGCTGCGGGCCACATCGAAACAGAAGTTGGACAAAGCACGAAAAGCGGCCTATCAGGCGCTCGTCGCGCTGACCTATTGTGCGGTCGAGGCGAGGAATTGGGAAGACAAAAAGGCGGATAGTCTGGGTGAGGGCCGGGACCGTCTTGCACCGCGCCGACTTGCCCAGCTGGCGAGCCGATACGCTGCACGCCCCGCGCAGGAGTTTCTGTCCATGATTATCCGGGACTTTGTCGTCAACCTGCACTTCAAGGTGGTCCGTGAGCGGGCTGAAGCCGAACCGACCAATCCCCGGGAGCGTTACATTCTCGTGCCGGGTGATGAGGGGCTTGAGCTTAACTTCGAACGCCAGACGACGTTCGCGCCGCCCATACTGACGGACCGATTGCGCTGCGCGATGCTGCTTCTGACGCAGGCAGGCCTGCTCGAAAAAGAGGAAAAGAAGAAGGGTCTCCTCGCGTTCAAGGTGACACAGGATGGCCGTCGGCGGGCGGCCGAATTCCTCCCATCCTCACATCCGGTATCGTCCTAGCCGGTTTCCGCGTCGACGAACAGTCCTCAGGAGCTTTCGGCGGTAGCGTGATAGGCTAGGGACGACTCTGCCCCCCAGAGACCCATGGCACGCACGCGGACCAACTGGACCGCCAGGGCGGCCGCCTTCGGGAATGGACACATCATGGCCGCGTCCGGCATCCCTCACTGGCCGGACTGCGGCCAGACAAGCCAGCAATCGAAGCTGTTCGAGAGCTTCTGTTCGACATCGACGCACAGGGGCATGAGCCGTTCAAAAGGACAAAACTCTTCTCCTATAGGGCTGCACGCAATCAGACCAGGGCATGGCCATGTCGAAAAAGAAGAAAGAGCGAGCACCTCAGCGTCACGAATTCTCGATGCATACCAACGTGGGTGTTGTGAGCTTCGCCCTGTTGCAGCAGGGCAGAACATTCCAGGTTGAATGCATGGCACGGGACGACGTACCAGACCTTAATGTTGGGTTCCGTTGCGGTTCAGGCGTGGAGAACCTCGACACCCAATCCGATGCCTACGACGCCTTTGGTATCTCCACACGCGTCCGTGTCGACGGCGTCATTCTTGGCGTGTCCGAGATGCGCGCTTTCGACATCGACGAACTGCGTGCCGCGCTGAAGAAAGCCAAGTTCTGCTCGTGGGACCACGAAGCAATCTAGTTTGCCCCTGTGTGCCGCGGCAAAGAGGGGCGTAACCGCGGCATTCTCCCTTGCACCGAGGGAGGGCTAAACCTGACGCACTACAGGGCACATTCCCTTCAACAAAGGTGTCGTATGACAGCCCTGGTCAATCTCGTAGTCGGCGTTGCCCTCATTTTCGCGTATTTGTACGCACATCCGACACGACAGCCCGGTGATGTGGGTCGTGAATACGTTGCGGTCACGCAGGCGCTCAACGACCCGAAGCTGCCGGCTGACGCACGCGCGTTGCTGGAGTTGCGGCGCGACACTGTCGCCGCCAGTATCCGGGCTGCCTACGGCGACCAGTTGTCCTTCGCCACCGAACTCGTACACCTAGACGCCCGTAAGGCATCCCCCTCTAAAGAGCGTGAGATTCGCGTTAAGGGCGTGTCGCTCGGCCGGTTTGCCGACTACAACTGGTCCGTGAATCACGCCATTGGCTTGACTGTTACGCCCGATGAGAAAGACCCCTCTGCAGGCGTACTCCGATTCTCCGCGCCGACAGACAAGGACTGGGGCGGCGTGAAGGCCACCCTGAAAGCTGACCCGCTTGTCAGCCATGAGTCACTCGTGGTTCCGAACTGAGACGGTGTGGCATGAACGAGACCGGTACAGCTGCGGAGAAATCCGAGAAACGGCTTGAGCGGGCAATTGCTCAAGCACTTTCCTATGGCAACGACGCCAAACTTGCCGCCCGCCGGCGAGGCATCGAGCGAATGTCGAGCATTCTGGTTTTGCCATTCCTGGTCTCCCTCTTTCTGATGATGGCAGTGGTTCCGTTGACGGGGCTGTTGGGATTCCTCGAACACCTGTTCCCGGCGATAACACCGGCCTTCGTTGCTTCCATCAAGAATCACCAAAGCATTGTCGTTGCGTTGGGTTACGGCCTCGTCGTGGCATGGGCGGTGAATGTTTCATCGGTTGCCACAATTTTCCTCATGGGCGAGTCGTGGCGATTTGGCCCACTGCATGAGCTTCCGCATACGGCGGAGCGCTTTGACAAGCTGGCAACGGAAAATCCTCTGGCCCGTCGCCTGAAAGACGCAATCGACGGTGCGGGCCTGACACCCTGCCGAGTCCACCTGAACATCATGGAGAGGCTCATCAAGAGCGCCTGATTGGTTAGGTATCGCAAAAAATAAACCGCCGCCCTACACGTGCCCTCTCTCATTTCGGAGAGGGTCCAGCACGTGGGGGCCCCGATGGGCGGCAATGCACTCAAGAACACTCAGACACAGCGACTGAACCGCGCAGACTTCGAGCGCGTCGCAGAGGCTGTCACAAAAGAACTGCTTCTCGCGTTCCCTGAAACGCCGGTTGATGTCATTCCGGCCTACCGGACCAAGCCATCCTTTGGCGACCTGGACGTACTCATCCAGACTGAAGGCCTGCAGGCCAATGGTGGTGGCGAGAAGCTTCGCCAACTCGCGGTCGAGGTCTTTCATGCGACGGACCTTTTCAAGAACGGCAACGTCCTGTCATTCGATTACCGCGCGAGTGCGACGCAAATGGAGCCTGGCTTCCAGGTTGATGCTATCGGGATGCCGGCAGCGGAGTACGACTTCGCACTGCGCTACTTCAGCTTCAACGACCTCGGCAATCTCATCGGCCGCACCGCGCACAAGGCAGGATTCAGCTTTGGACATGCGGGTCTGACGTACCCGTTCCGGGAAGGCACCTACATGTTCCGGGAACTGGTGCTTACGCGGGACTTCGATGAGGCGTTGCGCTTCCTGGGGTATGAACCGGAGCGACACCGCGAGGGCTTCGAGTCGTTGCATGACATCTTCCTGTATGTCGTGGGCTCCCGGTACTTCAGTGCCGACATCTTCCTGCTGGAGAACCGCTCCTACAAGGCGAGGGTTCGCGACCGCAAACGCAAGACGTACACCGAGTTCCTCGACTATATTGGAGCACGGCGCCTGCCTTCGTACGCGTATCCTGAGGACAAGGCGGTCTGGCTCCCGCTGGCGTTCAAGGCATTCCCTGAGTTCGAGAAGGCGTATCGCCAGACACTTCATGACCTTGCCAACCAGCGATTGCTCAAGAAGCAGTTCAATGGGGAGCGAATGGGCGCCATCTCGGGCCTTGAAGGCGTGAAGCTGGGCTGGCTGATGAAGCATTTGCGCGAATCGTTTGATTCGTTCGATGCGATGCTCGGATTCTTTCAGTCAGCGACAGAGGATGAGGTGCGAAAACGCGTTCTCGACACCCAGCGTCGACTGGAGCTTTAAGCAGACACGGGAAACGTCGGCGACAAGCCGACGTTTTCATTTGCACGCATGCCGCCGGGTGGCCGGGTGGAGGCACGCGCAATTGCCTGCGGAACGCCAGGCAATCCCAGGTTCCTAGACTGACCAGTTCCATAATTTTTGAGAGAGGTCATCTATGAACCTGAATATCGAGGCTTACCACGGCACTGTCACGGGACGCTTCTCGTCCAATATCGCGGCCACTCGCAGCATCCCTCAGCTGACGGCCCTTGTTCGTCGCAACGGCCTGTTGTATCGCCTGGACGACAAGGACCCGGATTTGCGGGACGAAGGCAAAGGGGCGCTCGAGTATTTCGACGCCCAGGGCCTCGTCGTCGCTGCGCACTTCTGGGTGGTTCTCCCGGCCGGCTATCCGCCGTCGTTCAAGCCGCAGCGCGCAGATGTGGTTGCGCAGCTTGCTGACACGCTCGATTCGACGCACCAGCAGGAGAGTGCACCTGTGGCTTTCGAGGTCATCCCGGAGTCACTGATGCTGGTTCGTGCGCAGAAAGGCGCGGGCTACAACCATCACGTGCAGGTTCGGCTCTATCGTCGCGCCTGACCACGCTTTAGGCTGTCTTCATGCAGCGCCCTTTGCCAGGGCGCTGTTTTCATTAGGGGCGGCGGTCTCCCTATACGTCCTGGAAACTCAAGGACATATGTGGAGGACTTTTGTGATGGAACAAAGCCTGTTTCACTGCGGGATGGCCGCTCCCGAACCTGCGCTTCCCGTGGAGGCTTACCCCGGTGCGCAGTTCGAACCATTGCTGTCAGATTACGACCGATTTCTGGTCTTCTTTTCGGGTGGTAAGGACTCGGTGGCCTGTTTCCTGTGGCTTCTCGAACAGGGAATCCCCCTCGAGAAAATCGAGCTGCACCACCATCTTGTTGATGGCCGCGAAGGCTCGACGCTGATGGACTGGCCGATTACCACGGACTATTGCACGAAGCTCGCAGCCGCGTTCGGCTTGCGCATGTCGTTTTCGTGGAAAGAGGGTGGCTTCGAGCGCGAAATGCTGCGCAATGAAGCGCCTACGGCGCCGGTGCACTTCTACACGCAGGCGGGTGAGAAGCGGCAAGTTGGCGGCGAGGGGCCTCTGGGCACGCGCAGGAAATTTCCCCAAGTGTCAGCGGACCTGTCGGTACGCTGGTGCAGCAGCTATCTGAAAATCGGGGTCGGCGAATCGTACATCGTGAACGACCCCGTGTTCAGGGAAGGCAAGACGCTGGTGCTCACTGGCGAACGAGCCGAAGAGTCGACGGCCCGAGCACGCTACAAGACCTTCGAGCCGCATCGGTCCGATAACCGGAACGGCGCGAGGGTGAAGCGCTGGGTGGACGTTTTCCGTGCTGTTCATGGGTGGGAGGAGGCTCAGGTGTGGGACATCATGCGCAAGTACGGCGTGAACCCGCATCCGGCTTACCACCTTGGTCTCAGCCGCACGTCCTGCATGGCCTGCATTTTCGGCAGCCCCCAGCAATGGGCCATGCTGAAGACCTACATGACCGGACACTTCCGCAAGATAGCCGACTACGAGACCGAGTTTGGCACCACCATCAAACGTGGCGCCTCCATCGAGCAAATTGCGGCAAAGGGCACCCCTCCCGAACTGGACCCCTTCTGGCTGGACATTGCGATGAGCAATGACTTCTCGGCTCCGGTCCTCATTGACCCGGCCAGATGGACGTTGCCGCTAGGCGCATTTGGCGAGTCTGCCGGCCCGACCTGAACGACAGGAAGCCTTTCGATTTCACGCCCGCACTGAGTGCGGGCTTTTTCTTCGTGCATTCAGGATGGTCGGCCAGTAGCCCATAGGTAAGACTAAAGTGCCCGGGCTATAGGTCAGCATTTGCTACTGGAGAAAGCATGCCCTGCGTCCCAATCATCTTTGTCTTGATTCTTGCGACTCTCGGAGTCGGTGCCTGGGTGTCGCCCGAACGGGCGCCACTCGTGATGATTCTCTCTGTCGTGGTGTACGTTGTTGCGACGGTATTTGTGCAGGCCACTCGCACGAATCGAATTCGGGAAAGACTGCTTGACACGCCCTCTGCGGCGAAACGGGTATGGGTCGAACACGACACTGAGCACTACTTTTCGCTGAAAGCAGATTTCGGGCAAGGCCCGCGATTCGTCGCAGGGCATCATCATATGCGCGAGGTCGTCCTGAAGCTGGAAAAGGCCGGATGCGTAGTCGAAGGTACGCCTGCCTGGTGCACAGACCCGGAAGGCCCTCACCCCAGAACCCGATGACTACAAGTATGAGGGTACGTACTTTGTCATCACGCAATTGATATCGACTGTTCTGGTGTTCAGCCTTCTAGCTTATGGCGTGAGGGAGTTGTTCGGTCACTGAGTCGCTGCGTACCCCGCTTGTTACCCAGGAAGCGCGGAAAGCCCCCGTCCTTTAGGGCGGGGAGGACGTCAAAGGATAAACCTAATTCGCTTAACTGACGGTTGCCAATTCCCCGCCAGTTAGCCCGTGACTCTCGACGCCGACCGCCAGAACCTCTTCCGTCCGCTTAGCGGAAAGCACCGGGAGTTTTACATCGCGTGCCTGCGCAGTCTTTATGAGCGCCTTCACGGCCCCAGTGCGGACTACACACACAACCTCAGCCGGGATGCCCTTCGCGACCTGCTGTCACCGGTCGTTCAGGCCGTTAAGCCGGCCACTGACGGTACACCTGACGAAGAAGACGAGTTCCAGCGCCTCCGCGGCGATGACCTCCAGGTTGCAGGCGTAGTCATTCGCACGCTGCTCAGGGAAGGCTGGCTCGAGACGTTTGCCGACCGGGCAGGGCTGGTAACGGCCTACCGGTTCACACGCGCGGGCAAACTCTTCGCACATGCCCTCTGGGAGTTGGAGCGCCCGGCGCTTCGCACCCGCCAGCGCAACATGCGCAGCTGCCGCAACTCCCTGACGGCCGCGTTGAAGAACGCTGACGTTTACGACCTCATCGACGCATATGACCACGCCGAGAAGGTCATCGCCGACCTTGCGGAAGGCTCCGACTACTTCCAGGAGCTCGTTCGTCGATTGATGACGGAGGCCGCACAGCAGCCGTGGTCTGAGTTCATCGAGTTTCTGGAGCGCTTCGAGCGCGAGTTCAAGAAGCAGCTCACGGCGGACAACGTCGAGCGTCACCGCCAGTACATTCGCGACACGCTGCTTGAACTGCAGAGTGTGGACGAGCCCAGGTTTCAGACTTTCGAGCGGCAGCTCAACGACGTCGCGCGCTGGGCATACGAGCAGCGCACAGGTGACTCGACGTACCACTGGCTGCTCTCGCGCATCGACGAAATCATCGAGGCCGCCTGCAACCAGAAGTTGCCCGAAATGCTGCGCGCGATGAACGAGTACCTGCGACGCGCCACGACCATCGTCCAGCAGGCGTTCGTGTTGCGCGGTGGCCAGCAGAAGCACGCCTACGCGCGCGCCATCGCGCAGCTTGCCAGCGTAAAACCGCACCAGCAAGACGCGCTGCTCAACCGAATCGGCGACGCGATTGCCGGCGCGGAGCTACGGTTTCTCGACCCAGCTACGTTCAGGCTCAAGACAGTCTCCGAGCGTCGAAAGGCTACGACCATATCAATCGCGCCTACTGTCAGCCGCGAAGCCCGTCTCGAAGCGGCTTTGCTGCGCGCCGAAGCGGGGGCGTTCGCGCTCTCGAACGACGACGTCGCTGAATTTCTCCGCAACGAAGTGCGTCTGCGCGGACGGCCCGTTCTGCTCTCGGAGTTGCCGCTCGCCAATGCGGCCGACGTCCTCCGGGCCATGCAGGCCGTGGAGGCTATCCGCGCCAACGCCGAAAACGGACTGAGCGCGACGGCCATGCCAACCCGGATTGAAACGCCGTACTACCGCGGCACCGACTACCAGATTGAGGTCAACCATGCTGACTAACGTGCTCACGGAGCACCTCGAAGAGAAGAATGTCAGCCTCGCGCGCTTTCAGGAAATCACTTGCCGGCTGTATGCCAGCAATATCCTCGTGCGCCGCGAGGACGCCACGGAGGCCCGCCTTTACGACGACGCCCGTCGCATTGAACCGGTGCTGGCCGAATACCTGGCACTCGCCGGTCTGCGTCTCGTGCATGACTCCAAAAACGAATTCTTCCGGCTATATCCGCCCGGCGCGGCGATTCCGGGCTATGCGGACGACGGCAACGAACCGGTGCTGTCGCTGCGCGCGAAGTTCACGCCCGACTTTGTCGCGGCCGCGCTTGCACTGCGCTTCATGTACCAGCAGGGACTGGCAGAGGGAGGCGGTCGCCTTTCCGATGACGGCGAAGTGCTGGTGCGTTTCGAGGAGCTCGCCATGACACTGCAGACGCAGCTCAAGCGTCCGTTGCCAGAGACCACGACAGAACGCACGCGCCTGCTGGCGGACCTGAAGCGACAGCGGCTTATCCACATCGCACCCTCGTTCTCGATGACCAACGAAGAAGACCTGATGGCAATTCGCTCCGTCATTCTCGGCGTCATCAGCGAAGACATGCTGCAGGCCGCGCTTGAAGCGGGTGCTGCGGACACCAAAACGATAGACGCGACCGGCGCTACGCAGGTCGATGGCGACGGAACAGACAACGCGGAAAACGAAGGGGAAGCAGCACAATGAAGCTCGACAAAGTCATCCTCGTGAACTGGGGCGCCCTGCGCGACCGCGAGTACGAGATGGGCGACATGACCCTGTTCACGGGTCCGACGGGCTCCGGCAAGTCAACCATTCTGGACGCCATCCAGACGGTCATGACGGCGGCCTATCAGAACATCTTTGCCTACAACCCGGGGCAGGACGAACAGTCGCAGACGGCGCGCAACGGCAAGTCCAAGCGCACCCTCTGGTCGTACGTCGTCGGCGCGGAGGACAACCTCTTCGCGCGTCCGGGTGGGGCGCATGGGTACATTGCCGCAGTGTTCAGCCCTGACGCGAAAGACCCGGCTGGGGCAAAACCGTTCACCGCGGTTGTCGCCGCGGCGGCGCGCGTGGATGGTTCCGGGGAGCGGCGCGTCGCAGTCCAGGAGCGTCTTTGCCTCATGATTGTCGACGATGCGCGCCTGTCGTTTGACGATTTCGTGGAGAGCCAGACCGCTGACGGGGCGACCACGACGTTCATCGCCGTCGAGCGCATCGAGGCGACGCTACGCCGCAAGTACACAGGGCTGACCAGCTTCCGCGACGGCAAGCGTGAGTACCTCAGCCATCTCTATGGCCGGTTTCGCGGCCAGAAAACCGTTTCTTTTACGGAAGCGGAGGCAGCCGCGCGTGCCCTGACACAGTCGATTGCCTACCGGCCTATTGGAAGTGTGGACGACCTCGTGCGTACGCAGGTGCTTGAACACGACCCCCAACAGCTCGCCCAACGTATCGCAGATATCAGCAGTCTCATGCGGCAGATTTCCGGCTTGCGCCGAGACGGGGAGCGCCTGAAGGCCAACGTCGCGCGGCTGGACTCGCTCACCTCAGGTATCGCCAAGGCCACCCGCGCCTATGAACTGGCTGCCGTCTCACACGCAGCCGCCGCGGCGCGCGCCGTGCTTGACGACCAGTCCCGCGTGCGGGAGCAGGCCGAGCAGCTGGAACGCCTCCTCGTCTCCATTGACGAAGAAGCCGCAGAGCGCCGACGGCTACAGCAGGCGCGCGAATCGCTGGACGACCAGCGTGTGCGCATCGAGGCGACCCTCATGGGCACGCCCGTCGCGGACCAGCATCGCCGGCTGGAGCAGGCTATCGCCGGTGCGCAGGGGAAGGCGCGCGAGATTGCACGCATCGTGAAGCACGATGTGGCGCAGGGCCGTGCCTTGCTGTCGGTCGCCCGTAGCATTTCGGCACTCGAGTTGCCGTCGAGCTGGCAGCGCGCACGGACCTCCGCCCAGCATGTCAGCGCTGCTTTCAAGGCGCTCGAACCGGCCCTTGCCGACCTGGAGCGGCTTGACGAGCATACCGACGCCATCCTGTCTTCGGATGCGCCGGCCCGTACCATGCTGCTTGTCGCTCAAGGCATCGACGGCCTGGTGAAGCCGTTCGCTGCGCTGTACGCGTCGATTGCCGACCCCGTGACGGGCTTTGTCGCCGACTTGCGGGCACATCTCGTTGAGGTCGAAACGGAAGTCAACGAAGCCACCCGGCGCGAGCGCGACCTGGCAGGGCAAAAGGAGGCACTCGCAACGGGTGGCACCGCCTATCCCCACGAAATTGCATTTGCGCTCAAGATGCTGAAGTCTGAGTTGCCCGCATCGGGCGCCCTGGTCCTTTGCGACGTCGTCGAGCCTCAGCCGGGGTCGCTGTGGCAACCAGCAATCGAAGCCTACATGGGCCGGGCCCGCTTCAGCATCATCGTTTCGCCTGATTGGGAAGAACGCGCGATGGCGCTGGTGAAGGAGCGGCGACTGCGCGTGAGCGTCGTCCAGGGTGCGAAGCTGTTGCGCGGCGGGCGCGAGCGCCACGTGCTGGATGATTCTGTCGTTCACGAGCTGCGGTGCGACCACCCGACGGCCCGGGCTTACCTCGAGAGCCAGTACGGCGGGGTCGTCAAGGTGCCCGACTTCGAGACGTTGCGTCGTACTGCTCGCGGCGTGATGCAGGACGGCCGCGCAGCCGGCGCCAACACCATGTACTCTGTTGAGGCCGGCGACCTGGTCTTTGGTCAGGAAGCCCGACGCATCAAACGCGACAAGGTGAGCGCTGAGCACCAGCGTGCCGAAACGGCGTTGAACGACGTGCGAGCGCTCAGGCAGAGCGCACTGGCCAGCGTGCAAATGTGCGCGGCCGTTCGCGCCCTGGGCTTTGCGGGCCACGCTGAACTTGAACAGGCGGCGCGTGAAGTTGATGCCGCACACGCATCTCTCGAATCGCTGGACCTCTCGGAAGTCGCCGAGCTTCAGGATGAGAAGGCGACGGTCGCGGCACAGATTGCTGCTGTCGACGCGCGAATCAGCGAATCGGACAAGCGCAGCGGCAGCTTCCAGCTGCAGGCCGACCAGTGCCGCGGGTTGCGCCAGCGTATCGAAGCCGGTTTGCAGGCGAAGCTCGACAACGAAAAGATGCGTTTTTTGGAGCTTGGCGAGGTCGTCGGCCTGAATGCGGCGCTGTCGCTGAGTGTGCTAAAGGATGAAGCATGTGCAAGCGCGCTGGTTGCTGCGGGCATCGAAACCCTGCAATCGCAGGCACGCAGCCAGGAACAGGTCTTCACCTCCGCCTACCACAAGGTGGTCCAGGAGCTTGCCGAGTACAACCTCGCGGCGCAGGGCGATGAGCGTCTCGAGGCAACGTTTGAGGCCACGGGCGTCGAAGGTGCGGCGTCGCGCTACGTCCCGCTGGTCGCCTTGAGCGAGCGGGTGGCAAGCCAGCTTTCCATCCAGCGAGACATCGGTGTCGTGAAGAATCTGGACCAGTTGCGGGTCGCGGAATCGTCTTTCCGTGAGGTCTTCACGAAAGCTGTGTGCTTCGAGATTCGCAACGCTGTCGACTCAGGCGTGAAGACGTTGCAGTACCTGAACCGTGACCTCGAAAGGCTGAAGTTCGGCACCGACCGCTTCATTCTGGACTGGGCCGAATGGGTGCCGGAGTTCAAGGAGTATTACGACTTCTTCAAGGCGACGTGCGAGCTGAGTGAGGCCAACGAATCACTGGACCTTTTTGGTTCGACGGAACTGTCGGCCGACCACGTGCGCGTCCGGGACAAGCTGGTGGCGCTGCTGCTGTCCGAGGACCAGGACCGCGCACAGAAGGAACTGCAACGCATTGCCGACTACCGCAACTATCGCCGGTACGAAATCTGGAAAGATTCGGACTCCGGCAGCCGCATCGGTCTGTCCACTTGGGGCACCGGCTCCGGTGGCCAGTTGGAGACCCCCGCGTACATCGTGCGCGCTGCGGTTGTCACGAACCGGCTGAAGAATTTCGACCGCTCGATGAGCCTGCGCCTCATGATGAACGACGAGTCGTTCGCGAAGACAGACGAACGCCGGGCACGCGATATCATCCGCTTCCTTCGTGACAAGCTCGGAATGCAGCTCCTGTGTGCAATGCCGACCAAGCACGCGGGTGCTATCCGCACGGAGTTTTCGAAGGAATATTCGATTACCCGGCTGCATTCGCCTGGTCACGGAGAGACCAGTCTCGTGTCCGACGCCGATGAGCGGGACCTGCGCGCGGACGCACTGCGACAGTTGTGGGACCAGCGTCGGGCTCAGGTAAGGGAACAGGCCCGCATCGATTTTGATGCCGGCAACCCGGTGGACTAGCCGGTCTGAGAGGAGAGGGCGGCGCGCGAGCGCCGCTCTTTCTTTGGTCGAGCAGGACGGCCCCGTCTCGTGGTGCACAATAGCGGTCTTCGGCCACGCAACAGCATGAGGATGGGCATGCCATCAGCTCTCGACGCAAAGACACTCTACGAGCTCGTCGCGGCATTTCGCGAATCCGGGCTGGCCGCGCCGCTGCAGGACTACGATGACAATGATGCGCTCGCTGGGCTTGCCGCGCCGGCCGCCGTCGCCCTCTGGATTCGGCGCTTTCACCCAGAGCTTGCCGCGCGCCGCTCATTGTGTCTCGCAGTCGTAGGGGCCGTAGGCGCAGACAGTGTGGATGACGGCCGCTGGTATCAGTATTTGCCGTGGCTGCTGGACGCTCCTGAGCTGGAAGTCTCCGTTCACCTGGTTGGCCCCGAGCTTATCTCAGCCATCGACGAAAACGCCCCTAGCCGGACACCGCGGGGGACCGTCGCGACAGACATATTCGAGCGGTTGCCAGCCTTTCGTAATGCATTCCTGTATGCGTGCCCTGTCAGTGAGTTCCTGCGGCAGACGAGCGCTGAATTCGACCTCTTCTTTGCGTTCAACCCGGACCTCCTTCGGTCATTCGAGGAGTGGACCGATGAGAAGGAATTGCCCGCGCTTTGCGCGCGCGGTGTTCCCCTCGCGGTAACGTCGAATTCCGAGGAGCGCATGCATGCGGACACCTGGGCGCTGAAGACACTGGGGTACACCGTTTATGCGCCCCTCGGGAGCGGTCTGTGGCGCAATCCTTTTGAGGTGCTAACGCCAGAGGGTGCCTGGGCGGGATACCTCTGGGAAATCACGCGGGGCCCCGAACCGGGGTTCGTCCCGAACGACGAGGCCATGCGCGAGTTCCATATGTTTTCCCAGCTTTCCCGTTACTACAGCCAGCGCATAGGCACCCAGTTTCCCTTGTATGCAGGTCGACTCATCATGCTCGCGCATGAGCGGGACGATGAGCTTCGACTGCATGAAGTAGTGCTCATGCCGATGGAAAATGTGGGCGTCATGCTCGAGACGGGGGAGCTTGTCAGGCTGGAGCCCGGGGTTGCACGCTCCCTTGCCACGCTGCCACCTCCACTTCCTTCCTCGTACCTGAAGACATACCCCAGGCATACGCGGTTCGGGTTCGAACACATGCTGTGGGCAATGAAAGGCATTATTGACCTTGCGCTGGACGCAAAGGCCGCCGATAAGGAGGGCACAGGGGAGGACCGCGACGAATTCAGAATGTCCGACATGTTCGACATGCTCAGGGACCTGAACCGCCTGCGCCGGGAGATGGCTGACCCGGAATCGCCTGAGGCGAGTGATACCCGGCTCTTCCCCCTGTCAGACGACGAACTCAAACAGGGCATGGCCGACCTCATCAAACAGGCCACAGGGGAAACGGTAGACCCTGACGCCTTCATGGAACAGATGCGCGTATCCGGCGGGTTGAACGGAGTTCCCCGTGAACTCTGGCGAGACTTTCTGGGTGACCACCTCGGATGGGACGTCACCGACCTGGAGCGGGACGACAGGCGCTTTGCACCGGCTTTCTGGGCCGGCACCCGCGATGGCGGCATTGAGCTGCCCGTGATTGTTGAGGGCTATGTCTATGCACCTGGCGACCAGGAGGATGAGCTGGCGAACGAAGCCTTCGACGTTCTGGCCGCGCGGCATCCTAAGGGATGCCTGCTGCTGTTCGGACAACTTTGTTTCAAGCACATCGAGGGCAGGGCGTACACATTTGGCGGCATGCTCTATCGAAACCAGGTGTGGGCACCATTCGCACTTAGCGAAGCCATGGACTCCTTTGATGCACTACTGGAGCAGCGTTACCTCGGTTTCTCGTTTGGTTCGCCGCTAGAGGAGTATGAAGACGCTGACGGTCACCTTGCCATGGGATTCAACGCCTATGCGGCGGGTCACGACCCCTCGAAGGGCGTCGAGATGGTTACGCTGCGCTTTGGCGATTGGATGTATCCGAGGCCGAACCAGATGGGCCGCCCCGATTGACGGGTCACACCAACGCGGCGTAGCAGCAGGCCAGGACGGACACGAGCGAGGGGGCGACTGCCGCGGGGAGTGCTCCGATATGCAGCCGGTGTGCAATCGCGGCGCACGCGGCGGACAGCACGCCTAACCCTAACGCCTTGACCCGTGCCCCTGTCCGCGCGACTTGTGCATGCCGGTGGAGGAGCAGCGTGGCCGCCTGTGCAACATCCGGTGAAAGCGCAAAGTTGAGCCGGCGAATGACGGCGCCAAGGCCTTCTACCTTCGAGACGGAGGCGTCGACGCTTACTCCCAGTCCGACGCTCGCCGGGCCAGTTGACAGCTCCAGCAGTTGGGCAACCAGAGGTGCATCCGTTGCGCGCGCAAGCCAGCGTCTCGCACGTCCGGCGCGAAGCGGCCGAACCCACAGCGCGGCAGTTTCTGCGTCCTGCAGCCGACCAAGACCCTCCTGAACCAGGGGGTCAAAGACCGAATTCGCGAACCATACACGAGGCTGATAGCCGGCGACCAGTAGGGAAGCGGCGCGGCCATCGATGACGACCTCAACCTCACTCACGGGTACGGAAAACACGAACCGTTGGGTGTGAGTGCCGCGCTCGCCTGCATCGAGGGAACACATCTCCAGCCTGCACACGTCGTCCCGCCCGCTGTTGAACACATCGCGCACAAGTACACGTACGCGTGTATCCGTAATGCTGGCATCGTGAAGCACATGCTCCTCTTTCGCTGACACGTAGAATCGCGTGATGCGGCTCATCTTGCCGGCGCCCTCGCAAGGCTGGCAGGCCACTACGCCCTCGCCGCGACATTCTGGGCATCGGACCATCCCCGAGGCGGCACACGCGCCACAGGTCGCCTGTAATTGCCGGGAATCGAGCCGCAGAGGGCTCGCATGTCCCCGGCATGACCCGCATTCGACGCTGCCGATTCCGCGACACCCCATGCACCGGATACGCGCCAGGCCAAGACAGTCCGCGCAGCCGAGGTAGCACACCAGTCGCTGAGGGGGCTCGTAGAGTCGGGCATCCGCAAGCGAGTGCCCGAACGGACTTCCCGATGCCCGGGTGTGGAGCGCGTGCGTTGCTACGTAGCCGGTTCGAAGCTGCTGGCCAATGTGCGCCGCCGCGCGCTCCCAGGACTCCAGCGAGTCGACGTGCACATCATCAGCGTCCCATACAGCACCGGGCATTGTCTGCCAGGACCAGCGGACTTCACACGAACGCACCACCTCGACCGTGAACGCCTCGAGCCAGGCACTTCGCGTGCGCGCGCTCACTGTCCCTCGAGGCACGAGCGGCCCGAGCGCCCGTATAACGTCCTCAACCGCCAGCGCCGCGCTCGCACGCGCGTAGGCTGCGATGTCGAGTGGGGACGAGGGTGTCGCGTTGAGGCTCATGGACTAGGAGGCTGGATGGGCGGGACTCAGACGGGGAAGCCGGCGCAGTAAGCGAATCTGCGAAGTTGCAGGTGCCGCGCCGAATAGAGTAGTCCAGCGGTGAACATGCGTTGCAGAACAAGTCTGTTCGCCATCGACGCATCGCACGTCGTCCGGCGACGCAGCCACCCCTCGAGGAAAAGTCCAATGGCAACCGAACGCGATTTTCCCTGCTCGCAATGAACGAGGATAGGGCGATGCGCGTGTTCAGCGACAAACCGGAGGACTTCGTCCGCCTGCGCCGCCGTCATTGTCGGAAAGTTGGCTGTGTCGAGCTCGGCGTCGTAGAAGCCCAGTCGCAGGAGATGGGCGCCACCCTCCAGGGCAGCGGGCTTCTGCTGGGGGTTGGTGACGGAGATGCAGGCCCACTCAGGGCCGGGGTTCAGGCGCTCAGCGTCGAGCCGAGGCAAAACGAGGAGAGGTTGACGGTTCATCCAGCCTATAGCCACGCCGTCCCGCAAATACAAATCCGCCCCTGAGGGCGGATTTGGTATCACGGCATAGCCAGCCTGGTCAGGGCGAGGCGATTAGCGGAAGCGTTGCAGTTCCGGGTCGGTCACCGGCTGTTCCGGCAGACCCAAGATGTCCGGCAGCGTGTGCAGCTTCGGCATGCCTTCGACAACCGCCAGCTTGCCCGACTTGTCCTTGTACAGAACCGTCGGCGTACCGCGGAAGCCCATGTCTGCCATCAGCTTTGCGTTCGCGTCCAGCTTGGCCTTGGTGGCCGGCGTCACGGCAACCGGCTCGATACCCACCGATTCCTTGGCTTCGACGTACGACATCTCGCCCTTGCGCAGCAGCGCTTCGGCGTTCTTCGACTCGAGCAGGGCGGCTGCCTTACCCGTCGAACTCGCCTGCTGGAACGCCACCGGAATCCAGCGGACCTGCAGACCGGCCGCTTCGTACGGTTGAAGCGCCTTCCATGTCAGGTGGCAGAAGATGCAGTTCGGGTCCATGATGACATAGACCGTCGACTTCACCGCGTCGCCCTTTGCGCCTTCGATAATGGCCGGTGCCGATTCGATGCGCTTCTGGAACTGGCCGAAATCGGCCTTCGGGCCGTACTGGTCGAGATACTGCTGGCTCAGGTCAGCGCCGTTATCGTCGAGCACCTTGCCCGTGATGAGCACCGAGTTGTTGGCCGGCGCGTACAGGACCATGTTCTTGCCCGGACCGCTCGATACGATGAAGCCATTCAGACCGCCAGCCGCCTGGAACGATTTTTCGAACTTCAGGCCACCCATCAAGGCCTTGGACAGTGCCTTGGGCATCGCGACCGGCGCGCTTGCCGGTGCCGCGACGTCGGAAGCCTGCGCAAACGCCGTAGCGGCCGACAGCGTCAGAAGGGAGGCGGAAACTGCGAGAACCAATTTTTTCATTGAGCAAACCCGTTGTAGTGCAAAACGCGCCGCTGCTGCGGCGCCCGGAAATGAAGTGCTTGCTCAAAATAGAGACCCCTTTTTAGATGCCCAGAGGCTGGCCCTCAGCTAGAGCTGTTTTAGACTCGCCTGAATTGTCGTCGCACCATGAAAAAACGCCCCGCGACAAGCGCAGGGGCGTCCGTGAGAATGAAGGTTCGAACGGGGGCTCGACTCGCGGCATCAGCCGCTGTGCTGCACAGTCGGGTGCGTCGCGTACTCGGTGATAATGTCAATCATCTCCTTGAACGTGTCCTCGGGTACAGCCACCATTCCCTTTCGCACGTTGAACTGGAACGGTGAGAGCAGAAACCCCTGGAATCGCTCCGGCAGCGTTCGAATCTGCTTATGCGGCAGGTCGCAGTAGTCGTTCTTCATGGCTGATTTCGACGCAGAGTCAGGCTGCCCGCAGTTCAGCCGGCACAACGGACGCATAGGCCCATGCCATTCTGCCTTCGCGGAGGAGCTGTTCCACCTGCGAACGCTCCGCTGGGGACGCCGGCGCTTCGAGATAGACGTCGCCGGGGCTCTCCAGCCCGAAGCACTGTGTACCCAGCGCGGTTGCCAGATTGCGGATGTACTTCACGGGAAAGACCGCGCCGAGACAACGCGATTGCTCGCAGTTCAGTTTGAAAAATGCACTCATGCTTGCTCCACACATTGACCAGCGCAGTCTAGTGACGTAAGGCCAGGGAACCCTCTAAACCAACCGACTTGTACACAGCGAAGCTAGCTATACAAGGCAGGACAACTCACTTTTAAAATCATGCGCAAATCGTTTTCGGTCAACTTTCGGCTCGCGTCTGCGGCCCTGATGGTTCTCGGCTTCTCCTGTAATAGCCCCGCCGCCCCAGCGCCCGCTCCGGAGCCAACGGCACCCGTGCTTGCTACAGCTAACGATGGCTACCTTATCCTCGACGGCCGAGACGATTCGATGCCCCCGCGCTTCTGTCCGCCCAACGCCTCTACGGACCAAGGTCAACACGAATGCAGAGTAAGCCACCCCGGGCTGTTCAACCTCGATACCCCGGCCAAGCCTGTGACTGCACAGGAAGCTCTGGACCTCAAGTACGGAGCCGGCAAGGCTGTCGTTGTTGGCGTTGCCCCCTACGAGTGGCACTCCAGCGTGATTTACTGGCGGTACGGCGCGGCCTACAAGAAGTAAGCGCTAGGGCAATCCCGACATAACTGAGTCAGGTCCTCGCTTTCGGGCGAGGATTTTGTTTGCATGCTGGCTTACATGTCGCGGACGAAATCTGGCCAGCCCGGGCGCCTCTGAAATCAACGCCGAGAACCCGGGCTACCTACACCGGACAGGCAAAGAGGAGCAAACTCTATGGAACTACTGGCGATTCAGGTGTTCCCCTGTACGCAGGGCGAGCAAGATGAGGATGTGGTGCAACTGACGGGCCCCGACCTTTCAACCGCTCACTGGCGCGTCTTTCTGCGGCGCCGGGATGGGCTTCAGGATACTGGCCATTTCGGCAGGGAGCGTTACGCGAACGACAAGGCGCTCGAGCTGGCGGCAGTACACGGACTCTGCGTCGACCCCTATCCGTGGGCGCCGACCCCGCTATTGACGGCCTGTGCCATCGCTGTGCGCACGATGTACGGATACGACCTCTTCGATGCGGGTGTCGCGTCGGAGCAGGACCTACATGAACTCGGTATTACCGAGGTCCTGCAGGCATCCCGGTTTGCGTCCGAGTTCGGTGCGAAGCACGGGCTTGAGCGCATCGACGTATGATTCGCAACACGGCAGGCTATAAAGGAGTTTCGATGAATTGGGACGACCCGGCAGAACGACTGGCCCTCGCTGAGCGAGTGGGCCACGAAGAGTACCATCGGCAGTTGAAACAGCATCTCGACGCATCCGTGGTATCCCGCGTCGGGGGTCACGCCATCCGCCCGGTCAACACCCGCTTCGGCCGACTGTTTCACGTCGGCGAGACGGATAAGGCCTTCGGCACGCAAGACGAGGCGGAGCAGTATGCCCGTGACAACGCGGTCTGAATCACGTGTGCTCGCGCACTTAATCCGTTGAACCATTCAACGAGCCTGGAATCGTTTTCCAGGCTCGTTTTATTTTTGACGCGCTTCATTAGGCTCGACGCCCGGCTGGGCATGAAAAAGCCCCGCTTCCATGGAGGAAGCAGGGCCGAAGAAGCAGGTAGCCGGATGCGGGTCAGGCGACGCGCGCGATGCCCGACTCGTTCGCCGGCGGCGCATCGCACAGATGGTAGAGCCACGCGCGCTGATACTCAGGCAGGGCCTTGAGCATGTAGCGGGCGGTCTCGTCTTCGAGGGGGCCTTGCAGCGCGAAGAACTCCCCGGCCTTGAACAGAAAGGCAGCGGGCGGCTCCGATATTACCGAGAAGACCATGCGTCGGATGCGTGCAAGTTCCACCGGCGTGTCCTTTGCTGCGCGCGCGAACTGCATATGCGACAGCTCGGGGGCGAGCTCCAGCGCGTCATAGCCAAGCATCGCCTCAGCTGCGGCGCCGAACGTCTCGCGCGCTGCCGCGATAGCCGTCTCGGCCATCGAGTCGAAGTGTTCGCCGAAAAGCGCGTGAAGCGATACTTCCTGTGACTCATCGACGTACGTCACCTCCTTCTGCATGTGCGACAGGTCGAGATGCTCTCGTACGTGCGCCGTAGCGTCCGCGTAGCGGGCACGGTCGCTCACATGGAGAAAGTCGAGGGTCGAGTTCTCCCCGCCGAACCCCGCAAGCGCCATCGGCTCGCCGTCGAAGTACAGAATGACGACCTCGGCGCCGTATTCGCCGGAGCTGTCGCAGTCGCTTGCCAGCAGACGCGAGGTCAGTCGCCCGGCGGTCGCCACCGCATCCTCGTGGATTTCGGCGAGGTCATACTTGACTTCGAGGATGTCAGGAAACCACTCCGACCTGAAACCGTACTTCAGTTCCGCGTTGAAGTGCGGCGTGGAAGGGAGGGCGTAGATTTGTTTGAATTGCATGGGAATATGCCTCACAGGAAAAGGTCCTGAGACGTGTAGCCAAGCGGCTCCGCGTGCCTTCTCTAAAATCGGCGGCGTAAAAATGGCCCTCGAGGAGGGCCATTGAAAGCGGGGTGCGCGACTTAGCGGTCGACCGTCGCGAAGTGTGCGAACACGACAAATCCGCGCTTGCTGAAAGCGGCCGACAGCTCATCGACATCGTCATGCCGGTGCTCGCTCACGATTTCGCCGGCGAGGGCTTTCGCTGCTGCTTCGTCCATGTCTTCCGGCGCGAGCATCACGAGCTCATTGATGCCATCCGCGTTGTCGACGTGCACAATGACGCGTTCGGCGATTGCCTGGTCGCGTGCCTTTCTCAGAGCGGTTGCCAGTTGCAGTTCCATCAGGATGTCCTCGGGTTGGGTATCCCGTATAGCGCATCCGTTGTATCGGTTCATCCCGCGAGCGCTGCTCCGCCGGTGCTTTTTCTATGCCAGCGAGGGTTGGAAACTAGTACGTCGAAGGCAGCTGCGGATACCGCACGGCAAATTCATTTCGCAGGGCGTGGTCAGGCACGGCACAGCGCGGGGAGTCCTGGAACCAGTGCAGCGCGTCCAGTACGTCAAAGCCGAATCGTGCTTCGTTGACGCCCAGGTCAGCCGCAACGTCAGACAGTCCGAACAGCCAGGCCTCCGACGCCACCCACTCGGTACGTCGGCGGGCGAGCTCCGGTCGGGCTGACATTGCCCAAGCAAAAAGCAGTTCCTTAACCATTGACCGGCGCGCGTCAAGCCGCGCGGTCTCCCGGGAATGCGAGACGATGAGGCTGAGGACCAGCGTTCCCAGCGCGCCGCCGAGTAGCCACCTATCGGGTGCGGCCGGCACGACCGCCGTCACCAGCCAGCTCGCGGCCACGCCGACGAAGCCCGACGCGAGCCACGGTACGGGCGAACCAATGGTTCGCAGAAACCAGCGGAGGCCGGGGTATCGCCGATAAGCGACTGACGTCGCGGACGCCTCGTGCAGTTGCACGACGCCTGCGTAAAAATTCAGGACTGTAGAAGCGAAGCCTGCGGACGACGAAGCCCACTCGGACACGCTGTGCGTGACCAGACCTGCGAACACGAGCGCGCCAATCAGGAGACTGACGCAGATGAGTCTCAGCAGTGCGGAAGGAGACATACCAGACCTAAAATGGAAATTGTCGCAACCATTTTAGCATGTCACCCGAAAATCTAAAACGTGAATGTGCCTGATGTGGCGCTTTACGCTGCGAGGCCGAAGAGCGCCTTGCTGCTTCGGGTGCATGTATCGGCTACCGTCTGTACATCGATACCGCGGAGTTCCGCGATTGCGCGGGCGACCCACACCAGGTTGGCGGGTTCGTTGTACGGCTTGCGCTTGCCTGCGTTCTTGGGACCGAGATAAGGCGCGTCCGTTTCAAGGTGGAGCCGTTCGAGGGGAAGGGACGCCACCGCCTGTCGCAAGTCCTGTCCGCGATTGAGGTCCGTCACCCACCCGGTCACGCCGATATCGAGTCCCAGCTCGACAAAGGCTTCTGCTTCAGCGAGAGAGCCCGTGAAGCAGTGCACCACGCCATGCGCGCCCGCCTGAACGGCGTCCTTGACCATCGGATAGAACGTGTCGAACGCGTCGCGACAGTGCAGGAAAAGCGGTTTTCTGATGCGCGTTGCGGCATCGAGCTGTGCTTCGAAGGCCTTCATCTGGTTCGCCGGGGTGGAGAAATTGCGGTTGAAGTCCAGGCCCGCCTCCCCGATGGCGACCACCGACGGTTCGCGCCACAACTGCTCGAGGGCTTCGCGTGTGGCGTCAGACCAGGCATCAGCCGAGTGCGGGTGCACGCCGGCGGTCGAATACAGATATCCCGGGAACTGACTCGTCAGATGGTGTTCATTGCGGCTGGACTCGAGCGAGGTGCCTGTTGCAAGAATCGCGGCCACACCCGCGGCCTTCGCGCGCGTGACGAGCTCACCCGTTTTGCCGTGCAGTTGCTTCGAGTGGAAGTTGACACCAATATCGATGATTTTCACGCTTACCTCATGGAGAAAATGGGCGCTTTCGCGCCCAGCTGACTGCCGGGCCAGCCGGCTCATCAGGTAATAGTCCTCGACATAGAGCTGTCGCCCTGACGTCAGAATTGCGTCGCGCAATCGGCTGGCACTCTCGTGCGCATCAACAAGTGCCACAGTACAGTACACGAATCGGGCACGGATGAAACAAGCCCGTGATTCTGTCACGGGCTTGGAAGATGCTGCTTAGATGGTCAGCTGGCTGCCCAGCTCGACCACCCGGTTGGCGGGAAGACTGAAGTAGTCCGCCGCCTTGGTTGCATTGCGCGCGAGGAAAGCAAACAGCTTTTCACGCCAGACAGGGAGACCGGGGGTCTCACCTGCCGCGATGATGGTTTCTCGGTTGAGGAAGAAGCTCGTGTCGTTCTCGTCGTAGTTCCAGCAATCAATCTGCCCTTGCGCAAGCTCCAGCAGGCGAGGAACTTTCGGCGTTTCCTTGAAGCCCAGTCTGGCGGTCACGGCGTAACACTGATGGCCCACGTGCTCGACGGTAACCCGTTCACTGTTCTTCACGAACGGGACCGGTTGAGTCTCGAGCGTCAGGAACAGGTTGACGTCATGCAGGACGCGGTTGTGCTTCAGGTTGTGCAGGAAAGCCGTCGGCGTGAAACCGCCCACACTGTTCATGAACACCGCTGCGCCAGACACCTTCGCCGGCCGCGTATGCGAGTCCGCGAAAAGGCCTTCGATGAACGCCTTCAGCGGCAGGCTGTCCGCCTGGATACGGGTCAAGACCACACCGCGACCGCGCTTCCAGGTCGTCAGAACCGTGAAAATGGTCAAACCGACCGCCACCGGAAACCAGCCGCCTTCCAGCACCTTCCCGAGGTTGGCGAACATGAAGACACCGTCAAGCATCATCAGGCTACCAGTCACCGCAAGGGATGCGGCGGTCGACCATTTCCAGAGGTACTTGGTCACCACGAACATGAACACCGTTGTGAACATCATGGTGCTCGAGACCGCGATACCGTACGCCGCAGCGAGGCTGTCCGACGACTTGAAGATGACCACAAGGAACGTCACTGCGACTGCCAGCATCAAATTTACGGCCGGCACATAAATCTGGCCGATTTCCTTGCTTGACGTGTGCACCACCTTCAGGCGGGGCAGGTAGCCGAGCAGGATGCCTTGTTTGGTCATCGAAAACGCACCCGACACGACGGCCTGTGACGCAATAACCGTAGCAGCCGTTGCCAGGATGACGAGCGGTGCGGTTGCCCAGCCTGGTGCCATCGAGAAGAACGGATTCGCCACTGCGGCCGTGTTGGTCAAAACGAGGGCGCTCTGACCCAGGTAGTTCAGCACGAGGGCCGGGAATGCGATGAGGAGCCATGCGCGCTGCACCGGCGCCTTACCGAAGTGGCCCATGTCCGCATAGAGGGCTTCGCCACCCGTCAGGGCAAGGAAAACCGAGGCCAGAACTACGAACGTCATCCTGGGTGACTGTACGGCGAAGCCGAGCGCATACGACGGCGAGAGAGCCTTCAGGACTGCAGGGTGGTTGAGCAGCTGCGTCACGCCAAGCAAACCGATGGCAATGAACCATAGGAGCATGACCGGCCCGAAGAACCTGCCGATTGACGCCGTCCCGTGTTTCTGGACTATAAACAGCGCGAAAAGGATGCCAACTGATACCGGCACGACTAGGTTTGCAAAGTGCGGATTGAGCACCTCCAGCCCCTCAACAGCGCTGATAACACTGACAGCGGGCGTTATCATTGAGTCGCCGTAAAACATGGCCGCCCCAAAGAGCCCGAGGAGAGTGAGCATATAGCTGATGTTGCGCGGCGCCGCCTTGCTGACCAGTGCCATCAGGGCCAGGATGCCGCCCTCGTGGTTGTTGTCCGCGCGCATGACGAAACATACATACTTGAGCGTAACAACGATTGTCAGCGACCATACGATGAGGGAGAGCACGCCGAAAACGCTGCTCTCATCGAGCTTGAACCCGGCTTTCAGACAGAGCTGGAACGCATACAACGGGCTGGTCCCAATATCGCCGAACACAACGCCCAGCGCAGCGAGAACCAGTCCATTTGAGGACTTTGAGTGTGATTGCATGACTGCTACCCTATGAAATGTCAGCCCCGACCAAAGTCGGTCCGACGTACGTGACAGTTGAGTTCCTGCCCGGTGTAGGTAGAAGTCCTGAGGCGTAAAGCTCGCGTAAGCTTAAAGTCCCGCATCAAGCCCGACTTTAGACGCGCGCCCTTTCGACTAGGTCGACTGGTTAGACGCGTCCTGCCGGCAATGAGTGTTTTTCGACGCCGCAGACACGAACTCCGGCGCGGCGACCGCCTGCGAGGTCAACGCGCCGCCAGGCGGCAATCCTACGGACAGACAGCAGACGGGTCGCGCAGGCGCTCTGAAGAGGAATCGCGCGTGCTCCTGCAACTTGGCGTCGAGCAGCCTCGGCGATTTCTTTAGCGCCCTCACGGACTAGTTGCGAAATCCGGTGGAGCGCTGCACTTCGCGAGGTTGCTGTTGAAATAGCGCGGGTCGTGACTGACTTCGGCGCCGAGCCAGGCAGGCAGGGGCACCTCTGCAGCCGACTGGTCGAGCTCCACCTCCGCCATTACGAGACCCGCAAGTGCCTTGCGGAAAACGTCGACCTCGAACACGAATTCACCTACCGGGATGCGATATCGAGTCTTGTGTGTCGCCGGCGCGGCAATGGCCATCCAGTGGTTCGCCATGCCCAAGGGCACGGGATACTCGAACTCGTCGCGCGAGATGCCCCGGGTCGGGCCTTTAATCGCGAACATGCCCTTACCATCTTCGATGCGGCACCGGATGACGACCTTAGAATTGTCGAGCAGCCCGCGCGGCGCATAGGTCGCGAGAAGTTCTTCTGCCTCATTGGTCGGGATGTCAAACCAGTGGGTCACTGTTTCCTCGCCGGAGCCACTCGGCGTCGTCACCATCAACCAGGCCCTGTCCTCTACGCGGAACACGTGCACCGAGACAGGTTCATCCTGCAGGTACTTCTGGTCGATGCACGAACCCGTTAATCCGGCGATGACATCGAGGTCACGAACCAGAAATTTGCGCTCCGTCTCTTTTGGCATTCCGATTTTCCTGCGGAGTGGGTGCGGGTCGCCAGCGCATATGAGTCACGCGGCTGACTTGCCGTTACTTGTCGCAAACCGCCGGTTCCGCCTTCCAGCGAAGGGGCGGCTCAAGGTCAGACGTCGGCGTGTACGGCCGGACCAACACTTTGCATTTCATGGAGGCGACAGTAACGGGCACGACGTACCCATCCTGTTGAGCCACAGGCTCGCCCGTATTCATCAGCGCCTTTCGCGTGGCCCATTCGGCTTCCATCTTGATGTCATACCGGTCCGCAGGGTTCAGCGGCTTCGCACCGACGGACGTCGAGAGCGCGCAAGCTGCGAGAAGAGCGGAGGCAACCAGGATTTTCATGGTCTGGCAATTGTCCTTCCGGCTACCGGCCGGTGCGGAGCGCTCGCGCGCCGTGCAAGTTACGCTTATGCGGCCTTCAGCGAGTTCTTGGCAGCACCGCGCTTGGGCACAGCCTTGACCTGACCGTTCTGCACTGCCTTGCCCTCCTTGAAGTCGCGCATGACATGCAGACCCTCAGGCGTGCCGACGACCTTGACGTGGGTCGCATCGGAAAACTGCTTGAGCAGGCTCATCGGAACATACAGCTTGGGCGTGTCGCCGCTCATGGTCGTCACCTGATGCCGGCCGTCATTAGCGAGTTGCAGCAGCAGGCGGTTGCGGAACAGGGGATGGGCCACGATGCTGTAACGGCTGCCCGGGACAAATCCGAAATCGCGCAGCCAGCGACCCTGAACCTGAAGCCGCGCGCTTTCGCGCTTGAGCGGATAGACCGCCGTATTGCCGTCTGCGACGAGACGCACATGCGCGGGTGCGGCGAGGGCATCATTGGCAACAGGTGAAGCCGTCGTTGCCGGCGTCGGCTGCACCGGCGTCGCCAGACCCGTCGTTACGTCAGGCTCGGGTACGCTATGACCAACGGCGCTGCGCACACCAGCGGCTTGCAGTACGGCCCCCACGCGATGACGGTTCTTCGGTAGTTCCTTTTGCGGCAGGCACAAGGCAGCCAGTGCGCTATCGGGCTCACACAGTACGAGTTTTCCCGACAAGGCGATGACACGCAAAACGTTGCCCTTGGAGTTGAACATGTTACGCGGCACGTTGAACCGCGGCAGGCGCTCGCGGGATGGGTGCGGTCCAGTGCGACGAAGACGCAGGCCGGCTTCGTCGGCCTCCACCACAGTGGCGTTGGAATACTTCAGGACCCGGATTGCATCGCCGACCTGGAAGCCGCTGAGCAAACAGATGCTCCCTGCAACCGTGAACGTGCGAAATACCGGGCTGCGCGGATTCGGGACAAAGTCGTTGAAGTCCTTCCACGCCAGAATATCGGCCGCATTGACCTTCAGGTCCCGGGCCGTCACGAAAATCGAATCTTCCACCAGACGCTGGCGGTGCGCCGTCTCAGTGACGGGTGCATTCGGCGCCAGCTTCAAGGCGTCCTCGCGCGTCGTCACGATGGCGTAACCCTTACCCAGCACGACGGCGACGTTGTCGCCCGTCACCGCAGCGTCTACGCCCGTGCGGTTCAGGCGGAACATACCGTCATACATGCGCACCGCACCGGGCTTGCCGCTATCCCAGATGAGCGCGCGCCCGCTGTGTGTCGCCACGTTCAGGCCCGCTTCCGGATTCAATCCTGCGTCACGCAGCAGTTTCGGCGGCACGGAAAGCACCTTGCCTGAGTTGACATTGACATGCACCGCGACGGGCGCACCCAGCTTCGGCCAGGCCGACAGCTTCGGGTAGAAGGTCTTGATTTTGAGGCGGGCGGGCGACATCGGCGACTTTTTCATGGAGAGGAGACTGTGGTGTCTAAAGTTGCAAAATTATAACGCGCAAAACCGAACAAAACAACACTGCCAGTATCGTTTTAGGCGGTTTACTTCAATTTAGATTCGTCGGTGGAGAGATGGCGGGGCGCGCGTCAGGACGCACCCCGCGCCGGAACTCGTGTTCAGGCAGCCAGCCGCAGCGCCGCGGCTTTCTTCGGGCGACCTCCCTGCTTCGCGCCGTAGCTCTTGAAGTCCCGCTTGACGTGCAGGCCTTCACCGGTGCCGAATACTTCCAGACCCGGGCTTGAGAAGTGCGCAATGGCCTCGTACGGGATGTAGAGCTTCGGGATGGTGCCGGAGAACGTCGTGACCTGGTGCTGCCCGTCCACGGCCAGCGTCAGCAGCATGCGCCCGTTGAACAGCGGGTGCTCTTCCACGTTAAAACGCGCGCCGGGAACAAACCCGTAAGCACGCAACCAGGCGCCCTGCACCTGCACGCGACGACGGCTCTTGGGATTCAGCGCATAGTGCGCGGCGTTCGTTGTATCCAGCGGGTTGACATGCGGCACGGACTCAATCGTCAGTCCGCCTATCGAAAACGTCGTATGGCTGTCGGTCTCACGAATGACGGCGTCCGGATGTTCTGCGATGAACCTGCGCAGATTGAGGCTGCCTCGCGGCACCTGCCTGCCCGGCGCACACAGCGCACCGATTTCGCTATCCGGTTCGCAAAGAACGACACGGTCACGAAGCGCGACGGCACGAAGCACTTTTCCGCTCGTCCTGAACATCGTCATCCCGACAGTATGGCGGGGGATGTGGTGCTTGCCCGGATGTGCCGCGGCAATAACACCGTCGCCCGTGCCGATGTCCACCTTCTCGAGCACACAGGCGTTCTGGTGCCGGAAGTAGCGTACGCTGTTGCCGGCTTCAAACCCGGCCAGCCACAACACCGTGCCCTGAACCTGATACACCTGGGTGGTCGCAATGAGGTTGAAATCCTTCCAGCCGAGAATATCGGCTGCCTTGACTTCGAGCTTGCGATTGGACAGGAAAAAGCTTTGCGCATCGAAGCGCGCTGCATTGCGCTTCACAGGCGCGTGTTCGACCGTCGGTGCGAGAACCGCGGCATCCTCGACGGACGTCACCACGAGATAGCCCTTGCCCTGGATGATGGCGATATTTTCACCGCGCGCGTCGCGGCGCAGTTCGCCGCATCGCAGAAAGAGCTGTCGGGTTTCCGGATTGCTTGTCACCGGGCCTCCGTCACGGCCTGCCCACAGCAGCAGTCGCCCATTGTGGCTGGCAACATGCAAGCCCTTGTCGGGGTCCAGCCCGGCTTCACGGACGACCCGGATAGGCAGCGGGAGGTATGCACGGTTGACCACCCGCAGATTCGTGTACACCATCTCCGGCGTTTCCAGCGTCGGCCAGCTGGTCAGGGCCGGATACCGGGTGCGGATGCGCACACTTGCATCCAGCGCAACCGAAGTCGTCTTGCCTCGGCGGTTCGGCAGGGCGCGCGCCAGCTGTGCCAGCTTGACGGCCGGAGTTGTTGACGCAAGCTTGGCTGCAGGGGCAGTCTTGCTTGTCGGAGCGGCAACTTCCTTCGTCGAAGCAACCGGCAACATCTTCGCCGACAAGCCGCCATGCTTGTGAACGGACTTGATATGCGCAGCGGGCGGCGCGAAACCAAGCGCATCCTTGGGCGTGGTCAGCACGAGATAGCCGGGGCCGTACACCATGGCGAACTTGCCGGTACGCACGGCGACAGGCAGACCTTTCTTGAAACGCAGGCGGGCGCGGCCGCTCGGGTCGACAGTCATGAGGCCATAGTCGTTCGTCCCGGCGCGCACCAGCACGCGAGAACCCTGTACCGCAAACGAGAGGCCCTGCTCATGGCCCAGGCCGGCGGCGCGCAGCACCACCTGTGGCAGCATCGGTGCGCCGGTGTACCCGCCCTGGCGGGTGATGACCGCCGTAGCGGCAGGCAATTCAGGCCATACCGCCAGCTTCGGAAATTCGACGACGGGGTTGGCGGACTTGAGCGAGGACCTGCGGGTAGTCGTGTTCATGGCAAATGGGTTGTGTCGTAATTGACCTAAAGTGAGAGCATTCTATTACTTGAAACGACATTCAGCAATACTCATGCTGTCGTTTAAGGAAAATAAATCCGTTTTAGATTTTGGTGGCAAAAGCAAAGCGCCCATGACAGGGCGCTTTTCCGTTGGGCGGGATGGACTTTTCTTTAGTCCTCTGCGAAATGCTGCTGCAGATGCAGTCCTTCGTGCGTCCCCACGACCTTCAGGGCCGGCGAACGAAAATGCGAGATGACGTCCATCGGCACCTGCAGGCGCGCGCCTTTGCCCTCGGCTGCGACCTTGAATTGGCCCAGGTCATCAAGCACCGCAACCATCCGGTTCCGGATGATGGGGTGGCGCTCGATGGAGTAGCGCTGGCCTGGCACAAAGCCATAGTTGGTCAGCCACGCCCCGAAGACGTGCACCTGGTATTCGCTGCGGTCCAACGGCACGACGGTCGTGTTGCCCAGTGCCGGGCGTAGCGCGTCCTCGGCGGTCGCGGGCGTGTCGTAGTTGCGCCGGTCGTCGTCTGTCAGCCCGAAGTCCGCAAGCGAGCGGCTCATGCCGACCAGCGCCAGGGCGCCGTCCATCGCGACGACACGAACCTTTTCGCCCTGAATGGACGCCAGCACCGCGCGCCCGAATCGCTTGCCGGAGTATGCGCGTTTGCCCCGCGCCATTTTCGAGCGCAACTGGCTGTTTGCCTCAGCCTCGCTTGCGCGTTCGACCAGTACGCCGTCGGCGTAGCGCGTCACCTTCAGCGGCGCATCGGCGGCGAAGCCCGATACGCTCCAGATGTTGCCCGTGACGTCCAGGCAGCGTTGCGCGCGCCCGTAGGCCGCCGTCGCAAGTTCCCGCCAGAGGAAAGCCTTGCGGGCGGGCAGTGGCGCCTCGACGTAGGCGACCGTCTCGTCCTTGAGCATGCCGTCGTGTTTTTCAAATTCCGGCAGCGCTGCGTATTGTTGGGCCTCGCTGGCGGGTACAAGCGCCACATAGCCGTTGCCTGCGACCAGGATGGCGTCCTCCTCGAGGGCCTGAGGGAGCCTGGAGAGCGTGAGTTGCAGCACAGCGCCGCGTTCGGCGCTGCCGGTGAGAGCGCGACGCTGGCCCGTTCGGATTGAGTTCGTCACGAGCGCCTTGCTGCCGTAGACGGAAACGAAAACTGAGCGGCTGGCCACCAGCCCGGCGACTGCAAGCATGCGGGCAGGAATGACGAGGAAGCGACGGCCGGCACCATTACGGCCATAGTTGAAAGCAGGGCAACGCACTGCAGGTGCTGCCAGCTCCGGCCAGCTGGATAGAGCCGGGTACTGCTGATTTTGGGTCATGAGTGTTTGTCTTCGGTAATGACCAGGCGACACCGGGTGTCGCCTGGAGTGCTGCAGTGAAACTGGCAAGGTCTTGCTAAACCGACCTCCGCAATGCTTCTTTCACATCGAACGCGGAACCGGTACCTGCCCGGTGTCTCATCGGGGATGCCGGCTGCACTGCCCGTGCGCACAAGGCGCAATGGAGCAGGCAGACCTGTCTGCGGCAAATTGATAGGCAGCTCCCGTGCCGCCTGTACAGCAGGTATAGCGATTCGCAAAAAATACCTACCGACACATCACATGCAATCTCTGCCGATGCCGTCAAAGCTGCTGACGTAAAGTGACCGCACTTATTTCTTGACCTAAAATTCATGCGACAACAGCAGGAGTGTCGTTTTAGGCTGAATTCGGTTATAATTTAGTCCCGTTACGCCACCACGAAGACATAGAGCATGGGAAATCACAGCAAGGACAAGCCCTCGTCGCAACAGGTCATGGCACAAGCGCGAGGTGTCGCGATAGGCACGCTCGCCGTGTCGGTGCCCGTTGTTTTTCTGATGGCACTGTTCACCAATTTTTGGGGCATCGTCTCTCGCATTGAGGCTGAACAGGCATGGACTGCGCGCGCTGTGCGCGAGGGTGCATTTGCGTCAGCAGTCCATTTCGGGTTACCTGCCATGATGTGCCTGTCAGTTCTCGCGTTGCTGCTAGCGCTTTGTGCAGTGCTGCCTCGCCGGGCCGGGGTTCTTAAGTTCGTAGGCCCATTGCGCTGGACAGGCATCGCCGTTCAGGCGTTGGTCTTGTGGTCTCTCCTGCTGGCGATTCAGGGCGTATGGGCGGCACTGTTTTATGTGTTCATGGTCGTCGCGCTGGTCGCGGGGGCGGTTATCACCATCATCGAACTGGCAGACGCGTCGGAAAAGAAGCGACCATCCGACTTCAAGTTTCTGCGCCGGCCTACCTTTTACGAAGGAGTCCACCTTGTGGGCATCGTGGTCTTCGCCCTGGCTTTCCTCTTACTGGCGAGCAACAACGACCTTCAGTATGCCGCCGACAACATGTTTCCGGCTGCTGCTGCGGGGACCTATTTTCTGCATGCCCTGTTTCTTGTCGCGCGCGGCATGGTGCCGGCCCCGGTCATCGAGGACGCGTCCACGCTTGCGGAAGCTGTTGCAGATTGAAACCACTTTAAGAACAAGGAAACATCATGCAGGCAACACCCGTAGTCGATACGAGTCTTGAGCGTCGCGAGAATCGCGCAAAGGCAATTGCTGAGCTTCGCGGCCAGATGCTCGTAGCGCTGGCGCTTTGTGTCCTTGCGCTGGCGGCCATCGCGCTTTCCGTCGACGCGGCAGGCATCACAACGGCTATTGTGCTTCAATGGTCACGACTGTGTGCCGCCGTGACCCTCGATAACGCCCGTCCCCTTCTTGGCAAGGCGTTTCTCCTGGCGGGCGCGTTCACGGTTTTGTCATTACTGACGGTGGCATTGTCGTTTGCGCCCGTGATGCGTAGGTTGCGCAGCGTGTCGGCGGCGTTGGCCTGCGGCGCAGTGGGTCTTATCTGGTTTTCGTTCATCCTGTTCGAAATCCTCTGCATCTTTGTCGCACGCCATGTTGAGTTCCATACCCTTGCACTTACGATTGTCCTGTGCGGGCTGGTCTGGTGCCTCTGCACAGCGCGCGAAAGCGGACAGTCCGTTCGGGATATTTTTGCCTACGTGGCTCCAGTCTCGTTGCTCGTGTTTGGGGTGATTGCGCTGTGTGAGTGCTTTGCGACCGACCCTGCCCCGTCGTTCATGCCACGCGGTGCGTCCTGGCTCGGCGTTCTCATGTTCGGTCTCTTTTGTGTCAGAGAAACAACGCTGGAGACGCTCAATTCGTATGCTCAGGTAGAGCGCCGTATCGATGATGTAGAAGCAGGCCGTGTCACCGTTCGTCGAATTGACGACACGCCCGTGAGCGAAGCCGGGGAGGGCGAAGCTGTCGAAATAACCAGCCCTGTTGACCAGGAAGGTGCCCCGGCACCGTCAGTGACAGAGGCGCCCCCGAAGGACTCTCGCGCTTCGTAAATGAAGCACTACACGGCGTGCACTGGCCTATACGCTTCATATAGGTGCTTTTTGGTGGTTCAAGTGGCTACCGGAGTTACACGCGTGCCTCTTGCATTAAGCGAGTGGCCCTGGTATCTTGGTACTCGGAATAGGCCACCAGCTGCCTGCGGCCGAAAGGCCCGCGAACGGTTGAAGTACCCGCGGTAACCAAGGGTGTCCCGTACACCTCACCGGAGACGGTGGAAAGCAGCCCGGCAAGGCAGGCCCCGGGCGCTGCGGGTTGATGAAAAGCCTCTCGATGCGAGTCGAGAGGCTTTTTTCGTTTACGCATCCGTCGCTAGACTGACTCAGGCAATCTTGAGCGAAGGAGCAACATGGGTAACACCCCTGGCATTTACATGAATGGTCCGGCCGAGGACAACGGCATCCGCATGTCGCGTGAGCCGATAGATGCACGGCACTCGCCGCGGAACATCGAGGACCTGTGCCATAACTGGCGCAACTTCCATGCAAAAAACGAACAGGCCATGTACCCGTGGGCGACGCGTTTCGTCATGGGCTTTCCACTTCCTGACTGGCAGCGCGACTTTGTCTGGACCGATGAGCAGCAAAAACGGTTCATCATCTCGGTGTGGTCCCGAGCAGACCTGGGCGCTTACATGGTGAACGAGTGGGAAATGAAGGACGGCGTTTGCTTTGACCGCTACAGCAACGTGCTGCTCGATGGCCAGCAGCGGCTCACTACGATTGAGCGCTATCTGCGCGACGCGTTTGCGGTCGACGATACGACCGGTACGCCGCGCCTCTGGAGCCACGTGCACCGGCGCGAGCAGCGACGCTTTATGAACGTGACGTTCACGCGCTCCCAGGTGAAGACTTTCGACGAGAGGGAGCTTCGCACCATCTACGACCTGCGTAACTTTACGGGCACCCCGCACACAGAGTCTGAGCGCGCATTGCCGCGTTAGCGCATCGACGCCGGACATCAGAGAACTCGTTTTTAAACTGGAAAGAGGACATGCAATTGCGAAAGTTTCGCGTGGTCGCCTACACCGGCGAGAACCACTCGGTTCGGGAAGAACGCTTCCTCGAGACGGCGAACGCGGCCAAAGCTGCCGAACAGTTTGCAGCCTTGTTCGGGCAGACCGTCTTCCCGGGTCGCTGGGAGCAGCCTGACGAGCAAGGCGAGGTCTGGTCGTTTGGCTGGACTTCACATGGCCAGCGCATCTGGGTTTACTGCGCCTGATTGACCTCAGTACGCTGATTACCGACCCCCGCTATGCGGGGGTTTTTCTTTTGCGTAGCGTCAGGCTGTCTAATGCGCGTGCGCACATTCAAGCGAGTCCGCGTGGCTCGCCCGGAAAAAGGATACCCACCAGAGGTGGGTATCCGCCTACGTTTTGCCGTACTGCGCGCGCCCCGACTAGAACCTACGGGAGGGGAAGACAGTGACGCCGGCTGCAACCAGTCTAGTGCAGGGGTTTATGCCGCGAGGTCATCAAGCTGTTGCTTCGCGTTTTCGATGGCGGCCGCAGCGTTCTCAGGTCCCACTGCCAAGCCCTCGGCAAGGACCACTTCCACATCCGTAATACCTATGAAGCCGAGCACACTCTTCAGGTACGGCGTCAGGAAGTCCATGGACGACATCGGCGCCTGACTGTACACACCACCCATCGTCAAAATCAGGACGGCCTTCTTCCCCTTGACGAGTCCCTCCGGACCGTTTTCGGTGTATCGGAAAGTTCGTCCTGCACGCAAAGTCTGGTCGAGGTAGGCCTTCAGGGTCGAAGGGAGTGAAAAGTTGTACATCCCCGCCGAAATGACCAGCGTATCCGCGGCCAGAAGCCCTTCGATGTACTGCTCTGACGCCTTCACGAGCTGCGCCTGCTCGGCGCTTTGCTGCTCAACAGGCGTAAAGAATGCCCCCAGGGTGGCTTCATCAAGGGGCTGAGGCTTGTGCGCAGCAAGGTCAATCTCGCTCACAGCGGCACCCGCCGAAATAGCTGCGGCCTTGAAGTGCTCCGCGAGCTGGCGGGATGCAGAAGCCGAACCGCGGGCGCTGCTGTGAACAAACAGGATTTTCGACATCACACGACTCCATGAAATTGGATGGTATTGTGTAATGTAGCGATGCTAATCAGCGTTTTTCCGCGTGCCGTAATCAACACATTGTTGCATCGGCGTCGCAAATCGAGGCTTCAGCGTCTCGAGGAGGTGGCTCCGTCATCGAGCTGCTTTGTCGGGCCTGTACTCAGGCGGCCTCGGCGGGGTCGCGCAGTTCGTCCTTCTGGAAATGGGCCAGCATCTTCACGTACGGTGCCGGATTTCCGTAGTACAGGGTTTCGAGGGCGTCGTAAAACGCCACGATATCGTCGTGGCTCCTCAGAATCCGCTGGGGCAGGTGGTAGGTGTACTGCTGACCATAGTCGAAGGCCACAGGTTTGCCCGTGACGATGAAGCGCAGCAGCGCCCGCATGACGGTGCGTGCCTTGTCCGTCGAACAGGCCCGGCCTTCAGCCCGCACGAAAGCGTTGCAGAGATGACTTTCGACGAAGCTGCTGCAACGGAACAGGAAGTGCGCACGGGTCGCATGCGGCAGGGCCTTCGCCAGTAGTCCGTCTACGACCTGATTAAACGGTCGGACGAACCCGAAGTAGAAGTTTTCGATGTTGCCCGCCTCGACTGCCTCGAGTGCAGACTTGCCCGCGGGGCTTTGTCCAATCGCCGCATACGCGTCGATATTTTCACGCGCGATTTCCCCGAGCAGCCCGCCGATGAGGGCCAGAAAGGTGTCGTCCTTCGTCGTCATGCTGTGTGCTCCGGTGTCTCTGCTTCGCGCAGCGTCGTCACAAAAAGGGCGGCGCACCGCGCGGTATCCGCGACGGAATAGCCTCCTTCAAGGGTTGCGACGACAGGGCGGTCAAGCCCAGTCAGGGTTCGCGCAAACCACGCGTAGTCGCTGTCCTGGAGACCGATAAGGCCCAGCGGGTCGGCCTTGTGCGCGTCGAAGCCGGCCGACACGAGAATCACGTCCGGGTCGAAATCGCCGACGGCAGCGAACAGCTCGGCCCACCCACGCCGGAAATCAACAGCGGTATCGCACCGTATGCGGCGAATGTTGTCGGGCCGCCTTCCGGGCAGGAATTCGCCAGGGAAGCCTTTCTGGTAGGTCTCTGCAAACAGAATGGCAGGCTCGTCCATCAGGCTCAGAATGGTGCCGTTCCCCGAGTGGGTATCGAAATCGAGCACCGCAACACGCTTTGCGCCCAGTGCCAGCGCGTGCCGCGCGCCGATGGCGACCGGGTTCGTAAAGCAGAACCCCTGTGCTGCAGCGTCCTGAGCATGATGGCCCGCGTAGCCGACGCAGAACGCGTGCCGCTCCTTGCCCGCCAGTGCCTCTTCAACGGCTTCGCATACGGCGCCTGCCGAGTAGGCGAGGGCCGTCCAGGTGTGCGCATTGACGATGGTCTCGCCGTTAAAACGCAGGACCTGGCCATGTTCCAGAGGGGAACTCAGCAGGTCAAGGTACTCAGGCGAGTGAATGCGTTCGAATTCGTCCCGCGTCGCTTGACGCGCGCGGCGAAGCGCAATGCCGGGGACGCGCGACACCGCGTCGTAAATTTCCGACATGCGCGTTGCTTCCATCGCCACGTGACTGGCGTGTGCGTCGTGCAGGAATATGTCAGGGTGGCTGTAAAGGGTGGTCATGGTCTTCCAATGCGGGGCGACGGCCTGCATGGCATACAGTGCGCGTCCTGGGGTTACGACGTCGGTCGGAGCAACTCTGCGGCTCGCGCCAGCTGCGCGCCGTTGACCACGATGACGAGGCGGTCGTCGATGGTGACAAGCCCCTCGATGTGGCTGCGAGCCGCCGAAGCCTTCATACTGTCCGGCACGGCCTGTAACGCAGTTGTGTCGAGCGTCACCACGTCGTCCACGGTGTCAACGATGACGGCGCTCAGCACCTGCGCGCAACGCAGGACGAGAGTCATCGTATGCGGTCGTACGGTCACATCGGTGTAGCCAAACGATTCACGCAGGTCGACGACAGGTACGCCCTGCCCGCGCAATTCGAGAACGCCCTTGACGCCCGGCGGCGCGAGAGGGACGCGGTGCGGTGTCTCGTACGCGCGGACTTCGCAGACATGCTGCGTATCGATTGCGTACCGGTCTTCGCCCAGGCTGAATACAACGGCGGTCACATTTTTCCGGTTGCGTTCACTCATGTCTGTCCTAATCCAGGTTGTAGCGTCGCTGGCCAATAATGGCTTCGGTTGGCGCTTCAGTGTGCGCACACATACGCTGAAGTCGCGCGCCTTCTTCAGGCACATCCAGTTGATGATTGCCCTTGTCGAACAGGGCGTTGGCATATTCAATGGCCATGGCAGTCTGGTCGCGCAGCCAGCTGTCGAGCTGCCAGCCGCTGTCGGACGGCGCCTGGGTCCAGCGATGCGCGGCAAACGGGGGCACTGACGCGCTATCCATCAGTCGGCGTTTGAAAGCGGCGGCGGTTTCATCGAGCGCGCGCTGTGCAATCTGGACGTGCTTTAACTCGTGGTCCATAACTGCGCCATACCGGCACGCGTCCTCAGGCACTTCACGTGCAATGTAGACGGTCGCAACGGGTGCGAACAGTCGGATGTTCACATCGACGATAGGACAACCGTCGCGGTAGCCCGCGTCCTGAATGTCAATCTTCGAGTCGAATCTGACGCTGGTAATGCCATCTGCATCACCTGGTCGGGACTCTTCGGCGACCTCCGTCAGTTCAGCCTCGGGCCTCGTGTGGTTAACGGTGGGCGAAATCTGCCCCGACGTGACAGTGACGTTGTTCATGCTGAGATTGCAGGCATGAGCAGCAAAAGGGGCAAGCAGGGCGCCGGCGCAAAGGGCAAGGCGCGCGAGAACTCGTCGCACGGGCGTATCCGGAAGTCAATAACTGCTTCCGTGTAGGGCCCGCCGTTTAGCCTGAGCCCTAATCTAAAGTGCACTCTTTAGACGGGGAATGCCCAATGCCCTCCATCCTGCCTCAGTCTCCGCGCTACGCCGTGCGTTCCTGGACAACGACCTGCTTCGTGGCGCCGCGAAGGCGCTGACCCTCGCCCGCCGGGGAGTCGTGCAACTCGACACTGCGCTGGCGGACACGCCGCTGGACGATGACTTTCGCGACTATTTGCACCGCGCAATGGCGGAGTATTTCGCTGACGCGCAGGGTTTCCTGTACGTCGTGACGAACCCGGTGCAGGCTGGCTTTTTCAAGGTGGGAAAAACGGGGCGCACTCCGCAAAAGCGGCTGGCAGAACTGAACAACGAGGCGGTCGTCGGCACCTTCGAGCTCGTGAAAAGCTGGCCGGTCAGAGACCGCCACTGGCTGGAGCGGGCGGCGCACAAGCGGCTCGAGCATTTGCCGCGGCACAAGGAGTTCTTCCACGGCACCTGGAAACAGGTGTGTGTCGCAGTGGACGAAGCGGTTGCGGCAGACGAAGCGCTGCTTGCTGCCGCGGGGATATTGCCGCGCTGAAGGTTGTCAGGCCGCGCGCGACAACGTGCGCAGCTTGCCGACGAGCACCGCCAGCTTCTCGAAATTGAAGTTGTAGAAGTCGTCACTGACTCCTGTGGCCACCAGAAAGTGCGAGACGTAGGGCGCGTAGTCCAGCACATTCTCGGGGGTGATGCCGCTGGCGACCGCGAGTGGTCCACTACCCAGTGCTGCCCGAATCGACCGAATCTTCTGCAGGTCGGCAGCTACGCCCGTCGCGCTGCCACTTGTCGTCGGCAACATGGAGAGCTCGGCGGCCATCACGGCGGCAGCTGCCGTGTCCGGCTCTGCCCGCTGCCCCTTGAAACCACACGCGCCAAAGAACGTGTGCTCCGGCGCCGCCTTCAATTCTTCGGCAACCAGATGCGCGAGCTTGCCGAGCCCCGTGCTGTGAACACCAGCGTTGTCCGTCCACGTAAGGTCTAGCCCGTGAGTCAGGTTCAGTCGCAGCGCGGTGACAGCAGACAACGAGAGGTAGTTCACACCGACGAGCTTGTCACCCCAGCGGCGCTTCACCTCCTTCGCGGCAGGTCCGAGCAACTCATCTTCTCCGTCCATTGAAATCAGGAACACGCCCGGACAGCCCGCGTCGAAGGCTACCTCAGCGTTGCGCAAGGCCTGGTCCGTGTTCTGGAAGTGAATGACGGGCAAAACAGTGTGGTTCATCAGTAGTCCATCCCGAAAAAGTGCTCCCGACGCTTGAGCAGACGTGAGGCCGCGGCCTTTGAATACAGCGACCCGCTTTATCACATGTCGCC
>Ga0157369_10000688_pt1 | contig 43718 bp, 35 predicted proteins | sample C25metaG_FD_113461 | JGI IMG/M metagenome (GOLD analysis project Ga0157369, IMG submission 113461) | Corn rhizosphere microbial communities from Kellogg Biological Station, Michigan, USA - C2-5 metaG | ecosystem: Host-associated > Plants > Roots > Rhizosphere > Soil | place: USA: Michigan... | reverse complement strand
GGCGGCGCAGGCGCAGGTGTTTTATTACCAGTGCGATCACATCGGCACGCCGTATATGATGACGGACGAAGCGGGCGATGTGGTGTGGGAGGCGACGTATAAGGCTTGGGGGGAGACGCAGGAGGTTATTGCGCGGGTGTCGAAGGTGGCGGGGGCGGCGCCGCGGAATGCGGTTCGGTTTCAGGGGCAGCAGTTTGACGAAGAATCCGGCCTGCACTACAACCGGCATCGGTACTACGATCCGGCGATGGGCCGGTTTGTCTCGATGGATCCGATCGGATTGCGTGGTGGAACCAACGTCTATCAGTTCCCGTTCAATCCGACTCAATGGAGCGATCCTTTAGGCTTAGCACCGTGCAAATGCGACCCGTGCGGCCTCGCCACTCACGGCAACCAGCCGTCCCCGCGCCCGACTGGAATGCAGTCGCATCACATAATTCAGGACGCCTGGGCGCAAGCTAATGTGCCAGGATACAGTCGCAGCGCCGCGCCAGCGATCCTGCTGCCGCAATCCCCGGAGCATTCAACAGTTACGGCCCTGCAAAACGCGCGTCGGGACGCGCGTCTGGCGAACGGCCAGTCGAAATGGGGAACATCGATGGAGGATGAGTTCAACAATTCGTATCGCGATCTGGGAGCCGCGGGCGTGAGCGAAAAATGTAAGCGCAAAGCGATAAAACAAGCCTACAAGCACTTCTATGGTGAATAAGTGGACATTGCACAATGCATAGCGCAGATATCAGCGATCTGGCAAGTTCAGCCAGGGGCATCCGAGTCCAGCTTGGATGACATTGAGCGACACACTCGACTGCTGCTGCCCGCTGACTTTCGGGAGTTCATGAGATGGTCAGACGGAGGCGCGGCTAAGTTCCCACGCGTCTACTTCTCACTGTGGCCATCGTCAAAGGTCATCGACCTAAACAGGGACTACCAGATCAACCACTACCTGGGAGCGCGGGTCGTTGCTATAGGCTCGGATGGTGGACCGATTTGCTTTCTTTTTGACTTCCGGTCCTCTGACAGTCCAGTCTTCGCAAGCGTCAACTTCGGTGACCTCGATCCTGCAGAAATCCAGCAGCTCTCCCCAACGTTTACGGGAGCTCTCGAGTTGGCCTTATCGGGGCAGCTTGACGACGATGCTCTATAGGGCGCACCGTCGGGACTAATCGCTGCGCCCGTCGTTGCCACCTGGAACCTGCCGACGGTTTCAGGGGCAGCAGGAGGATGCGGAGACCGGACTGCACTACAACCGCTACCGTTACTACGACGCGCCTAGTAGACGGTACATTAGTCGAGACCCCATCGGGCTCACCGGTGGTCTTAACGCCTATAGCTATGCGTCGGCTCCTAACGCGCAAGTTGATCCGCTCGGCCTAAGCCCGACGTGGTGCAACAAAACTCAGCGCTGGCGCGAGAGTTAACGACGACTTCATGGCACAGATAAAAAGTGCGGGCATTACCAACCGGGAGAAAATTACATTCATCGACAAATCACACAGATGCCGGACGCGCAGCACATAGACGTCCACGAGGATCGGACACGTCCTTGCTGTGCTTGGCGAGCATGGGGCCTGTCTCGAACACGCCCCGACGACCACGACAGATTGCAATCGAGTTGCGCGCCTTGTGGTTGAGTACTGCCCTTCGAATCTAGCGGCAGGCAAACGTGTAGTTAGCGTCGAGCAGAAGCAACGGGCGTTCTTCGGTCACAAGCGGTAAACCTCACGCTGCAGCCACGAATATCCATTAGAATGCCGCTTCGTCACGGGGCGGTCACTGCAGGGCACGCCGAGAAGTAAAGATGCGCTTACTCGGTGCTGATCGAGGCGGCAAGCGTAGCCTTATATCTCAGATCGCGCCGGCCACAACCACCGTTTTTAAATCCGCGCTCAATTCATACAATGTCGAGAACTCTCGTTTCGCGCCTCGCTGCGCTCGCTTTTGGTTTGTCCTGCGTCGTGACGACGTGCCATGCGGCGTGGGTCATCGTCGATGCGGGACATACGCCGGCCCACCCCGGCGCGACGGGCGCGAGCGGCCGTGTCGAGCACCTATATAACCTCGACCTCAGCAAAACCGTTGCGGACGACCTCAAAGCGGCTGGCGATCGCGTGACCCGCACTGGCGCGGATGGCTTCGACATATCCTTGGCCGATCGTCCAAACACAGCACCGAAAGCGGACTTTTTTATCTCCATTCACCACGATTCGATGCAGCAGGCCTGGATCGACTCCGGACGCAACAAAGAGCTCAAAGGCTACGCGATCTTCGTCTCCGAACTGAATCCCCACTACCAGCAAAGTCTTGCCTGCGCGAAGGCGATAGGCGAGCGCTTACAGGCTGCCGGAGAAACGCCGTCGCTGTATCACGCAACGCCGGTCAAAGGGGAAAACCGCCCGCTGATCGACCGGCGCCTAGGTATTCACAAATTCGACGATTTGGTCGTGCTCAAAACGGCCCGCATGCCGGCAGTGCTGGTGGAAGCCGGGGTCATCGTCAATCCCGACGAAGAGCGACGATTGGCACAGCCGGCCACGATCGACAAGCTGGCCGATGCAATCTCCAAAGGCGTCATGGATTGCCATCCGTGAAGCAATAAACGGTTGTTTTTTTGTTTCGTGTATCAATAAAAAGGAAAAACCATGAAGAAATTCACCGTTGTCGTAGCCGCTGCACTCTTCCCGCTGGCGGCGCATGCCGCCGGTTGCGGTAAGCCCCGTAACGCCTTCGATCAGGTCTATTGCGCGAGCACGGTCTTTTCGCAGGCCGACCGCGACTTGAATCAGCAATACTCGCGCTTGCGCACCCACCTGAATCCGACGCAACAAACGTCGCTGAAGAATGGACAGTTGCAGTGGCTCAAGCAACGCGACCAGCAATGCAGCGAAGAAAAGGACAGCGGCTATTTCGTCAATCTGGATTGCGCCGTGAACATGACGCAGCAACGCCTCGCATTCCTCCAAGAACGTGAGCGCGAGTGCAGCAGCACGGGCTGCGCCAACGACAAACTCGGCCAGTAACAACTGGCATCGCACTGATCGCGGGCGCCAGCCGGATCGCAACGGGTAACGTGGATCTTTCTGCTCGAACCGAAGAACACGCATCTCGAAGCCGGCGCCCCCCGCTAGCCCCATGGCGACACCGCACGCCACCACCAAACGCCCCCTCCTCGCCTCGCGCTGCCGCAGATCACGTACGCTTGCGCGATCAATCAAGGTATCGAATTCTTTAGCGACCGGCACTGTCGGGATACCCGCTTCAAAGTTCCATTTCCTTATCCACAAAACTTCATAAGCATATCCCGCAAGTCGTCGATTCTATATTCCAAATTCGCATTTCGCTCGCTTCCAGCGCAATTCGTTCGCTGAACTGAGCGACATAGCGATTGCGCTTATGGTTTGGGCTACGACGCGTCGGACGCGGCATCCGCGTTTTCTCGCAGGCCGCTCGACGCACGCCCCGCCCCCCTACTCGCCCATCGCCCCTATGAAAAGCGAAACCATCTCCACCGGTAACCAGGCCGCGTCGACGTCAACCGATCCGCAGCCGGCCTCTGTTCGCGATCCGTCCGAGCGCATGCGTCGAGAAGCGCCCGCACTCAACGCGCAGTTCTCCGACTTGCGGCCATGGCGTCGCGCGTCGGCCCGGATCGAGGAGAGAACAGACTCGGACATGACCGGAGCCTCGTTTCACAGCGCGGCTTCCACGCTATCCGAGGCGGTCTCCGACACGGTCGTGCCAACAAGAACCGTCGCGCCCACGAACACCGTCGCGCCCACCGATCCAGGCATGCACGAGCCCGAGATAACCGAAGCGCCGCCCCTCGCGCAATCGGGGCGCGAGCGGCTGCTCGACCGCTACTTGAGCGCGACCCGACGGCCGCTCGATCTCGAGCGCGCATTGACCGCGATCAAGCTGCGATGCGCCGCGGAAGTCCACTGCGAGAAAAACGAATGGGCCAGATTCATGCCCCGTCTGCCAAGGAGAGGCGCCGCGCAGCGACGCTTCAAGGAGTTGATCACCGTACCGGTGGACGAGCTGCTCGCCGATGTGCAGGCGTATCCCAAGTACTATTCACGTACGCTGTTGACGGACCTTGCCCAGCATCATTTGCTGGCCGCGCTCAGCATCAATATCCCGCTATATAAGGAAGGGATCCGCAACGCAGCGCTATACGAAGGCCTGCACAGCGTCGCAGGCCGATTGACCTCGGTGGCGGCTGCAGCCCTTAGCGCGGGTATCTCGCTCGTCCCAGGCACCGAACACGCATTGAAAGCGGCTCAGAAAGCCGCGAAAGTCATTGCGCACGAATTGCCGCCCAATATCGTCAACCCGGCGCTCACCGGCACGCTCCGGTCGATCACCGACGTCAAGGAATCGTTCAAGCGCGTGGGCGGGCAGCCGGTAGTCGCACCCCAAATCGAAAAAAGCCCCGACATGGGAATCATCGTGAGATCGCTGAAGGATCAGCGTCGCGAGCTGACCACGGCGATCGCGCAGTTCCGGCAGGCGACGCAATCGGGCCCGGTAACGCAAGCGGCCGTCGGCCCCCTGACCGATGCCTTCCTCGCATTGCACGACACGGCGGATCGGCAATACAGGCGCCGGATCGGCTTGAATCGCACGCAGACCTACAGCAAGGGCTGGGGGATGGCCGTCAACGGGGTGGCCGCTGCGGGCGCCGTGGTGACCGCGACTGTGCCCGTTGCCGGGCAGATTGCCGGCCCGATGATATTGGCCGCCACGGTACCGCTGCAATGGGGAGCAGGCTACCTCGACGAACGGCGCAACAAGCATCGCTACAACCTGCGAGCTAACACGAAGTGGGGCAATTTCCTGACGGAAGGCGCGGCGCGCATCCATTTCAAAGATTTGAGGCCCGAGCATGTTTCAGAGGCGGCCCTCAGGCGATCCTTCATAACGCAGCCCGAAGTGCAAATCGCGGCGGTTCGAGAAGTCTATGAAGATGCGCTCGGCGAATGGATCCACGAGCATGCCGAGCTGGAGCAAAAAATCGGCGCCATGCAAGCGGCAGGAACTACGCCCGAACATGCGCTGGCGCCGCATCGCGCGCGGCTCACGGAATTGACGGAAAGGATCGAGCTTACCAAGCAGCACGCGGGCAATTTCGAATCGTTCGATCCCGCGCGTTGGGCCGCGATTCCCGAAGACAGCCTGATCGGCCGGTGCCTCGACGACCTAAAGCAGCTCGAAAAAGCGAATCGCCGCGCTCGGCTTCGCAAACCGGGTGAAAGCGCTCAGATCGTCCAACGCTACGTCCAGGCCGTTCACGCGGGGGTGTCGACCGGTACGGCCCTGCCGATCCTGGATGGCATCACGGCAATGGACTCGTCCTACGTCACGGCCGCACACGGCCACCACACCGCGCTGGATCCCTCCGCCAAGGCGGGCTCATTGAGTGCGGGCATCACAGGGGGCGCGGTCTTCACCGCAGCCACGGGCGAGGTGCGCATGAGCAAGGCCGACAACAAGAAGATACTCTCGCAAACGCGCGTGAGCCCGCTGCAATCACGGCTGCACGAAGCGCGCTGGGTGTTTCAGGCAGCGGGTCGGCGCGTGGACTTGCGCACCACAGCGGGCTATCGCCGGCATGTCCATTCGACCTGGGACGAACTGAGGCTACTCAGCCGCGCTGTCGGCCATGGCCTCGTCAGCGGGCCGGTCGGTCTGGCCAACCTGGTGCGGGCGAAGTGGTGGCCCCGTGGGCAGTTGCGCCAAGCCAAGGCTCAACTGCGCGACGCACTCGACGCCATGACGCAGTCGGGCCTGCCGCGTAACGAAGCCGTCCCGCGCGCCAATACCCTGTCGGCTATGAAAGACGAGCTTTACGACTACCCCGCCGTACGCCGGCATCTGGGCGTGGACGGCGCCGGATGACGCCATCGGAGAATGTTCTTCGTATAATCCCGATCACAACATTTCCGAGAGGGCCTTCTTATGAAAAACGTGATTCGCGTCGGCGACCCAACTAGCCACGGCGGCAAAGTAATTACCGGCGCATCGAATTTCGACGTCGACGGCATTCCCGTCGCATGTGTAGGGGATACCTGCACCTGTCCGATGGACGGTCATCAAAACTGCACCATCGTCGAAGGGGATTCGGAGTTCATCGTCGACGGTCGAGCCGTAGCATTCGATGGGCACAAGACGAGCTGCGGCGCCGTACTTCACTCTACGGCGCAGGGTTTCGGCGGCAGCTAACGCCCCGTTCAATCGATCACGCGTGCTCTGGTGGAGCCGGCGTTTTGTAGGCCATTCACGTGGCGTTCAATGCGCCGGCACGCTGCAGAGCCTTCCGCGCCGCAACGAGCGAAGCTCGCGCAGCACGTGCATCGAACGCCAAACGGACCATCGCGGGCAATTGAGCAGGCGCCCGCGCAAGCTCACGCAAAATCGGCCCCAGCGCCGTCGTGCCATCGTCGCGCAGTCCCACCATCGCCGCAGGCGGCAAGGTCCGCTCCGCCGGGTCGACGATCGCTCTGCACACGGCGAACGGCAACGCTCGCGCGCTCGCTTGTGCGGCGGCAATGTGAGACTCCATATCGACGGCCAGCGCGCCCGCGCGGGCATGCAGCGCCGCCTTCTGCTGCTGTGTGACCACTGGCGCGGCCACCGCGGCGAGCACACCGCGTGCGAGAGGCGTGCTTGGCAGCGCGGCGCGCAGTGCCGAGGCGATGCGCTCGCTCCACGCCGAATCGGTCGCCACCCGGCCTGACGGCCCGTCGATTTCATCGGCGACGATAACCGTGCCCGGCGCCAAATCGGGAGCCAACCCGCCCGCGGTGCCGAAGCTCATCACGCCGCACGCGCCGCGCGCCAATGCCAGCTCCAATGCCCGTTCGAGCCGATCCGCTCGCGCCGCATAAACGACTTCGACGCCCGGCCCGCGCGCGATGCGCGCTTCGAACGCCATCCCTGTCACCACGACCAACGGCAGTGCCGCGTCGCTCGCCATTACATGCCGACCGCGACACGCGCGCGGCCGTCACGCGTGAGATTGCGGTAGCGCGCCAACGCCCACAGCGGGAAGAATTTGCGGTAACCGTGATAGCGCAGATAAAACACGCGCGGAAAGCCCGTGGCCGTGAAGCGCGTCTCGTCCCACAAGCCGTGCTCGCGCTGCGTGCGAACGAGGTAGTCGATACCGCGCGTGACGGCCGGATGATCGATGACGCCCGCAGCCATCAAACCAAGCAGCGCCCACGCCGTTTGCGAAGCCGTGCTCGCCGCCGGTTCGTAGCCGCGGTAGTCGAGCTTGTAGCTCTCACCGCCCTCGCCCCAACCGCCATCTTCGTTCTGGATGGCGATCAGCCACTGCGCTGCGCGCTTGATCCGCACGTCGTCGTGCGCGATGCCCGCGGCATTGAGCGCGCATAGCGCGGTCCACGTGCCGTAGATGTAGTTCATGCCCCAGCGGCCGTACCAACTGCCGTCGTCTTCTTGCTCGGCAAGCAAGTAGTCGTAGGCGCGGCGCGCAGGCTCGCTATTGCCCGGCAGTTCGCCCAACTGCGCCAACATCGACAGGCATCGGCCCGAGACGTCGGCTGTCGGCGGATCGAGCAAGGCGCCATGATCCGAGAACGGAATGTTGTTCAGGTAGTACTGCGTATTCTCAGGCTCGAAGGCGCCCCATCCGCCATCGCTGCTCTGCATGCCGACGATCCACTCGCGCGATCGCGCGATCGCCTCGCGGTCGACATTGGAGCGTGTCAGCGCGGCCGCGCGATGCATCGCCATTGCGACGACGGCTGTGTCATCGACGTCGGGATAATGCGGATTCGCGTACTGGAACGCCCACCCACCGGGGCGGATGTCCGGGCGGCGCGAGATCCAATCGCCGCGTACGTCGAGCACTTGCAGCGGGCGCAGCCACTGCAGGCCACGCAGCGCCGCGTCTTGAGCACGCGGCGTCTCGACTTCGAGCAGCGCATGCGCGACGAGCGACGTATCCCAAACCGGCGACAAGCAAGGCTGGCAGTACGCTTCGTCGTCGCCGACCACGAGCAGCTTGTCGAGCGAGGCGCGCGCAATGGCCCGGTTCGGATAGTCCGGTCCATAGCCGAGCGCGTCGTACATCATCACGGCATTGGCCATCGCGGGGAAAATCGCACCCAAGCCGTCCTCGCCATTCAAGCGCTCGTCGACGAACGCCACCGCTTTTTGCACCGCGCGCTCGCGCGTGCGCTTCGGAAACCACCCGTCGACCCCGCGCAAGATCGAATCCACCACGCGGAAGAAAGCGAACCAGCCGCGGCTCTGATGTCCCGCGCGCGGCAGTAGCCCCGTCGCCGAAGGATCGCCGAGAAAGAGCTCGTCGATCCGCACCCCAAGCGAATTCTTGGCGACAGGGCGCCGCGCATTGAGCACGAGCAGCGGCACGATGACCGTGCGCGCCCAGTAGGACACTTTCGAGAGATGAAACGGAAACCACTGCGGCAACAGCGCGATCTCCACAGGCATCATCGGCACGGCGCTCCACGGCACGATGGCGAACAGCGCAAGCAAGATCCGCGTAAAGACGTTCACCGCCTCGGCGCCGCCCGCCCCGAGAATCGCCGCGCGAGCACGCCGCATATGATCGGCGTCTTCGCGCTCGCCGGCCATCTTCAGCGCGAAATAGGCCTTCACGCTCGCGCTCACATCCATCGCGCCATCGGTGAATAACGGCCAGCCGCCGTCGGCCAGTTGAATGCGGCGCAAGTAACGCACGATCTTGCGTTCGAGCTCGATGTTCGGCGCTTCGCCCAAGTAGTGAACGAGCAGGATGTATTCGGCCGGAATCGTCGCGTCGGCTTCCAGTTCGTAGACCCAATGCCCGTCTGGGCGCTGATCGGCGAGGATGGCATCCGTCGCACGCGCGATCGAGGTCTCGAGCGCGGCGCGCGACTGAGCGGCGCCTGAAGAGCTCGAGGCCGCCATCACGGCGGAAGGGGCGGAAATGTCGTTCATCGGCATCTCAATGGGTTGAAGGCGAAGCCCACGGCTTCGCGGTCGAATACTTCAGTTTAGGTTTTACGTTCGGCCTTGGCCGGGCCGGCGCTGCACGCCGCCGCATCGCGATACGGGCGACGCCGCGAGCGACGCGTCCGCTCAAAAGAACGCGTAGCGCAAGACGATCCACAACAGCCGCAGACGGGGCTTCGCCACGGGCGTGCGGGGCACGTCGAAACCGCGCTCGAGCGTACGCTCGAGCAAGCACCGGTAGACGCCCGACATGATGCGCGGCGCGCGCACCGCATTGCGCGGTGCGGCGTCCATGATCGCATCGGCCTGGGCGAAATGCGCCAGCGCACGCTGCGCCAACGTCGCGCACACGCGCGGCAACGATGGATCGTCGGCGATCGCAATCGGATTGGTCGCGGCGATCCCTTCACGAGCGAGCAACTCGCGCGGCAGATAGCACCGGTTGATCGCCGCATCTTCGTCGACGTCGCGCAAGATGTTGGTCAACTGCAGCGCCCGCCCCAGATGATGCGACAACGCGTGCCCGGCGTCGTCTGTCATCCCGAAAACTCTCACCGACAAACGGCCCGCCGCGCTTGCGACGCGGTCGCAATAAAGATCGAGCGTCGCTTCGTCGGGCGCGCAGATATCCTCCGCGGCGTCCATCGCCATCCCGTCGATCATCGCGTGGAAATCCTCGCGACGCAGGCCGAACGCCCGAATCTGGCGCGCTAACGCCGCCAGCGCGGGGCGCGGTTCGCCGTCGTAGCACGCGTCGATATCGGCGCGCCAACGTGCGAGCCCGGCACTGCGTTCCGCGCGCGGCGCGTTGCTGTCGGCGATATCGTCGACAGCGCGGCAAAACGCATAGATCTGAAACATCGCGTCGCGTTGCGCGGCGGGCAAGATGCGCATTGCGAGGTAGAACGAGCTGCTCGACGTGACGGCTGCGGCGTCGGTTGCTGGTTCGTCCGCGACGAGATTTGAAACGGCCAAGGCGAACTCCGCTATGCGCCCCCTGCGGGGCGAATGAAAATCGATGCTGATTTGCCGCACGCGCCACAGGCACGGCGCGCCGCGTTGACGCAACGCGCTAGCTTCCGCAAATGGCGCGCAGCGCCGGCAAAGAGGGCCGGAAACGGGCAAAAGTATACCAACGTTTCATTGAGCAGCCACAGACGCGAGCGCGGCGGCCGATCCGTCCAGGCATATCGGTGCGGCAGATGGGTGCGCCCGCATGAGAGCGCGCTCGCTCGTTCGTCGAATGCGCAGCGCGCTAAGCGAGCGCGATCGAGCGGTTGCGTCCCTGCCGCTTGGCGCTGTAAAGCGCGGCGTCGGCTTCGTTGATGAGCACTTCGTAGCTCGGCAGCCCCGGGCGCGCCGCCGCGCCGCCCACGCTCGCCGTGACCGGCACGCGCACGCCCTCGGCTTCGACCGGCGTATCGCAGATCGTCATGCGAACCTTTTCGGCGACGATCATCGCGTCGGCGAGCGGCGTGCAAGGCAGCAGCAGCGCGAATTCCTCGCCGCCGAATCGACCGAAGATGTCTTGCACTCGCACCGCATCGGCAACGCGTTGAGCCATCACGCGCAGCACCGTATCGCCGACGGCGTGGCCGAAGCGATCGTTGATGTCCTTGAAATGGTCGAGGTCGAACAACAGCACCGAGAGTTCGCCGCCATAACGCTGCCAGCGCAGAAACTCGTCGCGCAGGCGGCTCTCGAAGAAACGCCTGTTCGCGATGCCGGTCAAGCCATCGCGATTGGCGTATTCCTGCAGCTTTTCGACGGCCTCCTCCCGTTCGCGCTGGACCACGCTAACGTGCGTGACGTCGGAGATCGTGACGCATACGGCCACGACTTCGCGCCCGCGCGTGAGCGGCATGAACGTACAGTCCTGCTGCATGAAGTCCACGCCGCCCGTGATCGGCCGGTCGTGGTCGAACTTGAACAGATACGGCCGTTGCTCCCATGAGCTGAACGCGAAGCTGCCGAGCTGAAACACGCTCTCGATCTTGCGCGACAGCCAGACGCGCGGCAATTCGGGAAAGGTATCGAAAATGGATTTGCCCACGACCGTTTCGGCAGGCTGGCCGCTATGATCCTGCATGAACCGGTTCCACATCAGCACCTTCATGTCGCGGTCGAGCACGAAGATGCCAAAACCGACTCGTTCGATCACCAGGTCGCTGAGAGATTGCTCCATCACATCGGTCATAGGCGGGACAAGAGCGCGTCGAGCGCTTCGTTCATACGACGAATGGAATCCTCGGCCATCAACATGACGAGGTGCGCACGAAACGTCTGGTCTTCGAGCGCGAAGTTCACCTCGAGCAGCAACGCCGTCTTCCACGCGAGCACATCCGCTTGAAAGACATCGTCGAGCGAGATTTTTTCGCCGAGCAAACCGGGCGCCGAAAAAATCGGCGTGCGGTCGAGCTGATTGAGGATGCACGAGACGCACGCGCCCGTCAGCACGTTCGCCACGTCGAACATCAGCTCGGTTTGGCTCACCGAATCGTAGGCGGAATTGACATACGGATCGTTCACGAGCGCGCACAGCTGGCCGACGCCGCTGCTGCGGCAGATGACGAGCGCCTCGCCCTTGAGGTCGGAGCGAAACCCTTGCCGTACGGCCGTGACGCTCTCCTCGATGCCGGTCATGTCCCGCAGCGTCCGGGCGGCGTCTTCTGCGCGCACGACGCGAACGCGAGGCACCGACAATTCGATGAAGGTGTCTAGCAGACGCGCGAGACGCGTCGCCGCCTGTCCCATCGCCAAATTGGCGATTTCCTGCAAGGCGTCGCGCTGCTCTTCGGTGAACACGTTCTCACGCATACAACCCGTACTCCTTGAGGATGGGCAATATCGCCTCGGGCGTCACGGGCTTGGCGACGAAGGCGGCCGCACCCAGCGCCCGCACACGTTCCTGAGCGAGCGGCTGCACGTCGGCGGATACGACGATCACGAACGTATTCAGGTCTTCATGCTGCAATGCTTCGAGGACTTGATAGCCGGTCATGTCCGGCATCGTCAGGTCCAAAAACATGACCGAGGCCTTTCCTGCGCGATAAAGCGCGAGAGCCTCGCGTCCGTTCGATGCGTATGCGATGTCGACGGCCCAGTCGGCCGGCAAGGCTTTGGTCAGGACCTTACGGGCAAGCAGGGAATCATCGGCGATCACAATCGGCAAAGGCATGGCAAGCGTGATGGAAACGAAAACGGTCTATATCGCGTTAACGGCGGCTCGGCACCCTTCTTTAGCGGGAAACGGAGCGTGTCGACGGGCGGGGGCGAAAACGCGGCGCGCGAGAGCGGCGGAAGCTGCGCTTCGGCGTGCGCCCGCTACAGTGAGCGCATCATTCATAAAATGAAGCGAAATTCTCGGAGCAAACCGGCGGAAAATCAACTCTCCAATTTCGAAATCGATCAGCCAAGCCGATCCATTTCTCCAGTATGAAGAAATAAAGCAGGCGCTTCTGGCAGAATGTGCGGTAATTTTTCTTTTGTGTACGTTTGCGCTTCGGATTTCGTCGCTGTTTTAGGGCGAACGTTCGGACTTCGTCGTGCATCGCGGGAGCGGGAAAAAGCTAGCGCGAGAATAAGTCGCTTATGATGAATGAAAGGTACCCGACCGCCAATTGGACACACCCAGAACATGACCCGCCGACGGCCTGCTGATTCGACGACGAACGCCCTGCCCGACGGTTGGCAAGACGGCTCGCCCGTGCCGGCCATGCCCGCACCGGACTTCTCCGCCCGGCGCGTGACCTTGATCGTGCTGCTCGCCGCGGCGATCGTCTTGCCGTGCGTCTATGCCGCAGCCGTCGCTTACTCGGATTTCCGCGCCCGCGTCGCATCGGCGACCGACGCGACGGTTCGAACGGTCCGCATCGCCGAAGAACACGCGCTAAAGGTATTCGATTTAAACGAAACGCTCGATGCGCGCGTCGACGATCTCGTACGTGGGCTCGACAACGAGGCGATTCGCGCGCGCGAAGCCGACATCCACAGCAAGCTGCAAAAGATCGGCGGCGGCTATCCGCAGGTGGCTTCGGTGTCGATCTTCGGCCCGGAGGGCGTTTTACTCGCCAACAGCCGTTACTACCCGGCGCCGCACGCCTCGATCGCCACACGCGACGACTTCATCGGTATTCGCGGCGGACGCATTCTCGAGCATGTGTCCAAAGTCATGGTCTGGCATGCGGGCAGCGGCGACGCAGTCTTCAATACGGGCATCGCTCGGCGCGGCGCCGACGGCTCGTTCGCAGGGCTCGTCTCGGTTGCGCTGCGCCGGTCGTATTTCGAATCGTTTTACCGCGAACTGCTCGGCAACGAGCGCGGCGCCATGTCGATGACGCTTGCTCGCAGCGACGGCGCGGTGCTCGCCGCGTATCCGCCGCGCCCCGAATCGGCCGTGGTCGCCCCGCAATTGGCCGCGGCGCTCACCGCCAACAACCGCTCCGGGGTGCTGCGCGTGGCAGGCGAAGGCGGCAAGCGCGACCCGCACGGCGGTCAAATTCTCGCTTATCGGCAGGTCGGGGGCTATCCCGTCTATGTGTCCTGCGCTTATAGCGAAGCTGCCATTTGGACGGCCTGGTCCAACAGAGCCTTGATTTCGGCAACATCCATCTTCGTGCCTTCGATCGTGCTCTGGTTCGTGCTTGCACTCTCGCTGAAGCGTCTGGCAGCCGAAAAGCAAGCATGGGAGCGTTGGCAAGCGGAAGCGTCGATGCGGCGCTCGATCGAATCGGCGTATCGGCAGTCGCGCAAAATGGAAGCGCTCGGCAATCTGGTCGGCACGGTCGCGCACGACTTCAACAATCTACTGACGATCGTCGCAACGAATGTCCAAATCGCGCGCCGGCGCGACGCCACAGGGCTCGACCGCGAACTGAGCGCCATCGAGCGCGCGTTGAAAAGCGGGCAGTCGCTGACGCGTCAACTGCTCGGCGTCGCGCGCAAACAGCCGCTGCGCAACGAAGTCATCGACTTGTCGCGCTGGATGGCGTCCAGTTCCGAATTGCTGCGCGCCTCGCTCGGCGCCAAGGCGTCGCTCGTCGTCGACATCGGCCGCGACATCTGGCCGATAGAAGTCGACAGCGCGGAGCTCGAGCTCGCCCTCATCAATGTCGCGGTCAACGCGCGCGATGCGATGCCCAACGGCGGCCGATTCACCGTGCGCGCCACCAACGTCAGGCTCGAACGTGAGGGCGGCTTCGCGCTCACGGGCGAGTTCGTCCAAATTTCGCTGGAAGACACGGGCGTGGGCATGACGCTCGATGTCCTCGCGCATGCGTTCGAGCCGCTCTTCACGACCAAGCCCAAGGGGATGGGCACGGGCCTCGGCCTGCCGCAGGTATTCGCATTCTGCGACCGCTCGGGCGGTCTGGCGACGATCGACAGTAGTGCGGGCGTGGGCACGTCGGTGCGGCTCTATTTGCCGCGTGCCGTCAACGCGCCTACGGCCGCCGCTTCCGTCGTCCAGCGGACGGCCTACGCCGAGCCCCCCGGCGCCATGCATGTCCTGCTGGTCGAAGATAACGACGAAGTGGCCGCCGGCACCGAGGCGCTGTTGCGGATGATGGGGCACCGCGTGACCTGCGCGTTCAATGCGGACGCCGCCTTGCGGCTCATCGGGGACAGCGAAGCCAGGGCCGACGACCCGTTCGACGTGCTCATCTCCGATATCCACATGCCCGGCGCCCACAACGGCATCGACCTCGCCGAAGCGGCACAAGCGCTCGCCGCGCCCATTCCCGTCATTCTCATCACGGGCTATGCGCAGGAGCTCGAGCGTGCGAGGAATGTCAACGTGCGCGTGCTGTCCAAACCTTTCGATATCGCGTTGCTGGAATCGATGCTTCAGACCATTGCGCGCCAGCGCGAGCTCGGCGCTCATGCGCACGGCCGGGCGACCTGAGGGGGCGGCGCGAGTTTTGCGTGTTCATCTGGCACCCAGCCTCGAGGAGGTCATCATGCAGCACACCGTTATCGCGTTTTTCGATACCTATCCCCAGGCCGAAGCCGCTCGCGATGCGCTCGTTGCGGCCGGCGTCGCGTATGAGGATGTGATGCTCAAGGCCAGATGCGAGCCGACTTATGCGAGCGATGCGACCTCGGCCGTCGATACCGCGCCTACTGCGAACGAGGGTTTGCTCGCCAGCATCGAGCGCTTTTTCGAATCGCTGTTCGTCACCGCGCCCCCCGAGCACAAGGGCGCGCAGTACGCGGAAGCGGTTAGGCGCGGCGCTGTGATGGTCTGCGTCGACGCGCCGACCGATGCGCTCGCGCAGCGCTCCCGTGCAACGCTCGAAGCCATGGGGCCGCTCGACATCGAGGAACGCGCCGCGACCTGGCACGCCCCGGCCGACGACGCGACACGTTCGCATTCACCGCTCGAAGAACTCGGGTTGCGCCCCAGCGTGCCCGCTGCGGCAACGCGCCCGAGCGCGGTTCAAAGTTATCCGCGAACGGCTGAGCGCGAGCCCGCTGTCGGCTCGGTGCCGGCAGCAGGGGCTGCCCAACAGCCGGCCACCGAAGCAAGCGCGACCGCCGTCGCCGCGGGCTCCGCACCCGGAATGGGCGCGGTGTTCGCGTCAGGGCGCGGCGAACCGCCGGCGCCGCCCGTCGCGTCCGAGGCATCGACACCGCGGCCTCCCGCCGTCCCCGATGAGTTCTTGCAGGATGCCGAAAGCTACCGCGGCGACGAGTCCAAGCCTGATCGAACGTAAGCGGTCACTTCTGCAAAGCGTGACGCTTCACCCACGCTTCGAAGCGCTCCATGAACGTCGTAAGGAACTTGCGTGTGTCCTCGCTGGCAATACCGCCATTGGCATCGAAGAATGAATCGGTGTGCTTGAGGAAGATCTCGGGCTGGCCGAGCGTGGGTACATCGAGATAAGCGAGGACGTTGCGCAAATGCTGCTGCGCCAACGCGGTCCCGGTCGCGCCTGGGGAAATGCCGCAAACCGCGGCAGGCTTGTCCTTCCACGAATTGGTCCCCCACGGGCGCGAACCCCAATCGAGCGCGTTCTTCAGCACGCCCGGCATCGAACGATTGTATTCGGGCGTGACGAAGAGCAATCCGTTCGCCGCTTCCACTCGCTTTTTCAGTTCTTTCGCGACGTCGGGAAAGTTGGCGTCGTAGTCTTGGCTATAGAGCGGCAACGAACCGACGTCGAAAAACGAGAACTCGAAGTCGCCGCTCGCCAGCTTGGTCAGCGCGTGCGCGAGCTGCTTGTTGAACGATTCCCGCCGCAGACTGCCGACCACCACTTCGATTTTGTAAGCCATGGCGCTACTCCCACGATTGAGGACGAGAATGCCGAAGCCGGAAGGTTCGGCCCGATTACCCATCATAGCCATCGATGCTTCGCTTCGCTGGCCCGTTTTTCCGGCAACCCACTAAACGCGCCGCTGGCTGGGCCTTTCACCCCGCCTTTCCACAACCTTTTCCACAGAATCTGTGGATAAGTCGTCAATATCCCACCGCGCTTACGAATCGACACATCCATGACGGTTGGATGACTTCCGGAAGCGGCTAGCGGACCGTGAGCGAAACATCTTTGCGTTTCGTTGCATCCGTTCGCTTGACCCCCGCGTATTGAAGGCAGCAAGGGTCGTGCGTCGCGAAACGGCGAGGAGGGTCGGTCAGGCAATCGAAAGATTCCGGCTTCCCGCCGCCTCCCGTCTAGCGGACACCGACTCAAGCTATCGAGGCCTAGATAGAGGCCGCCACATTTCTTCCTTCAATCCAAGTCAGGAGCATCAAATGAACAAGCAATGGATCGCCGCCGCCGCTTTCACCGCAGCCCTTGGTGCAACGCTTACGACGCCCGTGTTCGCGGCCGATATGGAAAAGTGCTATGGCATCGCGCACGCAGGCCAAAACGACTGCAAGGGCAACAGCCACTCGTGCGCCGGCCAAGCGACCAAGGACATGGACCAGGGCGAATTCAAGGCGGTGGCCAAAGGGACGTGCGCCCAACTCGGCGGCATGCTCAAGCCCGCGATGTAAAGCAGCGTATGCCTCGGACGGCCGCCCAGGGCGAGCCGTCACCGGCCGCTCGCACGGCTTGCACGCGCGAGCGTGCGAGCGGTCGGGACTACAGGAGCCACCACAATGATGAATCCGCAGGCACTCATGGGCGCAGGGCTTGGGTTGCGCGCGCCTTATGCCGCCGCCGTGCTCGCCCAACGTCCGCGCGTCGGCTGGTGGGAAGCGCATAGCGAAAACTATTTCGGCGGCGGCGAGCCCGCCGCGGCGCTTTCGCGCGTACGGGAGCACTACCCGGTGAGCCTGCACGGAGTCGGGCTCGGACTCGGAAGTTTGGAAGCGCCCGCGCCGGATCATCTGAAACAATTGCAAACGCTGGTCGCGCGCATTGAACCTGCCCTCGTCTCCGAGCACCTTTCCTGGAATCGAGCAGGCGGCCGTTATTTCAACGACTTGCTACCCGTGCCACGCGTGGAAGGCGCAATCGACGTCATCGCCGAACATATCGACGCCGTCCAAAACGCGCTGAGCCGGCCGCTCCTGGTCGAAAACGTGTCGGCCTATATCGCTTTCGACGGCGAGCTTTGCACGGAGGCCGATATGCTCGCGCAGCTCGTCGCGCGCACCGGCTGCGGCGTCTTGCTCGACGTGAACAACCTGTACGTCAATGCGCTGAATCTGAACATCGATCCGCTCGATGAATTGGCGAGATTGCCGAAGGATTGCGTCGGCGAAATTCACGTGGCGGGATTCGAGTGGTTGGACTCGATCGCGATCGACTCGCACGGGGCGCCGGTTTGCGACGCCGTATGGTCGCTGCTCGACGCCGCGCTCGATCGCTTCGGCCCGACGCCGGTGCTGCTCGAGCGAGACACCAACTTGCCGCCGTTGGATGCGCTGCTCGAGGAATACGGGCGATTGGAAAAACGCGTGGCGGCGGCCGATGCACGCCTGCACTCGGCTCAAGGCGCGATGCACGAGGCGGCGCCATGTTGACCCGGTCCTGTTATGCCGCGCGGCTCGACGCTTTCGCTGCATCGCTTGGCGGCAGCGATGTCGCTCCCGCCGGCGTGAGCTCAGCCACGAAAGAGCGCTTGAGCGTTTATCGAAACAATGTGCGCCTCAATCGCATCGCCGCACTCACCGATGCCTTCGTCAACGTCGTTCAGCTCGTCGGCGAGGCGTACTTCCATACGCTCGCACGCGCCTATGTCGATCGCACGCCCGCTACAAGCGCCAACCTTCATGAGGAAGGCGCCGAGCTCCCCGCCTTCATTCGCCACTTCGAGCCTGCGGCCGACCTGCCCTATTTGGGGGACGTGGCCGACGTGGATTGGCGGCTGCATCGCGCCTACTTCGCAGACGACGCCGATGCGGTCGATGGCGCGAGACTCGCCGAACTCGGCCCCGAGCGATTCGCGGCGGCCTCACTACGGTTGATGCCATCGGTCGCACTGGCGCGCTCGAGCCTTTGGCCGATCGCCGACATTTTGCGGATGCACAGCGGCGGCGACCCCGCACGGTTGGACGCTGGGGGTCAATCCGTCTTGATTTGGAGAGAAGCGTTCTCCGTGCGTTGGCAAGCGCTGGAGGCGGCAGAGGCGCAGGCCGTCGGCGCGTTGATGGCTGGCGCCACCATTGAAGCGGCACTCGCCGATACAGGCGCCGATGCGAATTCGTTGCTTGCGCAACTATTCGGTCGTCGGCTCGTTCACGCTATCGAGGTACCTCATCATGAAACGCATATCTAGCTTGTTTCATCGTCTCGATGACATTGCAGTCGCACTGCAACCGTTATTCGCGCTAGCGATACGCCTTTATTTATTCCGCGTATTTTTCCTGTCGGGCTTAACGAAATTGCGCAGCTGGGATAGCACGCTTTATTTGTTCTCCAACGAATATCACGTGCCCGTGCTGCCGCCCGCGGTAGCGGCTGTGATGGGCGCCGGCGGCGAATTGATCTTCCCGGTCTTGCTGTTGGTTGGATGGCAGCCACGCTTCGCGGCTGCAGGCCTTTTCTTCGTCAATCTCGTCGCGGTCCTGTCTTACCCGGGCTTGGAACCCGTGATGATCAAAGACCACATCTTGTGGGCGGTCCTGATCGGTTATCTGTTCTTCCATGGAGCCGGGCGCTGGTCGCTTCAAGGCTTTCTTCGCCGAGGGAAGGTCATCGGGGGCGTTCAGCAAAACCGCGCGTAAAGACGACCTCCGGGAATTGACCCAAACGGTGGCTTCATGGCCCGAGGCCCGTTCGGGTAATGTTGATGTTCGCTATGGTTTTTTGCTCGAAGGCGGGCAATGGCATCGGGCTCGTCGCGAGGCGATTCAACGTCTCTCCTTGCCACGAGCCTATTTCATTCGAGAAGTAGAACGGCGTCACTCGAAGAGCACGGCGACATTTTCCGGCGGGCGGGCGATAACGGCTCGTCCATTGCGGACAACGATAGGACGTTGCAGCAGGATCGGATGGGCGGCAATCGCTGCATACAGTTGATCGTCCGTCAGCGTGGGATCCTCTAGGCCCAACTGTTGATAGGGCGCCTCATTGTCGCGAATCATGTCTCTGACTGCCCCACCCAGCATCCCGTGCAGCGCCTTCAGCGCTTCGACCGACGGCGGCTCTTTCAGATACTCGACAACGGTCACCGGCTCGGTGGCTTGGTCGAGCCGTTCCTTGACGAGTTCACACGCGCCACGCGATTTAGAACAACGGGGATTGTGATAGATGGTGATCATGATCGATTCGCCTGTTCGCTGAGAGGCCGTCATTTTACGGGCATAGACCCGGCTATGCTCAGGGGCCGATGCAAGCCGCGGCATCGGCGGTTGGTGTCGCGAAGCGGTGGTAGCGAGAGGTAGGTATCGGCGGCAAAGCCGCAGTCGCCTACCCGGTTTTCTCGCGCGTGTTCGCGTGAGGAAGACGCAGGTGTCTCAACGAGGATGGCGGCATCGATCATCGATCGTTTGCCTCGGTCAACCGGTGGACCTTAGTCGCCCGCGCTCGCGGCTTTTGCATGTGCCTTCCATGCCAGCCGGCCCCTGGCCGCTGGCCGCTGCGGAGGGCAACGGCGCGGCGGTTTATGCGCATAAACCGCCGGGCATGCGGGTGACGGCAGCCGAGAGCGGCCTCCGGCCCGATAGGCAGCCGAGTCCCCGCGTGGACCGTCGAAGGGCGGGTAGTCGCGAGGTCTACTGCGTCAGGCGCAGCGCGGACGCGCCGACGCCGGGTGGAACGTATCGCTCCGATGAGGTGCCGCAAAGCTACGTTACCGAGCGACTGGTAACACCGACTGCTCTCGGGACGAGCGGCAACTGTTCATTTTTGCCATTCCAGCTAGGGCAACATCCTCATAGATTTACCGGCGCATCGAAAGGTATTGCCGCCGAAAGCGGCGCCCCTCCCGTACTAGGCAAGTAAGTCATCAACAGCCCTGACCATGGATTCGGCGATCTACTAGTCCGCAACCGACAGCCGAAGAGAAAACGCCTCGACGGGTGATGCGACGGAGTACATCGCCGAATACCGTAGGCCTCAGCCCAAGGGTTTCTCGCAAATCGATAAGCCCCTGCGTCCAGCATCCCACGGTCATCCAATCAAACAACACCGCTTCATGGCAGCGCCCGCTTTTCGCGACCAAGAACCGAACCGCACCAGTCCGGCTCGCCCCAACCACCCGCTTTATGCGCATAAACCTTGTCCGAATGGCCAAAGCGTGGCGCGCTAACGACGAAAACATTGAATTTCGAAATTTACAAGGTAGAATTCGTCGATCTGTTAAGGAGCTAAAAAAATTGGCAGCCGAAATCGTCGCGGTAACTCAACAGAAGGGCGGGGTGGGCAAAAGCACCATCGCGATGCATCTAGGCGCGGCTTTTCATGAAAAGGGCAAACGCGTCCTCGTGATCGACGCCGACGGGCAGAACACCTTGGTCCACTGGGCCAGTGCCTCCGCAGACGGCGATTCAGGTATTCCTTTTCCGGTCGTCAACCTTTCTGAAGCCGGCAGTCAAATTCACCGCGAGATCAAGAAATTCATCGGTGACTACGACGTGATCGTGGTCGACTGTCCGCCTTCCATCACCGAAAAAGTGTCGGGCGTTGTCCTCTTGGCGGCTTCTGTCGCCGTGATACCGACGTCGTCATCTCCCGCGGACTATTGGTCGAGCGTTGGCTTGGTGAAACTCGTACAACAGGCCCAAGTGATGAACGAGGACCTTCGTGCCGTCTTCTTGCTGAACAAGACCGAAGAAAAGCGCATGCTGACGCGCGAACTCAAACGTGCGCTCGAGGAGCTCGGGTTTCCTCTTCTCAAGACACAGATTCCGACGCGAGAAGCGTACAAGCAGGCAATGGCGCTCGGTCAAACCGTACTGCAAATGAATGACCGAGGCGCGAAGCTCGCCGCGGCCGAGATTCGAGCGTGCGCGGCCGAAATCGCCTCGATGCTCCCCTGACTTTATGCGCATAAAGGACCCTCAATGAAACCCTCCCAGTTGGCAAAAGGCTTCCAGGCGCGCCCCGATACCACGAGCAGCGAGAAACGCACGGCCCTCGATCGGCTCAATGCGATAGACGACATCGTGCAGGCCGATGCGAAGGCATCGGTCAAGGCCTCGCCGGCACGGGGTGAGGCGGTTCTTCATTCCGTCACGTCGCCGACCGACGCGCACCATGCCAACGAATCGAACGACTATCGCGCATGGCGCCTGTCAAACAACTACAACCCCGGGCAGGTGATCGACCTCGATTTGCGGGCGATCAAGCCCAGCCCGTTCAATCCACGCCACTTTTATCTAAAGGCGTCGATCGCCGAACTGGCAGTCAACCTCGCAAAGCAGGGGCAGCAACAAGCCATCCACGTCATTCCCGATTACGGCAATCCGGGGTCGTACTTTGTCAGCGATGGCGGCCGGCGCGTGCGCGCGTTGAAGGAAGCGAATAAGGAGACCGTGAAGGCGGTCGTGGTCGATCTTCCCGTCGGAATTGAAAGCTATAAGCTAGGTTACGACCTCAACGTCCAACGTGATTCCCAGACCGTGTTTGATAACGCGATCGTCTGGCGGCGATTCCTGGACGAAAAACACTTCCAAAGTCAGAAGGAATTGGCCGAGCACTTGGGGCTCGACGAATCGACGGTGGCCGTGGCGCTATCGCTTGCCAAGCTTCCGGAAGCGATCATGCAGGAGATGGTCGCGCGTCCCGATCGCTTTGGCTCCAACATGGCATATCAGGTAGGCCGCTATTACTCGGCTCGAGGAGTCGAGGCAACATTGCGCTTGATCAACCGCATCGTTGCAGACGATTTGAGCACACGGCAAGTCGCCGATATCGTCAAAGGCCGTGCGAATTCGCAGGACGACGTCAAGCCGGCCATGCGCCAACGCTACGCGCAACGATTGGAGATCAAACTCGAAGGTGTGGCGGTGGGGGATCTCAAATCGTACGGCGACGACAGGCTCGAGTTGCGACTGCGCGGTTTGTCCCGCGATAAGCGCGACGAAATCCTGCGGCAGATCGAACAAATACTGCAATCGAGCTGAGCTTCTGCCATAGGGCACGCGCACCGGTGTGGCCGTGTTCGCTGGCATAGGCATCTCGGCACGCGCATCGCCTTCACCCTGGGGCAACGCGGTGCGGTGCGATGCGATGCGGCGCATAGCGGAGGCACGGCGGCGCACTGCTGACCAAGCCCGCACCGCCGCTCACTCGCAAGGTCGCCTACGCACGGCGCAAGCGGCCGCACGCGCCATCATCATCGCGCTGCCGCAACGCCGATACTACCGAATGGAAATCGAGGCGCCGTGCGATGAAAAAGCGTCGCCCAAGCGTGGAGAACCCAGCGCCATGTTCTCGGACAAAGCGCCGCTCAGGCCGCCCGCGAATGGCTCAGCGTAAAGGCGAGTAGATCGCCGTCGGTGGGTTCGCCCCATGTTTTGCGCGCCAGCCAGTCGAAGAAAGCCGTCTCGCCGAGCTTGGAACTCAGGCCACGACGCCGCCAGTCCTCACGTAGGTGAGAACCCAGTTGCGGCAGCATATCCTCTTCGAACGATTGCCTTGCGAGCTCCTGTTCCGACTCACCTTGCTCTTCGTAAAGCGAGCGCGCCTCTTTCCGCCGGTACGCGGCGTATTCGTCCAGCAACCGCGCTTTGAGCTCGTCGGCCGGCACGGTGCCCGAGAGCCCCTTAACGGTCCCGCTAGGCGGCTGCTCGACCAAGTCCACGGGTGGGGCATAGCCTTTCTTGAGCGCGTCCTTGAAGAGGGCAGGTGCGCTGCGAACGGGTGGCAGCGAGGCGCTGCGCATGCGCTGCTCCGTCATTTGCAACGCAGCGCGGATGCGGTTCTCCTCGCTATCGGCGTAAAGGCTCTGTGCCTCCTTCAGCGGGATTCCAATCTTGACCATCCGGTCGACCAGCGTGCTATCGAAGACGTTCGGATGCTCATCCAATGCCAGCATCGGCTGTTTGCGCTCGGTCACGCGGAATTGAATTTCCGCGACACGCCGGCCTTCGCGGTGCTCGATGAGTTCCACGAAGATGTTGGTCACGGCGTTCACTTCCGCGATAGCAGGCCGCAGATAGTCACGCTTGAAATATTTGTATTCGCGCTTGGCCTCGTCGCCCGCCTCGGTGTCCGGCGTGCCAGATAGGATCGGCCGCCACCACGCCCACGACTCGCGCATCGTGAGATGGCTGGGATTGGTCAGATAACGCACGCAGATCTCGTACAACGCCAGCCCCGCGCTGCTGCGCAATTGACTCTGAAACTGCAAGCTAAGGCGCGCGTACTGCACGGGGTCGAGCAGCTTTTTCTTGATCTTCGGCGCAAACGAGAACTCGACCCAAACCCGCCGCGTGGCGGGGTCTTCCAGAATTTCGGCATCGGCGATCAGCGTCGAGATGCCCCACTTGCGGCCGGGCTTTTGGCTCGAAGTGCCTTGGCTCCACTCGACTTGCACAGACACCATCCGCCGCAGGTGCTCTTTCACCAGGGCGGTATCGTTCGAATCGAAAGCCGAATTGGCGACGATGTCCGACAGCAACGCACGATAGGTGTCGCCGGATTCGTCCGCCTGCTGCGCAACGGCCAGCAACACGTTGAACAACTTTCGTGTAAGGAGCGTGATCTTGCCGCTCTTGGGCTGAATCGCGATCGCTTCGACGGCCTTTCGCAATTCAGCGGAGCTTGGACTCACCACATCGGTTTTCTTCGCGCGCTTCGTTGCCATGCATCGGTCGTGAAGGAAATTTTCCGACAGGATACAGAGTGCGGTGATGGGCGTCTACAACCACACTCTCACCCTTGCCGGTGAAAAGCGGTTCTCGACGGCGACTCACCTCGCTGCGATCCCGTAAGGCCTCACCGATGACCAAATCCGGCGCGCGCTTCGCTTCTTTGCCGGATCGGCGTTCACACGAAATGCGCTCTTTGGCGCCTTGCCGGGTAGCGCCGACGACTCCTCCTGTATCGGCTCACCATGCCGATTGTCGCAATTTCGCGACGTAGGATTCCATGAACCACGAGCCGTCGTCGGGGACCCTGCTTGGATAGCGTGCATGGGCTGCTCGAGCGACGTACCGTTCGCACTGATGGGTTGTTCGCGTGCAGAACCCGTGTAGACAGCCAAGCCCGCGCGCCGTAGACCCTAGCAAGCCGAAGGGCATCGATGGAAGACATCGCGCGACCAATCCCGAATAAGCTCACCTTGGAGCGGGACAAAAGCCCATGTGCTTGCCTATTCCGTGGCTTAGCCCGCGCCGCCGAGCAGCAATCAAGTCCCGAAAACGCTCACCTATGAGGAATAATCGGCCGTCCAAACCGGGCGGCGCATCGCGCCGGCTGCTACTCCCGCAAAACCTCACCTGAGCCGGAACAGAAAGATATTTCCTAAGCAGATCCGATACTTAGCGCCGCCATTGGTCGCGCTGCACGAAGCGCGCGCGGCTCCCGTAAGGCCTCACCTCAGCCCCGGACGCGCATTCACCGACGCGCCCACGGGCGCGTCCTCCCTAGCCCCCGCAAACACTCACCTTTGGCCGATTCCAATGGATTCGGAGCTATCTCACCACGCAGTTCCAGCGTACGTCTCGGGGGAAGTGGCGACTAACTTCGCCGAGAGCGGGATTTCGACGGGATATCGCAATCCCGAAAAACCTCACCACAGCGAGAGGGGGAACCTCGATTTCACCGAGGCCACGTGCGGCAACCGAAGCTCCCGCAAAAACTCACCTCAATGCGGCTTCGAGCGCAGCGACGGGCGGGGGCTCGTGACAATCCCTGCGCGCGGCCGTGCCAGGTCCCGAGAAAGCTCACCTTTGGGCGTCGCATGCGGCAGAAAGGCCGGGTTTTCCCGGAAAGGCTCACTCATCGAGCGCGATTTGTCCCGCAACGTCTCACCCACCCCCTGTCAGGCGCAAAAACGACGGGGGATCTTGCCGTTTTGACAGGACCCGAAAAGTCTCACCTTTGCTCGATTGGGCGAGTTGTATCCCTCACCAGCCCGCCTAGCTCGCAGGCTCGATCTCTCCCGCAAAATCTCACTGCGCCGATTGCAAGTGGGATGGCCGCCTCCTGAATCCCCTCACATTGTCTCCTGCTCCGGCTCACTCACTTCCCCGAACCTCATCACGCATAGCTCCCGTCCCAGCTCACCTCGCCTCCCGTAAAGCTTCACTGGACCGCCTGGAAAGCCTTTGCTGGTAAGGGTTTGCCGTGGCGTTAACGTTTTTAACAAGGGTTCAAGGGTGTTTACTTCAATGACTCTCAAGACAATGCTCGCGAGCCTGGAGAGATACGACGCTCTAAAAACGGTTCCGTCCCGTGAAACACGGCTTGACAAAGGCAAACAGCAGTAATTCAGCGATAAATCAATTACTTATACGCGACTCCTCACTTTGTTTCACGGAACGCCACCCCTGGGGCACTCCCCCACAGCATAGCCGAGCTACGGATTCAGGCTAACGCCCACAGAAAGGCCTAACGCAATCAAAATTGTACTTTCTGATACGTGTTCCGTTATTATCAATACATTTCAGACCTTGATGAGCTAGCCAATGAACCTCGACGAGGAACGCAACGCCATTCGGCAAGAGCTCGAATCGATGCGAGCGAACGGCATGCATCGTCGAGAATTGTCGCTGCACGCCTGCAAGCGTTTATTTTTCGATCTTGGCATCCGGCCGTCGAGCGCCGCTGTCCGCGAACTGACCCAAACGGGCAGCGCCAGCGACATCCCAAAAGACATCGATCATTTCTGGGAACGCATCCGCGATGCATCGCGCGTGCGCATCGGCGGCGGCGCGATGCCGCCATCGTTGGAGGAAAAAGCGGGCGAATTGCTCGGCGCATTATATGAACACGCTGTGTCCGCAGCCGGCGAGAGGTTCGAGGAGGAGCGCCGCCACGCGTCGGCGGCTCTCGATCAAGCCGCGGACGCGCAGCGAGAAGCCCAGCTCCGCCAAGAAACGGCACACGATGCCTGGCAACGCGCGGAAACGCGCGCAGAGGCTGCGCTAGCTCGCGTGCGCGAACTAGAGGCGCAAATCGGCACATCGGCGGCACTGCGCGAGAGCGAAGCCGATGTCTTGCGCGCAATGGTCGCTCGGCTCGAAACAGAAAAGTCGCGGCTCGAGCAGCGTCTCGAGGCCGAACAGGCAACGAACGCCTCGTTGCGCGAACGCATCGAGGCCCTTCATCAAGAGCTGCGTGTCAGCACCGAGCATTACGCTAACCAAATCAAGGATGCAATCGCGCAAGCCGAACGCCGCGTCAAGCCGATGCTGGTCGAACTTGATTCCCTGCGCAGCATGGCCAGCACCTATCAGGCCGGCATTCGTGACGCGAGCCGCAAAGAATTCGATTTCATTCAGCAATTGAGCGCCGCCAAAAGCCGTGGCGACCGGCTCGAAGCCCAGACGCGCGAGCAGTCCGACGAAATCGATGCGCTAACGCGAGAGCTGGCCGCAGTTCGAGAGCGAGGCGCACTTTCCCCCGAGGTGACGGGGCTCATCCGCTCGTGGGCGCAAGCCGGGCGATTTGCGGACGTCGACTTCGCTTCGCTCGGCACTGCTTTGGATGCGCATATCGAGCTTCCGGCGCATTGCCCCCAATGCGCCGACGGCGAACCCGAGCTGGCGCGAGATGGCGATGGATATGAGCTGTCGTGCCCGGAATGCGAGCACTCCTCTGGAGCGATGCGGTCGCGCCTTGAAGCCGTGACCCACTTTATGCGCTCGCAGCGCACCGATTCCCCCGCGTAAGCGGTTGATTTTTCGACGAAGCGTCGCCGCGCACGCCCTTTGGTGAGGAAATTCGGGATGCCAAAGGTGAGATGTTGCGGGAGCGTTTCCCCGCTTATGCCAGGCGGGGCCTTTGCCTACGGCTTCGATTGCCCGCTGTTTGAGCCGTTTGTTCTGCCTGCGCTTCTTCGTAAGCGGCAACTGCGAAAGCGAACGCAGCGGGCAACGCGTTCGATTTGCCGAACGTGGCCGGATCGTCCGTTTCGGGATAGATCATGTGCTCCGGCCGTTTGAATAGGTCGAGCACGAAAGGATCGTGTCGACCGGCAAAGCCGAGGTCCGCCAGCGCTTCCGCTTCGATTGCGTGCAGCAAGCGCCAACTCAACGGCACGCCTTGCACGATATAGCGCGCCGCGATATGACGGACGATGTGTTCGAGGTCGCGCGCCGCGCCCTGAAAGGTCAGCGCGGCGAGATCGCGTTCGGTCATAGCCGCTCTCCGGGATATCGAGATACTGTGGAAATATACAGTACTTTGCCCGATGCGCACAGGTGGCGGCTCGCACCGCGTGGCTAGCCGTGGATGACGATCAACAGCGCTTTTGCCTCGTTCTTGCCGGCGTTGCGTATGGCGTGCGGGACGTCGGCTTGGTAGCGCGCGGTATCGGCCGCCTTGAGGCGCTTTTTCTCGCCATCGGCCTCGACTTCGATCGAACCGCCGAGCACCGTCAAATGCTCGCGGGTGCCGGGCTCGTGCGCATTCGACACGAGCGCACCGCCAGGCTGCAACGTCACTTCATACCATTCGAACTTTCCCGCCAATTCGATGGGGCCCCAGACGCGCAGCTGATACTTCGCGTCGTGCCCATCGAGCGTCGGGATGTCGTGTGGCCCACTGACGGCGATCGTTTCGTGCGCCCGTTGGGAAGCGAACAATTGGTCGAGACTCACGCCGAGCGCATTGGTCAGCCGCCATGCCACGGCAATGGTCGGATTCGCTTTGTCACGCTCGATTTCGGAAAGCATCGATTTCGATACGCCCGCCGCGCGCGAAAGGTCATCGAGCGTCAATTTCCGCTCCATGCGCAGCCGCTGAATTTGTTCGCCGACGCGCGGCGGCGCCATGGCCGGCGCGGGCGTGGTTGGCGCAGGCGAAGACGCCGTGCGCCGGGTCGCGGAGCTTGCCATTTAAATTCCGATCGCTTAAAGTTGTTCGGTATATCGAACTTTGGTTCGAAAAACTGGAATTGTTCGGTATGACCGGACAACCGACTATAACAGCTATAGACGGCCGCATCGTCCGCCATCCGGTGCGAGCGGCGCCCTTTCCGCCAGGAGCGAACCCATGCGCGATACCTTCCTCGCCCATTTGCACGGCACGATCGATCAGATCCGCGCCGACGGTTTTTATAAATCCGAACGCGTCATCGCGAGCCCGCAATCGTCGCAAGTGCGTCTGGCCGGCGGAGAAGACGTCCTCAATTTCTGCGCGAACAACTACCTGGGGCTGGCCAACGACGCTCGTCTGATCGCCGCGGCAAAAGAAGGGCTGGACCAAGACGGTTTCGGCATGGCGTCGGTGCGCTTCATCTGCGGCACGCAGACGGTTCACAAAGAACTCGAGCGTGAACTGTCCGCGTTCTTGCGCACCGAAGATTGCATCTTGTATTCGAGTTGCTTCGATGCCAACGGCGGGCTGTTCGAAACGCTGACCGACGAGACCGACGCGATCATCAGCGACGAACTCAATCATGCCAGCATCATCGACGGGATCCGATTGTCGAAGGCAAAGCGCTTCCGCTACAAGAACAACGATCTCGGCGATCTCGAAGCGAAGTTGCGCGAGGCCGATGCCGCCGGTGCGCGCTTCAAGCTCATCGCGACCGATGGCGTGTTCTCGATGGACGGGATCATCGCCAACCTCGCAGGCGTTTGCGACCTGGCCGACCGTTATGGCGCCCTCGTGATGGTCGACGATTCGCATGCCGTCGGCTTCATTGGCGAGCATGGACGCGGCACACCCGAATTCTGCGGCGTGGAAGGTCGCGTCGACATCATCACCGGCACGCTGGGCAAAGCGCTCGGCGGCGCGTCGGGCGGCTACGTGGCGGCCCGCAGCGAGATAGTCGAACTGCTGCGTCAGCGTTCGCGGCCGTACCTGTTCTCGAACACGCTCACGCCGAGCATCGCCGCAGCCTCTTTGCGCGTGCTCGAACTGCTCGCAAGCGAGGAAGGCGACGGCCTGCGCCGGCGGGTGCGGGCCAACGGTGAGCATTTTCGGGAGGCGATGAGCGCGGCCGGCTTCACGCTCGTGCCGGGGCAACATCCCATCATCCCGGTCATGCTGGGCGATGCGTCGGTCGCCTCGCGCATGGCCGATGCATTGCTGCAGGAAGGGGTATACGTCACCGGCTTTTCGTACCCTGTGGTTCCGAAAGGACGCGCGCGCATCCGTACGCAGATGAGCGCGGCGCACACTTCCGAACAGATAGATCGCGCCGTGGATGCCTTCACGCGCGTGGGCCGCACGCTCGGCATCGTTTAAGGAGACTTCGACAATGAAAGCGCTCGCGAAACTCGAACGCGCGCCGGGCTTGACGCTGACGCAAGTGGAGAAGCCCGAAGTCGGCCACAACGATGTCATGATCCGCATCAAGCGCACGGCTATCTGCGGTACCGACATCCACATTTGGAAGTGGGACGATTGGGCGCAAAAGACGATTCCCGTGCCGATGCATGTGGGGCACGAATACGTGGGTGAAATCGTCGAGATGGGCGAAGAAGTACGCGGCTTCGCAATCGGCGATCGCGTGTCGGGCGAAGGGCATATCACCTGCGGCTTTTGCCGCAATTGTCGGGCGGGACGCAGGCACCTGTGTCGCAATACGGTGGGCGTCGGCGTCAATCGAGAGGGCGCTTTTGCCGAGTACCTCGTGATTCCGGCCTTCAACGCGTTCAAGATTCCCGATGAGATCTCCGACGACCTCGCCGCAATCTTCGATCCGTTCGGCAATGCCACGCATACGGCCCTCTCGTTCAATCTAGTCGGCGAAGATGTGCTCATTACCGGCGCGGGACCGATCGGCGTCATGGCGGTGGCCATTGCGCGTCACGTGGGGGCGCGCAACATCGTCATCACGGATGTGAACGAGTACCGCCTTGGTCTTGCGCGCAAGATGGGCGCGACGCGAGCGGTGAACATTTCCAAGGAGTCGCTCAAAGAGGTGATGAGCGATCTGCACATGACGGAAGGCTTCGACGTCGGCCTGGAAATGTCCGGCGTGCCCAGTGCGTTTACGGGCATGCTCGAGGCGATGAACCATGGCGGCAAAGTGGCCCTGCTCGGCATACCGCCGGCGCAGACGGCGATCGACTGGAATCAGGTCATCTTCAAAGGGCTCGAGATCAAAGGCATCTATGGTCGCGAGATGTTCGAGACGTGGTACAAAATGGTCGCGATGTTGCAAAGTGGGCTCGATCTTTCGCCGATCCTCACTCACCACTTCGCCGTCGACGATTACGAGCAAGCCTTCGCGACGATGCTTTCAGGCGAAAGCGGCAAGGTGATCTTGGACTGGACCGTTTGATGCGGCGGCTAAGCGTGTGCCTATGCGTCGCGTGCTTAGCCGTCCACTGCGCTCATTAGAAACCTGAGCCTGCTCTCGTCGACCATTCGCTGGCGCGCATGCTGGGCTCACGCTATGCCCCCGCCTTCTCCGAACGCTCGAATTCCGCTTCCACGCGCACATGCACGTCGTCGCCGACGGCGGGATACCAAGTCGCCAATCCGAACTGAGCGCGGTTGAACACGCCTTGCGCTGAAAAGCCGAGGGTATCAGCCTTCGTCAATGGATTGCGGCTGTATCCGTTGAACGTGACGTCGAGCGTGATAGGACGCGTCACGTTGCGAATCGTGAGCTCGCCTTCGAGTTTGCCCTGCGCCGAGCCCGTTCGCACAAACCGTTTGCCGACGAAATGCAGCGTCGGAAAAGCCGTTGCGTCGAACATGTCCGGCCCCTTCACCATCTTGTCGAGCAACGGCACCTTGGTGTCCACGCTAGCCGCGTCGATCGTCACGTCGACAGTGCTAGCCTCGAGTCCGCCTGGCTTCCAATCGAGCATTGCGTGCGCGCGGTCGAACCGCATCACGAAGCGCGAGTACTGCAAATGCTCCACATCGAACGTGATACTCCAATGATCGGCGTCCATCGCATACGCGCCGACGGGCACCCGAGCTTCGTCGGCAGCGACCGTATGCGTGACGACACGCAGCGGCGTGCATGCCGAGATCGACAGCGCACCGGCTGCAACGGCTAACGCCGTGAGCGCCGAACATAGCGCGGCGCGTGTCTCTTGCGTTCTCATCGTTGTCGGTTCCTTTCTCGCGTTGTCCAAAACGATCCGGCCGCGCCTTCGCGATCCTTCCCGTAAATTCTCACCTTTGGCCAATAGCTTAGCGCTTCACGACTCGTTGACAAAGGAGAATGATCGTTCTACCTTTGCGGCTATGAGTATCAACGCTGATATTTCCGAACCGATGGCGCAGCGGATGGACGCGGAGCGGACGAGCCCGCGCGAGCGGTTGCTCGATGCGGCCGAAGCCTTGATTTACGCGGGTGGTATCCATGCGACCGGTGTCGATGCGATCGTTCGTGCCGCACAAGCAACACGCAAGAGCTTTTATTCCTACTTCGGTTCGAAAGACGCGCTCGTCGCCGCGGCGCTCGCACGGCGGCATGGCCGGTGGATGGATTGGTTCGTCGATGGCACGCTGCGTATCGGCAAGACGCCGCGTGCGCAGTTGCTCGGCATGTTCGATTTATTGGGCGCGTGGTTTGCCTCGCCGGGCTTTCATGGTTGCGCGTTTCTCAACGCGTCGGGCGAAATCGCTTCGGCCGACGATCCGATCCGCGTGGTGGCGCGCGAACACAAGGCGGCGCTCCTGCGATTCATCGCGCAACGCTGCGATGCTTTTGCGGCCGAGCACGGCATGAGCGCACGTTCGGCCGCCGCGCTCGCGCGTCAATGGCTCGTGCTCGTCGATGGCGCCATCGGCGTCGCGCTCGTCAGCGGCTCGGCCGATGCGGCGCGCGACGCGCAAGCGGCCGCGCAACGTTTGCTCGAACATGCGGCTAGGCAGCCGCGAACGCGCGTTTCGACCGTGAAGCGCGCAGCTTTGTCGACGTAACGTCAATCGCCCCTTCTAGGAGAATTCGATGTCCGATACCGGTGCTCACGAAACGCGGCCGCCGTTGCCGCCTTTCACACGCGAAACCGCTGCGCAAAAAGTGCGGGCCGCCGAAGACGGCTGGAACACGCGCGATCCCGAGCGCGTCGCGCTGGCTTATACGCCGTCGAGCGTTTGGCGCAATCGCGCCGAGTTCGTGACCGGCCGCGCCGAGATCGTCGCGTTCTTGCGTCGCAAGTGGGCGAAAGAGCTCGACTATCGCCTCATCAAAGAGCTTTGGACGCATGACGGCAACCGCATTGCCGTGCGCTTCGCCTACGAGTGGCACGACGATTCGGGCAATTGGTTTCGCTCGTATGGCAACGAGAATTGGGAGTTCGACGAGCACGGGCTGATGGCGCGTCGCTTCGCATGCATCAACGATTTGCCGATTCGAGAAAGCGATCGTTTGTATCGCTGGCCGCTCGGCCGCAGGCCCGATGATCATCCGGGGCTGTCGGATTTGGGGCTTTGACCGTCGCCGCATAACGGCCGCCGCGGTCAAGGCCAGACCGAGTCCAAAGACAGAGGCGTCGATCTGAATGCCTGTCGGCGGCTGCCTGCTTCACTCGAGTGGGTGTTCGATTCATCACAGACGCCAAGTGCTGTAGTACAGTGCGCGACGAGCGGCAAACGCCGAATGAGAGACGAACGATAACGAGTGCCGGCGGCCGGCCGGCGAACGGAGCGGGCATGCGTTTGAGGATGGCGGCAGTGCGCTGGCTGGGCGTGCGCACGGTTAAGGCGGCGTTGGCGGTTGTCGCGAGCGTGGCGGCTTTGGCGATCGGGTCGACCCCAGCACACGCGGCGGATTGGTGCGGTGGTGGCGTTTGGGTCGATGCGATGCTGGCTTCGCATCACATTCACCCGAAACAATCGTTCGAGGACGTCAACCCGGGCCTGGGCGTGGAATGTTGGCTCAACGGCCAGTGGGCGGTGACGGCGGGAGGGTTCCGCAATTCGCTTTCGCATCCGTCTTGGTATGGCGGTGGGCTGTGGGCGCCCGAGTTCGCGCATTGGGGCTTCGTGCGATTGGCCGTCATGGGTGGGCTCATTTCCGGCTACAACTACGGAAGCTACGGCTTCGGCCATGATCATTCGATCGGGCCCGTGGCCGCGCCGATCGTCATGGTCGCCTATAAGCGCGTAGGGATGAATTTCATTCTCGTGCCGCCCATTCCTTCGGATAACCTGCCATTCACGGTCGGGTTTCAGTTGAAGGTGGGGTTTTGATGTTGCGATCGGGCGCGAGACAAGAACGATGCAGCTTTGAGAGATGGCGCTTAAAAGCGCAAGGAAGTCGCGACTTTTGCGGGTGGGCACCCCGGCGATGCCCACTCCCGCAAACGCTCACCGTGCGGCCCTAGCGTGGCGGGCGTCCCGCCGCGCGCCCACTTTCATCGACGTCAAAGAATGCGGTCCAATGCCTCGGTGAAGCGAGCGACCGTGCCCTCCACGTCATGCAGTTTATCCAAGCCGAACAGCCCGATGCGGAAGGTCTTGAAGTCGTCGGGCTCGTCGCATTGCAAAGGCACGCCGGCCGCGACTTGCAAGCCGGCATCAGCGAATTTCTTGCCCGATCGTATGCCGTCGTCGTCGGTGTAGCTGACCACGACGCCCGGCGCCTCGAAACCTTCGGCCGCCACGCTCTTGAAACCTTTGCCAACTAAGAGCGAACGAATCCGTTGGCCGAGTTCGAGTTGCTCCGCCTTTACTTTATCGAAGCCGTATGCCTCGGTTTCCTTGATCACGTCGCGCAGCGTCACGAGACTGTCCGTAGGCATGGTGGCGTGATAAGCGTGGCCGCCGTTCTCGTACGTTTCCATGATTTGCAGCCATTTGCGCAGATCGCAGGCGAAGCTCGTGCTGGTCGTGGCGTCGATTCTTTCGCGGGCGAGAGCGCCTAGCATGACCAGAGCGCAGCAGGGCGACGCGCTCCACCCTTTCTGCGGTGCACTAATCAGGACGTCGACGCCGGCGGCTTGCATGTCGACCCAGACCGTGCCCGAGGCAATGCAGTCGAGCACGAACATGCCGCCGACGGCATGCACGGCGTCCGAGATGGCCCGCAAATAGGCATCGGGCAGCATCATGCCGGAGGCGGTTTCGACATGCGGCGCGAAGACCAAATCCGGTTTGCGTTCCTTGATCGTTGCGACCACTTCTTCGATGGGCGCCGGGGCATAGGCGCTCTGCCTGCCTCCTGCGGTCGGCCGCGCCTTCATCACGATCGATTCCGAAGGAATGCCTCCCGTCTCGAAGATCTGCGACCAGCGGAAACTGAACCAGCCGTTGCGGATGACCAGGCATTTCTTGTTCGTCGCGAACTGTCTGGCAACGGCTTCCATGCCGAAGGTGCCACTGCCCGGAACGACGACGACCGAGTGCGCGTTGTAGACCTTCTTAAGCGCACCGGAAATGTCGCGCATCACGCCTTGAAAGCGGTGCGACATATGATTGACCGAGCGATCGGTGTAAACGACTGAATATTCGAGGAGTCCCTCGCGATCGACTTGGGGAAGTAAACCTGGCACGCGCGCCTCCGGTACAGGATGAACAATACGAGCAGTATGGCCTACTTCTTCGCGGGTGGCTGCGCGCCGCGACGCCTTGCGCCGGTCTGGCTCTACCGCTACGCGGCGAGCTTCAGCGCTTGCGCGAAATCCGCGATCAGATCGTCGATATCCTCGATGCCCGCGGACAAACGCACCATCCCGTCGGCAATGCCCATCGCCTTGCGCGTTTCCGGCCCGGCTTCGAAGAAGATCGTCGGCGCGACGGGAATGATCAGTGTGCGGGTGTCGCCAAGGCCGGTTGCTTTGATCGGCAGTTGCAGCGCGTTGACGACATCGATCATCCGTTCCGTATTGAGCAATTCGAACGACAACAGCCACGACGCGCCCTTGAACAGCGCTTGCGCGATCTCGTATTGCGGATGGCTTTTGAGCCCCGGATAGAACACCTTGCCGACGGCTTCGTGCCCTTCGAGAAACTGCGCGAGCGCGAGCGCGTTGTCGCTGCTTTGCTTGACGCGCAAGGCGAGCGTTTCCGCGCCCATCGCAATGCTGTGCGCCTGCTCCGAAGACAGTGCCGCGCCCATATCGCGCAGGCCTTTCTTGCGGATCTGCAACAGGCCCTGCTCCTTGGCCGCCGAACGCCGATACTCCGCGGCGATGTTCGGATAGGCGCTCCAATCGAACAGACCCGTATCGGTCACGGCACCGCCGAGCGCGGCGCCGTGGCCCGCAATGGTTTTCGTCAACGAATTGATGACGAGGCTGGCGCCGACCGCTTTCGGCTTGAACAGCGCGGGCGAGGTGATCGTGTTGTCGACGACGTATACGACGCCGTGCTCGCGGCATGCATCGCCGATGCCCTTCAGGTCGGGGATCTGCGTGCCCGGATTGGCGATGGTTTCGACGAACACCATGCGCGTGTTGGGCCGAATCGCGTCCTTCACGTTTGCGGCATCGCCCGCGTCGACGGTCGTGACCTCGACGCCGAGCGCGCGCAATGTGCCGAACAAGCTGTTGGTATTGCCGAACACATAGCGGCTCGATACGAGGTGATCGCCCGCGCGCAGGAGCGTGAGAAACGTGGCCGTGATGGCAGCCATGCCGGTGCCGAAGCAGATCGTGCCGACGCCTTCCTCGAGACGCGTGATTTTGCGTTCGAGTGCGGCCGTCGTGGGCGTGCCCTGCCGAGCGTAGTTGAAGCCGCCTTTCTTCGTGCCCTGGAACACGGCGATCAAATCCTCGACGCGCTCGAAACCGTATTGCACGGACGTATGAATCGGCTGACGGACGCCCCCGTGCTCGGTACCCGTGATTCTGTCGCCGTGGACGATGCCTGTGGTGAAGCCTTGCTTGTTCATCCGTTCTCCGCATTCAAGTTGACGATTTTGAGCCGGTTGCGGCCCGTAGCCGGCGGCAGCGAGACTTCGGAGCTTTTCGGGTGTCCGACGCCTGCCGCGAATCTCGCTATTGTCCACTACGGAGCGGTTTGCCGCTAATCGATGCGACGCCGCGAAAGATCGTCAAGATAGAAGCTGAACGCGCGCTCTTATCGGCTCCCGTAGATGCTCACCTTTCCAACGGCATCGCGCCTGCCCTGCCCATGCCGAAAGAAGTCCGACTCGGTCAGCATGCAACCGTGACGGCCCGTCATACCGGCGACCGATGACTCAACCCAGCGGACGTGGTCGCTCTCCCGAAAACACTCACCTCACGGACCACCTGCACCGGCGCAGGTATCGATCGCATCGAGCGCATGTCATCGAATGGCTACGCGCTGAAACGTGTGAACCGCGACTCGGTCCCGCCTCCCGAAAACACTCACCTCGAGCGGCGGAATCGGTCTCGCTTCATGCGGACCTTGCGGCGTGCCCGCGAGTGCCGCCACGCCGCACCCCGCTTGGGACACCGGCGAAATCCCGATCGCTCCGCTGTCGTCTTCGGGAGGCTCATCCAGCGATGGTCCGCCCCACCGATGATCCCGCTCGGGACCGTAAAGCCGCGCCGTTGCGGCCGCCAGGCGCCAAAGGTGAGCTTTATCGGGAACCGGGCGCACTTCGTTCGAACGCACTGCCTCGCCGAACGGTTCGAACGGTCGCGCTCGAAGCCGTTCGCCGACGCATTTCACATTTGGGCGATACACTTCGCCGTCCGTTCGCGCGAATTTCGAATTTACAAGGTTACAAGGCGGCGGCATCGGCCGCTCGAACACGCGCGACGAACGGGTGCGTCCCGCTGACGGCATGCGGCGATTGCGCCTTTTCTCCCTGGCGTTTTCTCATCGATCGAGGTTCTTGTTCATGACAACCGTTGCAATCATTTATTTCAGCGGCTACGGCCACACGGTCAAACTCGCGGAAGCGGTGCAAGCCGGCGCCGCGTCCGAAACGGGCGCGAAGGCGACGCTTTACCGTATCGACGCCAATGGCGACTTGCCGGAAGGCGCGTGGGAAGAAATCGCGAAAGCCGACGCGCTGATTTACGGCAGCCCAACTTACATGGGCGGCCCCGCCTGGCAGTTCAAGAAGTTCGCCGACGCCACCTCGAAGGTATGGTTCACGCAAGGCTGGAAGAACAAGCTTGCGGCCGGGTTCACGACATCGGCTTCGACGAACGGCGACAAATTCTCGACGATGGAATATTTCTGGACGCTATCGCAACAGCATGGCCAAGTCTGGATCGGCACGGGCCTCATGCCCGCCAACAAAAAAGAACACGGGCCATCCGACGTCAATTGGACCGCGGGCTTTGCCGGTGCGTTGGCGATTTCACCCTCCGACGCATCGCCCGAAGAAGCGCCGCGCTCGGGCGATCTCGAAACGGCCCGCTTGCTCGGCAAGCGCGTGGCCGAATTCGCTACGCGTTTGCGTTGATCGTCGGCTGACTGCTTGACGAGCTTCGCCCCGATTGCCGCGGCGCTGCCGCGCGAGTCCGGGCGAAGCATCCTCTCGGCAGGCCCGCACTCCGCCGGCGCCGCCGTCAGGCCAGTTCGTTAGGAGCCCTAAGCGAAACGGGCATACGCTGTCGCAACGACATCGGCCCGCTGTCCCGGCTCGGGCATGCGCCATGCTAGTCGACACTGCTGGGCATTTGCATCGCCGCTAGATCGCGGACGGCTCGGGATGCGGCCGCAGGACCCACCCCAAACCCGCTCCGATAGGCTGTTCGCCGACGATCGGTTCAATTTTCCGGTGCCACGCCCCTGTTGCAATTTTTGCTGCAGCGAGACGTTGCGGCGTGGCTTTCCAACTTCAGTTGCGACTCGCCATTCGATGCCGAAGCAGCCGTATTGGTTTTTGCGCGCCATGAGCTTATCTTTGCGATCAAATCGAAACAGGAATCCTCAATGAGCGACGCATCCGATATGTTGCCCAACAGAGATCACACTCATTTCCTGTCCGGCGGCGGCGAGCTGGGGCAGCTCATTCGCGCCTACGATTGGCGCTCGACGCCCCTCGGCGAGCCGGAAACGTGGCCGCAGAACCTGAAGCTGGCGCTGCGCATCATCCTCAATTCGCGACAGCCGATGTGGATCGGCTGGGGCGCTTCCTTGGTTTACTTCTACAACGACGCGTACCGTTCGATCGTCGGCGGCAAGCATCCCTGGGCGCTCGGGCGCGCGATGTCCGACGTGTGGGCGGAGATTTGGGACGACATCAACGAAATGCTCGAGCTTGCCATGAGCGGGCGCGACGCCATCTACGTCGAAGCGCAACCGCTGATCATGGAGCGCAACGGCTACCGCGAGGAAACCTTTTACACCTTCTCCTTCAGCCCGATTCCGAACGACGACGGCAGCGTCGGCGGGATCCTTTGCGCCAACACGGACGACACGCAGCGCGTGATCGGCGAACGACAGCTCGCCTTGTTGCGCGATGTCGCCGCCGGCGCGACGAACACGCGCAGTTGGCAGGAGGCGAGCGAATGCTGCGTCCGGGCGCTGGGCGCCGACGATCGCGACCTGCCGTTCGCACTGCTTTATTTGGCCGAGCCTGGCGACGCCGACATGAAGCTCGTCGGCGCATCGGGCATCGCCGCGGCCCACGAAGCTGCACCGGCGACCCTTTCGTCCGACGGATCGGCCTTGTGGCCCGTGCATGAGGCGGTTCGAACCCGTGCGCCTATCGTCGTGTCGGATTTTCAACGATCGTTGGCGTCGCCGTTGCCGAAAGGGCCATGGCCCGAAGCGCCGTCGCAGGCCGTGGCGATGCCGCTCTCGCCTTCGGGCGAGACGGGTCTTGCGGGTGCGCTCGTCGTCGGGTTGAACCCGTTTCGTCTGTTCGATGCGAACTATCGCGCCTTCTTGGGGCTCGTCGCGGGTCAAATCAGCGCGGCCATCGCACAGGCGCAGGCATACGAAGCCGAGCGACGGCGCGCGGAGGCGTTGGCCGAAATCGATCGTGCGAAGACGACGTTCTATTCCAACGTGAGCCACGAATTTCGCACGCCGCTCACGTTGATGCTTGGACCGCTCGAAGACGTGCTCGACGACACCACGGCGGCGACGCTACCGCCGGCCCAGCGCAAGCGGCTCGTGACGGCGCATCGCAATGGTTTGCGGCTGCTTAAGCTCGTCAATGCGCTGCTCGACTTTTCACGCATCGAGGCGGGCCGCGCTGTCGCGACGTTCGAGCCGACCGATCTGGCGAAGTTGACGGCGGAGCTTGCGTCGAACTTCGAATCGGCGACCGATCGCGCCAATCTGAAGTTGTCGATCGATTGTCAGCCGCTGCCGCAGCCGGTCTATGTCGATCGCGACATGTGGGAGAAGATCGTTCTGAACCTCGTATCGAACGCGTTCAAATTCACGTTCGAAGGGGAGATCGCCGTCGCCACCCGCGTGTCGGCCGATGGTGCGGCGGCCGAAGTCGTCGTGCGCGATACGGGCGTCGGCATTCCGCCGCGCGAGTTGCCTCGGTTGTACGAGCGCTTTCACCGGGTCGAAGGCCAGCGTAGCCGCTCGTTCGAAGGATCCGGCATCGGGCTCGCGCTCGTGCAAGAACTCGTCAAGCTGCACGGCGGCACGATCGACGTCGAGAGCGCGCTCGGCGAAGGCGCGACGTTTACGCTGCGCGTGCCGTTCGGAACGGGGCATTTGCCGCCGGGACGCATCGGCACCAAGCCTGTTTCCGAGATCAAATCCGGGCGCGCCGACGCCTATGTCGAAGAAGTGTTGGGCTGGCTGCCGCGAAGCGAGTGCGAGCGCGCGCCAGAAGACGTCGAAGTAGATGGCGATCCCGATGCGTCGAGCGCGTTTGCCGCGGACATGGGGCCATGGTCGTTCGGCCGCGGCACGATCGGAGCACGTGTGCTGGTGGTGGACGACAACCCGGATATGCGCGATTACATCGGCCGCTTGCTGTGCCAGCGCTGGAACGTAGAGACGGTAGCCGACGGTCACGCCGCGCTGGAGGCCATTCGACGCGAGAAGCCCGACCTCGTGCTGACCGACGTGATGATGCCCGGTCTCGATGGCTTCGGTCTCTTGCGCGAGATTCGCAGCGACGAACAGTTGAAGTATCTCCCGGTCGTCATGTTGTCCGCTCGGGCGGGCGAGGAGGCCCAGGTCGAAGGCCTCGAATCGGGCGCCGACGATTATCTGATCAAGCCGTTTTCCGCGCGCGAGTTGATGGCGCGCGTCAATGCCAACCTCGAGATGGCGCGCTTGCGCAGAGACGCCACGCGCGAACTGCTCGAGAGCGAGGCGCGCTTTCGGAACATGGCCAATCATGCGCCGGTGATGATGTGGGTGAGCGATCCCACCGGCTCGCTCACTTACTTGAATCGCCTGTGGTGCGAATTCACGGGGCAATCGTTGGACGAAGCCGTGGGCGATGGTGCATGGAACGCGTTGCACCCCGAAGATCGCGAGCACTACGAAATTTCGCTCTTATCGGCAAGCAGCAACGGCGAGCCGTTTCGCGCGGAGTGCCGCGTGCGTCGTGCGGACGGTGTCTATCGCTGGGCCTTGGCGGCTGCGGCGCCTCGATTCAGCGACGATGGCGCCTTCCTCGGCTACATCGGCTCGATTATCGATATCACCCATCGCAAGGAGTCCGAGCGGATCCTGCAGGAGGCGAATCTCGTGCTCGAGCGGCGCGTGGCCGCGGCAATTGCCGAGCGTGCGCATACGGAGGCGCAATTGCGGCAAGCGCAGAAGATGGAAGCCATCGGCAAGCTGACCGGAGGCGTGGCGCACGATTTCAACAACGTGCTGCAAGTGATCGCCGGCAACTTGCAGTTATTGGGGCGCGACGTGGCGGGCAATGTGCGCGCCGAGCAGCGCTTGCAGACGGCGATTGCCGCCACCTCGCGCGGTTCGCGCCTCGCTTCGCAACTGCTCGCGTTCGGCCGGCGGCAACCGCTGTCGCCGAAAACGGTCAATCTGGGCCGGCTCGTGCGTGGCATCGACGACATGCTGCGTCGTTCGCTGGGCGAGGGTGTGGAGATCGAAACGATCATCGCCGGCGGTTTGTGGAATACCTTCGTCGATACCGTGCAGGTCGAAAACGCCCTGTTGAATCTCGCCATCAACGCGCGCGATGCGATGCAAGGTCAGGGCAAGCTGACGATCGAAGCGGGCAATGCGTTCTTGGACGACACGTATGTCGCTCGCCATGGGGATGTAGCAGCCGGGCAATACGTGATGGCGGCCGTCACCGATACGGGCTGCGGCATACCCAGCGATTTGCTGGAACGCGTCTTCGAGCCGTTCTACACGACCAAGCCCGAGGGACAAGGAACGGGGCTGGGGTTGAGCATGGTGTACGGTTTCGTCAAGCAATCGGGCGGGCACATCAAGATCTACAGCGAAGTCGGGCACGGCACGACGGTTCGAATCTATCTGCCGCGTGCCCGGCAGCCCGAAGATGTCGAAACGGAGGTGGAGACGGGGCCGATCACAGGCGGCAGCGAGACGATTCTCGTCGTGGAAGACGACGAGGACGTTCGCGGGACGGTCGTCGATTTGCTGTCGGAACTCGGCTATCGCGTGCTGCGTGCGAAGGAGGCGCAAAGCGCGCTGGCGATCGTCGAAAGCGGCGTGCCCATCGATCTGCTGTTTACCGACGTGGTCATGCCGGGGCCGCTCAGCAGTCCCGAACTCGCCCGCAAGGCGCGCGAGCGTTTGCCCAACATCGCCGTGCTGTTTACATCGGGCTATACCGATAACGCGATCGTGCATGGCGGGCGGCTCGACGACGGCGTCGATTTGCTCAGCAAGCCGTACACCCGGGAAGCCATGGCGCGCAAGATTCGCAATGTCCTGCGCAATCAGCCGCGCAGCTCGGGTGGATCCCCGCCGACTCAGAGGTTGCCGGCGCCTTCGTCCGAACCGGTGCCGGAGCCGTCGCGGCTCAGCGCGCGCGTGTTGCTCGTCGACGACGACGCGATGGTGCGCTTCACGACGGCCGACATGCTGAGCTATCTGGGGCATACGGTCATCGAGGCGGGCGATGCTTCCGATGCGTTGCGGCTGCTCAGCGAGCAGGCGTTCGACGTGATCGTCACCGATATCTCGCTGCCCGATTTGTCCGGCGACGAGTTGGCGATGCGGGCTCTGGCGTTGCAGCCCGGGCTGCGCGTGATTTTCGCGACGGGCTACGATGCGCTGCCTGACGACAGCAATCACCAGGCGCTCGCCGGCGCGATGCTGCTGCGCAAGCCGTACAACAAGGAGCGCATCGAGGAAGCGATGAACGCGGCGGTGGAGGCGCGCTTGGCCTCCGGCGCGCCGCGAGCGGCAGCGGTTCAAGAGCGCGCGAGTGCCCCGACGGCTACGACAGAAGCGAGACGCATGCCGTCGATTTGAGGCGGAAGGCTCGTCGCCGAGGGGGCGGATGGCGCGAGGCTCGCGATTCGCTTGGGACCGCGGTGCGCGTCAAAGGTGAGGGGTTTCGGGAGCGTTTCGGCCACGGGTAGTGCCGTCTCGGCAACTTCCCGAAAAAGCTCACCTCGCAACGCGCCGTGAACGAGCGCCCTTTCCGGGGCCTGCCCGTGACGTATCAAGGGATTCGGCGATCGCTCCCATTGGCCGCGGTTCACCAAGGCGAGGTTGGCGCGCGTTGTCCGACGACGCGATTTCGAGGCGCGGCAAACACCCTATTGGCTAAAAGGTGAGTGTTTTCGGGAGCCGAGACGATGCCCGTTGCGCGAGTCGGATCGATGGCGCGAACGTCGAATTCGCCGTTAATCGACGCAATGTCGTCCGAATATTCAATGCCGCGACGAAACGGATTATGAGAGAGAAATAACGGTATGCACGTCCATCGTTCTTCAACCGTGCGCGCAAGCGTGTATATTGCCGGGGTCGCTCGGCTTGCATTGATCAACGCCCTACGCTATTGCGCAAGGAGCGGGACGCGCTTCCCGATGCATTGGCGGCGCACCGCCCGGTAAACATGTGACAAATCCGTGCGCACCGGTGCCGCTTATGCGCCAGGCGCGAGTGACGGGCGCCGGGAACGTTCCATGCGGACGAGAAGAGACACAGGCTTTTTGTGGTTTTGCTTTTTATCGCTTTTGTATCGATAATTCGAGTCGACACCGCGTGAAGACAATCGTGCGCTGCCTTATCGGCAAGCGTCGCCGCGCGGCTGCGACCTTCCGGCCGCGAGTCGAGTATGATTCGGCTCGGGTCACAGGGGCTTTCACCCGTCCCCGCATCAACCATAACCGGAATCATCGATGGAACAGCTTGAAGGCGAAGCTCGCGAACGGTTGATTCGCTGGCTGCGACGCCGCATGGACGAATACGGCATTACCGTGGAAGCCGTTGCCG